>Ga0193716_1000004_pt1 | contig 325101 bp, 261 predicted proteins | sample U2c1metaG_FD_145901 | JGI IMG/M metagenome (GOLD analysis project Ga0193716, IMG submission 145901) | Soil microbial communities from a riparian zone of the East river system, Colorado, United States - U2c1 | ecosystem: Environmental > Terrestrial > Soil > Riparian zone | place: USA: East...
ACCAAGACCTATCGCGCGGGCGATGTCGCCCATGTCCAGGTGCGGATGCCGTTCCGCAGCGCGACCGCTTTGGTGACGGTTGAGCGCGAGGGCGTGCTGTCGTCCTTCGTCACCACGATCTCGGGTAAGGACCCGGTCGTCAACGTGCCCTTGCCGGGCGCCTATGCGCCCGACGTCTTCATCTCGGTGATGGCGGTGCGCGGCCGGATCGCGGGCTGGCGGCTGTGGCTCGCCGATTTCGCGCGGCGCTGGCATCTGCCTTTCTTCAGCCAGGACGGCGCTTACCCGACCGCTTTGGTCGATCTCGCCAAGCCCGCTTACCGGATCGGCATCGCCAAGGTCGCGGTCGGGTGGGAGGCGCACCAGCTCAAGGTCGCGGTCCAGACCGACCATCAGCATTACCCGGTGCGCGGTCATGCGCGTGTCGGCGTGCGCGTGCTCGGACCCGACGGCAAGGCGCCGCGCCAGGCCGAGATCGCCTTCGCCGCGGTCGACGAGGCTTTGCTCCAACTCTCGCCCAACGACAGCTGGGATATCCTCGACAAGATGATGGGCGAACGGCCCTTGTCGGTGCTGACCTCGACCGCGCAAATGCAGGTCGTCGGCAAGCGCCATTACGGCCTCAAGGCGGTCGCGAGCGGCGGCGGCGGGGGCGGCGATCTATCCTCGCTCACGCGATCCGATTTTCGGCCGGTCCTGCTGTGGCGCGGACGCGTCAAGCTCGATGCGCAGGGCAGGGCCATGCTCGACGTGCCGCTGGCGGATTCGCTGTCGGCTTACCGGCTGGTCGCGATCGCGACCGCGGGCGGCGATCTGTTCGGAACCGGCAGCGCATCGATCCGCACCGTCCAGGATCTGACGATCTATGCCGGCGTGCCGCCGCTCGTGCGCTCGGGCGATTTCTATGGCGCGACCTTCACTTTGCGCAATGGCACTGACCGGCCGATGAAGGTCACTGCCAATGTCACGCTTGCGCCTGCCATCGCGCGCGGCGCATCGCTGACGGTGACGATCCCGGCGGGCGGCGCGGCGCCGGTCACATGGCGGCTAACCGCGCCGCTCGGCCTGGACAAGCTCCATTGGACCGTGACCGCACGCTCGGCCGACGGCCACGCCAGCGACCGGATGGCGATCGACGAGCAAGTCGTGCCGGCCGTACCCGAACAGGTGTGGGCGGCGACTTTGCTGCATGTCGGGCCCAGCAGCAGTATTCCGGTCGGCCCGCCGCCGGGCGCGCTGCCGGGCCGGGGCGGGATCGACGTGGCGCTGATGGCCTCGCCCGCGCCGCCACTGACCGGCGTACGCGCATATATGCTTGCCTACCCTTATGGTTGCTTCGAACAGCGCCTGTCGAAGGCGGTCGCGCTCGACGATCGCGCCGCCTGGGCGAAGCAGATGGACGCGCTGCCGACCTATGTCGCGGCTAACGGCCTGCTCCATTACTGGCCGATGCCCGACGAGCCCGGCTCGATCGCGCTCACCGCTTATGCCTTGTCGCTCACCGCCGACGCCAGCCTGCCCTGGCCCGACACCGCCAAGGCCGGCCTGATCGAGGCGCTGCGTGGCGTGGTCGATGGCCGCATCACCGAGGAGGGCAATGGCCCCGGCGATGCGCGGCTGCTGCGGCTGGCCGCGCTGGCGGCGCTCGCCCGCAATGGCGCGGCAACCCCGGCGATGGTTGATCAGCTTGCCATGCCGCTCGGCGATATGCCGACCGTGACGTTGGCCGACTGGCTGATCACGCTCGATCATGTCGCGGGCGTCGATCCGCGCCGGATCCAGGCGGCCGAAGCGGCCTTGCGCAGCCGGATCGTCTATGAAGGCACGCGGCTCGACCTCACCGACAATCGCAACGCGCCGTGGTGGATGATGGTCAGCGACGACGAGATGGCGTTGAAGGCCTTGCTCGCCGTGTCGGGCCGTCCCGGCTGGCAGGCGGACGCGCCGCGAATGATGGTCGGTATCGCGCTCCGGCAGATGCAGGGCCATTGGGATACGACGCCCGCCAATGCCTGGGGCACGCTCGCGGTGCGCCGCTTCGCCGCCGCTTATCCCGGCAGCGCGACCGGTCTCACCACGGCAACCCTGGGTGGGAAGACCATGACCAGCAACGCACTCCAGCCGCCCGTGCTGCATCTGCCCTTGCCACGTGTCCCGGGCGCCTTGCTGTTGAAGCATGATGGCGATGCCGGGCCGTGGGCGACCGTGTCGGTGCGCGCCGCCGTGCCGCTGACCGCGCCGGCTTTCGCGGGCTATCGCATTAGCCGCGAGGTCTCCTTCCTCCAGCGGCAACGGCCCGATCGGATCAGCCGTGGCGATGTGGTGCGCGTGCGGATCACGGTCGATGCGCCGGTCGACCGGACCTGGGTCGTGATCGACGATCCGATCCCGGCGGGCGCCTCGATCCTCGGCGCGGGCGGCGGGCAGTCGGCTCTGCTCGCGGCGCAGGCCGGGGGCGGCAACGGCTGGCCATCTTATGTCGAGCAGGGGCTCGACGCGTGGCGCGGCTATTTCCGCTGGATGCCCAAGGGCAAGACGACGGTCGAATATGCGGTGCGCCTCAACGGCACCGGCCGGCTGCAATTGCCGCCGACGCGGGTCGAGGCGATGTACTCGCCCGAAATCCACGCCGCTCTGCCCAACGGCACGCTGACGATCGTCCCGTGACCGATCGCTTGCGGACCTGGCTGGGCTGGCTGCGCCGTCGGCCGACTTTGTGGCTGGTGGCGCCGCTGCTGGCGGTGGTTGCGCTCGCCTTGTGGACGGCGCCGCCGGCGATGCCGGATTACGCGAAGGCGCGGGGCGACTGGCGATCGAGCGAAGCGTGGCTGCGCGACCGCGACGGGCGGTTGCTCGATATGGTGCGCGTCGATTATTCGGTGCGGCGGCTCGACTGGGTGCCGCTCGACCAGATCGCGCCCGCGCTGCGCGACGCGGTGATCGCGGGCGAGGACAAGCGCTTCCGTTCACACAATGGCGTCGACTGGACGGGGCTGGCGGGATCGGCCTGGGCAGGGCTGCATGGCCGCCATGCGCGCGGCGCAAGCACGCTGACGATGCAGCTCGCCGGCTTCCTCGCGCCGGAACTGGGCGATCCGGGCACACGCGGCCTGCGCGGCAAGCTTCGCCAGATGCGCGCGGCGTGGACGATCGAAGATCGTTGGTCGAAGGATCAGATCCTTGAAGCCTATCTCAACCTCGCCGCCTTCCGTGGCGAAAGCCAGGGCGTGGGCGCCGCGTCGCGCGCTTTGTTCGGCAAGAAACCCGACATGCTCGACCGCGATCAGGCGTTGCTGCTCGCGGCTCTGCTGCCGTCGCCGCAAGCCGATCCCGGCCCGGTCGCGCGGCGCGCCTGCCGCATCGGCCGGCTGCCCGATTGCACGATGATGCTGGCAGAGGCGGAGGCGATGACCGCGCCCGCGCAGGCCCTGGCCGACGATCCCGATCTGGCGCCGCATCTCGCCGTGCGCCTGCTGACGCAGCCCGGCCAGACTGTAACGACCACGCTCGACGTACGCGTCCAGACGATCGCCGCGACCGCGCTCCGCCATCAATTGCTCGGCCTCGGTGCCGAGCGCGCACGCGACGGCGCGGTGGTGATCGTCGATAATGCGACTGGCGACGTACTCGCTTATGTCGGCGGGGTCGGCGGCGCGTCGACCGCGTCGCACGTCGACAATGCCGATGCGCCGCGTCAGGCCGGATCGACGCTCAAACCCTTCCTCTACGGCCAGGCGATCGAGCGCGGTTACCTCACCGCCGCCTCGATCCTCGACGACTCGCCCGTCGAGCTCGACACCGCCTCGGGCCTCTATGTGCCCAAGGATTACGACCATGATTATAAAGGGCCGGTCAGCGTGCGGACCGCGCTCGCGGGCTCGCTCAACGTGCCGGCGGTGCGCGCCTTGCTGGTCGATGGCGTCGAGGATTTCCGCGATCGGCTGTGGGACATGGGCTATCGCGGCCTGACCGAAGACGGCGACTATTACGGCTTCAGCCTCGCGCTCGGGTCGGCCGAGGTGACCTTGCTGCAGCAGGCGGCGGCCTATCGCGCTCTGTCCGACGGCGGGCGCTATCTGCCGCTGCGTCTGCGTGCCGACGACCCGATCGGACAACGTCGCGCCGTAATGGCGCCGGGCGCGGCCTGGATCGTGGACGATATTCTCGCGGATGCCGATGCGCGCGCAGTCACGTTCGGGCTCGATTCCGCGTTGCGCCTGCCTTTCTGGGCCGCAGCCAAAACCGGCACGTCCAAGGCGATGCGCGACAATTGGTGCGTCGGCTTCGCCGACCGCTTCACCGTCGCAATATGGGTCGGCAATGCGGAGGGCGACAGCATGACGCGTGTCTCCGGGACGAGCGGCGCTGCGCCGGTATGGCGCGAGATCATGCTCGCGCTCCACCGCGACCGGCCCGGCCGCGCGCCCCCGCGCCTGCCGCAGGTCGAGGCGCACGGCGTTCGCTTCGTCGGCAATGTCGAGCCGCCCCGCATTGAACACTTCCTCGCCGGCACCGGCCAGGCGATGCTCGAACAGGCGCCGGCGGCGGCGCGGCGGCCGCATATTGTCAGTCCCGTTTCAGGCAGCGTCTATGCGCTCGATCCGGATATCCCGCCCGCACGCCAGCTGATCCGCTTCGCTGCGATCGGCGCGACCGCGGGCGAACGCTGGCGGCTGGACGCGCGCGATCTGGGCGATGCGGGCTCCAGTCCCGCGATCCTGCCGCCGCCCGGCGCGCACCGCCTTGCCCTGGTCGGGAGCGACGGCCGCGCCGAGGATCAGATATTGTTCACGGTGAAGTGAGGCCGCCGGACTTGCCGATTCGCGCAAATCGCCGTAGAGGCGCCCACCCGCCGGGCGAGTCTCGCCCGGCCAAGGAGACGATCATTGCTGGACTATACCGCCATCACGGGATGTCTGTCCCGCGGCGTCCGGCCCCAGTCGTAACGCGCTACCCGTAGCGCTGCGGCCGGGTCCGAACCCGCCCGCAGAATTCCCAGAAGAGATTTGAAGATCGGCCGCGCGCCGTGGCTTTGCCGCGCTTGCGCCGCGTCCGACGGGATACGGGACTATCATGGACGAATTTTCGATCGTCCGGAGCAGCTTGCTCCGGATCGGACATGGCGTGCGGCCGTCGTCGCCGCTGGCCGAGGCATTGCTCGAATGGGCTTTGCCGCATCAGGAGTGGCTGACCGGCACACCGCCTGGTGAGGCCGCGCCGGTGCTCGCGGATTTGCTCGCGGCGGTCGCATCTGCGCCGGCGCGGGACGAGCCGCGCCCGCATGTGCTGCAGCTTGCCGATGCGCTCGGCGAGGTGCTGGCGCTCGCGCCGGACGATCTGGCGTTGCTGGTCGTCATGATCGCGGCCGACCGCTTCTCGCGCCTGAACACGTTGTTGCGGGTCGCGACCGGGCACGGCTTCGATCTGCCCGAGCTGCTGGGTGAGCTTGCCGGCTTCGCGCCGCACGAGGCGGTGCGCCTCGTCCGGCGCAGTGCAGCCTTGCGCCTGGGGCTGGTCGGCTTCCATGCCAATCGCCAGGGCCAGATCGAGCTGGACATCCGCTGGACGCTTGAGCGCTTTCTCGATCGCGCGCCGACGGTTGGGGACGATATCGTCGATTTGCTGGTCGGGCCGCGCCAGGAAGCACGGCTGGGGCTGGACGATTTCCCGGCGGCGGCGGATGTGGATTTCCTGGTGCGCCTGCTCAAGGGTGCGCTCGGTGATGGCGCGCAGGGCGTCAATATCCTGATCCACGGACCACCGGGCACCGGCAAGACCGAGCTTGCGCGCACGCTGGCGGCAGCGGTTGGCGCGCCGCTCCATGCGGTCGGCGAGGTAGACGAGGACGGCGACGAGCCGACCCGCTGGGAACGGGTCGCGGCACTGCAATTGGCGCAACGAATCCTTGCCGGCCGCGGCCAGACGATCCTGCTGTTCGACGAGATGGAGGATCTGATCGGCGAGGCGCGGCCCAGCGGCGGCGACTGGTTCGCCAAGCGCGACGGGAGCAAGATCTTCGTCAATCGCCTGATCGAGAATAATGCCGTCCCGATCATCTGGACCAGCAATGCGATCGGTAATGTCGATCCCGCGATCCTGCGGCGGATGAGCTTCGTGCTGAAGCTCGATCTGCCGACGCCGGCGGCCGCGCGCCGCATGCTGGATCGGATCGCAACCGACGAAGGCGTCGTGCCGGGTGCGGCGTTCGATACGTTGCTGGCGGCCGCGCCCGAGACCGCGACCGTGCTGCGCGTCGCCGCCCGCGCGGCGCGGCTGGCGGGCGATGCGGATGCAGGCGCACGATCGGCGGGAGCACTGGTGCGCGCCTTGCGCGATGGAGAGGTACGCCTCGATCCGATCGAGCCATTCGATTCCGATCTGTTTGAAAGCGACCTGCCGCTGCAGCCTTTGCTCGATTCGATCGTGGACAGCGGCGTGCATGACGTGTCGCTGTTGCTGTCGGGGCCGCCGGGCACGGGCAAGACCGCGCTCGCGCATCATCTGGCGCGCGCGCTCGATCGGCCGCTGGTGGTGAAGCGCGGATCGGACCTGTTGTCGCGATGGGTCGGCGGCACCGAGGCGGCGATTGCCGACGCCTTTTACGAGGCGCGGCAGCGCGGTGGCGTATTGCTGTTCGACGAAGCGGATTCGCTGCTGTTCGACCGCGCCACCGCGCAGACGAGCTGGGAGGTGGGTCAGGTCAACGAGCTGCTCACCTGGCTCGACCGCCATCCCTTGCCGGTGGTGGCGGCGACCAACTATGCGCGGCGGCTCGATCCCGCCACCTTGCGCCGGTTCGTGTTCAAGCTGGAATTGCGGGCACTCGGCCCCGCCAAGACGGCACGCGCGTTCGAACGCTTCTTCCACATGCCGGCGCCGTCGGATTTGCGGGGGCTGCTCAATCTGACGCCGGGCGATTTCGCGCTGGTGGCGCGCCAGCTACGCCATCGTCCCGCGGCCAACGCGCAGGTGATCGTCGATCGGCTTTACGTTGAATCGCAGGCGAAGCCGGAAGGGGGCGGCACGATCGGGTTCGCCATAGCGGGATAAGGGCGGATGGTCGGGGAGACAGGATTCGAACCTGCGGCCCCCTGGTCCCAAACCAGGTGCGCTACCAGACTGCGCCACTCCCCGACGCCGTTCGCGCTCTAGAGCCTGATCGCGGGAGGGGGAAGCGCTTTGCGCATGTCGGCGTGACGCTCGTTCACGGCGAGAGAGTTCGAATAAGTTAAAGTAATGACCGTTGGATATATATCCAAAGATTGTTAATTATAGTTAATTGTAACTTCCATTTGACTATTTACCGGGTTTGCTAAGACTCAATTGACCTAGGCAACACGAAAAAAATCCAGTAACGCAAATTCATGGCCGATAAGGCTGTGGGGTTTGTGGGGATCGACTATGTTGCGTTTTGCTTGGGTTGCGTGTGCTGCGCTTGCTGCTTTTTCTGTTCCGGCGCAGGCGGTTACCTATACCACGGCGGGGCCGTGGTTGACGGATTGGGCAACAATGTCGATCCCGGCCTTGGCGCGGGCGAGGTGCTGGTTACCGGCTTCGACGGCCATGACATCCTCAGCTATGATCCGGCGCAGTCGTCGGGCTTCGGTCTTTATACCGGCAGCTATTCGGGCGTCGCGGCAGCGCCTGCGGGCGACACCAGCCAATATATGGCGATCAGCACCGGCGGCAGCGTGCTGTTCGATTTGCGCAGCCTCGGCTCGATCCACAGCGCGAGCGTCTATCTGGGCTCGATCGATACCTACAATTTCATCGACGTGATCGGCCGCGATGGCGCCGGCAATCTCGATTTCTCGCATGCGCTGCTGACGATCGGTGGTGCGGATCTGCCGCCCAGCAATGGCGACTGGTATGACGCGCAGACCAATCGCCGGCTGACGCTGAACTTCGGCGCCTCCGACAATGTCGGCGCTTTGGTGTTCCGCTCGAACGGGGTCGCCTTCGAATTCGATTCGCTGGGCGTGGCCAGCCATCACGATGTGCCGGGCAATCACAGCACGGCCGCCGTGCCGGAGCCGGCAAGCTGGGCGATGATGGTCGGCGGTTTCGGCCTGGTCGGCGCTGCGATGCGCAGCCGCCGCAGCAAGCTTTCGTTCGCGCGTTCCTGAGCCGGGGGGCTTCCCCGTCGCGCGAGGTTTTGATCTACCGCATTTTCCGAGTCGTCCGGTGACTTCACCGGACTAGAAAATGCTCAGTGGAAATCGCGCGATGGGGGCAGGATACGCACGTTGCGGGGATGGCTGCCGCGCGGCACCGCATGGCGCGGCATTTGCGGATGTTCGAACACGTCGGCGCGGCTGAGCTGCACGCGCGTTGGATGATCCTCCGACAGGCGTTCGAGTTCGGCGGTGCGGTCGACGACATGCGCGCCCATCAGATGGACGACGCCCTCGTCGCTCTTCTGGATGATGCCGTGCACCTCCATCAGCCGCGACGCCATCACCGGACGGCGATATTTCTCGAAGTCGCGCGCCCATAGCAAAACGTTGGTGACGCCGGTCTCGTCCTCCAGCGTGATGAAGATCGCCTTGCCCTCGCCCGGCCGCTGACGGACCAGCACCACGCCCGCCACCTTGGCGCGCGTACCGTCCTTCGCCTCGCGCACCTGCTTCGAATTCAGGACGCCTTCCGTCGCGAACAGGGTGCGCAGGAAGGACATCGGATGCGCCTTCAACGACAGGCGCGTCGTCTGGTAATCGGCCGCGACATGTTCGCTGAGCGGCATGGCGGGAAGCTGGGGATCCTCTTCCTGGCCCAGCTCGCGCGCATCGGCGGCGGCGAACAAAGGCAGCGCATCGGCGGGCGTACGGCGCACCTCCCACAGGGCCTCGCGCCGGTCGTGGCCGAACGACCGGAAGGCATCCGCGTCGGCGAGCAAGCGTAGCGCACGCGAGGGCAGCGTGCCCGCCCGGGCAAGCGCCTCGATCCGCTGGCCGGCATTGCCCGGTGCGACCGCACCGCGCGTCGCCATGATCTTTTCAGCCCACTCCTCCTTGAACCCGTCGATCTGGCGGAAGCCGAGCCGCACCGCCGGCGCGCCGTCGCCCGGTTCGAGCTTGTTGTCCCAATCGCTGAACGCGGCGTCGATCTCGCGCACCTCGACGTCATGATCGCGCGCGCAGCCCACGATCTGCGCGGGCGCGTAGAAACCCATCGGCTGTGAATTGAGCAGGGCCGCGCAAAAGGCGGCCGGGTGGCGCTTCTTGAGGAAGGCCGAGACATAGACCAGCAAGGCGAAACTCAACGCATGGCTTTCGGGAAAACCGTAGCTGCCGAACCCCTTGATCTGATCGAAGCAGCGCCGCGCGAACTCCTCGGAATAGCCGCGTGCCGTCATCCCGCCGACCATCTTCTTCTCGAATTTCGGCATCGTGCCGACATTGCGGAAGGTCGCCATCGCGCGGCGCAGCTGGTTGGCCTCGCCCGGCGTGAACGCGGCCGCCACGATGGCGAGCTTCATCGCCTGTTCCTGAAACAACGGCACGCCCAGCGTCTTGCCGAGAATGCCGCGCAGTTCGTTGGGATCGTGCGGGGGAGCAGGGGAGGGATAGTCGACCTTCTCGATCTTCTGGCGCCGCCGCAGATAGGGATGGACCATATTGCCCTGGATCGGTCCGGGCCGGACGATCGCGACCTGAACGACAAGGTCGTAGAGATTTTCGGGCCTGAGGCGCGGCAGCATGTTGATCTGCGCGCGGCTTTCGACCTGGAAGACGCCGACGCTGTCGCCTTTCTGGAGCATCGCGTACACGTCCGCCTGATCCTCCGGCAGGCTGCGCAATTCGTAATCGGTGCCGTCAAAATCGCGGATCAGGTCGAACGCCTTGCGGATGCAGGTGAGCATGCCAAGCGCGAGCACGTCGACCTTCATGAGGCCGATCGCGTCGATATCGTCCTTGTCCCATTCGATGAAGGTGCGGTCCTCCATCGCGGCGTGATGGATCGGCACGGTCTCGTCGAGCCGATGCTCGGTCAGCACATAGCCGCCGACATGCTGCGACAGATGGCGCGGAAAGGGCGCCTCCAGCAATTTGGCGACGAAATGGTTGAGCCGCTCGATCTCGGGATTGTGGAGGTCGAAGCCGGTCTCCTTGAACCGTTCCTCCTCCATCTGCGTCGCATAGCTGCCCCACACCGTGCTCACGAGCCGGGTGGTGACGTCCTCGGTCAGACCCAGGGCCTTGCCGACCTCGCGCACGGTCGAGCGCGAACGGTAATGGATGACGGTCGCGACGATCCCGGCACGGTGGCGGCCATAGCGGCGATAGACATATTGCATCACCTCCTCGCGCCGTTCGTGCTCGAAATCGACGTCGATATCGGGCGGCTCCTCGCGGTCGGCCGACATGAAGCGGGAGAAGAGCAGATCATGCTTGGCCGGATCGACCGCGGTGATGCCGAGCAGATAGCAGACCATCGAATTGGCCGCCGATCCGCGCCCCTGGCAGAGGATGCCCTGCGAACGGGCGAAGCGCACCAGATCGTGCACGGTCAGGAAATAATAAGGCAGGTCCGGACGCGTGCCGAGCAGCGCGAACTCTTCCTTGAGCATCGCGCGCACATTGTCGGGCAAGCCCTTGGGCCACCGCTTCGCGGCGGCTTTCCCGACAAGCTGCTTGAGCCATTTGAAGGGGAGTTTGCCCCTGGGCACCGGCTCGTGGGGATATTCGTATTTGAGGTGCGCGAGATCGAACTGGATACGTTGGTGGAAGCGCAGCGTCTCCTCGATCGCGCCAGGATGATCGCGGAGCAGGCGCGCCATTTCCGCAGGCGCCTTGAGGTGACGCTCGGCATTGGCTTCGAACCTTTTGCCGCCCTCCCGCACGGTGATGCCGAGCCGAATCGCGGTGAGCACATCCTGCAGCGGCCGATCTTCGGGCGCGGCGTAAAGCGCGTCGTTGATCGCGAGCAAAGGCACCTGCGTTTCGCGCGCGAGCCTCGCCAGCCTGGCAATGCGTCTGTGGTCGGCGCCCGAGCGTCGCATCGCCGCACCGAGCCAGATGCGATCGGACGCGGCGGCGCGCAGGATGGTCAGCGTGCGCGTCAGCAGGTCAGGCGCGGCCCGGGTGGGGAAGGGGATGACATTGTCGCCGCCCGCACCGTCATTCACGCGCACGCGGGAATCCCGCTTTTCTTCACCGTGGGCAGGAAGCGGGATTCCCGCTTTCGCGGGAATGACGTTGGAAAGGAGAGAAGGCTGTTCCGCCTCATCATCCGGCAGGTGGGTTTGCTTATCCTCCTTGCGCGCAATGCCTTCGCCTTCGCGGCGCGTGCTGGCGGGCAGGACGATCAGCAGCAGGCCATCGAGATGCGCGAGCAGATCGTCCAGCTTGAGCACGCAATCGCCCTTGTCGGCGCGCAGATTGCCGGTCGACAGCAGGCGGCACAGCCGGCCCCAGCCATGCCGCGTCTCGGGGTAGGCGATGATGTCGGGCGTGCCGTCGGCGAAGATCAGCCGCGCGCCGGTGACGAGCTTGAAATCGCGCAAGGGCTCGCCGGTTTCGACGAGCGCTTCCTCGCGTTTGTCCTTGAGCGCTTTCCATACGCGCACCACGCCCGCGACCGTGTTGCGGTCGGCGATTCCCAGCCCGGCGTGGCCGAGCGCCAGGGCGCGCGCGAGCATGTCGCTGCCGTGGCTCGCGCCATGCAGGAACGAGAAATTGCTGGCCGCCGCCAGCTCGACATAGGCCGCGCTCATGCGAACAGCCCGTGGATATACCAGCCAGGCTCCTCGTCGCCGGGCGTGTGCTGGCCATGGCGGAACAGCCAGAAACGGTGGCCGTCCGCATCCTCGACCCGGTAATAATCGCGCGGCTTGCCGCCGCGGTCGCGCCGGTGCCACCATTCGGCGGCGATCCGTTCGGGCCCTTCCCAACGCGCGATGCTGTAGGCCCGGCCGCACCAGGTGAAGCGCATCGGCGGTCCGTCGGGCACCTCCGACATGACCGCGCCGACCGGCTGGGGCGGATCGAGCAGGCGCACGGGGCGCATCGGCGGCTCGCCTTCCGGCGCGGCCTCCCACGATGGCGATTGCGATGGCGCGCAGGCGACGGCGGCGCATTCGGGGATATGCGTGTTCTCGGGCCGCGCGCGATAGATGCGGCGTGCGCCCAGCCGTGCAGACAGACGATCGACCAGTTCGGCCAGTTCCTCCTTATGGCGTGCGGTCGCGAGATGATCGTCCTGGCGCGCCACCAGCTTTTCGGTGCCGCCGACATCGAGCCGGATCAGGTCGAAGCCGAAACCGGGGTCGATCGGGTCTGACAGCGCATCGATCCGCTCGCGGAACAGGCGGATCAGCAGGGCCGGGTCGCGCGTCGGCTGGCCGGTGGTGACCTCGACCATGGCGACCGCGCCATCGCTGCGGAACAGGCGGGCAAGGAAGCGGCGGCCGCCTTCATGGCGTTCGAGCAGGGTTTCGGCGGCGTCCCGGCCCAGGTCCTCAAGACAGGCGAGCGCGTCCTCGACCCGGCCGATCGGCTCGGCGAAGCGGCGCAAGGCGAACACCGGCGGCAGCGGGCGCTCGGGCGTGATGTGACGATCCTGCTCGCCGAGCAGGCGGCCGAGCCGGATCGCGAGATCGCCGAACCGCGCGGCCAGCATCTTGCGCGGGCGGCGAGCAAGCGCGCCGATCGTCTTGAGCCCGGCGCGGCGCAGCGCGAGCGTGACCGGCGCTTCGGCCTCCAGCGCCTCGACCGGCAGAGCGAACAGGTCGCACTTGCCCCGCCCGAAGCGCGCAAGGGCGCGCGCCTGTTCGGGTGTGTCGCCATAGTCGAGCAAAGCGGTGACCCCGCCCTGAGCGAGGCGTGCGGCGAGATCCTGGCCGAGACCCGCTTCTCCGTCGAAAGCATGGGTGCAGCCGGTGATGTCGAGGATCGCGCCGTCGGGCGGCGCGGCCGCGGCCATCGGCGTGTATCGCGCGCAGCCCGCGACGATGCGGGCGAGCAATCGTGCCTCACCGCCATGATCGCGGTCGTGTACAACCAGCTCCGGCACCCGCGCACGGGCATCGGCAAGCGTCAGGTTGGGCATGAGCCCCAAAGCGAGCGCCGATCGCGACAAGGCGGTCAGCCGCATCGCATTGTTGATCTTCTCGACGAAGACGGTCGGCGGTTCCTGCCCGCGTGGGCGTGCCGCCGGATCAGCCAGCCGCCAGATATCCTCCGCCAGCATCGGCAGCCAGATCGCGAGATAGCGACGCGAAGCGGGCGCGGTCACGATCCCACTCCAGCCGCCAGCCGGAGGACGGCGCGCCGCCGCGCTGGCGCACCAGATCGAGCAGGAAAGCGGGGTGACCGGGCGCGTCCGCCTCCAGCGCAACCGAGAGTGCCGATGTCACCCGCCAGCGCGTGATCGCGGCCGAGGGTCCTTGCGGATCGGCGGTGCGCAGCAGGATCGCGGTGGTGCCCGATCGCTCGGCGAACAGGGTCAGCCGCCGGCTGGCGGTGAGATCGAGCGCGGACGCCGTCCCCGCCGGTTCGATCACCACGGTTCCGGCCGCGGGCGAACGCACCACATCGCCCGCCGCGCGCAGCAGGGCTTTCTCGTCGGGCGCCCGCACGAACAGGATGCGCGCCGGATCCACCCCCAGTTCGGCGAGGCCGGGCGGGTAGAGCGGGCCGCGCCGCCGCTCGCCTTTCTCCTCCGCGATCCAGACGATCGGGCTGTCCTTGCCGCTCGCCCGCAACGCCAGCATCAGCGCGAAGCCGGCCGCGCTCGCGCCGTCCGCCGCCTCCGCCGGCCACACTTCGTGCAGTCGCCCCTGGGCGAGGCCCCCGCCAAGGATCGTGTCGAGCCGCTCCACGCCCAGCGCAAAGCGCGCGGGCGGGGCCGCCGGTTCGTAGCCGGACAGGCGCTCTCGGAGCGCGGCGGGGAAAGGCGACTCGCACGTCATTCGTTCTCTTTATGTTCTTATGCCACAACACCCACAACCCGAGTCAAGCGGAGACGGTTCCCCGCTTGCGCCGCACGCGGCAGTCGCGTCAGATGCGCTCTTCGAAATTCGGGGGAGTCGCGCATGAAACGTCGGTCCTTTCTGGCGGCTATTCCCGCCGCTGCGGCGGCGGTGCCGTTATTGGCGCAGACGCGGCCGGGCGATCCGGCGCCTGCGCCGCAACCTGGTTTCCAACCCGCCGATGCGCCTTCCTTCAACCGCCCCGACGTCCACGCCGGCGACCGGCCGTTCGGCGCCAGCTTCGGGTCGCGCTCCGCCGTCTATGGCCGTTCAGGCGCGGCCGGTACCGCGCATCCGATCGCGACCCAGATCGGGATCGAGATCCTCAGGAAGGGCGGTTCGGCGGTCGACGCCGCGATCGCGATCAACGCGGCTTTGGGCTTCCTCGAACCCACATCGAGCGGGATCGGCGGCGATTGCTATGCGTTGATCTGGGACCCGAAACTCAACAAGGTCGTGGGCCTCACCGGATCGGGCCGTTCGCCGCAGGCGCTGACATTGGAAATCGCCCGGTCGCGCGCGAAGAACGGCGCGCTGCCGTCTTTGGGTGCGGTGACCGTATCGACTCCCGGTGCGCTCGATGCCTGGTGGACGCTGCACCAGCGTTACGGGAAGCTGTCCTGGGCGGACGTGCTCGCGCCCGCGATCGACATTGCCGAGAATGGCGTGCCGGTGCCGCCGATCATCGCCAATTATATCCGGCTCAACTTCGTCGCCTTCCGCCGGCCCGGCGCGGGTATCGAGGATCTCGCCAATGCGCTGCGCACCTACGCGCCCAACGGGGAGACGCCCGCCGTCGGCGCGGTGTTCCGCAATCCCGATCTCGCGCGCACCTACCGCATGATCGCGCAGGGCGGCCGCGACGCTTTCTACGAAGGCCCGATCGCACGCACGATCGACGCTTATTTCAAGCGGATCGGCGGCTGGCTGTCTTATGCCGATCTCGCGCGTCACCACAGCGAATGGGTCGAGCCGCTCTTCACCACCTATCGCGGCGTCGGCGTCCACGCGATCGGTGCCAACACGCAGGGCTTGGCGACGCTCCAGATGCTCAACATCCTGGAGAATTTCGATCTCAAGGGCGCGGGCTTCCAGTCGCCGCTGTCGATCCACCTCCAGGCCGAAGCCAAAAGGCTCGCCTATGAGGATCGCGCGCGTTTCTATGCCGATCCGCATTTCTCGAAAGTGCCGGTCGAATGGCTCGCGTCCAAGGACTATGCCGCCCAGCGCGCGAAGCTGATCCGGCCCGACCGCATCCTCGATCCGGTCTATCCCGGCCAGGCGCCGAGCCATGGTGACACGACCTATTTCACCGCCGCCGACAAGGACGGGATGATGGTGTCGATGATCCAGTCCAACTTCCGCGGCATGGGATCGGGGCTGGTGGCGGACGGACTCGGCTTCATGTTCCAGGATCGCGGCCAGCTCTTCTCGCTGCAGGACGGCCATCCCAATATCTATGCGCCGGGCAAAAGGCCGTTCCAGACGATCATCCCTGGCTTCGCGACGCGCGACGGCAAGCCCTGGCTGTCGTTCGGCGTGATGGGCGGCGACATGCAGCCGCAGGGCCAGACCCAGATATTGCTCAACCGGATCGATTACGGGCTCGATGTCCAGGCAGCCGGCGACAGCCCGCGTTACCATCATGAAGGCTCGTCGCAGAGCATGGGCGAGGATTCGCCCAGCCTGCCCAAGACCGGCCTGCTGCGGCTGGAGAGCGGCGTGCCAGATGCGACCAAGGCCGCGCTCGCCGCGATCGGCTGGACGATCGGCAAGCCCGACGGCGGGTTCGGCCGTTACGAATGCGTCGAACTTACTGCGCCCGGCGGCGAACGCGTCTATGCGGCCGCCAGCGAGATGCGCGCCGACGGATGCGCGCTGGCCTATTGAGGGAGATACCCATGTTCCGCACGCTCGACCCATCCATCTCGGTCTTCGGACAGATCGAGCCCGAGGATGTCGCCGCGGCCAAGGCGCAGGGCTTCACTACGATCGTCAACAACCGCCCGGAAGGTGAGCAGCCGGGCCAGCCGGCGGGTACGGAGATCGAGGCGGCGGCGAAGGCCGCGGGGCTCGATTATGTCGCGATCCCGGTCGATCATTCTGGCTTCGCGGACTGGCAGGTCGCGGCGATGGCCGATGCGCTGGAGACGGCGAAAGGCCCGGTGCTGGCCTTCTGCCGCTCGGGCACGCGCTCGACTTTCCTGTGGGCGCTCGCGCGCAACCGGCTGGGTGATGACGGTGAGGCGCTGATCGCGAAGGCAGCGGGTGCGGGCTACGATTTGAGCTCAATCCGTTCGGTGCTGGGGGCGTAGGCCCCGTCATTCCCGCGTTCGGGGGAATGACGGGATAGGGAGGTGCGCCCTCCCGGTCAGACGAATTGCGCGCGCTGCTTCTTGAGGGCCTCGAGCTGCTGTTCCAGCTCGGCAATACGATCCGACGATCTGTCCTCATCGCCCGCGCCCGAATAGGCGGCGGCCTGTTCGGTGAGGGTATGGAGATTGTCCTCAAGGAGGGCGATCTGGTCTTCCACTTCGGCGAGGGTCGGGTTGGTGTCGGACACGGGACGATCTCCTTGAAACGCCGATGGGCTCGGTGGGCCATAGCTTGCTTCCGGCGCCCGCGCACAAAAAAGAGGCCGGCGGATCTCTCCGCCGGCCAGTCGTTCGCAGGAGGAACCCCTGGAGGGATGGGCCTAGGCACATCCCGAACTTTGGAACTCTGGGGTGAGCCGAAGCCCACCCCGAACTTGTCAGTAGTGGTAGGCCCGCTCGCCATGCTCGGAGATGTCGAGGCCCTCGTTCTCGGCTTCGGGGGAGACGCGGAGGCCCCACACCTTGTCGATCGCGAAGTAGAGGATGAACGAGATTACGCCGGACCAGAGCAGGGTGAACCCTACTGCCTCGGCCTGCACGGTCAGCTGGTGGACCCAGTCATAGGTCGCCACGACCAAAGTGCCCGGCTTCGAGGCGTAGTCGGCGATGCCCTGGCCGCCCAGCGCCGGATTGGCGAGGATGCCGGTGCCGAGCGCGCCGGTGATGCCACCGATGCAATGGACGCCGAACACGTCGAGGCTGTCGTCATAGCCGAACTTCGACTTCACGAAGGTGACGAAGAAGAAGCAGATCGGCGAGACCGCCAGGCCGAGGATGACCGAGCCCATCGTCCCGGCATAACCCGAGGCGGGGGTGACGGCGACAAGGCCGGCGACCACGCCCGAGGCTGCACCAAGCAGCGACGGCTTGCCCTTCACGACCTGCTCGACGAGCAGCCAGGAGAGGCCGGCGGCGGCGGTGGCGATCATGGTGTTCATGAAAGCGACCGAAGCCACGCTGGAGGCTTCGAGGTTGGAGCCGGCGTTGAAGCCGAACCAGCCCACCCACAGCAGGGAAGCGCCGATCATGGTCATGGTTAGTGAGTGCGGAGGCATCGGCTCCTTGGGGTAGCCGATCCGCTTGCCGATCACGAGGCAGCCCACCAGGCCGGCGATGCCGGCATTGATGTGCACCACGGTGCCGCCGGCGAAGTCGATCGCGCCCTTGGCGAACAGCCAGCCTGCATCGGCATTGGCCGCATCGAGCGCCGCGGCACCCTTGAGAGCCGCTGCCGCGATCGAGTCCGGACCTTCCCAATACCACACCATGTGCGCGATCGGGAAATAGACCAAGGTCACCCACAGCGCGATGAACAGCATCAGCGGCGAGAATTTAACCCGCTCGGCGAAGCTGCCGACGATCAGCGCAGGCGTGATCATCGCGAACGTCATCTGGAAGAGGACGTAGGTCAGCTCGGGGATATAGACCCCGTTCGAGAAGGTCGCCGCCAACGCGTTGGCGTCCACACCCTTCAGGAAAAGCTTGGTGAGAGGATTGCCGAAGAACTGGGTCGGGCCGGCGGTGAACGCCTCCGAATAGCCCCAGCACACCCAGATCACGCCGACCATGCAGACGATCATCAGCACCTGGGTAAGCACCGACAGCATGTTCTTGGTGCGGACGAGGCCGCCATAGAACAGGGCCAGGCCCGGGATCGACATCATCAGAACGAGCAAGGTCGACACCAGCATCCAGGTGTTGTCGCCCTTGTTCATCGTCTGCGGCGGAATCGGAGAAGCGGCCGCGGCCGCCTGCGCAAGCGCGGGATGGGCAAGGAGGGCGGTTACGCCCACCGTGCCGAGCCCGGCCAATATCTTGGTCGAAAGCTTCATGTTTCCCCCTTGAATCTTAGAGAGCCGTCTCGTCGGTCTCGCCGGTGCGGATCCGCACGACTTGACCGAGATCGAGCACGAAGATCTTGCCGTCGCCGATCGCGCCGGTGTTGGCGGATTGCTGCACCGCCTCCACGACACGCGGCGCCAGATCGGTGCTGCACGCGACCTCGACCTTGATCTTCGGCACCATGTTCGTGCTGTATTCAGCACCACGGTAGATCTCGGTCTGGCCCTTTTGGCGGCCGAAGCCTTTGACTTCGGTGACCGTCATGCCCTGAACGCCGAGCGCGGACAGAGCCTCGCGCACGTCGTCGAGCTTAAACGGCTTTATGATAGCTATGACGAGTTTCATTCCACCTCCCTGTTCAGCGCCCGCTGCTGCATCGCAAAAAGCGTGCCAGTGGAACCAAAGAGCGGAGAGGACGTTGCGGCGGCGTTTCTTTCGCCCGCCGCTTAGGCAATTATGAGCTTATGCCTTCTTTTTAGGCAAGCTTTGCGGCAAATTGGCCTCTTTACCAGCTCGCACTTGCAGCGATGGCCTTGGTTTCGCCGGAGCGGTCGGGCCGGCCGAGCGCGGCGTTGCGCGCCGGAAAGCGGCCATAGTGCGCGATCATGTCACGATGCTTATGCGCATAGTCGATCTGCTCGGCCCGACCGAGTGCCTCGAACAGGGCGACCGCGCGATCCTGCATCGCCAGATACTCGCTGTGCTGGAACGGCATGTAGAGGAACATGCGTTCGTCCGGACTCAGCCGTGCGTCGAAGCCGCGATCGATCGCGTCCTGGGCAATAGCAAGCGCCAGAGGGTCGGTCGCGAAAGCGCGCCCCTCACCGCGGAACATGTTGCGTGAGAATTGATCGAACAGCACGACCGCCGCCAGCGCCTTGCCCGCCGTGCCGAGGAAATGATCGGCCGGCCGGCTCCGCCACTCCTCCCACAAAAGAAGGAAGCGATCGCGGATCGCGGCGTCGGTTTCAGTGGAGTGTGTCCACCATCCGTTCGGCCCGACTTCCCGAAACCAGAAGTCGATTATGGCGCGCGCGCCATCGGCGCTCGCGGTCATGCAAAGGACTCCAGCACGCGGCGGGCTTCGGCTTCGTCCTCGTCGAGAACCATGATCCGCGCGGGCACGAACAACACGGTCTCCCGGTCGAACATGACGCTTTCGATGCCTTCCTCGGCGAGCGCGGACTGGACGATGGAGGCCAAAGCGCGATCGTAATAGCGCTCCAGTTCCACCAACGGCATCAGGCGGCGGTTCCGCCCACGGTAAGGCCGTCGATCAGCAGGGTCGGCTGGCCGACGCCGGCGGGGACCGATTGGCCGCCCTTGCCGCAAATGCCGACGCCTTCGTCGAGCGCCATATCGTTGCCGATCGCGGCGACCTTGGTCAGCACGGTCGGGCCGTCGCCGATCAAAGTCGCGCCCTTGATCGGCGCGCCGAGCTTGCCGTTCTCGATCTTGTAGGCCTCGGTGCAGCTGAAGACGAACTTGCCGCTGGTGATGTCGACCTGCCCGCCGCCGAACGACTTGGCGTAGATGCCGTTCTTGACGCGGCTGAGGATCTCGTCGGGATCGTCGTTGCCGCCATACATGAAGGTGTTGGTCATGCGCGGCATCGGCGCATGCGCGAAGCTTTCGCGGCGGCCGTTGCCGGTCGGAGCGACGCCCATCAGGCGCGCGTTCAATCGATCCTGGATATAGCCCTTGAGGATGCCGTCCTCGATCAGGACGTTGGTCTGGGTCGGCGTGCCCTCGTCGTCGATGGTGAGACTGCCGCGGCGGCCCTCGATCGATCCGTCGTCGACCACGGTCACGCCCGGGGCGGCGACGCGCTCGCCGATCCGGCCGGCAAACGCGCTCGTTCCCTTGCGGTTGAAATCGCCTTCAAGGCCATGGCCGACCGCCTCGTGCAGCAGCACGCCAGGCCAGCCGGGGCCGCACACAACGGTCATCTCGCCCGCAGGGGCAGCGATGCTTTCGAGATTGACGAGCGCCTGCTTGAGCGCCTCGTCGATCGCGCGGTTCCAGCTCGCGGGCTCGAACAGCCGGTCATAGAGATAACGCCCGCCGAGGCCGAAGAAGCCGGTCTCGCGCCGGCCATTTTGTTCGACCACGATCGACACGTTGAGCCGCACCAGCGGGCGCACGTCGTGCGCGACGAAGCCGTCGGGGCGCACGATCTCGACCACGCTCCACGATCCCGACAGGCCGACCGAGACCTGCTGGACCCTCGGGTCACGCGCACGGGCGGCGGCGTCGACTTCCTGGCAGAGCGCGACCTTGCGCGCGAACGGGATCGCCGAGAGCGGATCGTCGGCGGTGTAGAGTTTGGCATTGGTCCGGCGCGGCGCGGGCGCGCGGCCTTCCTTGGCCGGATCGAGCAGGGTCATCGTCTCGGCGGCGCGGATGATCGCGGCTTCGCTCAATTCGTTGGCATGGGCGAAGGCGGTAGTCTCGCCCGACAGGCCACGCAGGCCGAAGCCGGCCTGCGTGTTGAAATCGGCGGTCTTGAGCCGGCCGTCGTCGAAGCCGAACGCCTCGCTCGCGATATATTGGAGGTAGAGCTCGCCATCGTCGCAATTGCGCAAGGCGTCGCCGGTCAGGCGGATCGCTGTGTCCGGATCGAGATCGCGGTAGAGAAAGCGGCGGGGATCGGCGAGGATGGTCATAGCGGGGATATAGGTCGCGGCGCGCGACCTGTAACCCCAGTCCTCGCCGACAATCCCTCGTCGATGGAATCAGATTCAGCCGAAGCGGACGCTCGTCCGCCGGCGACGGCGCATCGTCGCACCGACCGCGCCGAAGCCGCCGACCATCATCGCCCAGGTGGCGAGTTCGGGCACTGCGCCTTCCGCGTCCGAACTGATCGTGACAAGGAACTGCCCATCGCTGGGTTCGCCGCCCCACCAGAGCAAGGTGTAGGTGCCGACCTGCAGATGATGATTGCCATTGTCATCGTCGGTGAACAGGGCCGGGCCGATTGGATCGAGCTCGTAGCTGAAATCGACGTCGAGCCCATCCGGGGTGTTGATGAAGGGGACCAGGGTGAGTCCGCCGTAGGCCCAATCATAGTAGAAATCGATATTCGCGTGGGACGACTCGCCGTCGAAGAGCGGGAAGTCGAAGATATGGCCATCGGCATAGGACCAGAAGCCGTTGCCGCTCTCGCCGCCCCATGCGTCATCGACCGTGAAATGCGCGGTACGATCATAAGGAATATCGGCCGGCGGCGTCGAGGCGCCGCCCTCCCAATATTTGATATCGAAGGTGAAGATAGTCGCTTGCGCGGCGGTAGCGGCGAACGCGGCCAGAGATGCTCCGGCGAGCGCGACCCAGATCTTCTTCATGAAATTTCCCCCAACGAGAGGGGGCGGTAGGCCTTAATTGTTACGGGCACAATCTCCGCACGGCGTTGGCTCCCGCCAGGCTTCAGCCGAAGCTGACGGTCGTCCGCTGGCGACGGCGCATGGCGGCGCCGATCGCGGCGAAACCGCCGAGCATCATCGCCCACGCGGCGGGCTCCGGTACACCCTCGGGCGCCGCAGTCTCGGCGATCGTCAGGCGCGCCCAGTTATGGAAGCCGAGATGGTAATTATAGACGCCCGGCTGGATGTAATAATTGTCCTCGTCCCCGCCCAAAACGGACGGACCCGGAATATCCATCATCCAGTAATAGTCCACGTCGCCATCGGCCGTGAAAGGCGTGATCGTGAAGCCGCCGCCCCAATAGTCGTTGTAGAGATCGATATCGACGTCGGTATATCCGGAGTCGAGATAGGTGCCGTGGCCGTAGCTCCAGATACCGGTACTGGTTCCGTTATTGCTGATCGCGCCGCCCATCGAATCGTCGATGATGAGGTGCACATAATCCTCTGCGGCCGGATCGGTCGGGGGCGATCCGATGCCGTTCCAATGAACCAGATCGAACGAGAACCATGCCGCTTGCGCCGTCGAGCAGGCCAGCGACGCCAAGGATACCCCCGCGAGCGCGATCCAGATCTTCTTCATGCTGCCCCCCAAATACCGGAGGGATAATACGCCTGAATTGTAAACCCGGCAAGGAGAGTCCGAATCGGACCTTTTTGGCCGATTTCCGCTAGATACCGGTCAGTGCGCGGCGTCCGCGTCGGCCGGCCCGCCGACCAGGATGAAGCGGCGGTCGCAATAGCCGCAATCGACATAGCCCTTCTCGTCGATCTCGAGATAGACGCGCGGGTGGCCGAGCGCGGCGCCGCCTGGAATTTCGCGCGCGCCATCGCAGGCAACACGGGCGGTGGCGACTCGGGAGGTTTCGGGGGCTGGCTGCATGGTCAGTGCCGATAGCAAGCCGCAGGGGCGAAGATCAACGGCGGTTGCGTGTCAGGCCCACCTCTCCTAGGCGGCTCGGCAACATATCCGGAGATTTTCCCCAACATGACCGAACCCACGCTCGACATTGTCGCGATCGGCAATGCCATCGTCGATGTGCTCGCCCAGGCCGACGACGCGTTCGTCACGTCCGAAGGCGTCGCCAAGGGATCGATGCGGCTGATGGACGAAGAAACCAGCGACAGCCTCTATTCGCGCATGGGCCCGGGCCGCGAGATCAGCGGCGGATCGGCCGCCAACACCGTCGCCGGCATGGCGATGCTCGGCTGCAAGTGCGGCTTCATCGGCCAGGTCGCCGACGATCAGCTGGGCGAGGTGTTCGCGCACGACATCCGCGCCAACGGCGTGGTGTTCGATACCGCGGTCCGTTCGGGCCAGCCGAGCACCGCGCGCTGCCTGATCCTGGTCACGCCCGACGCGCAGCGCACGATGAACACCTTCCTCGGCGCCTCGCAATTCCTGCCCGAGGCCGCGATCGACCGCGATCAGATCGCGTCGGCCCGGATCCTCTATCTCGAAGGCTATCTGTGGGATCCGGCGGAGCCGCGCGCGGCGATGCAGGCCGCCATCCGGATCGCGCACGAGGCCGGCCGCAAGGTCGCCTTCACGTTGAGCGACACCTTCTGCATCGCGCGCCATGGCGACGATTTCCGCAAGCAGATCGCCGAGGGCGCGTTCGACATCCTGTTCGCCAACGAGAATGAGCTGCTGGCGCTGACCGGCGGCGACGATTTCGACGCGGCGGTGCAGGAGATCGCCGCACAGGTCGAGACCCTGGTCGTCACGCGCGGCAGCCATGGCGCGGTCGCGGTGCAGAAGGGCGTGTACGCCCAGGTCGCGGCCGAGCCGATCGAGAAGATCGTCGACACGACCGGTGCGGGCGATCTGTTCGCGGCGGGTTTCCTCGCGGGGCAGGCGCAGGGGCGTTCGCTCGAGGACAGCCTGCATATGGGCGCGATCGCGGCCGCCGAGGTGATCTCGCATTATGGCGCGCGGCCCGAGGCCAAGCTCGACCAACTGGTCAAGGCGCGGCTGGGCTAAGCCTTCAGGTCTTTCGAGAAGTGGAAGCCCGCAATGTGCAGGCCTTCGCGGAAATAGAAACGATGCGCGCGGGCGCGCGGCACCGCTGAATTGAGCGTCAGCGTGTCGCAGCCCATCGCGCGCGCCTTCGCCTCGACGAAAGTCAGCAGCGTCGCGCCATAGCCTTTGGAGCGCTGCGTCTCGTCGGTGACGAGATCGTCTATCTCCAGCCGATAACCGCAATAGGTGGTGTGGAACGCGCGCCATACCGCCAGCGCGCGCACCTCGCCCTGGTCGAACAACTGGACGAGCCCGGCGCCCTCGGCGAACATCGCCGCCATATGCGCGCGATAATCCGGGCCGATGATCGGCCGGAAGGCGCGGTGCAGCGCCTCGCTCTGGTCCAGGAAAAAAAGCGCTTCGTCGCCGGACGGCTGAGCCTGTCCGGCGACGTCGATCCGTTCGACGCTCACCGCGTCAGGTCGTGCCCGGCTGGGGCGGTTCGGTGCCGTGATAGGCTTCCTCTTCGGGCACATCGACCACGCCGCGGCCGACATGGCTGCGCGAGCGGCTATATCCGAAATACACCACCAGCCCGATCGCGCCCCAGCCGAACAGCACCAGCTTGGCGATCAGTCCGAGATACCAATACAGCGCGACGCAGCCGATGATCGCCAGCGGCGCTACCAACCAGACGGCGGGCATACGAAATGGCCTCCTGCGGTCCGGGTCGGTCTTGCGCAGCACCATGACAGAGACTGCCACCATCGCGAACGCGAACAGCGTGCCGGCGTTGGAGTAATCGGCAAGCCTGCCAACTGGTAGGAACGCCGCCGCGATCGTCACGACAATGCCGGTGAACGCCGTCACAATGTGAGGAGTCCTGTATTTGGGATGGACGCTCGCCAGTTTCGCCGGAAGAAGGCCGTCGCGTGCCATCACGAAGAACACGCGGGTTTGCCCGAACATCATCATCAGGACGACCGAGGGCAGAGCGAGAAACGCGGCAAGGCCGAGCAGGTTACCTAGCTTCACCCAGCCGATACTGCGCAGCACATGTGCCAGCGCCTCGTGGCTGCAGGTCAATGGTTCGCTGAAACCGCTCGCAACTATGGACGCACAGCGGGCGGCGAGCTCGGGCGAGCCCGGCGCGAGAATCTCGCCGTGGAGTCCGGCGACGGGTTGAGCGCCGATCGCGCCGATCGCGCCGGCCGATACCAGCAGATAAAACAGCGTACAGATCAGCAGCGATCCGATCAGCCCAATCGGCACGTTGCGTTGCGGATTGCGGGTTTCCTCGGCGGCTGTCGAAACCGCATCGAAGCCGACATAGGCAAAGAAGATAGAGGAGGCTGCACCGACCACGCCGATCGTGCCCCAGCCGTTCGGGATGAAGGGGTGGAACTCCTCCATCTTCATGACGGGCAGCGTCATCGCGATAAACAGCGTGAGTGCCGCGACTTTGATCGACACGAGAACCGCATTAACGCGCGCGCTCTCGGTCGTGCCGATGATCAGCAGCCAGGTTACGAGCACCGAGATAACGATCGCGGGAAGATTTATGAACCCGCCTTCGAGCGGACCGACCGTAAGCGCCGGTGGAATGATGATGCCAAAGCTGCTTTTCACCAGCCCCACGAAATAGCCGGACCAGCCGACCGCGACCGCTGATGCGCCGACCGCATATTCCAGGATCAATGCCCAACCGACCATCCAGGCGAGAATTTCGCCCACCACCGCATAGGTGTATGTGTAGGCGGAACCAGCCACGGGGACCATCGAGGCCAATTCGGAATAGCAAAGCGCCGCCACCGCGCAGACAAAGCCCGCGATGATGAAGCTGATCATCATCCCTGGCCCAGCCTTCTGCGCGGCCTCGGACGTCAGCACGAAGATGCCGGTGCCGATAACGGCGCCGACCCCGAGCATGGTGAGCTGGAAACCGCCGAGCGTGCGGTGCAATCCCTTCTTCTCGGCGGTGAGCAAAATGGCGTCGAGCGGTTTGACGCGATCGAAGATCATGCAGATTCCCCTAAGAGGCGCCGTTGCGCCTATGCTTATGGGAGGGGGAGCCTAACGGCTTGTGACGCCAGCGCAATAGCCGTGCGGTAAGCGCTAGCCGGCGAGCATCGGCCCCAGCGGACGGCCGCCGAACAGATGAACGTGCAGGTGCGCCACCTCCTGCCCGCCATGGCCGCCGGTATTGGCGAGCAGGCGATAGCCGGGTGCGACCAGGTCATTGTCGCGCGCGACCTGGCCGACCGCGCGGACGAAACCGGCGATCTCGGCGTCCGACGCCCGCGCGGAGAAATCGTCCCACGATGCGTAAGGCCCCCGCGGGATCACGAGGATATGGATCGGCGCGCGCGGCTGGATGTCGTGAAAGGCGAGCGCGTAATCGTCTTCGTACACCGTCTTGGCCGGTATCTCGCCACGCAGGATACGCGCGAAGATATTGCTGTCGTCATAAGACAGGGTGGCGTCGATCGGCATCAGACGGACCTCGCAGCTTTCTCGTCATGGCCCGACGTGCCTTCGCGCCGTTCCAGTTCCGCCAGCACATCGGCCAGCGGAATGCCGGCATCGGCCAGCAGCACGAGCAGGTGAAAGATGGTATCCGCCGCCTCGCCGGTCAGCGCGGCCTTGTCCTCGGCCAGCGCGGCGACGATCGCCTCGACCGCTTCCTCGCCGAATTTGCGCGCGATCTTGGGGCGGCCCTTGGCGAACAGGCTCGCGACATAGGACGACGCCGGATCGGCGCCCTTGCGGCTGGCGATGGTCGCTTCGAGGCGGGTAAGCGTGTCGGCCATGCGTCCGGCTTACCCTGCGTGCGACCGTACGGGCAATCCCGCCGCCGCCAATGCCGCATGGGCTTCGGCGACGGTATGCTCGCCGAAATGGAAGATCGATGCGGCGAGCACCGCGCTGGCATGGCCGTCGGTCACGCCCGCGACCAGATCGTCGAGCGTGCCGACGCCGCCGCTGGCGATCACCGGCACCGACACCGCATCCGCGATCGCGCGGGTCAGCGCGAGGTCGTAGCCGCCCTTGGTCCCGTCATTGTCCATCGACGTGACGAGCAGTTCGCCCGCGCCCAGTTCGGCCAGCCGTACCGCATGCTCGATCGCGTCGATCCCGGTCGGGCGGCGGCCGCCATGCGTGAAGATTTCCCAGCGGCCCTTGCCGACCGCCTTGGCGTCGACCGCGCCGACGACGCATTGCGCGCCGAAGCGGTCGGCGAGATCCGCCGCCAGTTCCGGCCGCGCGACGGCGGCGCTGTTGATCGCGACCTTGTCCGCGCCCGCGAGCAGCAAGGCGCGCGCATCCTCGGGCGTGCGTACGCCGCCGCCGACGGTCAGCGGCATGAAGCAGACCGCAGCGGTGCGCGCGACCACGTCGAGAATGGTGCCGCGATCCTCGTGGCTCGCGGTGATGTCGAGGAAGCAGAGCTCGTCCGCGCCGGCCAGATCATAGACCTTGGCCTGCTCGACCGGATCGCCCGCATCGGCCAGGTCGAGGAACTGCACGCCCTTGACCACGCGCCCGCCCGCTACATCGAGGCAGGGGATGACGCGGACGCGGACGGTCATAAAGTTTCGTCGCGCGCCAGCCGCAACGCCTTGCGCAGATCGAGCCGGCCTTCGTAGAGCGAGCGGCCGCAGATCACGCCTTCGATACCTTCGCTCGCATGGCGGGCAAGGTCGGCGATATCGACCAGGCCCTTGACCCCGCCGCTCGCGATCACCGGCAGCCGCGTGCTGCGCGCCAGTTCGGCGGTCGCACGCACGTTGCAGCCCTTCAGCATCCCGTCGCGGCCGACATCGGTGAACAGGACCGCAGCGACGCCGACATCGGCGAAGCGATTGGCCAGGTCAGCCGCGCTTATGTCGGACGTCTCGGCCCAGCCGTGCGTGGTCACCAGCCCGTCGCGCGCATCGACCGCAACCACGATCCGGTCCGGCAGCGCCCTGGCCGCCGCGCGCACCAGTTCGGGATCCTTGAGCGCGGCGGTGCCGAGCACCACGCGCCACACGCCACGCTCGAGCCAGCGGTCGATCGCCGCGCGATCGCGGATGCCGCCACCGACCTGGACCTTGCCGGGAAAGCTCTCGACGATCTCGGCGACGACCTCGCCGTTGACCGACGCGCCCGCGAACGCGCCGTCGAGATCGACGACATGGATATAATGCGCGCCCTGTTCGGCGAAGACGTTGGCCTGCGCGCACGGATCGTCATTGTAGATCGTCGCGCGCTCCATATCGCCCTCGGCGAGGCGCACGGCCTTGCCGCCCTTCAGGTCGATCGCGGGATAGACGGTGATGCTCATTCAGGGACGCCAGTCGAGAAAGCGGGACAGGAACGCAAGGCCATAGGCCTGGCTCTTTTCGGGATGGAATTGCACGCCGATCATATTGTCGCGCGCGACCGCGGCGGTAACGGTGCCGCCATGGTTTGTGGTCGCGGCGAGCGCCCCGGAATCGGCAACCTGGAAGCCGAAGCTGTGCAGGAAATAGGCCTCGCCCGGCACGATCAAGGGGTGCGGCACGACCGGCACCACATCGTTCCAGCCCATATGCGGCACGCGCGCTTCGGGATCATTGGGCTCGAGCCGGGCGACCACGCCCTCGATCCAGCCGAGGCCGGGATGCGTGCCGAACTCCTCGCCCGCATCCGCCATCAATTGCATGCCGACGCATACGCCCAGGAACGGCGCGCCTTGCGCGATCACGCGCTGGTTGAGCGCATCGACCATGCCGGGGATCGCCGACAGCGCGCCCATGCAGGCGGCGAAGGCGCCGACGCCGGGCAGCACGATCCGCTCGGCGCCGAGCACGACGTCCGGATCGGCGGTGACACGGACATCCGCCGCACCCGCCGCCTTCAGCGCATTTTCGACCGAACGAAGGTTGCCTGCGCCGTAATCGATGAGCGCCAGGCCCTCAGGCACCGCCAAGCGTCCCCTTGGTCGAGGGGATCATGTCGCCCTTGCGCGGATCGATCTCGACCGCCTGCCGCAAGGCGCGCGCGCAGCCCTTGAAGATGCTCTCGCAGATATGGTGGTTGTTGCGGCCGTACAGATTTTCGATGTGGAGCGTCATCGACACCTCCCCCGCGAAGCTCTGGAACCAGTGCTCGATCAGCTCGGTGTCGAGCTCGCCCAGCTTGTTCTGGGTGAATTCCGCCTTCCACACGAGGAAGGGCCGGCCGGAAATGTCGATCGCGACCCGGCTCAGCGTCTCGTCCATCGGCGAGTAGGCCGATCCGAAGCGCGTGATGCCGCGCCGGTCGCCCAGCGCCTTGGCGATCGCCTGGCCCAGCGCGAGCGCCGAATCCTCGGTCGTGTGATGCTGGTCGATATGCAGGTCGCCATCGGCCTTGAGGCTGATGTCGATCAGCGAATGGCGGGAGAGTTGCTCGATCATATGGTCGAGGAAACCGATCCCGGTTGAAATCGCATAGACGCCGGAGCCGTCCAGATTGACGGTGACGTCGATCGCCGTCTCGGCGGTCTTGCGGCTGATCGTGGCGGTGCGCATGGGCAGCGCCCCTATAGCGCATGGACCTGTCAGGCAACGCTTGACCCATTTCCCGACCGCGTTCACTTGGGGGCCATGACCGAGGGTACGCCCGACAGCCTGATTCCCTATGACGAGATCGTCCAGGACGCTCTGCGTGCCGTGGTCGGCCGCGTGCTGGGCCAGGTCGAGACCGACGGGTTGCCCGGCAACCACCATTTCTACATCACGTTCAAGACGCAGGCGCAGGATGTGAACATCCCGCAGCACCTGATCGAACGCTATCCCGACGAGATGACGATCGTCATCCAGAACCGCTATTGGGACCTGCACGTGTCTCCTAGCGGGTTCGAGGTCGGGTTGTCCTTCAACCAGGTCGGCTCGAAGCTCTCGATACCGTTCGCGGCGATCACCGCCTTCCACGATCCCGCGGTCGACTTCGCGCTCCACTTCTCGGCCCAGGTCGAAGATCAGCAGCCCGAAGAAATCGCGGAAGCGGAAAATGACCCGGTCGTCCGTCCGGTCGAGGACGGTTCCAACGTCGTCTCGGTGGATTTCACCCGGAAAAAATAAGAAGGGCTGCCATTGCGCGCGCGCCTCGATTTCGAATGGCAGAACCGGCTATCGCCGCCTTCTGAGTGCGCCATCTGATGCATTTCCAGATGCGGCCCGATCGGAAATATCTGATTCCGGCCGCGGTCGCCCTGGCCTTCCTCACCATATTCGGCGCGATCCTGCTGACCCTGTGGGTGGCGCGCCAGCAAAGCGTGTCCGAACAGAAATCCAAGGCCGATCTGCTTGCCGCGGAAGTCCTGCGGCGCGTCGATGTGACCGGCGGCGAAGTGACCCTCGCGGTCCGGCGCCTCGAACGAGAGCATCCCGACGCCGCGCCCTGTTCGCCCGAGAAGATCCGGCTGATGGGCAACGTCACGCTCACGTCGGACGAGGTCATCGGGGCGGGCTTCATCACCAACGACCGGCTGGTCTGCACCTTGCTGGGCGAACTCAAGCCGGGCCTGCCGGTGGGCAAGCCCGATTATATCAGCAACCGGGGCGCGATCTTCCGCACGAACGTGAAATTGCCGTTCACCGGCAGCCCCGGTTACATTCTCATCAGCGGATTGTCGGGCTATGCGGTGATCGTTCATCCGCGCCTTGCCCGCGATGTGTTCCGCGAAGATCCGCGCAGTTCGATCGGCGTATTCGGCACGAGCAGCCGTCGGCTTGTCAACGTCGCCGGTGCGTTCGACCGGTCCTGGCTCCGCAAATATTTCGACCGGGGGCTGACGACCTATGTCGATCATGGGCGGATCGTCGCGGTACGCCCCTCGATGCAGGGCGACTATTCGGTTTTCGCGATCCTTCCCGCACGCAGCATCACCGAAACCGTACGGCGCTATGCGCTTTTCCTGGTGGCGGGCGGCATGGTGATGGCGGCCCTGCTCGGCTTCGTCATGACCTACGTCGTGCGGACACAAAACTCGTTCGCCACCATTTTGCGCAACGCGATCCGCACGCGCGAATTCCACTGCGAATATCAGCCGATCGTCGAGCTGGCGACGGGCCGATGGGTCGGCGCGGAATGCCTTTTGCGCTGGCGCCGGAAAACCGGCGAGAATGTCAGGCCGGATCTGTTCATCGGCGCGGCGGAAGAGGCGGGGGTGATCGGCGATATTACCGCGATGGTGTGCGACATCATCGGTTCCGAGGTCGACGGCACGCTCCATGACCATCCCGATTTCTATATCACGATCAACGCATCCGCGACCGATCTCAACCACGATCGGATGACACCGTTGCTCGAAACCCTGGTCCGCCGCACGCGCAGCGAGCCGTGCCGGTTCGTGGTTGAGGCGACCGAGCGCGGACTGATCGACAGCGAGGACGGCCGCGCCGCGGTCGACCGCCTCCGCGCGCTGGGGTTCAGGGTGGCGCTCGACGATTTCGGGACGGGCTATTCCAGCCTGTCCTACCTGCAGACCTTCGCGCTCGATTTCATCAAGATCGACAAATTCTTCGTCGAATCGGTCAAGACCGAGGCCGCCACCAGCAACGTCGTCTCGCACATCATCAATATGGCGCGCGATCTCAACCTCGAGATCGTCGCGGAAGGCGTGGAGACGGAGGCGCAGGCGCGCTTCCTCCAGGAAAGGGGCGTGCGCTACGCCCAGGGCTGGTACTTCGCCCGATCGATGCACTGGCCGATGCTGATGGCCGAACTGGCGGCGCGCCGCAGCATGGAGCGCGCGGCCTAAGCGGCGATCCCCACGACTTCATTCTGTGCGCCGAAGCGCCGGCGATAATCGCCCGGCGATACGCCGATGAGCTTGTGGAACAGCCGCCGAAACGCGGCCGTATCCTCATAGCCGACCGTCCAGGCGATCTGATCGACCGGCCGGCGGGTGAATTGGAGCAATTCGCGCGCCTTGCCGACGCGCAGATGCTGGGCATATTCGGTCGGCTTGAGCCCGGTCGCCGCCTTGAACCGGCGCTGGAAGGTGCGCTCCTCCAGCGATGCCTGGCGCGCCATGTCGGGCACCGTGATCGCCTTGGCCGCCTTGCCCTGCAGCCAATGCTGGACCTTCAATATCGCCTCGTCGCCATGCGTCAGGCGCGGCGTGAAATTGCTGAAGTGGCGCTGTTCGCGCCCGGCCGGATCGATCAGCAGGAACTGGCCGGTCTCGACCATGACCGTCGGGCCGAGCAGCCGGTCGACCAGCCGCATACCAAGGTCGGTCCACGCCATCAGCCCGCCGGCGGTGATGATTTCGCCATCCTCGATCACGATCTTGTCGGTATCGAGCAGCACCTTGGGAAAGCGGTCGCGGAACGGGCCGCCGAACAGCCAGTGCGTCGTCGCGGGACGTCCATCGAGCAGGCCCGTCTCGGCGAGGAGGAACGCCCCGCCGCAGTTCGACGCCAGGGTCGCGCCGTCGGCGTGGCGCGCGCGCAGCCAGGCCGCATAGGGCTGTGCCTCCTCGTGCTCGACCGGGCCAGACAGGCGCCCCGGTACGATCAGGATTTCGGGGCGCAATTCGCTTCCCGGATGGGAATCCTGGCTGCGTGCGATCGTGCCGTCTTCGCTCCGGCTCCAATGGCTGACCCTGAGCATCGGCCCGTCATGCGCCGCCGAAAAGCCGCTCGCGATCTGGAGCAAGTCGGTCATGCCGTGGACCATCGCCGACTGGCAGCCGGGATAAAGCAGCAGGCCGACTTCGGTCTTTGGTGCTGGTTGCGGCACGGTCATCCCCACGAATGTCAGTTTCGGCACGCAATTTGTCGTGTGCGCCAATCCCGATGCTGCACCTTCGCCGGTACTTCTTCAACTCACGAGGCGGGATCGCCCCGTTCGACACGAAAGAGGGAGATACATCATGGCTACGATCACCACCCAGGACGGCACCGAAATCTTCTACAAGGATTGGGGGCCCAAGGACGCGCAGGCGCTCTTCTTCCACCATGGCTGGCCGCTCAGCGCGGACGATTGGGACAGCCAGATGATGTTCTTCCTCGCCAAGGGCTACCGTGTGATCGCGCATGACCGTCGCGGCCATGGCCGGTCGAGCCAGCCGGCGGAAGGCCATGACATGGACACCTATGCCGCCGACGCTGCGGCAGTGGTCGAAGCGCTCGGCCTGACCGGCGCCATCCATATCGGCCACTCGACCGGTGGCGGCGAGGTGACGCGCTATGTCGCGACCTACGGCGTGAAGCACCAGGTTGCGAAGGCCGTGCTGATCAGCGCGATCCCGCCGACCTTCATGCAGTCCGAACGTAATCCCGACGGCGTGCCCAAGGCGGTCGTCGACGGCATCCGCGACGGCACGGCTTTCCACCGTTCGCAATTCTACCAGGACATCACGATGCCCTTTTACGGCTTCAACCGCGAAGGTGCAGTCGTATCGGACGGCATCCGCCAGAATTGGTGGCGTCAGGGTATGATGGGCGCGGCGATCGCACAGTGGGAATGCGTTCGGGTGCTGTCCGAAACCGAATTCTTCGACGATCTCGCGGTGATCGACGTGCCCGTGCTGGTGATGCACGGCGAGGATGATCAGATCTGCCCGTTCACCACCACCGGCGCACGCTCGGTCAAGCTGCTGAAACAGGGCAAGCTGATCTCTTATCCCGGTCTTCCGCACGGGATGCCGACCACGCATGCCGACATCATCAACCGCGACCTGCTCGCCTTCATCAAGGGCTGAAGTCTCGAAATCCAAAGGGTGGCGGCTTGCCGGTCGCCACCCTTTTTCGTGCGTTAGGGTCTTCCAGTCAGGGTCGGCGCAAATCCAGCCGCCAGGTTTCGCTCTCGATCGGGGCGCCGAATTCCTCGTGGACGTGGCTCTCGACGATCTCGAAGCCGTGTGCGGCATAGATACGGCGCGCGCTTGTCAGGATCGTGTGGGTCCAGAGCGTCATCGCCGAATAGCCGATCTCACGCGCGAAGGTGAGGCAGGCCTCGACCAGCGCATTGCCGATGCCCAATCCGCGCGCGAAGGATTCGACATAGAGCAACCGCAGCCGGCACAGGCCGTCGCCTTCGTCGGTCAGGAAGACCGATCCCGCCATCGTGCCATTGACCTCTGCCACCCAGCATTGCTCGCGGCCGGGCTTGAAGTTGCGCACGAATTCGGTGGTGACCTCGCCCGCTATCACCTCAATTTGCGGGCCCCAGCCATAAACGTCGCGATAGAGGATCGATTGCCGCGCCGCGATCATGCCCATGTCGCCGGGGCGGAAGGTGCGCAGCGTGAAGGCGGGCCTGGCTTCGTCGTCGAGCAAAGTCTGGGACAAACGTAACGCCGCGCAAAGATCGGCGCGGTCCGATGGCTGAAGTCGCTCCAGGATCGCGACGACCGCCTCATGCTGTCGTTCATCGATCTGCTGAAACATGGCTTGGCCTGCGGACGTGATCGCGATGGAAAGCTGTCGCGCGTCGCTGCTGTCGCGGGTCCGCACGATCCAGCCGCGCGCTTCGAACCGGCTGATCACTCGGCTGACGAAGCCGGCATCCATGCCGAGCCGCGACTGCAGATCGCTCGCCAGCAGCCGCAGACCCTGCACGATCTCGAATAATATGCGCGCTTCGGCGAGCGACAGATCGGAGCCGAGAAAGTGCGCATTCAGCGCGCCCACGTAGCGCGTGTAGAAGCGGTTGAACTGGCGGATGGTGGCGATAGCCTCTTCCATCCGACAAGGCTGCATCAATTAGTTGATTCGGTCAACTATTTTGGCGCACGCCTGTTTCAGTCGGCTCCGCGGCCCTCTATCGCGTCATCAGCGCGCCCATCTGCTGGCGGATATGGCGCTTGGTCTCATCGCTGAGCTGGCCGCGGATACCGCTCTTGTCGGGCGGCATGTGCAGCGCGGCATCCTTGTTGAAGATCATATAGGCGAACATTGGCGCCCACGCGTCACGCTGCTCTTCGGACAGGCCCGAGAAAGCGAGGAAGGCGTGCACCAGCGCATCGACCGGCTGCAGGCCAGGCTGGGCAGGCTTCGCGTCGTTCCACCAATAATTGGCGAGCATGTTGAAATCGTCGAGCGAGCGGACGTGGTGCCACCACATATAGGGAATGTAGATGGCGTCGCCTGGCTCCAGATCGGCGATCTGCGCCGCCTCCAGCGCCTTGTCGAAACCGGGGAAACGGTCGAAATCGGGATTGTCGAAATCGATCAGGCTGACCGGCGTGCCGGCGGGCGTGAATTCGAACGGGCCGATATGGAGGTTGGCGACCTGATCGGGCGGAAACAGGGTGAAGCGCCGCCGTCCCGCCACCACCACCGCGATGTTCGAGAACATGTCGTGATGCGCGCTGACAATCACGCGATTGCCGATCCACAGGCGGGGCGATACCGGTTTGCCGATCAGGTCGAGCCGATTCTCGTCGAGAAAGGCGGGGACCGACGCGCGCGCCTCGATTGCCTGCGCGGCGAAGGTGGGCGGCTCCGCCAGCCCGGCGGCACCGAGCAATGCATCGGCAATGCTGCTGACGGTAGCCGGCCGGCGCTCGAAATTGAGGCCGGTCATGTCGGCATTGTAGAAGAAGCGGCCCTTTATCTCGGGCTGCCCGGCCAGCATGTCGAACCCGGCCCCGGTGTCGCGCGCCTTCAGATAGTCGGCGATGCCCTGCGCGGTCGCGCCCGCGCGCACCGCCGGCCAATCCGCCGCTACCCCACGCAGGACGGCGGGCCTGGATGCCGCCATCACTTCCGCGCGGAAACGGCGGGCATCGACATCGTGATATCCGCGGACTTTGGCTGCGCTCTCCATGCCTCTGTCTTACCGTCCGGTAGGACGGTTGAAAGCCCTTATGCTTTTTGGCCTCGCATAACCGTCGCGCGCGCCTAAATCGGGCGCAACGCAATGGGATGATGAAGATGGCCACGCGCACCGAGACCGACAGCTTAGGACCGATCGAGGTTCCGGCGGATGCTTATTGGGGCGCGCAGACGCAGCGATCGATTGAGAATTTCCCATTCGGGACGCGCGAGCGGATGCCGATCGAGATCGTCCACGCGCTCGCGATCGTGAAACAGGCGGCGGCGCGGGTGAACCGCAAACACGGGCTCGACGGCAAACTGGCCGACGCGATCGAGCAGGCGGCGGCGATGGTGGTCGCGGGCCAGCACGACAATCAATTCCCGCTGGTCATCTGGCAGACTGGATCCGGCACCCAGAGCAACATGAACGTCAACGAGGTGATCGCGGGCATCGCCAACGAGGCGCTGGCGGGCACGCGTGGCGGCAAGACGCCGGTCCATCCCAACGATCACGTCAATATGAGCCAGTCGTCGAACGACAGCTTCCCGACCGCGCTCCACATCGCGGCGGCGCGCGCGGTCAACGACCGGCTGTTTCCCGCGCTCGACGCGATGCTCGCCACGCTCCAGCAAAAGGCCAAAGCGTGGGACGATATCGTCAAGATCGGCCGCACCCATCTGATGGATGCGACCCCGCTGACCTTGGGCGACGAATTCTCCGGCTATGCCGCGCAGGTCGCGCGCAGCCGCAAGCGGATCGAGCCGGTGATCGTCAACGGCATGTATCAGCTCGCCCAAGGCGGCACCGCGGTCGGCACCGGGCTCAACGCTCCCAAGGGATTCGACGTTGAGATCGCCGCCGAGATCGCCGCCATCACCGGGCTGCCGTTCGTCACCGCGCCCAACAAGTTCGAGGCGCTCGCCTCCAACGACGCGCTCGTCCACCTGTCGGGCACGCTCAACACGCTCGCGGTCGCGCTCAGCAAGATCGCCAACGATATCCGCCTGCTGGGTTCGGGCCCGCGCTGCGGCCTCGGCGAACTCAAGCTGCCCGAGAATGAGCCGGGCAGCTCGATCATGCCGGGCAAGGTCAACCCGACCCAGTGCGAGATGATGACGATGGTCGCCGCCCAGGTGATGGGTAACAATGTCGCGATCACGGTCGGCGGGCTGCAGGGTCATATGGAACTGAACGTGTTCAAGCCGCTGATCGGCGCCGCCGTCTTGCGCTCGATCGATTTGCTGGCGACCGCGATGGAAAGCTTCCGCGAACGCGCGCTCGAGGGGCTTGAGCCCGATCGCGAACGGATCGCCGCGTTGCTCGATCGATCGCTGATGCTGGTGACCGCGCTCGCGCCCGAGATCGGCTATGACAATGCCGCCAAGATCGCGAAGCATGCGCATCATCATGGGCTCACGCTCAAGGAAGCGGGGCTCGAACTCGGCCTGGTCGATGCGGAGACGTTCGACCGCGTCGTGCGGCCGGAGACGATGCTCGGCCGCTGATCGTCTGCACCGATCAGACAAAGCGGGATTACTGGCGGGCGCGTGCTGCAGGCCGCCGCTACATGCCCCCCATGACAAAGGGAATGTGCATGTCGCTAATTGGTCAGTCACGCTTCGCGCGCGGCAGCCTTATTGCCGGCCGCGATGGCGGCTCTCAGCCTGTTCTGGGTCGCTTTGGTACTGCTCGTCGCCCGGTTGGGCTGAGTAGAAAGCGATCCGACGTCAGGATTCGCGGGGCTCGAACCGCGGATCGCTGGCGGTGGACGCCTCGTCATCCTTGGGGCGGTTGGCGTAGAGCAAGGCCGCGACCAGGGCCGCCGATCCGATACCGATCGCCGCGCCGGCTGTTGCCGCCGCCACTACTTGTTTGCGACGCCTACTGCCACTGCGGGGCGAACTCTTCGTCTTTGCCTTGCTGCCGCTGTTACGCGTGTCAGCCATGCGTATCTCCTCTGCTTGGTCGCAGCTTAGCGTGACGTTCGGCTGGGGTGAAGCACCGATGCGCCCAATCGCCGAAACAAGCGCACGTTTCCGCGCGGCGGTTCCAAAGATTGGCGACCGCGCGTGCCTACAGCGGTTTTCCTGCCGCCTTCACGACCGTTCCGCCCTTCATCACGAAGTCGACGCGCTCAAGCACGCGCACGTCCTTGAGCGGATCTGCGGTCACCGCGATGATATCGGCATAGCGGCCGGGCTGGATCGATCCGATATCGGCCAGATCGCCGATCAGGTCGGCGGCATTGTGCGTGGCCGTCATGATCGCTTCCATCGGCGACAGGCCGGCGGCGACCTCGATCGCGAATTCCTGCGCATTCTCGCCATGTTTGGACAAGCCGAACGTGTCGGTGCCGAACGCAATCTTCACGCCCGCCGCGTGCGCGTCGTGCAGATTCTTCGCCAGTAGCGGCCCGACCACCAGCGCCTTGGCGGCGGTCGACGGGTTGAGTTGTTCGGGGTGCGCTCTGGCGCGCTCATAGACCTTCTGGCCGACCAGCATCGTCGGCACCAGATAGGTGCCGTGCGCCTTGAACAATGTGTAGCTGCTGGCGTCGGCATAGCTGCCATGCTCGATCGAATCGACGCCGAGCGCGATCGTGTGGTCGATCGCCTGCTTGCCATGGGCATGCGCCGCGACCTTCAGGCCGAGCGCGTGCGCGGTGTCGATCACCGCCTTGATCTCGTCGTCCGCCATCAATTGCAGCTTGGGATCGTCGCCGATCGACATGACGCCGCCCGACGGCATGATCTTGATCAGGTCGACGCCGTCGCGCCACATCCGCCGCACCGTCTGGCGTGCTTGCTCGGGGCTGTCGACCAGCGCCTCCTTCCAGCTCTGGATCTCGCCGAATTCGGGGAGCAGGCCGTTCGCGGGATCGCCATGGCCGCCGGTCGGGCCGAGCGGATTGCCCGACACCCACATGCGCGGCCCCGGAATCTCGCCTTTGGCCACCGCCTTCTTGAGCGCGACCACCGCAATCGTCGGATCGCCCACGTCGCGGATCGAGGTGAAGCCGGCGAGTAAGGTCGCCCTGGCGTCGTTCACGCCGTCGATCAGCGCGTCGTAATCGGTGGTGGTGACCGCGAGGCGGATCGGATCGCCGTCATGCCAGGCCGACATGATATGGACGTGGCAGTCGATCAGGCCGGGCAGCACGGTCGCGTTCGACAGATCGACCACTTCCGCGCCCACCGGCGCGACATAGCCCGGCTGGATCGCGGTGATGCGATCGTCATGGATCAGGATCGAAACCTGGGCGCGGGGTGCCGCGCCGGTGCCGTCGATCAGCCGGCCGGCATGGATCACCACGTCCCGCGCCGAAGCTGTGCCCGCCATCAAGGCAAGCGCGATGCCCGCCATAAGCTTCCGCGCCATGATCTTTCCCCCTCGTTCTTCGTGAGACCGGATTCACGTCATCGGCGGAAGCGCGCGGCGCTTCCACCAATAACGATCAGGCTCTAGCCCGCCTGCCAGTGCCGGATCGCGTCCACCGGCCATACCAGCATCAGGATGTTGAGCGTCAGATTGTCGCGGATCACGGCCAATGTCAGCAGTTCAAATGTGATCGCCAGCGCAATCGTCGCCCAGACGGGTAAATGCCGCGCGATCGCGAAACCGATCATCATGCAGCTGATATCGGACAGCGAGTTGAGCACGCTGTCGCCGGTATAGCCGAGCGCCATCGTCGCGGTGCGATAGCGGTCGATCACCATCGGCGAATTCTCGGTCAATTCCCACGCGGCCTCGATCGCGACCGCGATCAGCAGCCGCAAGCGGACTGGCAGGTGGCGCAGCAACAGCCAGGTCGCGCCACAGAAGAGAAAGCCGTGAATGACGTGGCTTGGACTATACCAGTCGAGCAGATGCTGGCTGTTGCCGCCATCGATCGCGCCATGCCACAGCGCGACGTAGCCACAGGTGCAGATGGGCGGGCGGCCCATCGCCAGCAAGATCGCTGCGGTCATCGCCAACATCAGCACGATGCCGACGATTGCCCCGCTTGTGCTGACGTGGAAGCGAAAGTCTTTTCGTTTTGTCTTCATAAGGTTAGTCACCGGGCTCGCATGCTGGTGTGGGCGTAGCGCTATGTTGCGGAACCCCGTGCTCATCAGCATTAAGAAGGAAACGTTACTGATATGGATCAATTTGGCTGTGAAATATTCTTGCTTGGGGGCTCGAATAGTTAATGGAACCCTAAAGTCTGATTGACTCTTGGGCGAAGATTTCACATTCTCTCCAGGTCAGCGGTGTTGAGTCGCTGGGTTTGGGGGGATATCTTTATGCGTATCAAGACTTTGCTGACCGGCGCTGCTTTCGCCGGCTTCGCGATGATCGCAGCCTCATCGGCTTCGGCTTCGACCTGCATCGGATCTTGCGGCACGTTGGGTGCGGACGGCAACGTCTCCGCGCCGCCGGTCGGCCCGACCTATACCTACGTCACGACATCGGGTGGCGCCAGCGGCGCCGGCCAGATCGCTGGCGCGGGCGGCACCAATGGCTCGGAATTCCTGACCAGTTCGTTTTCGGCCAATTCCGGTGACTTGCTCGACTTCTACTTCAATTACGTCACGTCGGACGGCAGCGGCTATTCGGACTATGGCTTCGCCGAGCTGCTGACCTCGTCGCTGACGCACGTCGCCTGGCTCTTCACCGCGCGGACGATTCCTTCGGGCGATACCAGTCCGGGCTTCGGCCTTCCGAGCAACGATTCGACGCTGATCCCGGCGACTACCCCCATCCAGGGTGGCACGACCTGGTCGCCGTTGGGTGGCTATTCGGGCACCTGCTATTCGAGCGGCTGCGGCCATACTGGCTGGATCGAATCGCAATATACGATCAGCGACGCGGGCAACTACGTTCTGCGCCTGGGCGCCACGAACAGCGTCGATTCCCAATATGATTCGGGCCTCGCCTTCGCGGGTGTGACCGTGGGTGGCAACGATGTGCCGCTGAGCGCACCGGAGCCGGCCAGCTGGGCGATGATGCTCGGCGGTTTCGGCCTGATCGGCGGCATGATGCGCCGCCGTCGCACGGCTGTCGCTTTCGGCTGATTGGTTTCGATCCTGAACGGCTAAGGAGGCCCTCCACCGCGCATGCGGTGGGGGGCCTTTCTTTTGTCACGCCGGCCGTGGCCGATGAATCCTGCGCAGCCGCGCCTTCCCGGCACGTTGACGTTCCGGCCCGGTGAAGCCAAGAGCGGCCATGCCTCTTCCCGGTCTCGATCGTCGCGGTGTCCTGTTCGTCCTGTCCTCGCCCTCAGGCGCGGGCAAATCGACGATCGCGCGCATGCTTCTCGCCAAGGACACGGACATCGCGATGTCCGTCTCGGTCACGACCCGGCCGATCCGCCCGGGCGAGGTCGAGGGGCGCGATTACCACTTCGTCGACGTGCCGAGGTTCAAGGACATGGTCGGCGATGGCGAGCTCATGGAATGGGCACACGTCTTCGATCATCGCTACGGCACGCCACGCGCACCGGTGGAGGCGATGCTCGCCGAAGGGTGCGACGTCCTGTTCGATATCGACTGGCAGGGGGCGCAACAGCTGTACCAGCAAGCGGGCGGCGATGTCGTCCGCGTGTTCATCCTGCCGCCCTCCGTCGGCGAACTGGAGCGCCGCCTGCTCGCACGCGGCACCGACGACGACCATGTCGTGGCGGCGCGGATGGCGCGCGCCAATTCGGAAATCAGCCACTGGGACGGCTATGACTATGTCCTGATCAACGACGATGTGGAGACCTGCTTCGCGCAGGTGCGGACGATCCTCAATGCCGAACGGTTGCGCCGTTCGCGCCAGACCGGGTTGATCGGCTTCGTGCGCAAGCTGATGACGCCGAAGAACGGCTGAGGTAAGATCGCTCCCACATAAAAGGGGAGAGCGACATGGTTCGGATCCTGATCGGCAGTATCGTTGGTGGCGCGGCGATGTTCATCGTCGGGTTCATCCTGTGGGCGACCCCGCTTCAATATTTCGGCTATTCGACCGCGACCGACGCGCAGAACGCCGCGATCCAGCTCAGCCTTGCGCAGAATTTGCCGCATACCGGCCATTATACGGTGCCCAATCCGATGACCGCGGTCGGCGGCAACGGCTATACCAAGGGCCCGATCGCCTCGGTCGATTATAACAGCAGTGGCTATTCGACCGCCGAACCGGCCGCGATGATCGGCGGTTTCGTGCAGGAAGTGATCGTCTCGCTGATGATCGGCCTCAGCCTGCTGGCGGTGGCGGGGCGCGTGACCGATTTCCCGTCGCGCGCGAAGCTCGCAATCGGATTGAGCGCGGCGGCGGTAGTGATGATCAACACCGGCGATCCGATCTGGATGCACGCCGACTGGCGCTACGCGATCTACGCGCTGATCGCCGATCTGGCGATGCTGGCCGCGTCGAGCCTAGTGATCGCGCGCTGGTTCCTGCCCAAGGCGATCATAGTCGAGACGGTCCACTAAGCGCGCCGTCAGTCGTTCGGTTTATCCTGCGCCGTATCGGGCGCGTCGTGCTTCCAGCCGGCGCGGTGCTTTCCGTCGACGCCCGGTCGGCCAAGCGCCGGCAGGTCGTCGCGGGTGATCACGCCGTCATGGTTGACGTCAAGCAGGTCGAAGCGCTGGTTCGCGGCGGCGAGGAACTCCTTCGGGCTGACGCCGCGGTTGAAATCGGTATCGGCGGCGATGACCGGCTCGGGCAAAGCGAGATAGCCGAAGCGGGCCGCGCCCTGCATGGCCGGTTCGGACGGGCCCGGGCCGCTTTCGGCGGACGAGCCTTCCTCGCTACCGCCGCCACCACCACCGCCGCCGCGATGGCCACCGCCACCGCCTCCGCCGTGGCCACCACCGCCGTGGCCACCACCGCCACCACCACCGCCACGGCCGCGTCCACCACCGCCACCACCGGAATGCTGGCCGCCGCCAACGCCGCCGCTGAAGCCGCCGGTCTGGACCTCGGGCGCCACCTCCTGCTCGTAGCGGTCGATCTCTTCGGGGCCGATCTCATTGTCGTGATTGACGTCCAGTGCCTTGAAGAAGCGGCCCGCATCCGCGAAGAATTCGGCGCGTGTGATCTTGCCGTCGCGATTCTTGTCGGCGCCCGCGAACCATGCCTCGGCCGGCTCCTTCCCGTCGGGCATTCCGCGGAAGGGTTCGCCCATCGGACTGATGAAGGTGCGGGCCTCCGCCGCATGCGCGGCGAGCAGTCCGGAAACCATGACTGCCACGCATGAGCAGAGCGACGCGCCGAACTTCATAATCTCTCCGATCTGGCTGGTTTTCGAGGGGGCGTCTTTCGGGGTGCTGAATGAAGACGCTGATCGGCTAGCGGGGGTTGGGTCCGTTCTGTCCGGGCGGGTGCTTCGCGCCCGGCTTTTGCGGATCATGGTCCATGCGGGCGCCGCCGAGATGCGGCAATTCGTCGCGCGTCAGCACGCCGTCATGATTGGCGTCGAGCAGATCGAACCGTTCGTTCGCGGCGGCGACGAACTCCTTCGGGCTGACGCCGCGATTGAAATCCGTGTCGGCCGCAGCGACCGGCTCGGGCAGATCCAGGTAGGAGAAGCGCGAGGCGCCCTCCCCGGTGGCATCATAATGTTCGGGCGGCGAGGGGTCGCTTGAATCGCCCGAGGAAGAAACGCCTTCGCTGTCGAGGGCGGCGTTCCCGCCATGGCTCACGCCGCCGCCATGCCGGCGGGCATGGCCGTCGCCGTCACCGAAACCGCTGGAATTGACCTCGGGAGCGACGTCATCCTCATAATGCTGGATTTCCTCGGGCCCGATCTCGCCATTGTGGTTGACGTCGAGCGCCATGAAGAAGTGGCCCGCATCCGCCAGGAATTCGGCGCGCGTGATCTTGCCGTCATTATTTTTGTCGGCGCGCTCAAACCAGACCTCCTCGGGCGGCTTGTCGCCCGCTTGGGTGCGGAACGGCTCGCCCATCGGGCTGATAAAGGTCAGTGCCTGCGCCGAGCCGGCCAGCAGGAGTATGATTGCCGCTACGCCGAAGCGTGCGGTGCCTGTGGACAAGCGCGCGGTCATAACCCCTCCGTATCGACCGCCCTTCGGCCGAACACCCTGACGTCAGGATTAACGGAGCAAACCGGGCATAACCGTCGGTGCCGGAAAATTTTTTAGGGGACGGGGCTCAAAGCCTGATCGTGTGAGGAGGAAGCGCTACGCGCTTCCGCCGATGACGTGAATCAGGCTCTCGCAAATGTTGAGACTTTGATTCACGACCCAGGCCTAGCCTCGATCGATCAAGGTCTAGCCCGCGATGGTGGCGTCGTCGTAGCCCAGCACCTTGCTGGACGCGGCTTCGGCGCCCCTGGCGACCGCTTTGGCGCCCGAATAGATGAAGCCGTAGGTCGGATAGGCCTTCTGGCCGATATCGTGGATCGGGCCGTACCAGACCTTGACCGCGCTCCAGTCACCCTTGGCCGAGGCATCGACCACGGTTACGTCACGCTCGACCTGGCCGCGCGTGCCCCAATTGGCGTGGGTCACCTTGATGATGCGGTCGGATACGACCTGGGTGACGGTCGCGACATGGCCCGAACGCATCGAGCCGATCGCCTTGAACACCAGCACCGAGCCGAGCTTGGGGGCGGTGCCCTGCGAATATTTGCCGATCGCCTGATTCCACCAGCTGCCGGCGGCGCCGAACAATTGGATGCCGGAAAAGACGCGGGCGAAGGGGGCGCACTGCCAGAAAGTCTGAGCGTTGGCGGCCGAGGGCGCGGACAAAGCGGCAATGAAAAGTATGGAACAGAATGCTGCTTTGAAACGTCGTGTCATGTTCGGAAAGATCCCCCGACCTCGCTGTCACAATCGGGATAGGGCGCGTTTCTTAACGAAAAGAAGCGCGCTGCGGTGAAATGAGCCGAGTCCGCGTTCGCCTGCGCGGCCCCCTTGTGGATAACTCGGCTCGTCCCTTGGCCGGCTCATCTCGTCCGGTAAGATTCGGGCAGCCTATCGAATCGCCACCGCTACTTGCGCTCCTCGGACCCCGCCGCTATGTCGCCGCTCGCTCCCGGGCCGGAGGAGTGTAGCTCAGTTGGTAGAGCATCGGTCTCCAAAACCGAGGGCCGTGGGTTCGAGTCCCTCCACTCCTGCCATCGCAAGATGACGGGCACAGGCCGAAGGGCCGGGGGCGAAGGTTCGGGAAAGAGTTTGGCCCAGGGTGGCCTCCCCTGTAGGGGAGTGCCGCCGCTTGGGCTTGGTTTCGTTTGTGGCAGAGGAAGAACGTGGCAGAGGCAAGCAAGGGTGGCATCGGGGCATGGCTCCGCAACATCCCCACCTTCGTCCAGCAGGTGAAGACAGAGACCGGCAAGGTCGTCTGGCCGACCCGGCGCGAGACGGTCATGACCGCCATCATGGTGATCATCATGACGCTGGTACTCGGCATCTTCTTCTTCGGGGTCGATTGGGTGTTCAGCCGCATCGTCCGCGAATTGCTGTCGCTCGCCTCGTAAGGTCAGGAACAAGAACGAAAATGTCGCGCTGGTACATCATCCACGCTTATTCGGGCTTCGAGAATAAGGTCCGCGATCAGATCCTGGCCGACGCCGGGCGTCTGGGTCTCGATCAATTGGTCGAGGCGGTCGAAGTGCCGACCGAGAAGATCACCGAGGTTCGCCGCGGCAAGAAGGTCACCAGCGACCGGAAATTCTTCCCGGGCTATGTCCTGTTGAAGGCGTCGATGAACGACGACGTCTATCACCTCGTCAAGAACACCTCGAAGGTGACGGGCTTCCTGGGATCGAGCGGCCGTCCGCAGCCGATCAGCGATGCCGAGGCTTCGCGCATCCTCAGCACCAAGGAGGAAGCGGCGGTCGCGGCACCCAAGGCCAAGATGAAGGTCGATTACGACATCGGCGATTCGGTCAAGGTGCTGGAAGGTCCGTTCGCAAGCTTCAACGGCCTGGTCGAGGAGCTCGATTTCGATCGCAGCCGCGTCAAGGTTTCGGTGTCGATCTTCGGTCGCGCCACCCCGGTCGAGCTCGAATTCGAGCAGGTCGAACGGGTCAAGTAAGGTTTCCGGCTTTAGCCGGGAAAGTCCGCGGGAGGCGCTCTTCGGAACGCCGCATGCACCGCTAAGCCATAGGAGGTAATCATGGCGAAGAAGATTACGGGTTACATCAAACTGCAGGTGCCGGCCGGCAAGGCCAATCCGTCGCCGCCGATCGGCCCCGCGCTCGGTCAGCGCGGCGTCAACATCATGGAATTCTGCAAGGCGTTCAACGCGCAGACCGGTTCGGAAGAGCCGGGCACGCCGTTGCCGACGGTCATCACCGTATATGCAGATCGCAGCTTCTCGTTCGAGACCAAGACGCCGCCGGCGAGCTACCTTCTGAAGAAGGCGGTCAAGCTGCAGTCGGGTTCGAAGGAGCCGGGCAAGATTTCGGCGGGCACGATCAAGCGCTCGCAGCTGGCGGAGATCGCGACGGCCAAGATGAAGGACCTGAACGCGAACAGCCTCGAGGCCGCTACCAAGATCATCGAAGGCTCCGCTCGCGCGATGGGCCTGCAGGTTGTGGAGGGCTGATCCGATGGCATTGAGCAAGAAGCAGAAGGCGCTCTCGGTCGACACCGTGAAGCTCCACTCGATTGACGAGGCGATCGGCCTCGCCAAGACCAACGCCACCGCCAAGTTCGACGAGACGATCGAAGTCGCGTTGAACCTGGGCGTCGATCCGCGCCACGCCGACCAGATGGTCCGCGGCGTGGTGACTTTGCCCAAGGGCACCGGCAAGACGATCCGCGTCGGCGTGTTCGCCAAGGGCGCGAAGGCCGACGAGGCTCGCGAGGCGGGTGCCGACGTGGTCGGCGCCGAAGACCTGCTCGAAATCGTCCAGGGCGGCACGATCGACTTCGATCGCTGCATCGCGACCCCGGACATGATGGGCCTGGTCGGCCGTCTCGGTAAGGTGCTCGGCCCGAAGGGCATGATGCCGAACCCGAAGCTCGGCACGGTCACGATGGATGTCGCCGGCGCGGTCAAGGCCGCCAAGGGCGGTCAGATCGAATATCGCGTCGAAAAGGCCGGTATCATCCACAGCGGCATCGGCAAGGCGAGCTTCCCGGCGGCTGATCTGCGCGCGAATTTCGACGCGCTGGTCGACGCCATCATGAAGGCCAAGCCGACCGGCGCCAAGGGCAAGTACCTCAAGAAGGTCGCCGTGAGCTCTTCGATGGGTCCGGGGATCAAGGTCGACACCGCCGAGATTTCGGCGGCGTAAGCCTGCAAGACCTTACAAACGAGAAGGGCCGGGAGCGATCCCGGCCCTTTTTGTTTGGCGGTTGCGAATGCACGGCGGCGTTAAGCCACCGGCTAAGCCGCGCGAGAGGTCTCGCGAGCCACTTGCCGCTTGAGAAGGGCGAGCAATCGCCGTGCTTCGGAAACCATCTTGGCCTTGTCGAAGCAGGCGGCGGCGCCTCGCGTCATCGCCTCTTTGGAAATGGCATCCCCCGCTGTCGTCGATGACGAAATCACCACAACCGGCGCGTGGTAATGCTGGCTAAGCTCATCGAGGAAGGACATGCCATCCATTCCGGGCATGGCGAGATCGAGCGTGATGACGTTGGGCGCTTCGTCCTTGATAAGCTTGCGGGCCGTATCGACGTCGGAGGCCACGCCGACGACCCGGCAGTCGGGATCGGCGCCGAGCACCTGCTCGAGAATGCCGCGGATCGTTAGCGAGTCATCGACGATCAGAATTTCGTAGCGGGCCATGGTCAGGCTGCCTGCCGCATGCCCAGGGCATTCAGCAGAAGATCCCGCTCCGGCTTTGCGATGATGCCGAGAGCATCGTGCGCGGACATTGGCTGCCCATAGAGATATCCTTGGCCGCCGGTGCAGCCGAACTGCAGGAGCGCGTGAAGCTGGTCTGTCGTTTCGATACCTTCCGCGATCACGGGCAGCCCCAGGCCGCGGCCGATCGAAAGAATGGCGCGGATGATCTGCGCGCTATCCGAAGTCGCGATATCGCGCACGAAGCTGCGGTCGATCTTGATTCGCTCGAACCGCAACTCGCGCAGATGGCGGAGGCTGGCATAGCCGGTGCCGAAATCATCAAGCGCGACCACAAAACCGGCACGCTTGAAGGCGGCGATGGTTGTGCGCGCGGCGTCCATGTCGGCGATCAGGCTGCTCTCGGTAATCTCGATCACCAGGCGCTTGGGGTCGACCCCCGACCCGACCATTGCCGAACGAAGCTTGCCGGCGAGCTTCGGGTCGCGCAGCTGCTGCGGCGCGATGTTCAGCGCGAGCGTGAGAAGGGGCCGCCAGTCGGCCATATCGGCGCAGGCCTGGTGCAATATTCCAAAGGTGATGGCGTCGATCAGATCATGCTCTTCGGCGAGCGGTATGAAAACGTCCGGCTCGATCAGCCCGCGTTCCGGGTGCAGCCAGCGTGCCAGGCATTCGAAGCCGAGCAGCGCGCCGGTCGCCAGTTCCACCACGGGTTGATAATAAGGGATGATCTGGCCCGCTTCGATGGCGAGGCGAAGTTCGGCCACCAGCTTTGATTTCTTTTGTAGATCCGCTTCCATCGTCGGCCGGAACGCGCGGACCGGATTGCGTCGGTCCAGCTTTGCCTCACCGAGCGCGATGCTGGCGGTCTGCACCAGGCGATGGGCATCTAGACCGCAGCGAACGCATGTTGCCATGCCGATCGCCGCCCGAAGCTGGATCGTGTGTCGGCCCACCGTCAGCGGCGCAGCGACCACGTCGCTGATCAGACGCGCAAGACGGCGCGGCTCGCTTCCATCGGGTTCATGCTCGATCACCAGCGCGAATTCGTCACCGCTGAGCCTGGTGATAAAGGCCCGCGGGCCTGCGGTCTCCGCGATCCGCTGCGCGACCAAATGCAGAACCGTGTCGCCCCCGTTCCGCCCATGAACGTCGTTGATCGCGCGGAAGCTATCGAGGTTGACCAGCATCACGGACACCGCGCCACGCGCCGGCTCGCGCAGTTTCTGATCGAGCATCGGCATGAAGGAATCCGGAGTCATCAGCCCCGTCACCGCATCGACCCGAACGGGAACGCTCGCGGGGGCACCGTGGTCGCGAAGGGAAACGATGACGAAAGCGATGGCCGATACGGACGATGTCGCACCGATCGCGATCAGGAAGTTCAGGACGTGCGAGCCGAACGGCCCGTACGTCCTGATTTGAAGCCACGCTACAAACGCTACACACAAAGCCAACGCGGTTATGAGGTTCAGCCTGTTCAGGACCGGGTGCCAGCGAGCCCGCTGTTTGATTACCTGACCCGACATCTTCACCCCCCATTGTTGGTTTCGTTACGATGCGGGATTGTTAGTTCACGACCTGTGAGTTCCTAACTCCGGAATGTCCCTTAAGGTGGCGCATTAACTACGGATAACCTATTGAATAAGAAGATATATCTGGATTACCGCGACTAGGTATTTTCCCCCGGATGATCGGCCGTCACGCTTCCCTTATCTGTCACGTAGGAGCGTGGTGCAGCATGTCGGACAATAGGATCATACTTCTTGTCACCCGCGACGCGGGGCTGCGCAGCGCTATCGCCGCCACGCTCGGCATCGCGGGGATCGCGATCATTACCGTCGACAATTGTCACGGCGCGCGTGTCGGCGGTCACCTCGGGCGCGCCAGCATCCTTATCGTCGACGACGAACTGAGCTCACCGGATCGCAAGGCATGGATCGTGGATCTGCGGCAACGCTCGCAACGCGCCAGACTCATTCTTCTGACGAACGAGCCGACGGGCGATTGGGACGACGACGACATCGCGCTGGTTCCCAAGACTCGGGCGGCGCCGACCATCCTGGAATTGCTGCGTGGCTGGGTTATCACCGGATCTGACTAATCGGGCAGGACGCCCGCGCTAAAGGCGATGCGCAAAGCTTCGGAGAGGCTGCGCACGCCAAGCTTCGTCATCAGATTCGCGCGATAGATTTCGACGGTGCGCGGACTGATATCCAGCTCATAGGCGATCACCTTGTTCGCGCGCCCGGCGATCAAACCCATCAGGACATCGGTTTCGCGGGCCGACAGGCCGGCCAGTTTGGCGCGGGCCTGGTCCGCCCGCACTGCGTTGGCGCCGGTCTCCTCGAGCTTGGCGAATGCATTGGCGACGACGTCCAGCAGGGACAGATGATCATAGGGCTTTTCGATGAAATCGAGCGCGCCCGCCTTCATCGCCTCGACCGCCATGGTGATATTGCCCTGGCCGGTGACGATGATCGGTACAAATTTGGGCGCTTGGGCGCGCAACAGCCGCAGGACGTCCATGCCGGATGCGCCCGGCATGTGGACGTCGAGCAGAATAACACCGGGATCGAGTTCGGGTAGCGCCGCGATGAAGGCATCGCCCGAACGAAAGCCGCGCACGAGCAGGTTGGGCTGGAGCGCCAAAAGGCTTTGCAACGACGCCCGTACCGGATCGTCGTCGTCGACTATGAAGACCTGTCTGGTCATTCGCGGTTCTCCCCTCCCTGGTGAAAACGCATCAGCGTGAACGAGACGATCGCTCCTCCGCTGTCCTTGTTTGAGGCGTGCAATGTTCCGCCATGGCTCTCCACGATGCGCCGGCAGATCGACAGGCCGATGCCCATCCCCTCTTTCCCCTTGGTGGAAAGGAAGGGCGCATAAAGGTTCGACAATATCTCTTCGGGCAAACCGGGCCCGTCGTCGGAAACGGAGATTTCGATCAGCTCTTCGCTCAGCACGCGCGAGGACACGCGGATTTCACGAAGGTCGATCGGCACGGATCGAAGGGCCTCCGCCGAATTCCGCAGCAGGTTGACCAGCACTTGCTGGATCTGGATGCGGTCCGCGATCACATGCGTGGCGTCGGGCGACAGATCGTAGGTGAGGCGCACGTCATGCTGGTGGCTGCCGATCAGGCCGAGCGCGGCCGCTTCGCGCACCAGGGGCTGCAGCGGCTCTACCCCAAGTTCGGTATCCCCTTTGGTGATGAAGTCGCGAAGCCGGCGAATGATCTCGCCCGCGCGCTGTAACTGGCTGTTGCCGAGTCTGATCATCTCGGCAGCGCCTTCCCCGTTCTTCACCTCCGCCAGCATCAGTTCGGCGGTGCCCAGAAAGTTGGCACCTGCGGCGAGCGGCTGATTCAGTTCGTGCGCCAGCGCGGCCGCCATCTCTCCCATCGCGCTAAGCCGCGCGCTGTGGGCGTGCTCGGCGCGCAATTCCTCCAGGCGCAGCTCGGCCGCGACCCGATCGCTGATGTCGCGAATGAAACCCGTGAAGATGCGCTCGCCGCCGGTCCAGGCTTCCCCTACGTTGAGCTCGATCGGGAATTCGGCGCCATCGGCTCTGCGTGCGATCAGTTTGCGCGTATGGCCGATCACATGCCGTTGGCCGGTGGTCAGATATCGTGCCGAATATCCGTCATGCTCTGCTCCGGGTGCGGGCGGCATGAGCAAGGATACGTTCCGGCCGACGATTTCGCCGGCATCATAGCCGAATATGCGTTCGGCGGCGGCGCTGAAGCTGCGCACCAGGCCGTGTTCGTCGAAGATCACCATCGCGTCCGGCACGGTTTCCAGGATCGACCGAAGCTGCGATTCCCCTGCGCGTAGCGCGGCCTCGCGTTCGTCGCGACGCGTAACGTCGAGATTGACGCCGACCGATCGCGCCAGAGTGCCATCGGTGTTGTAGAAGAGGCGGGAGGAGCCCTCGATCGCGCGCACGATGCCGTTCGGCTGGCGAAAGCGATAGCGGAAGGAGAAATGCTCGGCGTGTTGCGCGACGGCGACCTCGATCGACGCCATCACCGCCGCGACATCGTCGGGCTCGACCAGGGCCTGCCACGACGTAAAGTCCGTGATCGTGCCGGGTTCGAGCCCGAGCCGCTGTTCGGCGCCAGGTGACCAGTTGAGTTTCCCCGATGGCACGTCCCAGTCGAAGATGCCCAGGCCATGGGCGTCCATCGCCAGCGAAAGCCGTTGCTGGCTTTCCAGCAGCGCTTCATGTTGTCTGGAAATGCGCTCGATGGACCAGGATACCAGACCAACTACGATGAGCAGGTGGAGCGCAGCGGCAATGATGTCTGCCGAGAGCGGCGTAACCAGGTTTGATTCCGCGATGCGGATCTCGAGCGGCAGCAGTATTGCGGGCATGATCAGGATGATCGGCAGCGCGAAACGCACCGGCCGCATCGCCAGTCCGCGGCTCGACCACAGCGCGCCGCGTCCGCGCTCCCCGAGATACGCTATCAGGCCTGCCGCTTGTGCGAGCGTCCCGATGGAGGTCGGCAAGGAGGCTACCAATGTTGTCGACTGACGCGTGACATCCGTCTCGGTCAACAAGTGCAAAGCTATGGATATTGCCGAGAGGCCGATCAGGAAGCTGGCGAGCAGGATGGCTATTCCGTCGCCACGCCTGTCGCGCCCCACCAACCATGCCGCAATCGCGATGATGAGGATTGAGACCGAGTTAATCGGCGCCAGCCGTCCGGGATGGGTCAGCGTGACGCTCAGGACCGAACGGTGGAACAGGACCGTGTCGATCCCGAAATCTGCTCCCGACGCGTATTCCGCGAGCTGCGCCAGCCCGATAGCGGCAGATAGCAGGAGCAACGAACCGCCAACCCGGGGCCGCCCCCGTCCGATAAGCAACAAGGCTGCCGCCAACGCCATGTGGGCGAACGAGGTCAGCGGCCATTGGGGGTGGCCGATGAGGCCGAAATTAGTCAGCCATGGCCGACCGATGACCCAGCCGCATAGGGCAAGTGCGGGAACGAAAAGCGCTAAACCAAAAAACCCATTGGCAAAGTGCGGGATTCGCCCGTCACCCACCCTGGTACGCTCACTGCTTTGCACTGAAGCCCATCCTTAGCCTGATCTTAGCAAGGATAAATCGATGATTCAACGGCTTGGATTTGGTATTTCAGCGTTATAACCATTTTGGATTAAGTAAAAATCAGAGCGTATTCCCCAAAATAGCGATAGCGACAACGTAATTTTTGATTTGTAGATCTGTATATTTTACTAAATATCATGGATTTTTATTAAGTAATTTCCCTAAGCTGACAAAGGAATTGGCCATCCATATTGCAATCCAATCCGGTGCGCTTCTCGCTCGCTCACCGGTGGATCGGGGTGCCTCCTGATTCCGCCTCTGCGGGGAGCCGGCGAATGCCTTCCAACGCTGGCTCCCCTTAAGCTCCAGCCTGTTGTCGGGCGGTCCAGCATCAGATCGGGATCGCGCGCGGGATCACTGGCATTGGGAAAGCGCCATCCCCATTTAGGAGCGACGAGGATCCGCTAGGCTCCTCACAGCGACCCGATTGGAGGACGACATATGAGCACCGAACGCGCCGTTCTTGCCGGAGGTTGTTTCTGGGGCGTGCAGGACCTGGTCCGCAAGCAGCCGGGCGTCCTTTCGACGCGCGTCGGCTATTCGGGCGGGGACGTGGCCAACGCCACCTACCGCAACCACGGCACCCATGCCGAGGCGATCGAGATCGTCTTCGATCCGGCGGTGACGAGCTTCCGTCGGCTGCTCGAATTCTTCTTCCAGATCCACGATCCGACCACGGCTAACCGCCAGGGCAACGATGTTGGCCTGAGCTATCGCTCCGCGATCTTCTACACGAGCCCCGAGCAGAAGGCGGTCGCGGAAGACACGATCGCCGACGTCGAGGCCTCGGGCCTGTGGCCGGGCAAGGTGGTGACCGAAGTGACGCCGGTCGGCGACTTCTGGGAAGCCGAGCCCGAGCATCAGGATTATCTGGAGCGGATCCCGAACGGCTATACCTGCCACTTCGTGCGACCCGGCTGGAAGCTTCCGCACCGCGCGGACTCTGCTGTAGCGTAAGGTGCGGCAGGGCTGGCGTGCCTCTGCGCGCCGGCCTTAACGGGAGGGGCGGTTGACGCGACTATTGGAGCTGGCCCGCCGCTGGGGCACCTGGCCGCTCGCCGCGATCGGCCTGACGGCGTGGTTCGTACTGCTCTATTTCATGGTCGGCGATCTGCTCTGATCGTCGGCCGAGAGTGCCTCTCTGAGATCGGGGCGCAGTCCCAGCAGGAAAGCGGCCTCCGCGATCACGAACAGTGGCCCGACAATCAGGCCGATCACGTCATCGAGAAAGGCCGGTTTGCGCCCCTCATAGATGTGACCGACAAACTGGATCGCCCAGCCGATCACGAACAGCGTGATTCCGGTGCCGAGCCAGATGTCGCGCGTCTGTGTCGCTACGACCGCACCGAACCATGCGCCGAGCGCCAGCAGCGCCGCCATCGTCAGCCCGAGCCGGAGGTCAAGCCGGAGATAGTAAAGCGCGACGATCGCCGACACGATCATGGCCGGCGTCGTGGGAATCGGCCCGATCGCGAAGGCCGGGTGCGACAGGAGGATTTCGACCGCCAGCACGATCAGCGGAATGCCGACGAAGTGGAGCGCGATGTTGCGCCGGTCGCGGTGATAGGCCGCATAGGTCGCGAGCTGATCCGTCAGCGTCTTCATGACGCGGACATCGGCCATATCGGCCGGGACAGTCAACGCATCTCGCGGGGCCATGCCGCAAATGGACCAATCTAAGATCCTAGATATATTTAATTTTTTACCAGTTTACGATAAATGACTCACCGATATAACGGATTGCATCTTAGCCGGCGGGGCCGGGGTGGGGTTGATGTCTAATACGGACGCTTTGAGTTTCGCGCCTGACGCGCTGGTCCGCGGTGGATCGGAAACGTCGTCGGATGGCAGCGTGAAGACGTCGCTGCCAGCGCAGCAAGCAGCGGATCATATCGCCGCCTATGCGTGGGGCGGCCATAGCGGCCAGCCGCTGACGATCACCTACGCCTATCGCGAAACCGGGCAGATCCCGGACGACACCGCCTCGGGCTTCAGCGTTTTTTCCTCCGCGCAGATCGCGGGCGCCGAAAAGTCGCTCGTCGCCTGGTCGGATGTCGCCAACATCCACTTCCAACGGGTCGACGATGGCACCGGCTATTCCGACAATGCCACGATCCTGCTCGGCAATTTCGCCAGCGGCCCGGCGGCAGGCGAGACTTATTTCCCGGGATCGCGCGCGGCGGTATCGGAAGACGGCGACGTCTGGATCAATGGCTCCTTGTCCTACGACCAGGCACCGACGATCGGAAATTATGGCGGACAGGTGCTGATTCACGAGATCGGCCACGCGCTCGGCCTGAACCATCCCAGCGATTACGACGCATCCGACGACACCGCGCCGACCTACAGCGCCAACGCCTCCTATTTCGAGGATAGCCGCCAATATTCGGTGATGAGCTATTTCGACGAAACGGAGACCGGCGGCAATTACGGCAGCAAATATTCGGCGGTGCCGCTGCTGGACGACATTAGCGCGATCCAGGAACTTTACGGCGCCAACCTGTCGGCCTTCACCGGCGACACGGTTTACGGCTTCAATTCGAATACGGGACGCGAATGGTTCAGCGTCGCCACGTCCAGCACCACGCCGGTCTTCGCGGTATGGGATGCGGGCGGCAACGATACGTTCGACTTTTCGGGCTACAGCCAGTCGCAGCTGATCGATCTGCGCGCGGGCGATTTCTCGAACGTGGGCGGTCTCCACGACAATGTCGCGATCGCCTATGGCGCGACGATCGAGAACGCGATCGGCGGCAGCGGCAGCGACGAGATCGTCGGCAATGCGGTCGCCAATCTGCTGACCGGCGGATCCGGCCAGGACACGATGTCGGGCGAGGGCGGCAATGACGCGCTCAACGGCGGCCTCGGCAACGATCAGCTCGATGGCGGCAGCGGCAGCGATACGCTCGACGGCGGCGACGGCAACGACAAGCTGCTGGGTTCACCCGGCGTCGGACCGGCCGGAAGCGGCGCCGAGAGCGATTATTATATGGGCGGCGCGGGCGCCGACACGATCACCGGCGGGACCGGCAACGATCATATTTACGGCAACGAGCTGACGAGCGTCGCGGGCACGACCGACGGCGCGGACAGCCTGTCGGGCGGCGACGGCAACGATTACCTTCAGGGCAATGCCGGGGCGGACCGTCTCGATGGCGGCAACGGCAATGATCGCATCTATGGCGGCGCCGATAACGACACGATCGAAGGCAGCGCCGGCAACGATTATCTCCAGGGAAACAAGGGTGCGGATTCGCTGTCGGGCAGTGCCGATCAGGACACGATCCACGGCGGCGCCGACAATGACACGCTGAGCGGCGGCGCCGGGCTCGACCAGTTGTTCGGCGATGCCGGCAATGACCGCTTCGTCTTCGCAGCCGGCGACGCGGCGTTCGCGACCAGCGGATCGGCCGCCTACGCGACCGATCATATCATGGATTTCGGCAACGGCGCCGACGTGATCGCGCTCGGCTTCCATGTCTTGGGCGTGCTGACCGGATCGGCGGCCTCGGTCGCGGATGCCTATGCCAGCGCGACCGCCTTGCTGTCCGGCCACGCGGCGGATGTCGCGGCGGTCGCGGTCGGGACGGAGACGATGCTGTTCTATCATGCCGACGGCAGCGCCGGCACGCCCGACTCCGCGATCGCGCTGGATGGGGTCAACAGCGCCACGATCGTCCTCGCCGACTTCGTCTGAGCCGGGCAATTAACAATCCCGCATAAGCGTCGTTGCCCGCGCAGGGTGTAGGATCGGCAATCCGATAGGGATTGCGCGTATGTCGAATACCGATCCTCTCAGCTTCGCCCCCGACGCGCTCGTGCGCGGCGGGCCCAGGATCGCGACCGACGGCGTCTCCAAAAACTCGATTTCGACCACGCAGGCGGCGGATCATATCGCCGGTCCGTCGTGGAACGATCAATATGGCCAGCCGCTGACGATCACCTACGCCTATCGCGCGACCGGGGTCGTGCCGGCGGACACCGGCGCGGCCAATTTTTCTCCCTTCACCGCGGCGCAGATGGTGGCCGGGGACCGGGCCTTCCTCGCCTGGTCGGACGTCGCCAGCATCCACTTCCAGCGCGTCGACGACGGCAATGGCTATTCCAACAACGCCACCATCCTGCTCGGCGATTACAATACCCTTCTCTATTCGGGCTTCACCTATCTGCCCGAGACCGGACCCGCAGCGCGCGCGCCGGACAATGTCGATGGCGATGTCTGGATCGACTATCTGCGCGGCTACAACGCCTTCCCGACGCTCGACAATCAGGGTGCGGAAATCCTGATCCATGAGATCGGCCACTCGATCGGCCTCAACCATCCCGGCGCCTACAATCGCTCGGACGCGCTCGCGCCGACCTATGACGCCAGCGCCGAATATTATGAGGATACGACCCAATATACGGTGATGAGCTATTTCGCGCCCGAGCAGACCGGCGCGAATCTGGACGGTCGGTTTTCGGCGATCCCGCTGCTCGACGACATCACCGCGATTCAGCGGATCTACGGCGCCAACATGACGGCGTTCACCGGCGACACCGTCTACGGCTTCAATTCCAACAGCGGGCGCGAATGGTTCAGCCTGTCCGCCGGTGCCAATGCGCCGATCTTCGCGGTGTGGGATGCGGGCGGGCATGACAGGTTCGATTTCTCGGGCTTCGGCCAGGCGCAACTAATCGATCTGCGCGCGGGCGACTTTTCCGACATCGGCGGGCTGCACGGCAATGTCGCGATCGCGTTCGGCGTGACGATCGAGGATGCGATCGGCGGCAGCGGCAGCGACATGATCATCGGCAACGCCGTCGCCAACGTGCTCAACGGCGGGGCTGGCCAGGATACGATGTCGGGCGAGGCGGGCGACGATGCGGTCCATGGCGGCAGCGGCAACGATCAGCTCGACGGCGGCAGCGGCAGCGACACGCTGGACGGCGGCGACGGCGACGACCGGCTGCTCGGCTCGCCCGGCATCGGCCCCGCCGGGAGCGCGCTCGAGAGCGATTATTATATGGGCGGGGCAGGGGCCGATACGGTGACGGGCGGTCCGGGCAACGATCATATCTATGGCAATGCCCTGACCACCGTCGCGGGCGCGACCGACGGCGCGGACAGCCTGTCGGGCGGCGACGGCAACGATTATGTCCAGGGCAATGCCGGGGCCGACCGGATCGACGGCGGCGCCGGCAATGACCGTGTCTATGGCGGCGCCGATGCCGACACGATCGATGGCGGCGCGGGCAACGACTATCTCCAGGGCAACAAGGGTGCGGATTCGCTCTCCGGCGGCGACGGCAACGATACGATCCGCGGCGGCGCTGACAATGACACGCTGACCGGCGGCGCCGGGCTCGATCAGATGTCGGGCGACGCCGGCAATGATCGCTTCGTCTTCGCAGGCAGTGACGCGGGCTTCGCCACCGACGGCGGCACCGCCTTCGCGACCGATCACATCGCCGATTTCGGCAATGGCGCGGACCTGATCCAACTGCCCTTCCATGTCGCGGCGGTGCTCGACAGTGCGGCGGCCTCGGCCGCGGCGGCGTTCGCCAATGCCTCGGCCCTGCTGGCCGGTACCGCCTCGGATGTCGTCGCGGTCGCGGTGGGTTCGGACACGATCCTTTTCTATCATGGCACCGGCGGGGCAGGGGCTCCGGACGCGGCGATCACGCTCGATGGGGTCAACGCCGCGACGATCACGACCGCCAGCTTTGTCTAGGGCTGGCCGGGGACTATAGACCGTCGCGCATGGCGCTCACCTCGATCCAGCTCATCGACTATGCCGGCATGGGCTTCCTCGCCGCCTCGGGCGCGATCGCGGCGGCCGAGCGGCGCGAGGACGCGGTCACCTTCATCTTCTTCGGCACCTTCACCGGCGTCGGCGGCGGCACGCTGCGCGACCTCCTGATCGGCGCCCCCGTCTTCTGGGTCGCCAAGCCCGATTATCTCGTCTTGTGCATCCTTGCCTCGCTAGCGGTCTGGATCTGGCCGATGCGCTGGACCAGCCACAAGGCTTTGCTGTGGCTCGATGCGGTCGGGCTTGCAGCCTATGCCACCGTCGGCACGAGCAAGGCCTATGGCTTCGGCCTGTCGCCGCCGGTTTGCGTCGCGATGGGCGTGATCACCGCCTGCTTCGGCGGCATCCTGCGCGACACGCTCGCGGGCCAGCCCTCGGTGCTGATGCAGCGGAACATCTACGTCACCGCGGCGATCGCGGCGGCCTCGGTCGATGCGTTGGGGCTGATGGCCGGGCTCGGCATCATGGGCGCGGCAGTGATCGGCGGCGCGGTCGGCTTCACCCTGCGCGCGGGAACCCTGCTTTGGGACTGGCGCCTGCCGCGGTTCAAGCCGGATTAGATTTAGAACCAGGCCCTAATGGCGTTCCCGCGCTCAGCCCAAAAGACGAACCACCGCCCGGCGGCGCGAACGATCCGCAATTGCTCTTCGAACGGGACAGGGTCCGGCTCGGGCTTGTCCTTCTTCCCAAGCAGGCGAGCGAATAGTCCTCGCTTCAGGGGCTCGGGTGTCGGCGCGTTCGGTGGGGGCGGCCCGCTGGCTTCGGCCGCATCCGCATCCGCGAGAAGCGCACGACCATAAAGCATCGCATCTTCCGGGAATTTATGGGTCCAGGCCTCCTGGATACGCTCGGGCGTTAGAACATCCGGACAGAGCTCCAGTGCCTTGCCCCTGAAGCTGGTCTCATCGACCCCTTCGTAAAGGTTGGCATGGGTATATTCCGGCAGCCCATCGCATTTGACGAGGGGTAGCGCATAGTGGCCATGAAATTGTTCGAGGACCTGCGCCACTTCAGCCGGTGTCTTGGCACCCCTCGTCGCAATGATCCAGGCATCGGCCCGCTTGTCATATCCGACGCGGGGCGCGCCGACCTGTTCGTAGGAGGGAATGCTGATCGCCTGATACAATTCTGTATCGGCGTCCGAAATTGTCTCGCCGCGAAAGACGCGCTCGACCATACGCCGCCATTCCGCTTCGTGTCCTGCCTTTGCGGCCCCCTCGGGGATAAGATCCAGGCCCATCGCACCCTCCCTGTCGTCGACAAACCTTATGAAATTCTGGATTCGCGATCCAGCAAAAGCCGATAGCGTCGGCGTCCAAGTTGACTTTTGTCCGATTCCCGCTAGGAGCGCGCCTTCCCCGCCTTCGGGCAGGGATTCCGTCCGAGACAGCAGGTGAGGGGGATTTGCCCCTCTTAATGTCCTGCCTAGACGGGGAAGAGATTTGCCGGCGGCATCGTGCGATGACGCTCCGGTCTGCCTGACGAGCCATCGGCTCGCCATAAGTCAGGCGTCCCATTCCCCTTCGGACTTTGCCGCTCGAGCATTCGCTCGCGCGGTTCGAATGCGTTCGGCGCATGTCGCGCCGGACGAATGGAGAATGGCAATGGATCGTGCTCAGAAGTCCGAGCAGGTTGCAGCGCTGAACCGCACGTTGAACGAGACGTCCGTCGTGGTCGTCACGCGCAACCTCGGCATGACCGTCGCTCAGTCGACGGCCCTGCGCGTGAAAATGCGGGACGCGGGCGCCAGCTACAAGGTGACCAAGAACAGCCTTGCCCGCATTGCCGCCGAAGGCACGCCGTATACGACCCTCCACGCTTTGCTGGTTGGTCCGACGGCGCTGTCGACCTCGGTGGACCCGGTCGCGGCCGCCAAGATCGTCGTCGAATTCGCGAAGACCAACGACAAGTTGGAAATCATCGGCGGCGCAATGGGCGAAACCGTGCTCGACGTGAATGGGGTGAAGGCGCTCGCAGCGCTTCCGAGCCTCGACGAACTGCGCGCCAAGATCGTGGGTCTGCTTGTTGCACCCGCGACCAAGGTGGCGTCGGTGCTCCAGGCACCGGCCGGTCAGCTCGCCCGCGTCATCGGGGCCTATGCGGCCAAAGAAGCAGCCTGATTTCAACCTGACTTATGGGGGCCGAGCGCCCCGAATGGAGAATTACCATGGCAGACCTGAACAAGCTCGTTGACGATTTGTCGGCGCTGACCGTCCTCGAGGCGGCCGAGCTCTCGAAGCTCCTCGAAGACAAGTGGGGCGTTTCCGCCGCTGCTGCCGTTGCGGTTGCCGCACCGGCTGGTGGCGCCGGTGCCGGCGCACCCGCCGCTGAAGAGAAGACCGAGTTCGACGTGATCCTCACCGGCGACGGTGGCAAGAAGATCAACGTCATCAAGGAAGTCCGCGCCATCACCGGCCTGGGCCTGACCGAGGCGAAGACCCTGGTCGAGTCCGCTCCGAAGGCGATCAAGGAAGGCGTCAACAAGGACGAGGCCGAGAAGGTCAAGAAGCAGCTTGAAGAAGCCGGCGCGACCGTCGAGCTCAAGTAAGCTTCAAGGATCCCGATCGTCATCGGCGGAAGCGCTTGCGCTTATGTCGATGGCGTGAATCGGGTCCTAAAAGGCGTCCTGGTCCTAGGACGACGAAAAGAAGGGGCGGCCCGGCAACGGGTCGCCCCTTTTCTTTTGTTCGTCACCCCGGACTGGTTCCGGGGTCCATTCTGATCGCCGCTACGTCCCGGTGGATGCCGGAACAAGTCCGGCATGACGAAGAAGAAGCGGGATTCCCGCGTTCGCGGGAATGACGATCAAATTTCCCGCTGCATGAACACGACATCCAGATAGCGCCCGAACTTGAACCCGGCTTTGTCGAGCTGCCCGCAATGCGTGAAGTCGGCGCGTTCGTGCAGGCGGATCGAGCCCAGATTCCCGGAATCGCCGATCACCGCGAACATGCGCTGGAAGCCGGCTTCGGCCGAGGCGGGCAGCAGGGCATCCAGCAGCGCCCGCCCAACCCCCGCACCGATATGATCGGGATGCACGTAGATCGAATTCTCGCAGGCGAAGCGATAGGCGGCACGATCGCGGAATTGCGCGGCATAAGCATAGCCGGCCACCGCGCTGTCGGCTTCCGCCACCAGCCATGGCCAGCCGTGCGCCTGCACTTTCTCAAGCCGCCCGGCCATGTCCCCGACCGAAGGCGGCTCTTCCTCGAACGTGCCGGTGCCGTGCAGGACATGATGGCGATAGATCGCGGCGATCGCATCCGCGTCGTCGGGACGGGCCTTGCGGATGCGCAACGAAATTTGTCGTGTCATTGTCGTGTCATCAAACCTTATCGGGCCATTTACTACTCGCCCCTAGCGCAGCCCCATCCCTAGCCCGGTTCGAAAGCCTTTGCCCCAAGTGATCCCGCCCAGTGCCGGCCCCGCCGATCTCGCATCCTATTGCGAGGACGGCGGCGCGCAAGTCGCGGCGAGCGCGCCGTTGCGGGCGGCGGTCGAGGCTTTCCGTTGCAGCCCGAAATTGCGGCTGCTGCCGGTGGTCGATGGCGCCGGCCGGCCGATCGGCGCGGTGTTCGAACAGGACGTGCGCGAGATACTCTACAATCCGTATGGGCACGCCTTGCTCGACAATCCCGCCTTCAACCGCGCGGTCGAGACGCATTGCCGGCCGTGCCCGATCGCCGATCTGGGCACGCCCTTGCCCGATCTGCTCGACGCCTATGCGCGGGCCGACGGCAGCGAAGGCATGATCCTGACCTCGGGCGGCCGCCTGTTCGGGACGATCACCAACCGCACCCTGATCCGGCTCGCCGCCGAACGCGAGGCGGAGATCGCGCGCGTGCGCATGGCCCGGCTCGAGCAGATGGCGTCGGCGAGCGACCGTTTCGTGCAGGATATCAGCGCGCTCGCCGATGCGCTGGGGCGCGTCACGACCGGCGTCGAATCCGCCGCCGCCGCGACCGCCAGCCGCACCGGCAACTACAGCGCGCGTGCCGCCGCGGTCGCGGCGGCGGCGGCGCAGACGGCGGAGGGGATGACCGATCTCGCCGGCCAGGGCAGCGCGCTCGCCGGCACGATCGATCGCGTGCGCGGCCATACCATCCTCGCGCGCGAAGCGGCGGGGGAGGCGGTGAGGTTAAGCGCGGCCGCCAGCGCGCGCGGCCGCATGCTGGGCGAGGCCGCCAGCGCGATCGAGGCGACTTTGCGTATCGTTCAGACGATTGCCGGTCAGTCGCAATTGCTCGCAATCAACGCCGCGATCGAGGCGGCGCGGCTCGGCGACGATGGCGGCGGTTTCGCGGTCGTGGCGCGCGAGCTGCGGCAATTCGCGGCCCGGACCCGCGACGCGGTGATCGAGATCGGGGATCGGATTGGCGAGGTCCGCACCGTCTCGGCCGACGTGATCGAGGGGCAAAGCGCGATCGACGGCGTCGTCCATCGCATCGAGGACATGACCCGCTCGGTCGACGAGGCGGTCGGGGTGCAGGCGGTGACGGCGCGGCTGCTCGCCGACAATGTCGCGCAGGCGCTCGGCGCCAGCAGCGATATCAACGACAATGTGCTCGAGATCAGCCGCATGGTTGCCGATGCGGCGCAGGGCACGGTCGGCATGCGGACGATGGCCGACGATCTCGCGCACGAGACCGCGCGCCTGCGCGGCCGCGTCAGTGCGTTCGTGGAGGAATTGCGCGCGGCGGGATGATCGTGCGGCGAGGCGCGATGGCGCCGGGCAGATGGCAAACGGAAAATTAACCCTAGTATCGCAGAGTCCCGCGGAAGACTTAAGACCGCAACGGGACCTATCGTGCAGAATGTCGCCACTCTCCTAACCGCCGATGATGCGAAAGCAGCGTGTGCCGGGGCTGTACGGGCATGACCCGCGTGCTCTTCTATCTGCCGGTGGTTACGCCCTGGTGGTTCAGCAATATCATCGTGCCGCTGATCCGGGCCGCCTGCAGAGGCGGCGAGGTCCACGTGCTGGTGCCGCCTTTGTGGAGCAGCACGGGGATCACCGCCTTTCAGTTGGGCGACTGCGAAGACCTCGAGGAGGTCAATTGGCACATATTGGATCGCGGAGACCATCCGGATCTGCGCTTTTCGGGGATGGCGCAGCCGTATCTGCTCGACCTCGTCAACCAGATCGATCCCGACATCTGCCTGTGTCGTAGCGCCGATATCGAGACGCCCGCGCTGTTCCCCGGCGTGGTGCGGTATATCATGGAGGGTGCCGCGCCGCCCTTCGCCACCGGCTATCATTCGGTCTATCTCGCGCACACCTTGTTCGATCACGGCCTGATGCCCGATCTGTCGGCGGAGGATAAAGCGTGGCTCGACACGGCGTTCGCGCCGGCCTGGGCCGAGAAGAAGGGTGAGGTGGCCCGGATGGAGCGCGAGGAATTCCTCGCCGAGACCGGCCTGCCCGCCGACAAAATGCTGATCGGCATGCCGCTCGAATATGAGCATGAAGAGATCTTCTTCGATCAGCACAATCCGTTCGCCAACAATGTCGAGCTGATCGACGCGCTCGCCGGCGCGTTCGACGACGACACGATCCTGGCCGTTACCCAGCATCCTCTGAACGAGGGCCGGGTCAGCGACGCCGACCTCCAGCAGGCGGTGGAGCGTCATGGCGGCAAGGTCCGGCGCATCCGCCAGATCGGCGAGCGGGGGCAGGCAACGACCCTGCTGACCCGGCATGCCGACGGCATGATCGTCGGCAATTCCAAAAGCTTTGCCGGCTGCGCCTTCCTCGGCGCGCCGACGTTGCGCATCTCGAAATTCGCGACCGGCGCCTGGATGCAGGCCTATACGTCGCTGGCGCCTTTCATGACCGCGCTTCGATCCGGCGACGCACGCGCCCCAGCCGAGGCCGACGCGCGGCGCTGGTTCGCTTTCCACGTCGCCAACAACCTGATCGAAGCGCTCGATCCGACGCTCGATATGGCCCGGATCGCCGATCACGTGCGCAACCCTCTCAATCCCGGCCGCTGGGAAGTGGGGCTCAAGCGCTACCTCGTCGGCGATACCCCGCCCGTCCCGTCATTGGCTGCGCCCGAAAAGAGAGGAAGCCTCTGCCATGTATGATCTCGCCGTAGTCATTCCGGTCCGGCGCGGCAGCTCGCGCATCGCCAACAAGTCGATGCTGCCGTTCGGCGACGCGGATTCACTGATCGAGTGGAAGCTCAAGCAGCTCGTCAAGGTGATCGACCCCTGGCGGATCTATCTGAGTTCGGAGGATGACGAATTTCTCGCCATCGCCCGGCGCTTCGGCGTCTCCTGCCACCGGCGCGAGTTGCGGCTGGCGACCGATCATATCGCGCCCTTCCGTGACGTCATCACCGGGATCGTGCGCGATATTCCGCACGAGCACATCGCCTGGTGCACCGTCGTCTGTCCGCTCATGTCGCCGCAGGAATATCTCGATTCCTTCCGCCAATATCGGGACGAGGTGATTTGCGGCGAGCATGACAGCCTGGTCGGCGTCAATCTGATGAAGGAATATTTCTGGTCGCGCAGCGGCTCGCTGAATTACGAGGCGACGCGCAACCACACGATCTCGCAACTGCTGCCGGACTGGTTCAAGGTCACCAACAGCATCTACATGAGCCCGCGCGAGGACATATTGCGCCAGGAATATTTCCTGGGCGCGAATCCGAGCTTCAGCCAGCTGTCCAAGCTTTCGGGCGTCGATATCGATTATATCGAGGATTACCGGGTCGCCCGCGCCCTCCATGCAATCTACGCGGAGGACGGGCTGGACAATGTGCGGCCGGAAACCATGATCGCGTGGCCCGGCCCCATGCCGATGGCGGTCGGCATGTAATCAGGCGGTTTCGCGGGCGGATCGGTTGATCCGCCACGCACGCCGCCGGGAGTGAGGCCATCGCCGCCGGGACAAAAACCGCGCATTGGGGCTTTACGAATCTCTCAAACTTCCTACATGGGACCTCGAACGGTGTGGTCCTGAGTCTTTCGGATCAGCCAACCGTCCCGCCCCGGGACACGATCCGCTTGGCGAGTGGATCGCGACGAATTGGGGTAGAGGCCGGGTTCTCAAGACGCTGCCAGTGTGGTTCCGAAGGTCCGGACCCGCACTTTTTTGCGTGGTCTAAACCCCATGCATCGGCCGCATTTCCGCAGCGAGGCGGAAGATTCTGATCCGATCCCGAGGATAATCGATGGCGACCCAGGCACATGACGCGCTCACCACGGCTGCGAAGAAGCGCATCCGTAAGGTTTTCGGCAACATCCACGAAGTGGTGCAGATGCCGAACCTGATCGAGGTTCAGCGCGAAAGCTATGAACAGTTCCTGCGTTCCGATCCGTCGATCGGTTACGTCTCCGGTCTGGAGAAGACGCTGCGCAGCGTGTTCCCGATCCGCGATTTCGGCGGCACCGCCGAGCTCGATTTCGTCAATTACGAACTCGAGGCTCCCAAATACGATACCGATGAATGCCGTCAGCGCGGCATCACCTTCGCCGCGCCGATGCGCGTCACGCTTCGCCTGATCGTGTTCGAGGTGGATCCCGATACGGAAACCCGTTCGGTGCTCGATATCAAGGAGCAGGATGTTTACATGGGCGACATGCCGCTCATGACGCAGAACGGCACCTTCATCATCAATGGCACCGAGCGTGTCATCGTCAGCCAGATGCACCGTTCGCCGGGCGTGCTGTTCGACCATGATCGCGGCAAGACCCATGCGTCCGGCAAGTATCTCTTCGCCGCGCGCGTGATCCCGTATCGCGGCTCGTGGCTCGATTTCGAGTTCGACGCCAAGGACATCGTCAACGTCCGTATCGATCGCAAGCGCAAGCTGCCGGTCACGACGTTGCTGTACGCGCTGAACCTGAACGGCGAGGACATCCTCAACTATTTCTACAAGACGCAGCGTTATGTGCGCGGCGATGGCGGCTGGAAGGTTCCCTTCCTGATCGAGAATTGGCGCGGCCAGAAGCCGTCCTACGACGTCATCAACGGCGACACCGGCGAAGTCGTCTTCCCGGCGCTCACCAAGATCAGCCCGCGTGCCGCCAACAAGGCCGGCAAGGAAGGTCTCAAGAGCCTGCTGATCCCGACCGAGGAAATCTTCGGCCGTTATTCCGCCTACGACCTGATCGATGAGGCCACCGGCCGCATCTACATCGAGGCCGGCGACGAAGTGACGCCCGAGAATCTCGAGAAGCTCGACAATGCCGGCTTCGATCATGTCGACCTGCTCGACATCGATCACATCTCGACCGGCGCCTGGATGCGCAACACGCTCGCGGCCGACAAGGTCGAAGAGCGCGATCATGCGCTGAGCGAAATCTATCGCGTGATGCGCCCTGGCGAGCCGCCGACGAAGGAAACCGCGGAGTCGCTGTTCGCGGGTCTGTTCTTCGATCCGGAGCGCTACGATCTCTCGGCCGTCGGCCGCGTGAAGCTCAACATGCGCCTCGACCTCGACGTTGAGGACACGGTCACCACGCTGCGCACCGACGATATCCTCGCGGTGGTGAAGACCCTGGTCGACCTGAAGGACGGCAAGGGCGAGATCGACGACATCGACAATCTCGGCAACCGCCGCGTGCGTTCGGTCGGCGAGCTGCTGGAGAACCAGTATCGCGTCGGCCTGCTCCGCATGGAGCGCGCCGTGAAGGAGCGCATGAGCTCGGTCGACGTGTCGACCGTCATGCCCAACGACCTGATCAACGCCAAGCCGGCGGTGGCCGCGGTCCGCGAATTCTTCGGCTCGTCGCAGCTGTCGCAGTTCATGGATCAGACCAATCCGCTGTCCGAAGTGACGCACAAGCGTCGCGTCTCGGCGCTCGGGCCGGGCGGTCTCACGCGTGAACGTGCGGGCTTCGAAGTCCGCGACGTTCACCCGACGCACTATGGCCGTATCTGCCCGATCGAGACGCCGGAAGGCCCGAACATCGGTCTGATCAACTCGCTCGCGAGCTTCAGCCGCGTCAACAAGTACGGCTTCATCGAAACGCCGTACCGCAAGGTCATCGACCACAAGGTCACCGACGAGGTCGTGTACCTCTCGGCGATGGAAGAGGCCAAGCACACGATCGCGCAGGCCAACGCCGAAATCTCGAAGGACGGCACCTTCGTCGAGGAACTGATCTCGGCGCGTGAAGCGGGCGAGTTCCTGATGGCGCCGCGCGATCACGTGACGCTGATGGACGTTTCGCCGAAGCAGCTCGTGTCGGTCGCGGCATCGCTCATTCCGTTCCTGGAAAACGATGACGCCAACCGCGCGCTGATGGGCTCGAACATGCAGCGTCAGGCTGTGCCTTTGGTTCGCGCCGAGGCACCGTTCGTCGGCACCGGCATGGAAGAGACCGTGGCCCGCGATTCCGGCGCCGCGATCGCGGCCCGCCGTCCGGGTGTGGTCGACCAGGTCGATGCGTCGCGCATCGTCGTCCGTGCCACCGGCGCGGTCGATGCCGGCCGGTCGGGCGTCGACATCTACACGCTGATGAAGTTCCAGCGTTCGAACCAGTCGACCTGCATCAACCAGCGTCCGCTGGTGAAGGTGGGCGACGTGGTCTCGGCCGGCGACATCATCGCCGACGGCCCGTCGACCGAGTTCGGCGAGCTCGCGCTCGGCCGTAACGTGCTCGTCGCGTTCATGCCGTGGAATGGCTACAATTATGAGGATTCGATCCTCATCTCCGAGCGGATCGTGAAGGACGACGTGTTCACGTCGATCCACATCGACGAGTTCGAAGTAATGGCCCGCGACACCAAGCTCGGGCCGGAAGACATCACCCGCGACATCCCCAACGTCGGCGAGGAAGCGCTCCGCAACCTCGACGAAGCCGGCATCGTCTATATCGGCGCCGAAGTTGAGCCGGGCGACATCCTGGTCGGCAAGATCACGCCGAAGGGCGAAAGCCCGATGACGCCGGAAGAGAAGCTTCTGCGCGCCATCTTCGGCGAAAAGGCCTCCGACGTGCGCGACACGTCGCTGCGCCTGCCGCCGGGCGTGTCGGGCACGATCGTCGACGTTCGCGTCTTCAATCGTCACGGCATCGACAAGGACGAGCGTGCCTTGGCGATCGAGCGGGAGGAAATCGACCGCCTGACCAAGGATCGCGAGGACGAACGCGCGATCCTCAACCGCGCCAGCTGGTCGCGCTTGAAGGAAATGCTGGTCGGCCAGACGATCGTGTCGGGTCCGAAGGGCGTTAAGAAGGGTGCCGTCATCGACGACGCTCTGCTCGAGGAAGTCGAGCGGCGCGAATGGTGGAAGCTCGCCGTCGCCGACGATGCGCGCCAGAGCGATCTGGAAGCGGTCAAGGTCCAGTATGACGAAGCCGTCGCCGCGATCGTCGCCAAGTTCGATGACCGCGTCGAGAAGCTGCAGCGCGGTGACGAGCTGCCGCCGGGCGTGCTCAAGATGGTCAAGGTCTTCGTCGCGGTGAAGCGCAAGCTGCAGCCGGGCGACAAGATGGCCGGCCGTCACGGCAACAAGGGCGTCATCAGCCGCATCCTGCCGAACGAGGACATGCCGTTCCTCGAAGACGGGACGCCGGTCGATATCGTGCTCAACCCGCTGGGCGTGCCGTCGCGCATGAACGTCGGTCAGATCTTCGAGACGCATCTGGGCTGGGCCGCACGCGGCCTCGGCAAGCAGATCGGCGAAGCGCTGGACAGCTGGCGCGAAGCCAATCCCGACGGCGGCAAGCCGGGCGTTCCGCCCGCCGCGGTCGTGGAGCGTCTCAAGACGGTCTATGGCAAGCAGTACCATGCCGATATCGACAGCCGCTCGCCGAGCGACCTGATCGAGATGGCCGGACTGCTGCGCGGTGGCGTGCCGATGGCGACGCCGGTGTTCGACGGCGCCCGCGAAGCGGACGTGTCCGACATGCTGACGCTCGCCGGGCTCAACACGTCGGGCCAGGTCGAATTGTTCGACGGCCGCACCGGCGACACGTTCGATCGCAAGGTCACCGTGGGCTACATCTACATGTTGAAGCTGCACCACCTTGTGGACGACAAGATCCACGCGCGTTCGATCGGGCCGTACAGCCTCGTCACCCAGCAGCCGCTGGGCGGTAAGGCGCAGTTCGGCGGCCAGCGCTTCGGCGAGATGGAGGTGTGGGCGCTCCAGGCCTACGGCGCCGCCTACACGCTGCAGGAAATGCTGACCGTGAAGTCGGACGACGTGGTCGGCCGCACCAAGGTCTACGAGGCGATCGTCAAGGGCGACGACACGTTCGAGGCAGGCATTCCGGAGAGCTTCAACGTGCTCGTCAAGGAAATGCGCAGCCTCGGCCTGAACGTCGATCTGAACTCGGTCGAACCCGAAGCCGATCCGGCCGACGCGGCGGAGTGAATTGAGCGGGCGCCGCCTTCGGGTGGCGCCGCTCCCTTCGCCCCGAGATTTTCCCTCCCAGTGAGGAACTAGAGATGAACGAACTGACCAACTTCGCCAATCCGGTCGCCAAGCCGGAGACTTTCGACCAGATCAAGATCGGCATCGCCTCGCCGGACCGGATCCGTTCCTGGTCCTTCGGCGAGATCAAGAAGCCCGAAACCATCAACTATCGCACGTTCAAGCCCGAGCGTGACGGCCTGTTCTGCGCGCGCATCTTCGGTCCGATCAAGGATTACGAGTGCCTGTGCGGCAAGTACAAGCGCATGAAGTACAAGGGCATCGTCTGCGAAAAGTGCGGCGTCGAGGTTACCGTCTCGAAGGTCCGCCGCGAGCGGATGGGCCATATCGAGCTCGCCGCTCCCGTGGCGCACATCTGGTTCCTGAAGTCGCTGCCGTCGCGCATCGGCCTGCTGCTCGACATGCAGCTCAAGCAGCTCGAGCGCATCCTCTACTTCGAATCCTATGTCGTCACCGAGCCCGGCCTGACCAGCCTCGAGAAGTATCAGCTCCTCACCGAGGACGAGCTGCTCGAAGCGCAGGACGAATATGGTGAGGACGCCTTCTCCGCCGGCATCGGCGCGGAAGCGGTCAAGCACATGCTGATGGACCTCGATCTCGAGGGCGAGCGTGAGGATCTGCTCAAGGAGCTGGCCGAGACCAAGTCGGAGCTGAAGCCCAAGAAGATCATCAAGCGCCTCAAGGTCGTCGAGAGCTTCATCGATTCCGGCAACCGCCCGGAATGGATGATCCTCGACGTGGTGCCGGTCATTCCGCCCGAACTGCGCCCGCTGGTGCCGCTCGATGGCGGCCGCTTCGCGACCTCGGATCTCAACGATCTGTATCGCCGCGTGATCAACCGTAACAACCGTCTGAAGCGGCTGATGGAGCTGCGCGCGCCGGACATCATCGTCCGCAACGAAAAGCGCATGCTGCAGGAATCGGTCGACGCCTTGTTCGACAACGGCCGCCGCGGCCGCACGATCACGGGCGCCAACAAGCGTCCGCTCAAGTCGCTGTCCGACATGCTCAAGGGCAAGCAGGGCCGCTTCCGCCAGAATCTGCTCGGCAAGCGAGTCGACTATTCGGGCCGTTCGGTCATCGTCACCGGTCCGGAGCTCAAGCTCCACCAGTGCGGCCTGCCGAAGAAGATGGCGCTCGAGCTGTTCAAGCCGTTCATCTACGCCCGCCTCGACGCGAAGGGTCTCTCGATGACCCTCAAGCAGGCGAAGAAGTGGGTCGAGAAGGAGCGCAAGGAAGTCTGGGACATCCTGGATGAGGTCATCCGCGAGCATCCGGTTCTTCTGAACCGCGCGCCGACGCTTCACCGTCTCGGCATCCAGGCATTCGAGCCTGTCCTGATCGAGGGCAAGGCGATCCAGCTTCACCCGCTGGTCTGCTCGGCGTTCAACGCCGACTTCGACGGCGATCAGATGGCCGTGCACGTCCCGCTGAGCCTCGAGGCCCAGCTCGAAGCGCGCGTGCTGATGATGTCGACCAACAACATCCTGTCGCCCGCCAACGGCAAGCCCATCATCGTCCCGTCGCAGGACATGGTGCTCGGCCTCTATTATCTGTCGATGATGAAGGAAAACGAGCCCGGCGAAGGCTCGATGATCGGCGACATGTCCGAGGTCCATCAGGCGATCAACGCCAAGGCCGTGACGCTTCACACGAAGATCACGACCCGCGTTCCGCAGACCGACGAGGACGGCAAGACCTACATGAAGCGGGTCGAGACCACTCCGGGCCGGATGCTGATCGCCGAGACGCTGCCGAAGAGCCACAAGGTGCCGTTCGAGACCGTCAACCGCCTTCTCACCAAGAAGGAAATCGGCGACGTCATCGATCAGGTCTATCGCCACACCGGCCAGAAAGAGACCGTGCTGTTCGCCGACGGCATCATGAGCCTCGGCTTCCGTCACGCGTTCAAGGCGGGCATCTCGTTCGGCAAGGACGACATGGTCATCCCGGCGGCGAAGGAGCCGCTGGTCGACGAGACGCGCGCGCTCGTGAAGGATTACGAGCAGCAGTATCAGGACGGTCTGATCACCCAGCAGGAAAAGTACAACAAGGTGATCGACGCCTGGTCGCGTTGCGGTGATCGCGTCGCGAACGAGATGATGAAGGAAATCCAGGCCGTTAAGAAGAATCCCGACGGCCGGGAAGCGGACATCAACTCGATCTACATGATGGCCCACTCCGGCGCCCGCGGTTCGCAGGCGCAGATCAAGCAGCTCGCCGGCATGCGCGGCCTGATGGCGAAGCCGTCGGGCGAGATCATCGAAACGCCGATCATCTCGAACTTCAAGGAAGGCCTGACCGTCCTTGAGTATTTCAACTCGACCCATGGCGCCCGTAAGGGCCTCGCGGATACCGCGTTGAAGACCGCCAATTCGGGTTACCTGACCCGCCGTCTGGTCGACGTGTCGCAGGATTGCGTCGTCGTCGAGCTGGATTGCGGCACCGAACGCGCGCTGGAGATGCGCGCGATCGTGCAGGGCGGTTCGACCATCGCCTCGCTCGGCGAGCGCATCCTGGGCCGCACCACGGCCGAGGACATCGTCGACAGCAAGAGCGGTGACGTGATCGTTCCGGAGGGCACGTTGCTCGACGAAGCGATGGTCACCGCGGTCGAAGCCGTGTCGCCCCAGGCCGTGAAGATCCGCTCGCCTTTGGTGTGCGAATCCAAGGGCGGCGTGTGCGCGGCCTGCTACGGCCGTGACCTCGCCCGCGGTACGCCGGTCAATATCGGCGAAGCGGTCGGCGTCATCGCGGCGCAGTCGATCGGTGAGCCGGGCACCCAGCTCACGATGCGGACGTTCCACATCGGTGGCGCGGCGCAGCTCAACGAGCAGTCGAACCTCGAGGCAATCGCGGACGGCAAGATCGAGCTGCGTGGCCTGCCCACGATCGTCAACGCCCGCGGCCAGCACATCGCGCTGTCGCGTTCGGCCGAAATCGCGATCGTCGACATGGACGGCCGCGAGCGTTCGACCCACCGTCTGCCTTACGGCGCGCAGCTCATGGTCGGCGATGGCTCCATCGTCTCCAAGGGCGATCGCATCGCGCAGTGGGATCCGGCCTACATGCCGGTGATCACCGACAAGAAGGGCATGGTCCGGTATCAGGACCTGATCGAGAACCGCACGGTGCGCGAGGAGTCGGACGAAACGACCGGCCTCACCCAGCGCGTGGTGATCGAGGATATCGGCCGCGGCAAGAAGGAGGATCTGCGTCCGCGCATCACCCTGCTCGACGAAGCCTCGGGCGAAAGCGGCGTGTCGCGCCTGATCGTCGGCGCGGTCATCGCGGTCGAGGACGGCCAGATGGTCGAAGCCGGCGAAGTGCTGGCGCGTGTGCCGCGTGAAGCGCAGCGTACCCGCGACATCACCGGCGGTCTGCCGCGCGTCGCCGAGCTGTTCGAAGCGCGCAAGCCCAAGGAAAACGCGATCATCGCGAAGATCTCGGGCCGCGTCGAATTCGGCAAGGATTACAAGGCCAAGCGCAAGATCATCATCCGTCCGGACGATGGCTCGGAGCCGGTCGAGTATCTGGTGCCGAAGTCGAAGACGATCGACGCGCAGGAAGGCGATTACGTCAAGCGCGGCGACAATCTGATCGGCGGCTCGCCCGATCCGCACGATATTCTCGAGGTGCTCGGCATCGAGCCGCTCGCGGAATATCTCGTGTCGGAAATCCAGGAAGTCTATCGACTGCAGGGCGTGAAGATCAACGACAAGCACATCGAGACGATCGTTCGTCAGATGCTGCAGAAGGTTGAGATCACGTCGGCCGGCGACACCACTCTGCTCCCCGGCGAGCAGGTGGATCGCGAGGAGATGGACGAGATCAACGCGAAGCTCGGCAAGAATGAAGCGTTCGCAGAGGGCAAGCCCATCCTGCTCGGCATCACCAAGGCCTCGCTCCAGACGCGTTCGTTCATCTCGGCGGCTTCGTTCCAGGAAACGACCCGCGTCCTCACCGAGGCTTCGGTGCAGGGCAAGGTCGACAGCCTGAACGGCCTCAAGGAGAACGTGATCGTCGGCCGCCTCATCCCCGCCGGCACCGGCGCGGGCATGAACCGCCTGCGCGTCACCGCCTCGTCGCGCGACGCGGCGCTGCGCGCGTCGCAGCGTCTGGTCGCGGCATCGAACGCGGCGTCGATCGTGGCGCCGAAGACGGCGGCCGAGGAACATGCGGCCGAGCTCAAGCGTCCGGTCGAGGCCGATACTGGCAACGATCCGCTGGGCGAGGTTGTCGGCGAAAGCCACGGCTCCGACGCCGATGCGGGCGATTACCTGAACAGCTGATCCAGCCTGTCAGGCCAAACGAAAAGGGCCGTCGTCCACTCCGGTGGGCGGCGGCTTTTTCGTGCCTACAAATTCATAATCTGGACGAGGCTTCTCTGGCGAAACCAGGGTCAAAGCTCTACCATCAGGAGGAGGGCGAGATGTATCGAGCAAGCATAATTGGAGCAGTGCTGTTCGCCGTAGCTGTACCGGCTGCGGCACAGCTCGTTTCCGTCCAGCTGGACTACCCGCCCGCTGAGCTTCGAGCTGGCATTCAGGGCGTAGTAGGTTTCGAAGTTGCGCTTGCGAAAGACGGCAAGGTCACCGGCTGCAAGATTACGCAAACAAGCGGTAACGCTGACCTGGATCGTCAAACCTGCAGTCAGCTTCGTAAAACAGGCCAGTTCAAGCCAGCGGTTGATCCTGCCGGCCAGCCGATCAAATCAACTTACGCGAGCAGATTGCGCTGGAGCCTTCCTCATACTTTGGAAACCGCGCCTGCGCCGGCGCCTGCGCCGCAATAGCCGGCAACCGCACTTAAGGACTCGGACCTAGTCGACGCGGTAGAGCTTGAGGCCCGCCGTCCCGGGCAGCTTTATGGTCTGGAGCCAGCCCGGCGCGCGGTTGTGGAGCAATCTCGCCGCAAGCCCCGCGGGCGCGAACTTCGCCATCGCCTGCATCTCGCCGTCATTGGCGCAGAAGGCGACGTAGCCGGCCCGACGATGAACCGCGATCGCCTGCGCGTCGCCGGTGGTGAAGAAACGCAGCACATCCTCCAGCGCCGCTGGATCGCGATGATAGGGGCCGGTGACGGCGGCGTGCCCGGTCGCCACGATCAGCGCCGGACCCATGTCGAGCGGCGCCAGGATCGTCGCGTGCGGCAATCGGCCGAGCGGCGCGAGCGCATCGATCGTGCCGCAGCGGGCATCGCCGCTCGCGGCGGCGGCGCTTTGCGGGGCGGACGCGAGCAAAGCCGCCAGTCCCGCGCCGTCCGGGGTAAGCAGCAGCAGCGCCGCCGTGCGGGCGACGACGCGGGCTGGCATGCGCCAGGCCTTGGTCCGCGCGATCACCAGCATGATGAGCGTGATCGCGCCCGGAAGGGCGAGCAGGTTGGCAAACGCACCCGCGCGCGTGACCAACAATCCGATCGCGGTGGCGATCGCGAGCAAGGCCAGATAGTCGGTCGCCGCAGCGCGGTCAGACGCGGCACGGCGGAGCGCGACGAACGCACCGGCCAGCCCCACCCACGGAAACAGGCCCCACAGCAGCGCCAGCGAACGCGGCAGATGCCACAAGGGCACGCCTTCGGGGACGTTGAGATACCAGAGCCGATAGCCGAGCGGTCCGAGCGTCGCGAACGGCCCGCCGGCGCATTGCGGGGCCCCCAGGCGATAGAGCAGGCCGCACAGCAAGGCCGCGCCTGCCATCAAGGCGAGGCGTGCGGGCATTGCCTTGGGCGCGAGCGCTGCCGCGCCAAAGGTCGCCAGTGCCGCGAGGCCGAGCACCGCCAGATGGACCGGCGACGCCTGATCGCAATAGGTCCGTTTTATCAGTTCGAATCCGTGCACCGAAAAATAGAGCAGGATGCCGCCCAGCGTGAGCGCGCCGAGGAAGGCGGGCAGGCGGAAGCGCTCGGCGGGCGATGCGATCCAGCGCAGCCCCAGCCACGCAGCCGCGCCGGCGGTGAAAGCGAGCCCCTCGAGCGAGATATGCGTCCACAGCGCACCGCACAGGCCCGCGATCGCCGCGCCGCGCAAGTCGCGCCGCGCGAGCAGCGCCAGCACTAGGCCGAGCCCGGCGACGATCTGCCAGCCATGATGGTCGATCCGCATCGGCCGCATCGCGTACCAGACGCCGATACTGAGCATGCAGCACGCCGCCGCGAGCAAGGCCGGGCCCGCGCCCGACCGGCGCCGCGTGATCTCCGCGACCAGCGCCATCGTCGCGCCGAGCGTGAGGATAGGGATTGCGACCGCCGCGATCGTCTCGGCGGCGCGCTGGCCGACGAGCGGCGTATTGAGCGCGATCACCGCCGCGAGCGGCACGTCGAGCCAGCGCGACCAGTGCATCGACAGCCCGGTCGGCAGGTTCATGCGGTGCTGGCTGACGTCGAACCAGCTTTGCCCGGCCATCCAGTCGCGCACCTCGGCCAGGCGCATGACATCGTCGGGATCGGGGAAGGTGAAGGCCGCGATCGAACCGAAGCACAAGCCGATCGCGATCGTTGCGCCCGCCAGCCAGACGATCAGCAGCCAGAGCCGATAATGGCGCTCGACTGCCGGCATTGCCGGTTACGCCGCCTTGAGCGGGCGCGGCACCGGGCGGACCGAGTTGAGCGCGGCCTGCTGATCGGCCGTAACGGCGAGCTTGCGCTCGGCGCCTTCATCGCCCGCTTCGTGATATTCGGCATCCTCGTTGACCGCCCAGATATCGTAGGGGCGCCCTGCGGCCAGGATGTTGCGGACGGTCAGCATCGCGGTCATCATCGCATGATCCTGATTGTTATAGCGATGCATGCCGTTGCGGCCGACCAGATGCAAAGTCGGGTAAGCGCCTTCCAGCTCGTCGCGGATCGCGGCGACGTTGGCGGCATAGCTGTCGTCATAGACCGGATAGGCCTTTTCCTGCCGCACCACCGCGCCGCCTTCGACCATCTTCGGATCGCACAGGCCGAGCGCTGCCATTTCCTTCGTCGCGAGCGCGATCAGATCGGCGTCGCTCGATGCCCACAGCCCGTCGCCTTCGAAGCAGAAATATTCGAGCCCGACGCAGGCCAGGCTCTCGTCCGGCACCATCTCGGGCGACCAGGATCGGAAATTCTGGATGCGGCCGACCTTCACAGTGTCGTCGTGGATGTAGATCCAATTGTCGGGGAACAGATCGGGCGAACGGATCATCAGCGCGACCGTCAGGAAGTCGCGATATTTGAGGTCGCGCGCTTGGAGCAGCGTCTTCGGCAGCGGGTGGATGCGGCCGAGCAATTCGCGGATCGGCGCCGAGGAGATGACGTGGCGCGCATGGATCACGGTTTCGCCCTGCGGACCGTTGGCGGCGACGCGCCAGCCCTCGGCGTCATGGCTCAGTTGCTTGAGCTTGTGGCCCATCAGCACGTGGTTGCCGCCGGCCAGCACATGATCGCGCGCGGCTTCCCACATCATGCCCGGGCCCTTGCGCGGGTAGCGGAAGCTTTCGAGCAGGCTCTTGGTCGCCATGCCGTCATTGGGGCGCTTGTTGAGGCCCAAGGAGCGTTTCACCCCGTCGAGCACCGCGCCGCCGAGGCTCAGCCCCTTGATGCGCTGCGCCGCCCAATCGGCCGAAATGTCGGCGCACGCCATGCCCCACACCTTCTCGGTGTAGGTCTTGAAGAAGATCGAGAAGAGCTTCTTGCCGAACTGGTTGATCGTCCAATCCTCGAACGAGCGCGCCTCCTTCTTGGGGAAGGCCTTCCAGCGCAGATAGGACGCCATGCACAGGCCCGATCGGATCAGGCCGAGATTGCGCAGCGCCTCGAACGCGCGCAGCGGATAGGAATAGAATTTGCCCTCGTAATAGATGCGGCTCATCCGCGGGCGGACGATGAAATCGTCGGGCAGGATCTCGTTCCAGAGATCGACCACTTCCTGGCTCTTCGAAAAGAAACGGTGGCCGCCAATATCGAAGCGGAAGCCCTCATGCTCGACCGTGCGGCTGATGCCGCCGACATAGCGTTCGTCCTTCTCGATCACGGTCACGGACAGGCCCGCCTTGGTGAGGAGATAGGCCGCGGTCAGGCCGGCGGGGCCGGCGCCGATGATCGCGACGTCAACGGGCTGGGCAGAGGCGGGATCGCGCATGCTCGCTCCATGCCCCGCCAAGGGGTAAGATATGGTTAAGCCCGGATTCGCTACAGGCGGCGTTCCGTAACGCGTTGAAAGATTTTGCGAATGAAACGCCTCTTGGTCCTGGCCCTGTTGCTGCCGCTCGCGGGCTGCATCTCGACCGCCGCCAGCATCGTCACCGCGCCGGTGCGCGCGGCTGGCTGGACGGTCGACAAGATGACGACCAGCCAGTCCGAAGCCGACCGCAATCGCGGCCGTCGCGACCGTAAGGCCGAGGAAAAGCAGCGCAAGGAAGACAAGAAGGAAGCCAAACGCCAGCGCGCGCTGGAGAAGCAGCAGCACTATAGCGATCCGAACCAGTAGCTTTAGACGTCACCCCAGCGGAAGCTGGGGTCCATCTCCTGCCTGTCCCGGTTGCGATACGGTCGGGAGACGGATGCCAGCTTTCGCTGGCATGACGGGGAGAAGGTGAAGAGCGACGATATGGCCGATACGTGCCTTTTGCGGTACGCTCCGCCCGGCGGGGTAAAAGCGCGTCTGGGGAGACGGGCCGACCCCGCGTCGTAACGTAGGGGGGACAGCCATGCGTATCCTATCGGCCGCTTTAGCCGCTCTGCTTCTGGGCGGACCTGCATCCGCTTACACCGTCGTCGGGTTCGAAGGGATCAACGCCGGCTATCCGCCGTCCAGCCCCGCCCAGATATTGGGCTTCTATGACGGCGGCACCAGCAGCGCCGGCACCAGCGGCGCCAATTTCGGCATGACGTTCGATGCCAACGCGATCGCGGTGTGCCTCAACAGCCTGGCCGTCATCTGCTCCAACGCCTCGACCGGCGGCCAGACGCCGACGTCGAACAAGGGCGCGCTCGGGCTGGCGTCGTCGGGTGTCGCGATCCTCGATTTCAGCAGCGCTTATTCCGGCGCGATCGGCTTCCGTTATGCGGTCGCGCCCGCTGGCATCGCCTTCATCCAGGCCTATGACGGCGTCGGCGGAACCGGCACGCAGCTTGCCAATCTGACCTTGTTCAGCGGCGCGCCGGGCTGTCCCGCTTATTCGGCCATTCTCTGCACGTTAGGCCCCGGCGGTCTGGGATCGCTCACCAACGTGCGCAGCCTTGTGTTCGGCGGCACCGCCGGCGGGGTGGTATGGGACGATCTGACCTTCGGCGCGGGCAATGATCCGCTGCCGCCGCCGGCTTTGCCCACGCCTGCGCCCGAACCCGCAAGCTGGGCGATGATGGTGGCGGGTTTCGGTGCGATCGGCGGCGCGTTGCGCCGGCGGCGGACGGCTTACGCCGCCAGGTCGTAAAGCTCGATCTCGCCCGACAGATAGAGGTTGCGCGCCTTCGAACGGCTGAGCTTGCCCGAGCTGGTGCGCGGTAGCGTCTTGGGCGGCACCAGCTCGATCACGCAATTCATGCCGGTGATCGCGCGGACGCGCTCGCGTATCTCTTCGCGCAGGCGGGCGCGCTCGTCCGGATCGGTGGTGCGGCACTGGACCAGTACGGCGGGGGTTTCCTCGCCGCCGGGGGTGGTGATCGCGAAGGCGGCGATATCGCCCGCCTTGAAGCCGGGAAGCTGCTCGACCGCCCACTCGATATCCTGCGGCCAGTGGTTGCGGCCGTTGATGATGATCATGTCCTTGGCGCGGCCGACAATGTAGATGTAGCCGCCCGACATGTAGCCCATGTCGCCCGTGTCGAGCCACCCGTCGACGAGGCAGGCGTCGGTCGCCTCCTGATCGCGGAAATAACCGACCATCACCGATGGACCGCGGCACCAGACCTTGCCGATCGCGCGGTCGGGAAGTGGATTGCCGTCCTCGTCGCGGATCGCGATTTCCATGTCACGTGCCGGAACGCCGCAATTGACCACCGCGCGGTAACGTTGCGGCCGGCCGACCAAGGCGGAGCCGCCGCCCGAAAGCTCGGTTTCCTCGACCAGTTCGACGACGATGCCTTCGCCCGGCGGCATGATCGACACCGCGAGCGTCGCTTCGGCCAGGCCGTAGGAGGGCAGGAACGCCTTGGCGTCGAACCCGGCCTCGGCGAAGGCGTCGACGAACGCCTGCATCACGTCGGGGCGGATCATGTCCGCGCCATTGCCCGCCACGCGCCAGCGCGACAGGTCGAAGCGGTCGCTCGCCTTGGTCTGGCTCGACATGCGCCGCGAGCAGATGTCGTAGCCGAAGGTCGGCGAATAAGAGAGCGTGGTGCCTGGATTGCGGCTGATCAGGTCGAGCCAGGCGAGCGGGCGCCGCGCGAAATCCTCGGTCTTGAGATAATCGGTCGAAACCTGGTTCGCGACCGGCGACAGCAGGCAGCCGACCAGGCCCATGTCGTGATACCAGGGCAGCCACGATATGCAGCGGTCGCCGGTCTGCACGTCCATGCCGATCGAATGCGCGGCGAGGTTCGACATCAGGGCGCGGTGCGTGATCGCGACGCCGTGCGGGAAGCGGGTCGAACCGCTCGAATATTGCAGATAGGCTATCGCGTCGGTGTCGGCCGCGGGCAGATCGACCGCTGGCGCCGGCTCGGCGGCCAGCCTTTCATAGCTGAGTGCGGGCACGCCGCGTGCTTCGGCGGCGGCTTCCGCCATCGTTTCCAGCTCGGCCGGATAGAGCAAGAGGATCGGATCGGAGCTCGCCAGCTGGACCGCGAGCTGTTCGATATAGGCGTCCTTGCCGCCGAACGAGGTCGGCAGCGGCAGCGGCACCGGCCAGATGCCCGCATAGATCGCGCCGAAGAAGGCAGCGGCGAAGTCGGCACCCGTTTCGGCCAGCATCGCGATGCGCGCGCCAGGCTGGATGCCGCGCGCGATCAAACGATGCGCGATCGCGATCGCGTCGCCGCGCAATTCGGCGAAGGCATAGGGACGGATCAGGTTGCCGCGCGGATCGTGGAAGTTGAGACCGCGCGTGCCGCCGGCAGCGTAATCCAGCGCCTCGCCCAAGGTGGCGAAGTCCGCGAACCGCCGGGGAAGCGCATCGTCGCTTGGCGTGGCCGTCAGCTTGGTCTCCGCACCGGCAGTCTGCACCCTCGAACGTCTCCTCTCACGCGCCCGTAACTGGGGGCAAAGTATCGTTTATACGTAAGCGGCGGGCCGCGTTCAAATTCCGGCCCGACTGTGGCACAATCAAGGCGCATGTCACGTCGCAAATTCGCGTCCTCGGGGAGGGTCCCCCCACCGCTCGACCTTGCGGCGCTCAACGCGCTGGCGATCGCCTATCTCGGCAAATATGCGACCACGCAGGCGCGGTTGCGGGCCTATCTTGCTCGTAAGGTTAGCGAACGCGGCTGGGAAGAGGAGGCGCCTCCGCCATTCGACGCGGTCGTCGCGCGCTGTGCCGAGCTTGGTTATGTCGACGATGCGGGCTTCGCCGCCGCGCGTGGCGCGGCTTTGCTGCGGCGCGGTTTTGGCGAACGGCGAATCGCTTTGGCGCTGCGCGCGGTCGGAATCGACGCCGAAACCGCCGCGCCAGCCCGCGAAGCGGCGCGCGACGGCGCTCTGGAGGCCGCATTGGCCTTCGCGCGGCGCAAGCGGATCGGCCCGTTCGCAACCGATCCCGCGGAGCCCGATAAGCGCCGCCGCAACCTCGCCGCGCTGCTGCGCGCGGGCCATGCGCCGGACATTGCGCGCCGCATCGCTTATGCCGAACCGGGGGCGTCGGTGGACGCCAGATGAACAAAATGTTGGTTCGACAACGTTTTGGTCTTTCGAATTTCGCCGAAAATGCTAATTTGGCCCGTTCGTGCTTAGGGTTACAACAAATGAAGAGTGCCGAAGTGGCGATGCTTGCCGCAACTGATGGCATCGACGGAGAGGAATTGAGCTCGGCTGCGCGCGACGCGGCCGATCTCCAACCGGCGGTTATCGCAACCGGAAGCGTGAAGTGGTTTGACGCCACCCGCGGCTTCGGATTCATTGTCGGCGATGCCGGCGAAGGCGATATCCTCCTCCACTTCTCGGTGCTGCGCGATCATAGTCGCCGAACATTGCCGGAAGGCACGCGCGTTGTGTGCGAAGTCGTAGACCGTGAACGCGGGCTGCAGGCACGCCGCGTCGTAAGCTTCGATCTTTCGACCGCGACCGGCCCCGACGCCGACATGATCGCGCGCCGCAACGCCGATCGGGTCGATCCCGTCCAGCTTGAAGACGATGCGGGCCCGTTCGAGGGGGTGCGCGTCAAATGGTTCAACCAGCTCAAGGGCTACGGCTTCGTCGTCCGTGAGGCGGGTGGCATCGATATCTTTATCCATATGGAAACCGTGCGCCGAGCGGGCCTCGCCGGGCTCGACCCGGATCAGCCGCTGCGCGCCCGCATCGCGGACGGCCGCAAGGGCCCGCTGGCGGTGGTGATCGAGACGATCGGCTAGACCGCGATCGATCCAGGCTGAATCAGCCTGGATCGTGAATCGAGGTCTCAACCAAGGATTGGAGCCTGATTCACGTCATCGGCGGAAGCGCGTGGCGCCTCCACAATGACGATCAGGCTCTGAGCGAGCGCCGCCGCTCGCCGCATCCACGGTTGCGCGGGCCCGCCCTTCGCGGCTAAGCGCGGACCATGGGTCTTCTGAAGAGCATCTTCACCTGGTGGGACGGCGCCACCATCGGCACGCGCCTGTTCAGCTGGCGCAACGGCAGCAGGGTCGGCAACGACGCGCTGGGCAGCGTCTATTTCGAATCGAAGACGAAGCTGGCAGGCCGCACGCGGCGCTGGGTCATCTATTCGGGTGCGAACGATGCCAGCCGGGTGCCGCCTGAATGGTTCGGCTGGCTCCATCATCAGACCGATATTGTGCCCGCCGATCTGCCCGCGCCGCGCGTCTGGGTGAAGGAGCCGGTGCCCAATCTGACCGGAACGTCGGCGGCCTACCGCCCGGCCGGTGCGTTGGAGCGCGGCGGCAATCGCGCCGCCGCCACCGGCGATTATGAGGCGTGGAGCCCGAACTGATCCTATGAAAGCGCTTTTTCGCGAGAATATCGGCGAGGCGATCGTCGGCCTGCTGGTGGTCATTCTGGCCGTCTGGTTCGTGATGTTCGCCTGGGATCGCACCGGCGGCGGCCAGCGCGTCGGTTCGCTCAAGGTCACCGCGGTCTTCTCGAACGCGAGCGGCATCAGCCAGGGCGCCGATGTCCGGATTTCGGGCCTCAAGGTCGGCAGCGTGACCGGCCTCGCGCTCGATCCGCAAAGCTATCAGGTCAAGGTCCAGATCGCGCTCAACCCCGAGGTCAAATTGCCGGCGGACAGCAGCGCTTCGGTCACGTCGGAAGGGCTGCTCGGCAGCAATTTCGTCCAGTTCACGCCCGGCGGCAGCCCCACCTTGCTCAAGTCGGGTGACGTCATCACCGACACGCAGGGCTCGCTCGACCTGATGGCGCTGATCGGCCAGTTCATCAACAAGCCCAGCACACCGACGGCTGGCGACTCCGCCGCTGCGGGCGGCGCGGCCGCGACCAAGCCATGATCTGGCGCCGGGCCGGCGCCGTGGCGCTGGGGCTGGCGGCCGTCGGTGCGATCGGCTGGACCGCCGTTTCACAGACCGAGCAGGCGACGGTCGATCCCAATGCCGCGCTGTCGCCGGACCTGGATCAGGGCAACAGCGCCAATGCCGCGCCTGCGCCCGCACCGGCGAAGAAGGCCACGCCGGCAATTCCGCTCGTCAAGAACGATACGCCGATGGCCGAACGCGTCGCGGTGATCGGCATGCTCAACAAGCGCAACGGCCTGTCGCGCGACGTCAGCCTGCATCCGGGCCAGGGCGTGCGCTGGGGCGATCTCATCATCCGGCTGCGCGCGTGCGAAACCACCGCCGACTGGGAGCCGGAGCAATTGACCGGCGCCTTCGTCCAGGCGGACAAGCGCGGGCCCGATGGCGCGTGGCGGCGGATCTTCTCGGGCTGGCTCTACAAGGAAAGCCCGTCCTTGAACGTGGTCGAGGATCCGCTCTACGACGTCTGGCCCAAGAGCTGCACGATGCGGCACCCCGATGTCGGGCCCGATACGGTCGCGGCGACATCGTCGGGCGCGGCGCCGAAATCGATCGCGAAGAAATCCGCCGGCCCCGACGGCAGCGCCCCGGCCGCGACCGAACCCAGCCCGAGCGCCTTGTCCAACAGCGCGACATAGGCATCGCGCCCGACCTCGATCGTGCCCATCGAGGCGAGATGCTCGGTCAGGAACTGGCAGTCGAGCAACTGGAAGCCGCCGACCCTGAGCCGCGCGACCAGATAAGCGAGCGCGACCTTCGATGCGTCCCGCGCCCGGCTGAACATGCTCTCGCCGAAGAACGCCCCGCCCAGCCGGACGCCATAGAGGCCGCCGACCAGTTCGCCGTCCAGCCACGCCTCGACCGAATGCGCGTAACCGCGCCGGTGCAATTCGGCATAAGCCACCTCGATATCGGGGTTGATCCAGGTGTCGGGGCGGCGCGCGGTCGCCTCGGCGCAAAAAGCGACGACCTCGCCGAACGCGGTATCGACCGTGACCGTGAAACGATCCGAGCGCAGCGTCTTGGCGAGCGAGCGGGAGAGGTGGAAACCGTCGAGCGGCAGCACCCCGCGCTTCTTGGGTTCGACCCAGAAAACGTCGGCGGCATCGCGCGTGCTCGCCATCGGAAATACGCCGACCGAGTAAGCGCGCAGCAGCAGGTCCGGATCGAGCGCGGCCATTTGTGCAAATCTAACCCGATCCGCCTCTCGCGTGAAGCGGCACGAGCCTGATAAGGGGCCGAAATGAACCATACCGAAATCACGCTCGTGCTGGCCCGCGCCGACAATGGTGTGATCGGGCGCGACAATGGCCTGCCGTGGCACCTGCCGGCCGACCTCAGGCACTTCAAGGCGCTGACCCAGGGTAAGTCCATGATCATGGGCCGCCGCACGTTCGAAAGCCTGCCCGGCCTGCTCCCGGGCCGCCGCCATATCGTGCTGACCCGCGACCGCGACTGGTCCGCCCCCGGCGCCGAGGTCGCGCATGACGTGGCCGGTGCGCTCGGAATCGCCGGCGAGGGTCCGGTTGCCGTAATCGGCGGCGCGGAGATTTTCGCGCTCTTCCTCGACTGGGCCGACCGGATCGAGCTGACCCAGGTCCATGCCGATGTCGCCGGCGACGCGACCGCCCCTCCGCCCGATCCGGCCGTCTGGCGCGAAGTGAACCGGCAATGGCACCCGGCCGAGGGTGACACGCCCGCTTATTCCTTCGTGACGCTGGAGCGCCGCTAGAGGGGGAGACAGGCGCGCACCGTCTTTCTATAGCGCGCCGGTCATGACGCTCCTTTCCAGCAGCGCGCCGCTACCGCCCGATCTTCGCGGCGCGGTGATCGCGCTCGGCAATTTCGACGGTTTCCATCGCGGCCATCAGGCGGTGGTCGGTCGCGCGGTCGCGCGCGCCAGAGCCGAAGGCCGCCCGGCGATCGTCGCCACCTTCGATCCGCACCCGGCACGCTTTTTCCGGCCCGAGACGCCGCATTTCCGCCTGACCACGCTCGATCAGCGCGCGCGCCTGTTCGCGGCCGCCGGGGCGGATGCCACTTTGGTGCTCGAATTCGATGCGGCGATGGCCGCGCTCTCGCCCGAGCAATTCGTACGCGACGAGCTGGTCGGCCGCTTCGGCGCGGCGGCAGTGGTGACGGGCGAGGATTTCACCTTCGGCAAGGCGCGGGCCGGCACCGCGCCGATGCTCGCCTCGATCGGCGCGGCGCATAATATGGCCGCCGAAACCGTCGCGCCGGTGACGGACGCAGAAGGCGTGATCTCCTCCAGCCGGATCCGCACCGCCTTGATCGCGGGCGATTGCGATACCGCGACGCGCTTGCTCACCCGCCCGTTCGCGATCGAGGGCGCGGTGGTCCACGGCGACAAGCGCGGGCGCGAACTCGGCTATCCGACCGCGAACATGGAAATGGGCCGCTATCTGCGCCCGCGCTACGGCATCTACGCGGTCCGCGCGCGGCTGGATGACGGCCGTATCGTCGACGGCGTCGCCAATCTCGGCATCCGCCCGAGCTTCGATCCGCCGAAACTGTTGCTCGAACCCTTCTTCTTCGACTTCGACGGCGACCTCTACGGTCGCACGATCGAGGTCGGCCTGATCGCCTTCCTGCGCGGCGAAGCGAAGTTCGACAGCCTCGATGCGCTCAGGGCGCAGATGGCCGCCGATTGCGAAAATGCGCGCCGCCACCTAAGTGCCACGCCGTCACCCTGAACTTGTTTCAGGGTCCATCGTGCAACAAGTCCGGCCAGTGCGGATGATGGATGGATGCTGAAACAAGTTCAGCATGACGGATTCCTCCGTTAGAGCCCCGCCCGACATGGCTGATTCCTCAGATACATCCTCTAAGCGCGATTATCGCGACACCGTCTTCCTGCCGAAGACCGATTTCCCGATGAAGGCCGGCCTCGCCGCCAAGGAGCCGGCGATCCTCGCCAAATGGCTCGGCGACGATCTGTACGCGCAGCTCCGCGAAAAGCGGAAGGGGCGCGAGCGCTTCATCCTCCACGACGGCCCGCCTTACGCCAATGGCGACATCCATATGGGCCATGCGATGAACAAGGTGCTCAAGGACATCGTCGTCCGCACCCAGTCGCTGCTCGGCAAGGATGCGCCCTACGTGCCGGGCTGGGACTGCCATGGTCTGCCGATCGAATGGAAGGTCGAGGAAGCCTATCGCGCCAAGAAGCAGAACAAGGACGAGGTGCCGGTCGACCAGTTCCGCGCCGAATGCCGCGCTTACGCCGCCAAATGGGTCGCGGTGCAGCGCGAGCAGTTCGAGCGGCTCGGCGTGATGGGCGAGTGGGACAATCCCTACCTCACCATGAATTACGCGTCCGAAGCGGTGATCGCGGGCGAACTCCTCAAGTTCGCCGAGACCGGCCAGCTCTATCGCGGCGCCAAGCCGGTGATGTGGTCCCCGGTCGAGAAGACCGCACTCGCCGAGGCCGAGGTCGAATATGAGGACATCGTCTCGACCCAGATCGATGTGGCGTTCGAGATAGTAGAGAGCCCGATCCCCGAGCTGGTCGGTGCGCATGCGGTGATCTGGACGACCACGCCGTGGACGATCCCGGTCAACCAGGCTTTGGCTTACGGGCCGGGCGTTGAATATGAGCTTTGTCAGGTTCTCGTCGGCGACCAGCTTGTGTCCCAGAGCGAATGGCCGACACGCTGGGAGCAGATCAATTTCTCTGAAGCGCAGCGTGTAGTTGTCAGCTCTGCTCTGAGGGAGTCACTCCAGAGCAGAATGAGCAAGCAGCTCGGGGTGACGGTCTTCTTGCGCCCGGATGAGGATTTTGACGGTAGCGAGTTAACCGGCACGCTTTGCCGCCACCCGATGCACGCACTCGGCGGCTTCTTCGCCAAACCGCGGCCGATGCTGCCGGGCGATTTCGTCACGACCGATAGCGGCACCGGCCTCGTCCATATGGCGCCCGATCATGGCGAGGACGATTTCCTGCTGTGCAAGGCGCACGGCATCGATCCGGTGTTCGCGGTCGAGGGTGACGGCAAATATCGCGCAGACTGGCTGTGGCTGGGCGGGCAGGGCAGCGTCATCAACCCCAAGTTCAACGCGCCCGACGGCCCGATCTGCACCGATCTGCGCGAGACCGGCGCCTTGCTCGCCGCCAGCGCCGACTATCAGCACAGCTACCCGCACAGCTGGCGCTCCAAGGCCAAGGTGATCTTCCGCGCGACCCCGCAATGGTTCATCGCGATGGACAAGCCGTTGGCGGTCGAGATCGACGTCGCCGAAGCCAATGTCGAAGGCCAGGGCAGCAACGGCGCTACGCTCCGCCAGCTCGCGCTCGACGCGATCCAGCGCACGCGCTTCGTCCCCGAAAAGGGCCGCAACCGCATCCACGCGATGGTCGAGGGCCGCCCCGATTGGGTCATCTCGCGCCAGCGCGCTTGGGGCGTGCCGATCGCGCTCTATGTGAACAGGAAGACTGGCGATTACCTCCGCGATTCCGCCGTCAACGCACGCATCGTCGCCGCGTTCGAGGCAGGCGGGGCGGATGCCTGGTTCGGCGCCGATCATCAGGCCTTGCTCGGCCCGGACTATGCCGCCGCCGATTACGAGCCGCAGAAGGACATTCTCGACGTCTGGTTCGATTCAGGCTCGACCCACGCCTTCACGATCGAGGCCCGCTACGGCGAGGGCACGCGCGCCGATCTCTATCTCGAAGGCTCGGACCAACATCGCGGCTGGTTCCAGTCGTCTTTGCTCGAAAGCTGCGGCACCCGCGGCGTCGCGCCCTACAAGGCCGTCCTCACCCACGGTTTCGCGCTCGACGGCCAGGGCCGCAAGATGTCCAAGTCGCAGGGCAACGTCATCGATCCGCTCAAGATCATCCCCGAGAGCGGGGCGGACATATTGCGCCTGTGGGTCGCGAGTACCGACTATTTCGAGGATGTCCGCATCGGCAAGGAAATCCTCGCCGGTACGTCGGATGCCTATCGCAAGCTGCGCAACAGCTTCCGCTATCTGCTCGGCGCGCTCGACGGCTTCAGCGAGGACGAACGCGTCGATCCGGCGGATATGCCCGATCTCGAGCGCTACGTGCTCCACCTGCTCACCGTACTGGACGCCGAATTGCTTTCGGCGACCGAGGCGTTCGAGTTCAACCGCTATTCACGTGCGCTGACCGACTTCTGCAACAATGATCTGTCGGCCTTCTTCTTCGATATCCGCAAGGACTCGCTCTATTGCGACGCGCCGTCGGATCCGAAGCGCCGCGCCTACCGCACCGTGCTCGACACGCTCTTCCACGCGCTCGTCCGCTACGCCGCGCCGATCCTGTGCTTCACCGCCGAGGAAGTGTGGGGCACGCGCTTCCCGGATGCCGGATCGGTCCACCTGCTCGAATGGCCGGGGATCGATAGCGCCTGGGCCGACGGAAGGCTGGCCGCGCAGTGGGCCGAACTGCGCTCGCTCCGCCAGATCGTCAGCGCCGAGGTCGAGCCCAAGCGGCGCGATAAGGAAATCGGCTCCAGCCTCGAGGCGAAGGTCGTGATCGGCCTGCCCGACGATCGCGATCGTCCCAACATCACGGCGGACGAGCTGACCGAATTGCTGATCGCGTCCGAAGCCAGCTTCGACACGGTCGCGCACGGCCCGGTCGCGGTGGTCCACCGCACCGATTATCTCAAATGCGGCCGCTGCTGGCGCCATCTGCCCGAGGTCGTCGAGGATGGCGATCTCTGCAACCGCTGCACGAGCGTCGTTCCCGCATGATCCGTCGCAACATCGGCTGGCTGGTCGCGATCCTGATCTTCGCGGCCGATCAGCTCGCCAAATGGGCGATCACCGGCCCGCTGGCGCTGCCCGAACGCGACGCGTTCGAGATCGTCCCGATCTTTCGCCTGATCTGGGTCGCCAATCACGGCGTCTCGATGGGTTTCCTCGTCGCCGACAGCGACGCGCAGCGCTGGGCGCTGGCACTGGCGACGGCCGCGATCGCGATCTTCGTCGCGGTGTGGTTGTGGCGCGAGACGCGGACGATGGACCGGATCGCGCTCGGCCTGATCTTGGGCGGCGCGCTCGGAAACATCCTCGATCGGGTGCGGCTCGGCTATGTCACCGACTTCCTCAACCTTCACTTCGGCGCATGGTCGCCCTTTTATGTCTTCAATATTGCCGATGCCGCGATTAGCATCGGCGTAGCCCTGCTTGTGCTGCGCGCTTTCATCACGCGCGACACGCCTGCCCCCTCGGAGGAATAGAATGAACAAGCGTAACATGGTCGCGGCGGCGACGTTGGCGGCGCTGATGCTCGCCGGCTGCCACAGCGGCCCCAAGGGCGGCGTGTTCGCCTCGCGCAAGGGCGTGCCCGACGAATTCGCGGTCGGCCGCGCCGCGCCGCTGACCGTCCCGCCCGATTTCGCGCTCGTCCCGCCCAAGCCGGGCCAGCCGCGCCCGCAGGAGGCCGACAGCTCGACTCAGGCGCTCAACGCTTTGTTCGGCGGCCAGCGTCCGGTCAGCCAGGGCGAGGCCGCTTTGGTCGCCGCGGCCGGCCCCGCGCCGCAGCCCGGCATCCGCTCGGAAGCGGGCGATCCCAATACCCAGGTGGTCAACAAGGGCCAGGGCACGCAGGCGATCCTCAAGGCGCCGCCGAGCGACAATCCCAACGCCAACGCAACGGTGCCCAAGTAAGATGAGCGTCAGGGATAGCGGCGTCGATAATATCGACCTCGTTATCCTGCCGCCGTCGCGCGATCTCGGCGATGGCTTCACCGTGCGCCGGTCGCTGCCGCAGCCACAGCGGCGCACGGTCGGCCCGTTCGTCTTCTTCGATCAAATGGGGCCGGTCGAACTGCGCGATGGCCAGGGCCTCGACGTGCGGCCGCATCCGCATATCGGCCTCGCCACCGTCACCTATCTGTTCGACGGCGAGATCATGCATCGCGACAGTATCGGTTCGGTCCAGCCGATCCGGCCCCGCGAACTTAACTGGATGAGCGCAGGCAGCGGCATCGTCCATAGCGAACGCAGCCCGGACGAGGCGCGCCACGGCGGCTCGGGCCTGTTCGGCCTTCAGCTCTGGGTCGCGCTGCCCGCCGCGCAGGAAGAAAGCGCGCCGAGCTTCGCGCATCACGACGCCGATGAAATCCCGTCGGGCGAGCAGGACGGCGTCACCGTGCGCCAGATCGTCGGCGCGATGGACGGGCTCGCCTCGCCGGTGAAGACATTGTCCGACATGATCTATGCCGAGATCGTGATGGCGCCCGCCACGCGCTATCGCGTGCCCTCCGAGCAGATCGAGCGCGCTTTCTATCTGATCGACGGCGCGGTCACGGTCGACGGCCAGCCATTCGCGCCGACCGAGCTTGTCATCCTCAAGCCACATGCCGAGATCGTGCTCGCGAGCGAAACCGGCGCGCGCCTCGTCCTCGTCGGCGGCGAACCCTTTCCCGAGAAACGCTTCATCTACTGGAATTTCGTGTCGAGCCGCCCCGACCGGATCGAGCAGGCCAAGGCGGATTGGCGCGAGCGGCGCTTCGCCGCCGTGCCGGGCGAGCATGAATTCATCCCGCTGCCCGCCGATCCGCCGCCGCCGGTCCGCTATCCCTGATCTGTGCGCGTGGAGCTGGATTGCTTCGCTACGCTCGCAATGACAATAGTTCCGTCATTGCGAGCCGCGTAGCGGCGAAGCAATCCAGTCCCTGACCGCGAGCCGCAACGCCCCATCCTCGCCCACCAAAACCTCCAGATCGTCATAACCGCCGATCACCGGATGCGGCGTCCGCATCGGCGCCTCGTGCGTGGCGCCGATCACCACCACCGCCATGCCGGCCGCTTCGGCGGCGGCGATCCCGGCGGGGGCGTCTTCCCACACCAGGCAATCCGCGGGCGCGACCCCCAGCTTGGCTGCCGCCAGCAGGAAGCAATCGGGGGCGGGCTTGCCGTTCGCGACGTCGTCGGCGGTGATCAGCAAGGCGGGTTCGGGCAGGCCGGCGGCCTCCAGCCGGCGTAACGCCAGCAGGCGCGGCGCGGACGTCACCAGCGCCCACCGGTCCGGCGGCAGCGCGCGCAAGAACGCCGCCGCGCCGCTGATCGCGTCGATCCCGTCGACATCGTCCATCTCGGCCTGGGTCAGCGCCGCATATTCGTGTGCCACGTCGAGGTCGGGGGCCCAGCGGCGGATCGTCTCGACCGCCCGCACGCCGTGCATCGTCGGCTTGATCTGTGCGAAATCGAGGCCATGGCGCTCGGCCCAGGTCTGCCAGCAGCGGTTCGCCGATGCGATGCTGTTGAGCAAAGTGCCGTCCATGTCGAACAGGAAGGCGGCGAAGGGTCGCCCGGTCGGCAAATCGGCCATGTCAGCCCTAACACTATCGAAAGATACCTAGGCACTAACCCTTAGGTGAATGGTTCGCCAGCTTCGCCGAACATAATGTGCCTCGCAACTGGAGGCCTTCAGCAAGCGAGTCGTGCCCCCCGGAGTTTGGAGTAGCGTAATGTCGGTGCGAGTGTTGCTTCTGGGGGGCGTGATGATCGGTGCGGTCGCGGCTGGACAGGCCGTCGCGTCCGCGCCGCATCCGGCTCTGCCGACCGCGCCGGTCGCCGCCTTCAACCAGGTCCCGTCGCGGACCGGCATCGCCAAGATCCTCTATTACAAGAATGAGGACGTGCTGAAGACGACCACCACGACGGTCAAGACGCCGATCTACACCAGCGTCGTCACCCCGGTGTACACTATTGTCAAAACCCCGATCTACAACGCGGCGGGTCATATCACCGGCTATACCAGCAAGCAGGTCCAGACCGGTACGACCACGACCCAGAAGCTGACCGGCTACAATAGCGTCACGACCAAGGCGACCGCGGTCACGCCCAAGGCCGAGCTCTATACCACCAACGGCTCGTCGACTGCCAAGTCGGCGGCCGCGGTGAGTTTCTCGCTCGACGTGCCTTATGGGGCCTTCACCGGCATCTCGGACGTGCCGCAGAGCGCGCTCTTCTCCTTCTCGGCGCTGTCCACCAGCGCGCCGGTGCTGACCAACGGCCTGTTCAGCCAGACCTTCGATTCGGGCACCTTGTCCTTCACGCGCGCCACGCCGCTGTTCGCGCTCGACGCGTTCGGCCACGCGACCGGCCCGGCCCTCACCAATCTGCTGACGGTCACGTTCACGGATGCGGTCTTCACCGCCTCGCAGAACGGCGTCACGATCGGCTTCGCGGCGAACACGCCCGACTCGACGATCAACTTCACCTCGGATTTCCGCCAGTTCACCAAGGCGGATTGGCTGAGCAACTTCGATTTCGCGCTCGCCGGCAACGCCGCTTCGGTCGGCATGTCGCGCGCGACGGTCGATCCCAATTTGACCAACGTCACCGGCACGCGGACGCTCAACAGCTTCCGCGTCACCACCACCGGCACCTTCGCGGCCTCGGCCGTGCCGGAGCCGGCGAGCTGGGTGATGATGCTGATCGGTTTCGCCGCGATCGCCGCCGCCCGCCGCGCCGATGTACGGAAGTTCGCGCGCATCACAGTTTGATCGGGTGCCCCAAATACCCGATCGTGCCGGCGGAAGTCCCCAAAGCCTCCGCCGGCATAATTTTTTACCTGGCGTTCAGCGCCTCGCGTAGCGCCGGGCCGTCGATCGATCCGTCAGCCAATTTGGCTAGCAGCAAGGCCGACAGCCGGGCGCGCTCAAGGAAGCTCTCGCCCCACGCAAATTCGCGCTCGCTGTGGATGTCGCCGCCGCGCACGCCCAGCGTATCGATCCCGGGCAGGCCCGCCGCGAACAGATTATTGCCTTCGCACACCCCGCCCGACGGCGCCCACGCGATCGTCTGGCCGATCAGCGCGCCGGTTTCCCGCACCTTTTCGAACAAGGCCTGCTGCGCGGGCACGAACGGCTTGGGCTTGCGCGTGATCCCGCCATGGAGCTCGGCCGCGATCCCGTCGCCGCGCCCTTCGGCCCCACCCGCTTCTTTCAAAGCCTCCGCGATCCCGGCCATCAGCCAGGCTTCGGCTTCATTGTCAGGCAGGCGCGCGTTGAAGCGCAGCACCGCCACGTCCGGCACCTGGTTGAGCGGCGCGCCGCCGTCGATCCGCGCGACATTGACCGTCACGCCCTCGCGCCGGCCATTGAGCGCGCCCAGCGCCAGCCCGATCCGCGCGGCGGCGAGGATCGCGTTGCGCCCGCTGTCGAAATCGCGCCCGGCATGCGCGGCGCGGCCGGTGATGCGGATATGGAAATTGCCCGATCCCTTGCGTCCCGACACCAGGGTGCCGTCCGCGAGCGCGGGCTCATAGGTCATGCCGACATGCGCTGCCGCACCCAGTTCGGCGAGCAGGGGCGCGGACGCGAGCGAGCCCGTTTCCTCGTCCGGCGACAGCAAGGCGGTATAGCCGATCCGCCCGGCCAGCGGATGCGTCTCGAATGCGGCGAGCGCGGCCAGCATCACGCTGATCCCGCCCTTCATGTCGGCGATGCCCGGCCCGTGCAGCGCCCCGTCGGCGCGCGTCGCGACGTCGCGGAAGCGCGTCTCGGCCGGATAGACCGTGTCGTAATGGCCGGTCAGCGCGATCTGGACGGGCGCCTCTGGCCGCACCCGCAGGCGCAACGCCGCGCTGGTCGAAACGCTGCGGATCGCGCCGTCGGCGGCGACCTCCTGCGTATCGGAGAGCTTTATTCGCTCAACCGGCCCGATCTCGCCCATCGCCGTCGCGAGCGGTTCGGCCATCGCCTCGAGCCCCGCCAGATTGCGGCTGCCGCTGTTGATCGCGCACCAGCCGATCGCGCGGCCGACGATCGCGTCACCGCCCGCCGCCAGCGCATCGAGCATCGCCCGATCCTCCGGCGTGAGCGTCGGCATGGTCAGGCCTTATGCTCTTGCGCGAAGGCGGCTGCGGCGCCGTACAGGCCGGGCTGCGGGTGCGTGATCAGCTTGACCGGTATGTCGGACATCATCTTCTCGAACCGCCCTTTGGCGACGAAGCGGTGCGCGAAGCCGGATTGGGGCAGGTGTTCGGCAACGCGAAGCCCGACGCCGCCGCCGATAACCACGCCGGTCGCGCCTTGCGCGAGCGCGATGTCGCCCGCGAACGCGCCCAGCGACAGGCAGAAGCGGTCGAGCGCCGCCGCCGCCAGGCTGTCGCTGCCTTCGAGCGCGGTCGCCCACAATGTCTTGTCGTCGATCGGCGCGACCGTGCGCTCCTCCAGGACGGCGAGTGCGGCGTAGATATTGTTGAGGCCCGGTCCCGATACGACCCGCTCGGCCGACACGCGGCGAAAGCGGTTGCGCAGATATTTGAGGATATTGTCCTCGATCGAATCGAGCGCGGCGAAATCGACATGCCCGCCCTCGGTCTCGCCGACATGATAATCATGTTCGCTCTTGATCACATAGGCGACGCCCAGGCCGGTGCCCGGCCCGACCACGGTGATCGCGCCCGTCGCCGGCAGATCGCGCTCCGGCCCGCAAATATGCATGAGATGCGCCGGATCGCAGCGCGCGACCGCATGCGCGACCGCGCCGAAATCGTTGACCAACGTATAGCGGTCGACGTTCAGTTTCTCGGGGATCAAGGCGGGGCGGATCACCCACGGATTGTTGGTCAGCTTGAGCACGTCGCCATGGACCGGCCCGGCCAGCGCGATCGCGGCGTTGCGCGGCAGCGGCTCCGTCTGCTCGGCGGCGAATGCCTCGAGTGCGAGCTGCAGACTGGCATGCTCGGCTGTCTTGAAGGTGGATTCGGGCGCCAGGCTGACGACGCGGCCATCCTCCACTTCCGCGATCGCGAAGCGCGCGTGGGTCCCGCCGATATCGATTGCTACTAACTTGGTCGCCAATGGTTTCATCCCGTTCGGCACTGTTTCGTGCCCTGCGCGGGCAACTAGCGATCTGGCGCGATTATGGAAGCGCCTAATCGTGCGGCCGCGTAACGAATGCGGCGGGATGAGGGCTCTGCGCGTCACGAAATTGCGTGGCGGCAGCGCGTATCGTGCGCCAGCGTTCGCGCTCTTCCTGCGCATCCGCAAGCGCGCGATGCGCCGTCACCTGGCCGGCCCGCGCCGCGATCGCGTGAATACGTATGCTTTCCACCGTCGCGTCCAGCCGATCGGCGGCCACTATATCCCGCAGGATCGTACGCGCGGCCTCGCGTTGCGCCTCGTCGCTGTCGCGCAGCCGCAGGGCGTGCCGGGGCAGGCCGGCGGCGCGCAGCAAGGTGCTCAGCCATTTGCCGTCCCACGACGGCGCGCTTGCGGTCAGATCGTGCCCGGCCAGTTGCTCGACCATCCGCCGCGCGACCGCGTCATGCGCCACGCCCTCGTCCAGCAATGTCGCGCGCGGAATATGATGGATCGCCTCGGCGGACACATCCCAATCGTCCCAGCCGGGGGCAGGCCGGATCAGATACGCTTCCGACGCCCCATTCTCGAACACCCACGCCACCTCGATCGGATAGCTGTGCCGCGCCAGCGACGAGGCTTCGAAATCGAGGAAGGCGAGCATTGGTCTTTATAACGCTTCGCGGACTTTCGTCGCATCCCATCGCGGCGATAGATTCGCGTGCGCGGGATCGTTAGTCCTTGGGCAAAGGCGGGGGGAAATAATGACCATAGCTGCAATCGTCGCGATCCTGGCTCAAGCGGCTACGCCCACGCCGGCCTTGCCCCCGTCCGGCAAGTGGGTGCTCGAGGGCGAGAGCAATATGTGCGCGTTGCTCCACGGTTACGGCGCGGAGAAGCCGGACGTCACCCTCGGTATCCGGCCATGGCCGATCGGTGGCGGGGTCGACATATTGTTGTTCACGCGGTCGATGGATTCCGATCCGACTGGGGGCAGCGCGCATCTGACGATCGATGCCGCGGCGTCGATGGATGGGTATTACCAAAGTTATGCGCTGGCCGGACGTAATATACGGCTGGCGACCCTCAGCGTTTCGGGCCGATCGGCGGACGTCTTCATGTCGGCGAAGCAGATCACGGTGAGTCTCGATCAGGGCCGGCCGATCACGGTGTCGGTCCCGGACTCGAGGGCCGCGTTCGCGGCGCTCGCAAATTGCAACAATCTGCTGCTCAAGAGCCTCGGCATCGACCCCGCTTGGGCGCATAATGTTGCGGTGCCGGCGTTGCCGATCGGATCGCAAAGGGATTGGTTCTCGCCCGACGACTATCCGAGGACGGCATTGCGGGGCGGGGCGCAGGGGACGAGCAGTCTTCTTCTCACCATCGGCGTCGACGGCAGGGTAAGCCACTGTTCGAATTTCGGCAGCACCGGCAATGCCGATATCGATACGGCCGCCTGCGAAGCCATTCGCAGACGCGGCCGCTATCAGCCCGCTCGGGACGCGCAGGGCAAGCCGGTCGTCAGCTACCTGACCTTGCGCACGCGCTGGCAAATTCCCCAAAACTGAGCGTCGGCCCACCGGAGAATGGCTGTCCCTGGCTGAATGACCCGCTGCCATCCTGTCGCTCAGCACGAAGGGGCGCTTGACAAAGAGAACAAAACGTGTACGCATGGTGCGTGCCCTTCTTCCGTCATGCTGAACTCGTTTCAGCATCCACCCATCATCCGCATCGCCGCGCCTGTGACACGATGGACCCTGAAACAAGCCTGTCCTGAGCTTGTCGAAGGGGTCAGGGTGACGAAAAAGTAAAAATCAGCGGGATCCCCGCTTTCGCGGGGATGACGATAGAACTACCGCCCCAGCAAATAGTCCACCAACGCCCCCAAAGTCGCGAACCCGCTCACCGCCAGCGCGCCCGCAATATCCCGTGCCACCGCCAGGTCCGCGCCCGGCCCCCCGCGCCGATTGGTACGCGAGGAAAGCGCTCGACGGCGCACGATTTTCCCGCACATATGGCCGCAGGGGAGACATGAATGCCGGCAGCACTTCTTTTGGCGATGCTCGCGCAAGCCGCGGTTCCGCTTTCGCCGTCGGGTCAGTGGATCCTCCAAGGTGAACAAAATGGCTGCACGCTGCTTCACGCATATGGGGAAGGTAACCTGCAGGTCGCGATCGGGCTGCGTCCGTGGCCGGTTGGCGGATGGGTCGATATCCTCCTTTACCGGGGATATCTTTCCATCGATTTCGACAAGGGGGCGGCGCATCTGTCGGTCGACGGGCAGACCGTCGCGGACACGCCTTACGAAGTCTACGCGCTCACCGCCGGCAATCTGTCGCAGCTCGTCCGCTTCACCCTTCCGGAGTCCGCGCTTGCCGTGCTGGATAAGGCGCAGGTTGCGACGATCACCTTGGGCAAGGGCCACCCCATATCCGTGACGCTTCCGCCCATGGCGCGGCCGCTCGCGTCGTTGAACAACTGCCAGACGATGCTGCTGTCCCAGTTGAAGATCGACCCCTCGGCAACGCACATCGCGACGCCGCCTGCCCCCTTGGGCGATGCAAAATTATGGGTGCAGCCGCAGGACTATACCGAGCAGCGTTACGGCGGCGTGCAGGGCACCACTGAAATCCTGTTGGCCGTGGATACCAACGGCCTCGTCAGTAACTGCATCCCCTTCGGCAGTGTCGGCGCCGCCCGGCTCGACGATTCTGCCTGCAACGCCCTCCGCAGACGCGCCAAATACCGGCCCGCGCTGGATGCCGAAGGGAAGCCGATTACGGCCTATCTCTATAAGGCCGTGACGTGGGGCCAGTTGAACGACCACTTCACCGTCCGAGTATCTGATCCACCAACGCCCCCAACGTCGCAAAGCCGCTGACAGCGATGCCGTTTGCCGTGTCGCGCGACACGGTCGGCAGCATCGCCTTGCCGAACCCCAGCTTGGCCGCTTCCTTCAGCCGCAGCGCCGCATGCGCCACCCCGCGCACCTCGCCCGACAGCGAAATCTCGCCGAACGCGACCGTGTCGGCGCTGATCGGGCGTTCGGCCAGCGCCGAGATGAGCGCCGCCGCCACCGCCAGATCCGCCCCCGGATCGGCGATGCGATAGCCGCCCGAGACGTTGAGATAGACTTCGCAGGTCGAGAAACTGAGCCCGCAGCGCGCCTCCAGCACCGCCAGCACCATCGCCAGCCGCCCGCCGTCCCAGCCGACCACCGCGCGCCGCGGGGTCGCCCCGCTGGCGAGGCGCACGACCAAAGCCTGGATCTCGACCAGCACCGGCCGCGTGCCCTCCATCGCCGGGAACACGATCGCGCCGCTGATGCCGTCGCCGCGCTGGGTCAGGAACAAGGCCGAGGGGTTGGCGACCTCCTCCAGCCCCAGTTCGGCCATCGCGAACACGCCGATCTCGTCGGTGCCGCCGAAGCGGTTCTTGACCGCGCGCAGGATGCGATATTGATGGCTGCGCTCGCCCTCGAAGCTCAGCACCGTATCGACCATATGTTCCAGCACGCGCGGGCCCGCGATCGCGCCGTCCTTGGTGACATGGCCGACCAGCACCAGAGCGGTGCCGCGTTCCTTGGCGTAACGGATCAGCTCCTGTGCGGAGGCGCGCACCTGGCTGACCGTGCCGGGTGCGCCCTCGATCAGGTCCGAATGCATCGTCTGGATCGAATCGATCACGAGCAAGGCCGGCGGCGCGCCCTGATCGAGCGTGGTAAGGATATCGCGCACCGATGTGGCGGTCGCGAGCTGGACGGGGGCCGATCCCAGCCCCATCCGCCGCGCGCGCAGCCGCACCTGATCGGCGGCTTCCTCGCCCGAAATATAGGTGACGCGTGCGCCCGAAGTCGCCAGCCGCGCCGCCGCCTGCAACAGCAAGGTCGATTTGCCGATCCCCGGATCGCCGCCGATCAAAGTCGCCGATCCCGCCACCAGCCCGCCGCCGATCGCGCGGTCGAGCTCGGCCAGGCCGGTGACGAGCCGGAGGGGTAAGGCGACGTCCGCATCCAGCCCGCTGATCGCGACCGTGCGCCCGCCGGCGCGCAAATCATGCTTGGCCGCGAAGGGCGTCACCACGCCGCCGCCGCTCTCCTCGACCAGGGTGTTCCACTCGCCGCAATCGACGCACTGGCCCTGCCACTTGCTCGCGACGCTGCCGCACAATTGGCAGACATACCGGCGCTGCAGCTTGGCCATTCGGGGCTCCGTAAAAAACGAACGAAGCAAGAACATAGCCGGGGAAGAAGGTTAAGGCAATCGCGGCGCTGGCCTTGCCCGATTTTCCCCCCTAATCTGGATCATATGGCATTTCTGCGCACGCTTTTCTGGATCGCCCTGACGGTGATCATCGTGGTTTTCTCGGTCCGCAACTGGGTGCCCGTGCCGGTCAATCTGTTCGGCGATACGGTGGTCGAGACCAAGCTGCCGATGCTGCTGCTGATCGGCTTCCTGATCGGTTTCGTGCCGCTTTACGCGTGGCATCGCGCGGTCAAATGGCGGCACGACCGCAAGCTGTCCGCGATCGAACGCGGCCCGGTCATCACGCCGCCCGCGCCGCCGGCAACGACCTCGTCGCCCAACAGCGATCCGTTCCAGGCAGACTGATGTCGAGCCGCATCTTCGTCGCGATCGACACGCCCGATCTCGTGCGCGCGGTCGCGCTCGCGGAAAAGGTCCGCAACCATGTCGGCGGGCTCAAGCTCGGCCTCGAATTCTTCTCCGCCCACGGCCATCAGGGCGTGCGCGAACTCGGCCAGGTCGGGCTGCCGATCTTCCTCGATCTCAAGCTCCACGACATTCCCAATACGGTCGCGAGCGCGATCCAGGCGCTGCACGGCCTCGCGCCGTCGATCCTGACGATCCACGCCGCCGGCGGGCGCGCGATGATGGAGGATGCCAAGGCGGCCGCGTCGGAGACGACCAAGGTTGTCGCGGTGACCGTGCTGACCAGCCTCGACGGCAAGGATCTGAGCGCGATCGGGGTCGAAGGCGGCGAACATGCCCAGGTCGAACGGCTGACCGGTCTTGCCCGCGAAGCCGGCCTCGACGGCGTGGTCTGTTCGGGGTTCGAGGTCGCGGCCGCGCACAAGATGTGGCGCGACGGCTTCTTCGTCGTGCCGGGCGTGCGTCCGGCCGGCGATGCCGCCGGCGACCAGAAGCGTGTGATGACGCCGCGCAAGGCGCTCGATAACGGCGCCTCGATCCTCGTGATCGGCCGCCCGATCACCAAGGCCGAAGATCCGGACGCCGCCGCCCGCGCGATCAGCGCGACGCTCTGAAATGACCATATTGTCGGACGCTGGCCTGATTGCGGTCGATTGGGGTACGACCAACCGCCGCGTGTTCGTGCTCGATGCGCATGGCCAGGTGGTCGATCGCTTCACCGACGGGGCGGGCGTGCTGTCGATCCTGCCCAACGAATTCCCCGACGTGATCGCGATGCTGCGCGAACGCTGCGGCAAGCGGCCGATGCTGCTCGCAGGCATGATCGGCTCCAACCGCGGCTGGGTGCAGGCGCCTTATGTCGATTGCCCGGCGACGGTCGATGCCTTGCGCGAACGGCTGGTGGCGATGGACGGCGACATCCAGATCGTGCCCGGCGTGTGCGATCGCAACGACGGCCGCGCCGACGTCATGCGCGGCGAGGAAGTGCAGCTCTTGGGCGCGCTGGCGGCGGGGATGATCGGGCCCGATATGCAGGCCTGCCACCCCGGCACCCATGCAAAATGGGTGCGGCTCGAAGCGGGCGCGCTCGCCGCTTTCCGCACCGTGATGACCGGCGAGATGTTCGCGATACTGCGCCGGCACAGTCTGCTCGCGGGCCCGCTGACCGGCGACGTCACGCCCGGCGCCGCCTTCCAGGAAGGCGTATCGATCGCGTTCGAGCGGCGCGAACTGCTCGCCGATCTCTTCGCGATCCGGGCGCGCACCCTGCTCGGCACGCTGGCGGCAGAGGATGTGTCGTCGTTCGGCAGCGGCCTCTTGGTCGGCAGCGACGTCGCGATCGGGCTCGATTTCATCGGGCCGGGCGCGGTCGCCTTGATCGGCGATCCGGCGCTGACCCGGCTCTACGCCTGCGCGCTCGCGCTGGCCGGACGCCAGAGTCAGCAGCTCGACGGCGAGGCCGCCTTCCTCGCCGGGATCAAGGCTATCGCGGCCCGCACCTAAGACCCCCGCACTTAAGACTATGGCTCGATTGCGCCATGCGGCGGCGCTGCCTAAAGTACCTCTGACAACGTAATCATAAGATGTGAGGGGATGCGGACATGATGAAGCGTGCAAGCATATTGATCGGCGTTGCCGCGATCGCACTGGCCGCGCCCGCTTTCGCCGCCGCGCCCAATCCGCTCGCCTGGCAGAACAAGGCGCTGTCACCCGATGCGCGCGCCAATCTGCTCGTCCATGCGATGACGCTCGACGAGAAATTGGTGCTTGTGACCAGCTATTACGGCACCCAGGTCGAAACGAACGAATATCGCGATCCCGTCGCGCGCCGCCAGTCGGCGGGCTTCGTGCCCGGCGTGCCGCGCCTCCACTTCACCCCGCAATGGCAGAGCGACGCGGGCAGCGGCGTCGCCACCCAGGGCATCGCCGCGCCCGATCTGCAGCGCACGATCATGCCCGCGGGCATCCTCACCGCGTCGACCTGGAACCCCGACATGGCAGTCAAGGGCGGCGCGGCGATCGGATCAGAAGCGCGCTCCTCCGGGTTCAACACGATGCTCGCGGGCGGTGTCGATCTGCTGCGCGAGCCCGGCAACGGCCGCAATTTCGAATATGGCGGCGAAGACCCCTTGCTCGCCGGCACGATGGTCGGCGCGATCGTGCGCGGCATCCAGTCCAACCACATCATCACGACGATCAAGCATTACGCCTTCAACGATCAGGAAACCCGGCGCACCACCGTCAACATCCTGATCGACGAGCCGTCGGCGCGCATGTCCGATCTGCTCGCGTTCCAGATCGCGATCGAGAAGGGCAATCCCGGTTCGGTCATGTGCAGCTACAACCTCGTGAACGGGGAATGGGCCTGCCAGAACGACTGGCTGATCAACAAGGTGCTCAAGCGCGACTGGGGCTATCAGGGCTTCGTCATGTCCGATTGGGGCGCGATGCACGACACGATCAAGGATGCGCTCGGCGGGCTCGATCAGGAAGCCGGCGTCCAGCATCCGCGCGATTACGTCTATCGCGACAAGCTGAAAGCCGCGATCGCCGACGGCCGCGTGCCGGAGAAGGTGCTGGACGACAAGGTCCGCCGCATCGCCCGTTCGCTCATCGCCAGCGGCGCCGCCGACAACATTCCCACCGCCGACTTCAAGATCGATTACGCCGCGCACGAAGCGGTCAGCCAGGCCGATGCCGAGGAAGGCATCGTCCTGCTCAAGAATGATGGCCACGTCCTGCCGCTGGCCGGTTCCGCGCACCGGATCGCGATCATCGGCGGCCATGCCGATGTCGGCGTGCTGACCGGTGGCGGATCGGCGCAGGTCTATCCGCGCGGCGGCACGGCGGTGAAGGGCGAGGGCCCCGATCATTGGCCCGGCCCCTACGTCTATGCCCCGTCCTCGCCGCTGAAGGCGCTCCAGGCCGAACGGCCCGACGCCAAGATCACCTGGGCGAGCGGGTCCAGCGCGGATGCCGCCGCGGCGGCCGCCAAGGATGCCGATGTCGCGATCGTGTTCGTGACGCAGTGGACCGCGGAATCGCTCGATTTTCCGCTGACTTTGCCCAACGACCAGGACGCGCTGATCGACGCGGTCGCGCGCGCCAACCCCAACACGATCGTCGTGCTCGAAACCGGCGGGCCGGTCGTGATGCCGTGGATCGATCGCGTGAAGGGCGCGCTCGAGGCCTGGTATCCGGGCAGCAAGGGCGGCGAGGCGATCGCGCGCATCCTGACCGGCAAGGTCAACCCCTCGGGCCATCTGCCCGCGACCTTCGGCCGCGCCGCGACCGATTGGCCGCGCGCCTCGATCGACGGCGCGGATCGCGGCCCCAAGGAGGTGTTCGACGTCAAGTTCAGCGAAGGCGCCGCAGTCGGCTATAAATGGTTCGACAAGAACGGCACCAAGCCGCTCTTCCCGTTCGGCCATGGCCTGTCCTACACCAACTTCACCCAGGGTGGGCTCAAGGCCGCCGCTGCGGGCGGCACCATCACCGCCAGCTTCAGCGTGAAGAATGTCGGCAGCGTCGCCGGCAAGCAGGTCGCGCAGATCTACGTGTCGCCGGTCGGCGGCGGCTGGGAAGCGCCCAAGCGTCTCGGTGGCTTCGCCAAGCTAGATCTCGCCCCCGGCCAGACCAAGGCCGCGACCGTTACGGTCGATCCGCGCCTGCTCAGCCTGTGGGACAGCGCGCATCCGGGCTGGACGATCAAGGCGGGTAAATATCGCGTCACGCTCGCCACCTCGGCGACCGATCCGGGCAGCAGCGTGACCGTCAGCCTGCCAGCTTCGCATCTGCCGGCCGGGCGCGGCGTGGGCAAATAGGCAACGCGGTCATTGCGCTGTCGCAAGCGGGTGGTACCCTGCAGCGATGGCGACAATAGCGATCTATGCTTCGAAGGGCGGGGTCGGAAAGACCACGCTCGCGGTCAATCTGGCGTGGGCGTCGGCGACCTTATCGAGCCGGCGGACTCTGCTGTGGGATCTCGATGCGCAGGGCGGTGCGAGCTTCATTCTCGCGCCCGACCGCAAGGCCGGCGACGAAGCGCGCGCGGTGATCGAGCGCGACCTTAGCCCGCGCAAGCTGATCGTCCCGACCGCGATCTCCAATCTCGATCTGCTGCCGGCCGACGCGTCGCTGCGCACGCTCGACGTCCTGTTCTCGGAGATCGACAGCAAGAAGCGACTGCTCAAGATCAGCGCGGCGCTCGACAAGGATTATGACCGCATCATCATCGATTGCCCGCCGGGCTTGGGCAACACCGCCGATCAGATCATTCGCGGCGCCGACCTGATTCTGTTGCCCCTTATCCCCTCGACCTTATCGGCCCGCGCGGCCGAGGAACTGGTCACGCATCTCGATCACAAGAAGGATGCGCCGCCGGTCATGCCGGTGTTCAACATGGTCGATCGCCGCCGCATCGCGCATCGCGCCGCGATCGAGGCCGCACCCAAGCAGCACAAATTGCCGATGGCGAGCCTGGTCGAACAGATGGCGGATCGCCACGCCCCGGTCGGCGCCTATGCGCCGCGCGCGCCTGTCAGTATCGCGATCGCGGACCTGTGGCGCGATATCGAGAAGCGGTTGGCGAAGAAGGGCTGACGCCGACCCTTTTGCCGCGATTTCCGAGCCGCCGGGATGCTTCGCGCCCGGCTCGAAATCGCTCTAGCCGCCGCAGGATTCCCGCACGATCAGGTCGGTCGGCAGCAAGGCCGGCATATGATCGGTCGACCCGTCGAGAATACGCGATACGAGCAGGCGCCCCGCCTCATGCGTGTCCTGGCGGATGGTGGTGAGCGCGGGCGTGCTCAGCCGGCTCAGCAGCATGTCGTCATAGCCGACCACTGAGACATCCTCCGGCACCGATACCCCGGCCCGGCGCAGCGCCCGGATCGCGCCGAGCGCGATCAGGTCGGACGAGGCGACGATGCCGTCGAAGGCGATGTGCCGGCGCAGCAGCCGGCTGACCGCGGCCTCGGCGGATTCGAATTCGAAATCGACCGGGACGATCAGTTTGGGATCTTCCTCCAGCCCGCTTTCGGCGAGCGCCTCGCTATAGCCGGCGCGGCGCTGCATCGCCTCGGGATCGGTGCTGCCCAGGAACAGGATCTGCTTGCGGCCAAGCCGGGCGAGGTGGAGCGTCGCGCGCCGCCCGCCCAGCACATTATCCGACCCGATCGACGTATAACGCTGGCCCGGCATCTGCGCGCCCCACACCACGAACCGCGCATTGGTGCTGGCAAGCTGGTTGAGCGCCTCGTGCAGCATCGACTGGCCCAGGAAGATTACGCCGCTCGCGCGGCTGGTTGTGGTCGCATGGACCAGATCGTCATAATTGGCGGGCGCGGTGTGGCTGACGGTGAAGTCACAATCGCGCGCGCGCGCCGCCTCGCCGATGCTCGCGAGCAGTTCGAGGAAGAACGGATGCGACAGCGGCAACGGCCGGCCGCGCATGTGCGGCGTCACGATCGCGATCGATCCTTCCGCGCCGATCGGCCCGGCCGGCATATAATGGCGGAACGGGTAATTATGATCGCGCGCGAGCGCCCAGATGCGCTGCTTGGTCCGCGTGCTGATCAAAGGCTGATCGTTGAGCGCGCGCGAAACGGTCGAGACCGACACGCCCGCAAGCTTCGCCAGATCCTCCAGCGTGGTATTGTTGTTGCTACCGCTGCCCATCGCGCCCTAGCCTATGAAACACCAAAGGATGGCGTTCGACCATCCCAAAAGATGTGGGGAGAAGGTTTTGCCAGCGAGCGGGGCGATCGCGACCACGGCTGAAGCCCCGCATGGCCGTCCGCACCTGTCCGTGCTGCAAATCTGGAACATGTGCTGCGGCCTGTTCGGTGTGCAGATTGTCTGGGGCCTGCAGAACGTCAACACCAGCCGCATCTTCCAGACGCTCGGCGCCGATGTCGATGAGCTCGCGATATTGTGGATCGCGGCGCCGATCACCGGTCTCCTGGTACAGCCGATTATCGGCCATTGGAGCGACCGCACCTGGGGCCGGCTCGGCCGACGCCGGCCTTACCTGCTCGGCGGTTCGATCCTGACCGCGCTTGCTTTGTTCGCCATGCCCAACGCGCACAGCTTGTGGGCGGCGAGCCTGATGTTGTGGCTGCTGACCGGATCGATCAACATCGCGATGGAGCCGTTCCGCGCGCTCGTCGCCGACACCTTGCCCGACGAACAGCGCACCACCGGTTTCGCGATGCAGGTCTTCTTCATCGGCATCGGCGCGGTCTTCTCCTCGGCCTTGCCGTGGGTGCTGACCCACTGGTTCGGGGTCAGCGGCCAGGCCGCGCCGGGCATGCTGCCGCAATCGGTGCGGGTCGCTTTCTACATCGGCGGCATCAGCCTGCTCGGCGCGGTTACCTGGACCGTGCTCAGCACCACCGAGCGGCCGCCCGAAAGCCTTGCCGCCGACGCCCCTGACCTCGCCGAACACAATATCCCGACCGAGGAAGGCGCCGCCGTCCTCGCGCGCAGCGGCCTGTTGTGGATGCTGGGCGGCGGCGCGATCGCCGGCCTCGCAGCCGCGCGACATTATCAGCGCGAAATCTATGTGCTCGCCGCGATCGCGTTCGCGTTCGGCGTGGCGCAGCTCGCCGCGGTGGCCCTGCGCCGCAGCGGGCGCACCGCGATCGGGCTGCTCGAGATCGTCGAGGACATATTGCACATGCCGGCGGTGCTCGGCCGGCTGGCCATATCCCAATTCTTCACCTGGTTCGGCCTGTTCGCGATGTGGATCTATACAATCCCGGCAGTGGCGGCGCGCCACTTCGGCACGGCTGATGCCAGCTCCGCCGCTTACAATGCGAGCGCCGATTGGGTGGGTGTGCTGTTCGCCGGCTATAACGGCGTTGCGGCGGTCGTGGCCCTGCTGCTGCCGCGCATCGCGGCGCGGATCGGCCGCCGTGCCAGCCATGCCGCCTGCCTGGTGCTGGGCGCGCTTGGCCTCGCCGGCTTCCTCGTCATTTCCGATCCGATGCTGCTGTGGATTCCCGCGGTCGGGATCGGCTGCGCCTGGGCGTCGATCCTGTCCATGCCCTATGCGATGCTGTCCGCGGCCGTGCCGCCGCGCAAGATGGGCGTCTATATGGGCATCCACAACATGTTCCTGGTGCTGCCCCAATTGATCGCCGCGACCATCCTCGGCCCGCTGGTGCGCAATGCCTTCCACGGCCAGGCGATCCTCGCGCTGGGGCTCGCGGCAGGCGCGCTGGCGATCGCCGCCTTGTGCACGCTCGCCATTCCCAATCCCGGGGAAACGCGCCGCCACGCCTGAGATGCCGGCCGAAGCCAGGCATCGTAAGGGGGGTGAATCTCCTGCAACCATGCCGCAAATCTATGCGTCGCATTGCGCAACAATCAATGCAAATTTTGCATAAAATGAAGAAAACTCGAAAATCTGCGCTATCATGTATCCGTTTTAGAAGCAGGATATATGACAGCAAGATAATGATAATATGTGAATATTATGAAAGGTAGCGATACCAATTATCGCCCCGCAATCTATGCAAAAAATCTGCTTGCGTAATCCGCAAATTCCCGCAAAGTTACGCAAAGAAAGGCGGGGTGGTCCTTTGGGTTCCCCGCATTCACAGCAACGGTATGACGGCGCCACGCAGCGCCGCCGGCCGCGAGGAGAGGGGTTTATGGGATCGCACGTCACGTGCATCCTGACACGACCGGGCAGGTGGCGGTTGCGGCCATACCCCGGCACGTGCCGTCGCCAGGTCGCTTCTGGCGCCGCCTTCACCTCGACTTTGGGTTTTTGAACGCCGGCGCCGCAACGCGTCGGCGTCGACAGGCGTGACGTCGATCAGCCCCAAAAAGGGGCGGCAGAATAATAAGGGGAGACGAAATGGACGTTAAGAGCATGAGCCAGGGACGCAGCGCCCATTCGCGCGGCGGCGTGTCGCTGATGGCGGTAGCGCTGGTCGGGCTGGCCGCGCCGGCCTGGGCGCAGGACGCGGGCACGGCGAATGCCGCGTCTCAGGTACAGCAATCCTCCGCGCCCAACGCGTCTTCCGGCGCCGCCGCCAGCGACGACACGGTCAAGGACGTCGTCATCGTCGGCGTGCGCGGCGCGCTCGCGACGTCGCAGAACATCAAGAAGAACGCGGAGACCTTCGTCGATTCGATCACGGCGACCGACATTGGGTCCTTCCCCGACAAGTCGGCGGCAGAGGCGCTGCAGCGCGTTCCGGGTATCACCGTCAACCGGCTTCAGTCGGCCGACGACAGCACCCACCCGTCGGGCGAGCCGACCGGCGTGCTCATCCGCGGCCTGACGCAGGTGCGGACCGAATTCAACGGCCGCGACAGCTTCTCGGCGGATTCCGCGCGCGGCCTGCAGTTCAACGACGTCTCTCCCGAATTGCTGGCGGGTGTCGATGCCTACAAGAACCAGACGGCGGAGATGATCGAAGGCGGCATCGCCGGCACGGTCAATCTGCGCACGCGCCTGCCGTTCGATCAGAAGGGCCTGCTCGTCACCGGCAATGTCAAAGAGAATTATGGCGACAATTCGCACCGCTGGACTCCCGAATTTTCGGGCCTGATCAGCAATACCTGGGAAACGCCGATCGGCCGCTTCGGCCTGCTCGCCGATTATGCCCAGTCCCATGTCGTCACGCGCACCGAAAGCGTGATCATGGACAAGATCGACACCTATTGCACGGCGGGCTTCGGCACGCCGGCCGCGGGCAATGTCGGCAGCGGCGGGGCGATCGGCTGCACCGCCAATCCATTCGGCGGCACGGGCTGGGCCTATATTCCCGACGGCATCCGCTATTCGCAGGTCGATTATGACCGCAAGCGCCGTGGCATCGCCTTCGCCGCCCAATATGAAAGCCCGGACGGCTCGGTGCGGGCGACGTTCCAATATCTCAATTCGCGCTACCGCAATGGCTGGTTCGAGCGCGCCAGCCACGTCGTTCTCGACGGCAATTATTTCGGCACGCCCGCCTTCAATCCGCGCACCGGCACGGTCCTTGGGCCGGCAACCGGGACGCCCGCCTTCACGTTCGGCGCCGACGGCATGCTCGAATCCGGTATCATCACGCAGGGTCATGGCAGCTTCAGCGGGACCTATGAGAGCGTCCAGGCGGCGATCAATGCCGGCTCGGCCGTCCCCGGCGTGCCGTTTGTCAATTATTGCGGCAATGGCGTGTGCGGCGACAATCCGCGCGACGGCATCTATATCCAGGACGAGGCGCGCAACTTCGCGCACCGCGAAGGGACGCGCGATTATTCGGGCAACCTCCAATGGGATGTCAGCGACCGGCTGCATACCAGCTTCGATGTCCAGCATATCGACGCATCGACCTATAATAACGACATCATCGTCACCGCCGGATCGATGGCGAACGCCCAGTACAGCGTGAACGACGACGGCACGCCGCAGGTGAAGCTGCTGCCCGGTTCGAACGTCAATTATGCGGCCGGCGGCCTCGCCAACCCGCACAATTACTGGATCCCGTTCATTCAGGGCCATGTCGAGGACAATGACGCGAAGGAAACCGCGCTGCGCGGCGACGCCGAATATGAATTCGACAAGGGCGGCTGGCTGAATTCGCTCAAGGTCGGCGTGCGTTATGCCGATCGCAAGCAGACGGTGCGTTACTCGACCTTCAACTGGACACCGATCGCGGCGCCCTGGAACTGCAACGGCCCGGGCTTCAACGCCGACAATACCAGCGGCGGCGCCTATCCGACCAATACCGGCAATTGCGGCGGCAATGCCGGTCATCCCGCCTTCACCGGCTATGGTGCGGGCATCTGGGAAGCCAATAGCCTCGGCAGTTTCTACGACGGCAAGGTCTATGACAATGGCGGGCTCGTCTTCCTGAACCGGGCTACGCTCAAGAATTTTGCCGGTCTTATCAAGGGATTGAGCGGGGCCACGACCAACTCGCCGCTGCTGCCCGGCTATACCGCGATCTGCGATCGGGCCGAGGCGACGGTGGACGATTGCTTCACGCCGGGCGAGGTCCTGCACGTCCGCGAGCAGACCGAGGCAGCCTATGCGATGCTGCGCTTCGGCGGTGAGGACAAGACGCTCTTCGGCATGAGCGTCATCGGCAATATCGGCGTCCGCGCGGTCCGGACCAAGGAGGACAGCGACGGCAGCGTGGCCTTCCCCGCCGCCACCACGTTCGCCAATCTGCCCGCCTGCAACGCGCCCTTGTCGGGCGGCAATATCGTCAATGTCAGCTGCTATGTGACGCCGGCGCTTCAGGCCTTCGCCAATGGCGCGTCGACGCCCAACAGCTACAAATCGTCGCATCTCGACTGGCTGCCCAGCTTCAACGTGCGCTTCGGAATGGATGAAAAGGACTTCGTCCGCTTCGCTTATTCGCGCGCGCTGTCGCGGCCCGAAATCGGCCTGCTGCGCAACTCGCTGGCGATCAACGCCCCGATCATCGCGACGACCGCCGATTCACCCTACATCGTCTATAATTCGCCGACCGCCGCGCACACGGCGGCGAACGTTGTGGGCTATAATTTCGTGTTCCTGGCCAATTCGGGCAATGCCGCGTTGCGCCCGGTCAGGGCGGACCAGTTCGACCTGTCGTTCGAACGTTATATGGGCCGCAACAGCTCGTTCACGCTGACCGGCTTCTACAAGAAACTCGACCGCAGCATCGCCTACGGCCAGTTCACCCGCGACATCGCCAACGGTACATCGACCCAGACCGTGCAACTGCTCGGGCCGCAGAACGAGAAGGGCGGCGGCAAGCTGACGGGCTTCGAAGCGGCCTATCAGACCTTCTTCGATTTCCTGCCTGGTCTGCTGAGCGGCCTCGGTACGCAGCTCAACTACACCTACGTGCATCAGTCGGGCATCAACAACTCGAACCTGTTCACCGCCTCCTCAAGCGGCGACGTGGGCGCGTTCGGCGCCGGCCAGCAGTCGCTGGGCGGCACCGGCAACGTGCTCGACTCGCATCGCCTCGCGGGTATCTCGACGCATACGTTCAACGCGGTGGCCTTGTACGAGCAGGGACCGTTCGGTGCCCGTCTCGCCTACAATTGGCGCTCGCGTTACCTGACCCAGAACCTCGACTGCTGCATCGGTCTGCCGGTGTTCCAGAAGGCGGCCGGCTACCTCGACGGATCGCTGCGGTTCGCGCTCAATCGCTACGTCGAATTGTCGGTCGAAGCCTCGAACCTGCTCAACACCAAGACGGTGTATCAGCAGCAGATCTTCGGGGACTCGCCGGAGACGAAGGGCGCGAAATCGGTCTATCGCGACTCGGCATGGAGCCGCGTGGATCGCCGCTACCAGTTCGGCATTCGGGCCAAGTTCTGATCCTCCCAAGGACAACTGGCGTCGTCATGGCTAATCCCCCTGACGACGCCGTTTTTGGGACGCTCGCCGGGTAAAAAGCATGCAGGCGGACAGGATGATGCCAACAGCTCCCCTCAAGGTTGTGATCGTCGGGGGCGGCACCGCCGGCTGGATGTCGGCGGCCGGGCTGGTGCGGCTGTTGGCCTCGGCCGATTACGATCTGACCCTGATCGAATCCGACGAGATCGGGACGGTCGGCGTCGGCGAGGCCACGCTGCCGCACATCAAGACCTTCAACGATATGCTCGGCATCAACGAAGCCGAGTTCATGCGCGACACCCAGGCCACGTTCAAACTGGGGATCGAGTTCGTCGGCTGGGACAAACCGGGCGACGCCTATATCCATCCGTTCGGGACATTCGGCGAGCCGTGGGCGGGGCTCGACTTCCAGCATCACTGGACGCGCGCGATGCTGGCGGGCGAGGATGTCGGACCGCTCCACGATTACAGCTATGCGATCGAAGCGGCGAACAATGCCGCGTTCGAATTCCCCAACGAGGATACGAAGTCGATCCGCTCGACCTATGCCTACGCCTATCATTTCGACGCGGGCCTCTACGCCAATTTCCTGCGCGGCTGGGCGATGGCGCGCGGCGTCAGCCGGATCGAAGGCCAGATCGTCGATGTCGGCCGCAATGCCGGCAGCGGCCATGTCGAGACGGTCACGCTCAAATCGGGCGCGGTGATCGCGGGCGACCTGTTCATCGACTGCTCGGGTTTCCGCTCGCTTTTGCTCGGCCAGACGATGGGCGTCGCCTGGCAGGACTGGAGCGAATGGCTGCCGTGCGACCGCGCGTTCGCGGTGCCGTGCGCGCGGACCGAGCCCTTGCTGCCTTATACCCGCGCGACCGCGCAGCCGGGCGGCTGGATCTGGCGGATCGGGCTGCAGCACCGCACCGGCAACGGCCATGTCTTTTCGAGCGCGTTCTGCTCGGAGGATCAGGCGCGCGAGACCCTGCTCGGCCAGCTCGACGGCGCGGCTCTGGCCGAGCCCCGCTTGCTGCGCTTCCAGGCGGGCCGCCGCGCCAAGGCATGGGAAGGCAATGTCATCGGCATCGGGCTGGCCGGCGGTTTCCTCGAGCCGCTGGAATCGACCAGCATCTTCCTGATCCAGGCGGCGGTGACCGACCTCGCCAATCTGATGCCGACGCGGGGCGGGATCGATCGCCGGCTGGCGGACGAGTATAACCGCCTGTTCGAGGTCCATTACGACCGCACGCGCGATTTCATCGTGCTCCATTATTGCGCCAACCGGCGCGAGGGCGAGCCTTTGTGGGATCATGTCCGCAACATGCGGCTGCCCGACAGCCTCGCGCACAAGATCGCTTTGTTCGAGGCGAACGCGGCCGCGCCCGATTACAAATATGGCCTGTTCTCGCGCGATAGTTGGCTGGCGGTGCTGGTCGGGCAGGGCATCGTGCCGCGCGGCTATAATCGCCTCGCCGACAGCCTGACGCTGGACGAGCTCGGATCGAAATTGCGCGATCTCAAACGCCGCATCCGCACCAATGCGGCAGCCATGACCGGCCATGGCGATTTCATCGCCAATTACTGTCCCGCCCCAACGGCGGCCAAGCCGATGGAGAGCGCGGCATGATGCCGCCGCCCTGCGGCCGCGTGGTCGTGGTCGGGCGCGATGCCGCGCTTTGGCTCGCCACCAATGTGATCCGCACCGCGCTGGCGCCCGCGGGCGTGACGGTGACAGCGGTGGAACTGCCCAGCCGCCTGGAACCGGCCGATGTCCACGCGACGCTGCCGCCGCTCGAAGCCTTGCACAACCAGTTGCGGATCGAGGAAGCGGCCTTGCTGCGCGCCGTCGGCGGCGCCTTCACGCTCGGTCAGAATTTCGCCGATGCGGGCGGCGCGGAGCCGGCCTTTCTCCACGCTTACGGCGCGTACGGCACCGCGATCGATAACCAGGATTTCTTCGCTTACTGGCTGAAGGCACGCGGGCTCGGCCTGCCGGTCGGGCTGGAGGATTTCTCGCTGACCGCGGCGGCGGCGCGGCAGGGGCGGCTGCTCATCCCCGACGACGAGACCGAGAAATACGGCCGCAGCGATTATGGCTATCACCTGCCGGCGGCGGCCTATGTCCGCAGCCTCAAGGGGCTCGCGGTCCATGATGGTGTGACGATCCATGCCGCCGACGCGATCGAGGTTTTGCGCGATGGCGACCGGATCGAAGCCTTGGCGTTCGACGGGCAGCGGATCGAAGGCGACCTGTTCGTCGATGCGACCGGCGAGGGACTGCTGATCGACGCGCTCGGCACCGAACGTGAAAGCTGGCGGTCTTATTTCCCGGGCGATCGGATGCTGGTCGCAAGCGGGCCGAAATTCGGCTCGATCCCGGCTTATGCCGAAATCCGCGCCGGGTCAGGGGGCTGGACCGGCCTCTATCCCAGCCAGGCGCGGTCCCATGTCGTCCATGTCTATGCGAGCAGCCTATGTTCGGACGAGGAAGCCAGACGCGACGCGGCGGAAAACAGCGGTCTCGCTTTGACCGACGTGGACATCCAAGCGGTCGATCCGGGAATGCGGACCAAGGCCTGGGCGGGCAATTGCGTCGCGATCGGCGCGGCCGCCGCGACCTTCGATCCGATCCACAATGTGGAGTTGCACGCCGTCCAGCTCGGGCTCATCCACTTGCTCGCTTTCTATCCCGCTGGCTCCGATTTCTCCGCCGAGCGTGCCGAATATAACCGGCTGATGCGCTCCTCGTTCGAGCGGATCCGCGATTTCCAGGCGGTGCATTACCGGCTCAATCCCTATGCCGGTTCGGCCTTCTGGGCGCAGGCGCGGCAGGGTGATGCCTCGCCCGAACTGGCACACACGATCGCGCTGTTCCAGGCGCGCGGCGAGATCGCGCCTTATGAGGATGAAAGCTTCTCGCCCGACAGCTGGCGTACCTTCTTCATCGGCCACGGCCTGGTGCCGGACAGCTATTTGCCGCCGATCGACCGCACCCCGCCCGAGACGATGAAGGCGCAGTTCCGGACGATGCTCGGCTTCGTCAAAGAACAGGTGCTTCGCCAGCCGACCCATGACGCCTATCTGCAGACGATCGCGCGGCGCGGGAATGGGTGAGGTTTTACGTATGGACCGCAATGCGGCCCCCGGCGATCTCGATGCATTGCCACGCGTGGCGGTGCAGGGGCCGCCGACGCCGGCGGAGTTCGATGCGCTGATCGCGGCCGAGCAGCCGGTCATCCTCAAGGGGCTGGTCGCGGATTGGCCGGCGACGCAAGCCGGGCGCACGCCGTCCGCGCTCGTCGCTTATCTCAAGGCGATGGATCGCGGCGTGCCGTCGCCGGTGATGGAGGCGCCCGCGCGCAGCGGCGGCCGCTTCACCTACGGCCCCGACATCAGCGAATTCAGCTTCACCAAGAGGCGTGCCCCGATCGGCGATACGCTCGACCGGATCGAGCGCAATCTCGGGCAGGACAATGCGCCGTTCGTCGCGATCCAGATGCTGCCGCTCGTCGACACTTTGCCCGATTTCGTAGCGCGCAATGCGATGCCGCTGCTGCCCGCCGAGGTCGGCCCGCGGCTGTGGATCGGCGGCCCGCTGCGCACCCAGACGCATAACGACCGCGACCATAATCTGGCCTGCGTGATTTCCGGGCGGCGGCGCTTTCTGCTGTTCCCGCCCGAGCAGGTCGCCAACCTCTATGTCGGCCCGCTCGACAATCCGCCGCCTTTGTCGCTGGTCGATCCCGAAGCACCCGATCTGGAGCGCTTTCCCAAATACCCGCAAGCGATCGCGGCGGCGCGGGTCGCGTGGCTCGAGCCGGGCGACGCGCTCTTCCTGCCCAAATATTGGTGGCATCACGTCACCTCGCTCGACCCGTTCAACGCGATGGTCAATTATTGGTGGGGCGACAGCGCCGCCGGGCTTGAACGGCCCAACGACATATTCCTTGCCGGTTTGCTCGCGTTCAAGGATCTGCCCGACGGCGAGCGCGCTTACTGGCGCGCGATGTTCGAGGCGCATGTGTTCGGCACGCGGGGCGAGGCGGTCGCGCATATCCCCGAGGAATTGCAGGGCGCGCTCGGCCGAATGAGCCCCCGTCAGCGGGCCGCGCTGCGCCAGCAGCTCATGATGGCCTTCCTGAAAACGCCATGACCGCCCGCGCAAATGCCGCGCGGCGTGTCCCGGCTTCCGACATTTCGAGAAAGAGAAACAGATCGATGATCCTTCGCAGCCTTGCCTTGCTTGTCACGTTCGGCGGGATCGCCGCAGCACAGGCGAGCCCCCGCGAATGCGCCCAGTCGCCCGGCAAGGTGATCGAATTGTGCACCTGGGTCGATGGCGGTCAGGCCTGGTACGCGGTCACGCGCAAGGGCGAGGTGGTGCTCGCACCCTCGACGATGGGCCTGAGCTTCGCGGGCGAGGGCGAGGCGCGCTACGGCGCCCTGTCCAACCCGCGCCGCGCATCGTCCGACACCAATTGGCAGCAGCCATGGGGCGAGCAGCGCGTGATCCGCGACAATCACAGCGACCTGACCGTGACGATCGCGGGCGACACGCCGCTGACCAAAAGCTTCGACGTCAGCTTCCGCCTGTTCGATGACGGGTTCGGCTTCCGTTACAGCTACACCGCGATTCCGGCGGGGCAGGCGGTGTCGGTCACCGCCGACCATACCCAGTTCCACACAATCGGCGCCTATCAGGCCTGGTGGTATCAGGGTCTCGGGCTGGAGCGTGACGAATATCTTTATACGCAGACCGACGCGCGCCGGATCACGCTCGCCGAGACGCCGCTGACTTTGCGCGGCGACACCAACCATCTCTATCTCTCGATCCACGAAGCGGCTCTGGTCGATTTCCCGAGCATGCTGCTGCAGGGCAATGGCACGGGCGTGCTGAGCGCGTGGCTGATGCCGTGGCCGGACGGCGTGCTCGCGCACAAGACCGGGCCGTTCACCGGCCCGTGGCGGACGATGCTGATCAGCGACAGCGCCGGCGGGCTGGTCGACAGTCGGATCGAATTGAACCTCAACGAGCCGAGCAAGATCCCCGACATCGACAGCTGGTTCAAGCCGGGCAAGTTCGTCGGCGTGTGGTGGGAAATGCACCTCAACCATTCGACCTGGGGCAGCGGCATGCGCCACGGAGCCAACACCCAGAACGTCGAACGCTATATGGATTTCGCCGCGCAATATGGCTTTTCGGGCGTGCTCGCCGAGGGCTGGAACCAAGGCTGGGACGGCAGCTGGATCGACAATGGCGACAAGTTCAGCTTCACCAAGGCCTATCCCGATTTCGACCTTCCCGGCATCGTCGCCTACGGCAAGGCGCGCGGCGTTGCTTTGATCGGGCATAACGAAACCGCCGGCGCGGTGGTGAATTACGAAAACCAGCTCGATGCGGCGATGACGCTGTACGAGCATGTCGGCATCCCGATCGTGAAGACCGGCTATGTCCATCACAGCGGCGATATCGTCGACCGGCAGGGCGGCCTCGAATGGTTCGCCGGCCAGTTCATGGTCCGCCACAATCTTCACGTCGCCGAGGTTGCCGCTGCGCATCACGTCGCGATCGACGCGCATGAGCCGGTCAAGGACACCGGCCTGCGCCGGACCTGGCCCAACATGATCGCGCGCGAAGGCGCGCGCGGGCAGGAATATAATGCCTGGGGAACCCCCACCAATCCGCCCGAGCATGTGACGATCCTGCCCTACACGCGGCTGCTGGGCGGACCGATGGATTTCACCCCGGGCATCTTCGATCTGGCGCACGGCAAGGACGACGTGACGCGGCGTGTGCAATCGACGCTGGCGACGCAGCTCGCCGAATATGTCGTGATCTACAGCCCGGTGCAGATGGCGGCCGACCTGCCCGAAAACTATCTCGCGCACATGGACGCGTTCCAGTTCATCCGCGACGTGCCGACCGACTGGGAGACTTCGAAGACGCTGCAGGGCGAGATCGGCGATTACATCGTCGAGGCGCGTCAGCCGCGCGGCGGCAAGGACTGGTATCTGGGCGCGGTCACCGACGAGAATGCGCGTTCGCTGACCCAGCCGCTGACCTTCCTGACGCAGGGCAAGCATTACGAAGCGCAAATCTATCGCGACGCCCCGGGCGCGGATTACCGCACCAACCCCGAAGCCTATGAGATCGTGAAGCAGGTCGTGACGAGCAAGGACGTGCTGACGATCGCGATGGCGCCGGGCGGCGGCCAGGCGATCCGGTTCAAGGCGCTGGATTGAGGTTGGCCTTCGTCACCCCGGACTTGTTCCGGGGTCCACTCTGAGGCTTGGTGCCTGCTTCACGGTGGATGCCAGAACAAGTCCGGCATGACGAGTTGGGTGCGGGGCACGCGCCGCCAGCCGTATGTCCTTTGGACGCACGTCTCCCATGGCTTGGAACAAGCTGTATGACCGGCGCGGTTCCGCCGCCTGCTCGGCCGCGGGGAAGCTGCAATTTGGCTTTGGGCATTCAAGCCCTGGACGGCGCCTGCAAGCCTGCCAACTGCGCGACGTCCAGCCGGTGGCTGCAGTTCAGGACGGGTAGCTCGAAAGCCCCTGGAGGTTTCCCTCCAGCATCGCCCGCCTAGCCACGGTACGCGATGTCGACACCGAAGCGGCGGAATTTGCCGGGAGGTTACCCTCAAAGGGCCGAAGCCCAACGTCGTCCGCATAGCTCCGCTACACGACGCCGGCATCACCCAGAGGGTGAGATCTGTACGCTTTGGGCGAAGTTACCGTCTCATTCATGCCGAGGAGCTTCGCGCCGGTCGTGCCCGCCGACCGAGTTCCGATCAGCGAACGTGAAATGCGTACACGTTTTGTTCTCATTTGTCAAGGGCGGTGTCATGTTCTCCATCAGATCGGTAGAGCGGCTGCTGCTAACCCAATTGCGGACATTAGAGCGCAAACGCCGAGCTTGGCCCGGACCGCTATCAATAACTCAGACAAATGGCTTGATAGCGCTACCTTTACCGCATAATTGACGCGGTAGGGGCCGTGCCACCGCGCGGTCCCCTCAAATAAGAGCGGGATCGCAGTCGGGCGTCCGATGTGTTCCCCTGGCCAGAAGGCTCAAGCCGTCGGCCAAACATGGGGAGAAGAGACTGGTGCGTATGCCGTCAGCGCTTTGCGTCTTGCTGTTTGCCACTGCCGTCTTCGGCAGTAGCGGCGGGACCCAGCCTTATTCTCCGCCTGTTTCAACCGCACGCGCCAACGCCGATCGCCTTGCCGCCGCGCTGGTTGGCAAAATGACGCTCGACGAGAAGATCGGTCAGCTGGTCAATGTCGCCCCGGCGATCCCCCGTCTGGACGTCCCTGCCTACAATTGGTGGACGGAGTCGCTGCATGGCGCGCTCGGCGCGGTGCCGACCACCAACTTCCCCGAGCCGATCGGCCTTGCCGCGACCTTCGATGCCCCGCTGATCCACGACGTGGCCGGCACGATCAGCGTCGAGGTGCGCGCGCTGCACACGCTTGGCCGCGAGACGGGCAAGCTCGGAAAGATCGGCACCGGCCTCGATACCTGGTCGCCCAACATCAACATCTTTCGCGATCCACGCTGGGGGCGTGGCCAGGAGACCTACGGCGAAGATCCGTTCCTGACCGCGCATATGGGCGTGGCTTTCGTCACCGGCATGCAAGGGCCCAATCCCGAGCTTCCCGACGTGATCTCGACGCCCAAGCATTTCGCGGTCCACAGCGGTCCGGAGCCGACCCGCCACGTGGCCGACGTCTTCGTTTCGCCCCACGATCTTGAAGACACCTATCTGCCGGCATTCCGCGCCGCGATCGTGGAAGGCCATGCTGGATCGGTGATGTGCGCGTACAACCGCATCGACGGCCAGCCCGCCTGCGCGAGCGACCTTCTGCTCAAGGAGCATCTGCGCGGTGCGTGGGGTTTCAACGGCTACGTCGTGTCGGATTGCGACGCGGTGGTCGATATTTCCGAACATCACAAATATGCGCCCGATCCCGCGGCGGGCGTCGCGGCCGCCGTTCGTGCTGGCGTGGACAACGAATGCAACACGGCGACGCTTCACGGCGCGCAGCAGCTGGGCGACCGCTACAAGGAAGCGGTCGCGCGCGGCCTGATCACCGAACAGGATCTCGATCGGGCTTTGGTCCGCCTGTTTTCGGCGCGGTTGCGGAACGGCGATCTTCCCGGCCTGAGCCAGCGTGCCCTGTCGCTGGTGCCGGTCAGCGCGATCAACACGCCGGATCATCAGGCGCTCGCGCTGAAGGCCGCGATTGAAAGCATGGTGCTGCTCAAGAACCAGTCGGTCCTGCCGCTCAAGCCGTCGATCAGGATCGCGCTGGTCGGCCCGCTCGCGGATGCCACACGCGTATTGCGCGGCAATTATTCGTCGCCCGCCAGCGCGCCGCCGATTTCGGTGCTCGCCGGGCTGCGCTCCGCGATGCCGGGCGCGCAGGTCACCCTGGTGCCGTTCACCGCGTCCGTCACCGACGGCGATCCCGTGCCGGATTCGGTGTTCGTCACCGCAGACGGCAAGCGCGGCCTTCATGCCGATTATTACAACGCCAAGCCGCTCTCGTCCGGCGCCGATCCTAAGGCTGCGCCAAGCTACGATGCCAAGCCCATCGTCTCGCGCGTCGAGCCGGGCCTGAACGCGCACGCGTTCGAGGTGAAGCAGGTCGCCGAACGGCATAAAGTGGTGTGGAGCGGCTTCCTGGTCGCGCCGGAAACCGGAACTTATCGCATCGCGGTAACGGGCGTGAAGGGATCGCTCGACGTCGACGGCAGACCCGCTTTGTCCTCCGACCAGTATTCGCGCTGGGGCGAGCCGCTGCATCTGGTCGAGGTCCTGTTGGAAAAGGGGCGGCGCTATCCGGTGCATTTCCAGTCCGAAGCGCCTGGCGTTTCGGCCGGAACGGCGATGTTCTGGAAGCGGATTTCGACCGATCTCGATCGCGATCTTGCGGCGGGTGTCGCGCACGCGGACGTCGTGGTCGCCGTGGTCGGCCTGACTTCCGACCTGGAAGGCGAGGAGATGCCGGTCCACGTCGAGGGCTTCTCGGGCGGCGACAAGACGTCGCTCGATCTTCCCGCCGATCAGCGCCGCCTGCTCGAAAAGACGAAGGCGCTGGGCAAGCCGCTGATCGTCGTCTTGATGAACGGCAGCCCGATCGATCTGGCCTGGGCCAAGGACAATGCGGCCGCGATCCTTGAGGCTTGGTATCCCGGCCAGTCGGGCGGCCTCGCTGTCGCCAATATCCTGTCGGGCAAGGCCAATCCCGCCGGTCGTTTGCCACTGACTTTCTATCACAGCGTCGACGACCTGCCGCCGTTCGACAATTATGCGATGGCAGGACGCACCTATCGCTATTTCACCGGCACCCCGGTCTATCCGTTCGGTTACGGGCTGAGCTTCAGCAGTTTTGTCTACGGCCCGCTCAAGCTTGCGCCGGCGACGGGCGGGGCGGCGCAGGGGCTTCATGTCACGACCGAGGTCCGTAATACGGGCGCGGTAGCGGGCGATGAAGTGGCGGAATTGTATCTCAACTTCCCCGACGTGCCGGGCACGCCGCGTGTGGCCCTCCGCGGCTATCAGCGGCTCGCGTTGAGGCCGGGCGAGAGTCGGACCGTCAACTTCGACCTGTCCCCGCGCGATCTGAGCAGCGTCGCGCCGGATGGAACGCGGCTGGTCGTGCCCGGCCGCTACCGCGTCAGCGTTGGTTCGGGGCAGCCAGACACGGGCGTTCCGGCGCAGTCCGCCAATTTCGATACGCACGCCGAAGTCGTCCTGCCGCGATGACACCGAACTCATAACAATCAGAAAATCGATGGGGAGACATGACGTGAAAGGATCGAACGGATTGTCCGCCGGCGGATTGATCAGGATGGCTGGGACGGCCTTCACCGGGCTTGCGATAGTCTGCGCGTCGGCCCCGGCGCCCGCGCAGAATGATCGGATGACCCCGATCGCCGTTCCAGTTCAATCCGGCGCGATCACACTCAATACCGGCGCGCTTCCGGGCGCTTCCGTACCTGAAAGCTGGCACAGCCAATATGGCAGCGTGTTCGCGCGCAACGTGACCGTCGCCACGCTCACGCCCTTTCTACCCGATCCCGCGAAAGCCTCGGGCGCGGCCGTGATCGTGGCACCTGGAGGCGGCTTCCGGACCCTGTCGATGGAAAATGAGGGCTGGGATGTCGCCAAGGCGCTCGCCGCCCGAGGCATTGCGGCCTTCGTCCTAAAATACCGGTTGAACCAGACCCCCGCCGATATGCCCGCCTTCGAAGAGTCGATGCGCCAGATGTTCGCCGGACCGGTCCGCCCGCCGCAGGCTGATGCGAACGGTGCCTTCACGGGCCTTGCACCTCAGATTGCCGACGCGCGCGCAGCCTTTGCCCTTACGCGCGCGCGCGCGATGCAATGGCACATCGATACCAATCGTATCGGCATGGTCGGGTTCTCCGCCGGCGCGATGCTCACGCTCGCCACCGAACTCGCCGGGGAAGATGCGAAACCAGCCTTCATCGGCATCATCTATGGGCCGTTGGGTCCGGTATCTGTGCCCGCCGACGCCCCGCCGGTGTTCGTGGCTTTAGCCGCCGACGATCCCTTGTTCGGCAACGGAGGCTACGGTCTTATCGACAGCTGGCGAGCGGCCAAACGGCCGGTCGAGTTCCACCTTTACGAGCAGGGCGGACACGGCTTCGGCATGTATCAGAAAACCACGACCAGCACGGGATGGTTCGACGCCTTCGCCCGCTGGCTCGGGATGCACGGCCTGCTCAAGCCGGCGGGTTAGAAGCAATCACCCAAAGCAGACATGCTTCGACGCGCGTCGGCGTCAATTCAACGAGCCGGCCAGGCTGCCTCCGCTCGCGATCGTGACGTCTTCGAGGCCAAGCCATTGTGCCATCAGCGCCAGCTCCGCCGTCAACCGTTCCGGCATGTCGTCGGGCGCGCCTTCCTCGCGATGCGCGCTTTGGACCAATAAGGTGCCCGCCTGCCGATCGGCCTTCAAATCAACCCGCGCGACGATCTGCCCGTCCATCATGAACGGCAGCACATAATAACCATGCACGCGCTTTTCGGCGGGGACGTAGATTTCGATCCGGTAGCGCGTGCCGAAGATGCGCTCGGTCCGGGCGCGTTCCCAGATCAATGGGTCGAACGGCGCGAGCAGGGCCTGGCCGGTGATGCGGCGCGGGACCCTGGCGTCGGCGTGGAGATAGGCCGGCTGGCTCCAGCCGCGCACCGCGATCTGGCGGAGCGTGCCGTCCTCGACCAGTTCGGCGATGCGGGGATAAAAGTCGTCGGGCTTGAGCCGGAAATAATCGCGCAGGTCGCCCGCGGTGGCGATGCCGAGCGCGCGGGCGCTGCGGGCGATCAGGGCGCGTTGCGCGTCGGCCTCGGACGGGGTGGGCGTGTCGAGAATATCGCGGGGCAGCACGCGTTCGGGCAGATCGTAGACGCGCTCGAAACTGGTGCGGCGCGTCGCGGTCGTGATCTGGCCGGACCAGAACAGATATTCGAGCGCCTGCTTGGTCTCGCTCCAGCCCCACCAGCCGCCGGCCCCACGCGTCTCGGCGATGTCGGAGGCGGCGAGCGGGCCGTGATCGGCGATGCGCTTGAGCAGGGCGTCGGCCTCGGCGCGGCGCTCGCCGGCGAAGGGTTTCACATTGCCCCAGACGCCGATGCCGCGCGCGGCACGGTCCATCCGCCAGCGCAGCAAAGGCTGGACGTCGAGCGGCAGCAACGACGCCTCGTGCGCCCAATATTCGAACAGGCGGCGCTTCGATTTCGGACCCCAGGCGGCCTGATCGAGCAGGGTGCGCGGATAGGCGCCGAGCCGCGAGAAGAGCGGCAGGTAGTGCGCGCGCACGAGCACGTTGACGCTGTCGATCTGGTACAGCGCCAGCCCCTCGATCACGCGCCGCAGATGCGCCGCGCCGATCGGGCCGTCCGGCCGTTTCTGGCCGAAGCCCTGCGCGGCGAGCGCGATCCGCCGCGCCTCCGCCGGGGACAGGCTGTCCTTCAGTTGTCGTCGTCCGCGCGTGCGGCCATGTCCATGAAGGTGCGCGCCGCGTCGCGATCGGCCTCATCCTTGAACGCGACGTCGAGATCGGGCGCCGCGCCGAGCATGTGCAGCAAAGCCCATAAGGCGAAGCGCCGGCCGCGATCCTTCTGCAGCCCGAAATCGACGCGGATCCGCTCGACGCCCGCCGTCAGCGCGGCGGGCGGGATGGCGGCGATGTCATCGGTGCCGAAATAATGGCGAAACTGATCGTCGAGCAGCATGGCGCGTTTCTAGCGCGCCGTGTCGCGCGCAAACAGCCCGTTTCCTTATTCGAAAATGCGGGTCAGGCGATCCGTCGTCGGACCGTCGCCGCGGCGTTCGATCAGGACGATGTAGAGCGTACACACCATGGCGAGCTGGAACCCGTACGCAATCGTGCTGAGCAGCGTTACATACAAAAAGGGGGCCGGCTCGACCGCATAGCTAAGGACGAGCGATCTGGTTTCGAGGACGGACATGCCGAGCCGTTGCAACAGCCAGTTCAGCCCGCCTACCGCGATACCCGCCACAAGCAGCAGCAGGAAAATCCGCCATCGGGTATTGCGGGTGAGGGCCCGGCTACGGCTAAAGGTCTCGAAAAGCCCCGTGCGCTCGGCAACGAGCACGGGACCGACAACTGCCCACATCGTCAACAGCATGATACCGGGAACGACCAGCAGTACGAACCCCAGAATGAATCCGGCCAGGTAAAGCAACGATACGGGCAGCGCGATCGGCAGCCTCCGGGCAGCCGCAGCCAGCGCGCCCAACAGGTCGGATTGCCTGCCGTCCCGTCGTTGGAGCGCGGTTCCAACGAGGACGCCCTGCCCGAAAAAGGCCATGAAAGTGCCCAGAGCGCTGATCGCCAACAGGGCCAACCCATAATTCCCCAACGACCCACTGGTAACGTTTTGGAATACCCCGTGAGTGGCCAGATAGATAATCAGCAAACGCTCCGGCAGGATCACAAGGAAAGCGACGCCGAACACGGTCGCGGCCCGGTCGCCGATAAACTCGAACGTTTCGCTGATAACCTCGCCGATCCCGATCGGCGATTGCTCCTCGAGCATCACGCTGCTGCCGAGGTCATTCGAAGATCTCGCCGAGCTTCGCGTCCAGCGGGCCGTCTTTCCACTCGCGCAGTTCGACATAGAGGCCGGTGGTTATCGTCGCCGCGAAGGTCGCCGAAATCGTCGTTATGACTGCGTTGAAGACAATATAGGACATGGGCATCGTGCCGACCTGCGGCACACCGACAATCAAGAGCTGGAACAGCCCCGCTATCGCGGCCAGCACCCACAGGACGATAGCCATTACAAGAAGCAGTCCGAACACCTTCCAGCGCGCGCCGCGCGTCAAATCGGCGGCACGGCCGAATGCCGCAATCACGCCGACCCGCTCCTCTACCGTCACGGGAATCACTACGGCGAAGGCCACCCCCACCATGATCCCCGGCACGATCAACAAGACGGAGCCGGCCAGGACCGCCAGTACGAACAGGAGCGTCGTGCCGATCAGCGGCAACAAACGGCTGAAGGCCGTGGCGAGGCATTCGCCCAGGCTTGCCTGCCGGCCTTCGCTATCCGCGACTGTCGCGCGCGCCAGGCAACCCTGCACGAGCGATCGCAAAACTAGATAAACGACGGAGCCGATGACAGCCGATACGACAACGCCCTGGAATACCCCGCTTTGCTGCAGGTCGAGGCGCAGGTTGATCAACAGATAGCTCAACAACGCACCCGGCAGCGCGGCGAGCATGAAAGACACGCCGAACGCCACCAATGGATTGTGGCCCATCACACCGAAGGCCCGGCCGAACACGCCCCCAATCGTAAAAGACCCGCCGTCCGAATTTTCTGCAGCCATTGCAAATCCCCTCTGATTTTACGGTAGACTGAGCGACGATCTCGCCGCTGTCCAGTCCGCAGGTTCCACCGAAATGGCGGATTTGGATGGAGAATTCGTCGTTGCGGCGGCACGGCCTTGCGATACAAAGAGGTTCAGGAGTGGCATTGGGGGTCGCTATAGCGGGATTAGGTCAGGTTGCTTCGGAGCGCTTCGCTGCCGCGCATCGCGCGCTGCGGGCGAATCCCGATATTCAGTTCGATCTTCGTCGTGCAGAACCGCCGCGTCAGCCGCCGGCATGGCTTGTGCATTTCTTGCAATGGCTCGGCAAAATACTGAAACCAATCGGCCGCTTCTTCGACTGGCTGGGAAGCTTCATGCCTGACGCGCCTTATGCGCGGATCCTGTTATGGTCGGTGATCATCGCGGCGTGCGCCGCGCTGGCGTGGATGATCTGGACGCGGTTCCAGGATGGCGCCTGGCGGTTGCCCCGCTGGACGAAGCGAGCGCGAACGGCCGCGCAGGACAGCGAGGACGAGCAATGGCAGCCCGACGCCGCGCCGGTGCGCGCGTGGCTGGAGGAGGCCGACGTGCTGGCGGGCGAGGGCCGCTTCGCCGAGGCCGCGCACCATCTGCTGATCCGCAGCGTCGAGGATATCGGCCGGCGCCGTCCCGGCCTGGTCCAGCCCGCGATCACCAGCCGCGATCTGGCGCGCGCGCCGACGGTGCCGCCGCGCGCGCGCCAATTGTTCTCGGGGATCGCGGCGGTGGTCGAACGCAGCCTGTTCGGCGGACGCGCGGTCGGCGCGGACGACTGGGCCGAATGCCGTTCGGCCTATGCCGACTTCGCCCGCACCGCCGCCTGGAAGCCGGCATGAGCGATCTCGTGCTTGGCCGCCGCGGCGCGCCCCGTGCCGATCCGTTCCGTGCGCTCACGGTTGCCTTGATCCTGCTGATCGGCATTTTCGGCTTTGTCGGCATGCTGGTGATGGGGGCATTCGCGCCCGATCTGCGCTCGGGCCACAATGGCGGCGGGCATGCCTTGTCGAACTCGGCGATCGGTTTCAGCGGGATCGTCCAGTTGGCGACGGCGACGGGGCGCAACGGACAAGTGATCCGCAACGAACATCAGCTCGATTCGGAGGATCTGCTGGTCGTCACGCCCGACCATGGTTGGGACGATCTGGGACCGGTGCTCGGCAATCGAAACGCCAAACCGACTTTGGTCGTCTTCCCGAAATGGGAGACGGTCGCCGACAAGGATCATGAAGGCTGGGTCAAGGTCGCCGGGCTGCTGATGCCGTTCGATCCGGATCACATGTTTTCCCCGAGCGTGGTCTTCCCGGTCGGGCGGCGCAGGACCGGCGGTCAGGTCATGCTGCAGCCGACACCCGATTTCTCCGGCGGCCCGGCCTTTCGCGCGCCGCGCGTGCTGCAGGTGATCACCGGCGTGAAGCCGGGCGAAAACAAGAAGCCGCCCAAACTGACGCCGTTGCTGACCGACCGGCATGGCGGGATCGTGCTCGCCAAATATGGCGACCAGCCGCTCTATCTGCTGGCCGATCCCGACCTTTTGTCCAATGCCGGGATCAGGGATCCGCGGCAGGCGGCGGCGGCGCTGGCGATGCTCGACTGGCTCAATTCGACCGGCGCCACCTCGATCGGTTTCGATGTCACCATGAACGGCTTCGGTCATTCGCAAAGCCCGCTCAAGCTGGCGTTCACGCCACCCTTCCTGGCGATGACGCTGACGCTGGCGGTGGTGCTGGCGCTGGTCGGCTGGCATGCGCTCGGGCGGTTCGGGCCGATCCGGCCAAGGGCGCGCGCGATCGCGTTCGGCAAGGCGGTTCTGGTCGAGAACAGCGCCAAGCTGATCCGCCGCGCGGGCCGCGAGACCGACCTCGGCGGCCGCTATGTGCAGGTGATCCGCGAGCGCGCGGTCGCGACGTTCGGCGTGCCCGCGCGGCTCAAGGACGCGGCGCTCGACGCCTATCTCGACAAATTGAGCGGGCGTGGCGCCATGCGCTTCAGCGAACTCGCGCGCGCCGCCGAGGCGACGCGCGACCGGGCGTCGCTCGTCGCCGCGGCGCAGGCGCTCCACCATTGGCAGAAGGAGAAAAAAGGGTGACGGTCGAAGAGGTGCAGGCGCTCGCCGCCGCGATACGGGCGGAAGTCGCCAAGGCCGTCGTCGGCCAGGACGAGACGATCGACTTCATGCTCGTCGCCTTGTTCGCGGGCGGGCATGTACTGCTCGAAGGGCCGCCGGGCACCGCCAAGACCTTGCTCGCGCACAGCTTCGCGCGCGCGGTCGGGCTCGATTTCGGCCGCATCCAGTTCACGCCCGATCTGATGCCGGGCGATATCATCGGCGCCAACCTGTTCAACTTCCAGACCTCGACCTTTTCGCTCACGCGCGGGCCGATCTTCACCGACCTTTTGCTCGCCGACGAAATCAACCGCACCCCGCCCAAGACGCAGGCGGCATTGCTCGAGGCGATGCAGGAACGCACCGTCACGATCGACGGCCAGAGCCTGCCGCTCGGCGATCATTTCATGGTGATCGCGACGCAGAATCCGATCGAGCAGCAGGGCGTCTATCCGCTGCCCGAAGCACAGCTCGACCGCTTCCTGTTCAAGCAGCGCGTCGATTATCCGACCGAGGAGGAAGAGCGCCGCATCATCGCGACGCATGGCGCGCGGCAGAGCGTGATGTCGCCCGAGGAATGGGGCGTCGCGCGCAAGGCCGACGCCAAGAAGATCAGCCGGGCGATCGCCGCCGTGGCTGCAGTAAAGCTGGTCGACGAGGTGGTCGCCTATATCGCGGCTTTGGTGCGCGGTACGCGGACGGTGGCCGATCTCGAAAGCGGCGCGTCCCCACGCGCGGGCGCGATGCTCGCCGGCGCGGCGCGGGCGCGGGCGGCGTTGGACGGGCGCGACTTCGTCATTCCCGACGACGTGAAGATGCTGAGCCCCGCTTTGCTGCGCCATCGTCTGATCCTGTCGCCGGCGGCGGAGATTGACGGGCGCACGGTCGAGGAGGTGGTGAGCGGCATCATCGAGAGCATCGAGGCGCCGCGTTGATCACGCCGACGCGCCTGGCGGTGTGGGCGACGGCGGCAGGGGCGCCGGTGGCGCTGCTGCTCGGCGTGTTCCTGCCGCGCCTCTGGTATGCCGGGCTCGCCTGGCCGGCGGCGGTGGTGCTGCTGACATTGATCGATGCGCTGATCGGGCCGAACCCGCGCCGCGCGCAGCTGCATGTCACGATGCCCAAGTCCGCGCCCGTCGGCGGCGATGCCGATGCGAGGATCGAAGTGGTCGTGGCGGGCCGCTCGGCGCCCGGCTGGTGCGAGGTCGCGCTCGATGGCGATCCGCTGTTGCTGATGACCGACGAAGGGCGGCTGTGGCTGCCGCTCGACGGAGGACGGGGCGAAGGCGCGCTGCCGATCCTCGCGATCCGCCGTGGCGCCGCGCGCGTCGAACGGCTGTGGCTGCGCTGGCGCGGGCCGCTCGGCCTCACCTGGAAACAGGCGCAGCAACCCGCCGCGCTCCGCACCCTGATCCTGCCCGACGTCCGGCCGGTGCGCGAAAGCGGCGCGCGCATCTTCGAACGCCATGCCTTGCAGGGCCTGCTCGCGCAGATCGACCGGGGCGACGGCGCCGATTTCGACGCTCTGGTCGAATTCCGATCGGGCATGGATCGGCGTGCGATCGACTGGAAGCAATCGGCCCGCCACCAGAAATTGCACGCCAAGGAATATCGATCCGAACGCAACAGCCAGATCGTGTTCGCGCTCGATTGCGGGCGGCAGATGAGCGAGCCGGTGGCGGGCCTGCCGCGGATCGACCGCGCGGTTTCGGCGATGCTGTTGACCGCGTGGATCGTGCTCAAACTGGGCGACCGGGTCGCGCTCCATGCGTTCGACAGCCGGCCGCGTATCGCCTCCGGGCTGATTACCGGCAGTGCGGCTTTCCCCGAGCTGCAGCGGCTCGCCGCCGAGATCGACTATGGCAGCGACGAGACCAATTACACCTTCGCGCTGACCAACCTCACGACCGCGCTCAAGCGGCGCTCGATGATCGTGCTGTTCACCGAATTCACGGATCTGACCGCCGCCGAATTCATGGTTCGCGCGGCGGCGCGGCTGGTCGAAACGCATCTGCTGCTGGTGGTCGTGTTGCGCGACGACGAACTGGAGGCACTGGTCGAAGCCGAGCCGCAGAGCGCCGACGACGTGACGCGCGCGGTCACCGCGGCCGCCCTGCTGCGCGACCGCCACCTGGTGCTGCTGCGGCTGCGCCATCTCGGCGCGCATGTGATCGAAAGCCCCTACGGCCAGGTCGCCGAGCGGCTGGTCGCGGCCTATGTCGATCTCAAGCGAAGGGACGCGCTGTGAACGCGCCCGCCGAACCCCTTTTGGTCAATGCCAGCCGCTTCCGCGCCGCGCACGAGCTCGACTGGAAAAGGCTGGAGGGCATCGTCAACCGGATCGAACGGCGCGGGATCGGCGCGCTGACCGAGGACGATCTGCTGCAATTGCCCTTGCTCTACCGCTCGGCCTTGTCGTCGCTGTCGGTCGCGCGCGAGACCTCGCTCGATCGGGCGCTCGTCGTCTATCTTGAGGCTTTGTGCACGCGCGCTTATTTCCAGATTTACGGCGTGCCGACTTCCTTCTGGAGCCAGCTCACCGACTTTTTCGCGCGCGGCTGGCCGCAGGCGGTACGCGGCCTGTGGCGCGAGACATTGGTCGCCTTCCTGCTGACCGTCGCGGGCGCGCTCGCGGGCTTCCTGCTCGTGCTCCACGATCCCGCCGTCTTCTACACGATCATCCCCGACAGCCTCGCTGGCGGCCGCGATCCGTCGGCGAGCGCGGGGGCGTTGCGCGCGACGCTCTACAATCCCCCGGGGCATGACGATGGGCTCGCCATCTTCGCCACCGCCTTGTTCACGCACAATGCGCAGATCGCGATCTTCGCTTTCGCGCTGGGCTTCGCCTTCGCGATCCCGACCGTCCTGCTGATCGTCTATAACGGCCTGATGCTGGGCGCCTTTCTCGCCGTGTTCGCGAACAAGGGACTGGGGCTGGAGGCGGGCGGGTGGCTGATCATCCACGGCACGACCGAGATTTTTTCGATCATATTGTCGGGCGCGGCCGGTTTCCGCATCGGCACCGCAATCGCGTTTCCCGGACGCGCGTCGCGGACCGACTTCGCGATCACGGTCGGGCGGCAGGCATCGGTGGTGATGGCGGGCGCGGTGGTGATGTTGATCCTGGCCGGTATGCTGGAAGGGATCGGCCGCCAGACGGTGCTGGTCGACGGCACGCGCTATGCGATCGGGCTCTGCGTGCTCGCCGGCTGGCTGACCTATTTCTATGCGCCGTGGAATCGCAATGCCCTGGCCGTTTCGTAAGCGCGCGGACAAGAAGCCGCACGACCTGCGGCGCAGCTTCGTCACGCCCGAAGGCGTCGATCTGCGGCTCGAACTGGGCGGCGCGGGCGCGCGCGCGGCGGCGTTTCTGCTCGACGCGGTGTTCATGCTGATCGTGCTGATCGTGGCCTCGATCGCGATCGGGCTGCTCGCGGTCGCCGCCAAATCCCAGCTGATGGTGATCCTCTGGCTGCTCGGCTTCTTCGTGCTGCGCAACGGCTGGTTCATCCTGTTCGAGATCGGCGGACGCGGCGCGACGCCGGGCAAGATGGCGCTGGGTTTGCGCGTGGTCGCGCGCGACGGCGCGCCCTTGACCGGCGGTGCGGTGATCGCACGCAACGCGATGCGCGAGATCGAAGTGTTCCTGCCTTTGTCCTTCCTCGGCTATCAGGCGAGCCAGGATGCGGCGGACGCCTTCCTCGCGATCTTCGCCTTGCTGTGGACCGGCATCTTTCTGCTCTTCCCGTTGCTGAACCGCGACCGGTTGCGTGTCGGCGATCTGGTCGGCGGGACGTGGGTGGTGCGGACATCGCGCACGCGGCTGGCCGACGATATCGGCGCCGCCGAGACGATCGCACGCGTGCGCCGCAGCTTCAGCGACGCCGCGCTCAATCTCTATGGCGTCTACGAATTGCAGACGCTGGAAGAGGTGTTGCGGCTCGGCCGCCCGGAGGCGCTCGCGACGGTGGCGGCGGCGGTGCGGCGCAAGGCGGACATCGCCGACGATGGCGACGATTTGGGCTTCCTCACCGATTATTATCGCGCGCTCTGCGCCCGGCTGGAGCGCGGCATGATGCTGGGCCGCCGCCGCGACAACAAGTACACCTAGGCCTTGATCGATCCAGGCTACGCCTGGGTCGTGAATCAAGGTCTCAACCCATGATAGAGCCTGATCCACCTCATCAGCGGAAGCGCACAGCGCTTCCACCGATAACGATCAGGCTCCAGGTGGCGCGACGCGGCTGATCAGGCGTGCGCGTCCGCGCACGATTGCAGGATATCGATCATCAAAGCCTGGATGCGATCCGGCTGCCAGCCGACGCGGAGCGTGATGCCGATTGGCCGCGTCGAGATTGGCAGCGGTCCGCCCAAGGGGATCAGCAGGCCGAGTTCGCGTTCGATCCGGAACTGATCGGGCGACAGCATCGCCAGCCAATTGCCCTGGAGCAACAGGCCGCGCGCGGCGCTGGCCGAACTGCATTCGACCTGCGGGGCAGGGGGTTCGATCCCGCCCGCGCGCAGCATCTCCTCCCAGCGCGCGCGGCGCGGCGTGCCCGGCGGGGAGGCGGCCCAGGGGAAGTCCGCGAGCGCGCTCGCCTGCCAATCGCTGGTGCGCGCGAGCGGATGATCGCTGCGCGCGACCACGACCATGTCGTCGTTGAACAATTGGCCCTGGACGGCGCCGTCAGGCGCCGCCTCGCGCAGCGCGCCCAGCAGCATGTCGATCTTGCCGTCGAGCAAAGCCGCGAGCAGCTCGGCATAGGCGCCTTCCATCACCCGCACCCGGGCATGAGGCTCGCGTGCGCAGAGTTGCGCCATCGCGCTCGGCAGCAGCCCGGCGCGGACCAAAGGCATTGCGCCGACCACGACCGCGCGGCCGCCATTGCGCGCCGCCTCGAACCCCAATTCGATCTCGGCCATCGCCTGCCGCGCGGCGTGCGCGAGCGCGGTGGCGACGGGCGTGGGCGCGATGCGGGCTCCGGTGCGGACGATCAGCGCCACCCCGAGCGATCGTTCGAGATCGCGCACCGCGCGATGGATCGAGGCTTCGGACAGGCCCGAGGCGCGCGCGCCGCCGCGAAACGCGCCTGCACTTTCGACCGCCGCCAGCGCGAGCAATTGCGTGCCGGTCACGCGGCGCACGAGCGGGGTGCGGTGGGATGGATCGGCGGCGTTGAGGATCGCCAGTGCGCGGTCGACGCTGTCGGCCAGCAGATGGCCCGCATTGGTCGGCGAGGCGCCACGCGGCTGGCGCTCGAATAATTGGCGCTCGACCCGCCGCTCCAGCGATGCGACCGCCTGGGTCAGCGCCGACTGCGTCAGGCTGATCGCGCGCGCGGCCGCGCCGAAGCTGCCGGTGCGGCGGATTTCCGCAACACCTTCGAGGTGACGCAGGTTGAACCAGGCGAATCCGCGCATCGGCATGCGTTAGCATCACCTAATGCATGACACCAAACATGTGATTTGTTTCTAATGGGTCGGCTTCCTATCCCGATGCTCGTGCGGATCATGACGATCAGAGGGACCGGGCCGGCTGCCGAGGCACCACGCAAGGCGATGGTGGTCGGCAATTGGAAGATGTGCGCGAGCCGGGCCCAGCTTACCGAACTGCGTGCGGTCGGCGACGCCGCCGCCCATGCCGCACTCGACGTCGTCATCTGCCCGCCCTTTCCGCTGATCCATCCCGCGATGCGCAGCGCGCGCGGCCTGTCGATCGGGGCGCAGGACTGCCACCATGCGGTGGAAGGGCCTTTTACCGGATCGGTCTCGCCGGTGATGCTGCGCGAGGCGGGCGCGAGCCATGTCATCGTCGGACATAGCGAGCGCCGGCAGGCGTTCGGCGAAAGCGACGCGGATATCTGCGCGAAGGCTGCTGCCGCGATCCGCGCGCGGCTCATGCCGATCGTGTGCATCGGCGAGAGCGCGGACGAACGGGATGCGGGCGTCGCTGCCGCCGCCGTCACGCGCCAATTGCAGCGGTCGCTTCCGGCGCTGGCCAAGCCCGACGAGATCGTCCTCGCTTATGAGCCGGTGTGGGCGATCGGATCGGGCAGCACGCCGACCTCGGACGAGATTGCGGAGATGCATGGCGCGATCCGCGGCGCGTTGCGCGATATCTTCGGGCGCGGCGCCGAACAGGTGCGGTTGCTCTATGGCGGGTCGGTCAACGCCGCCAATGCGGGCTGGATCGCCGCGCTGGCGGATGTCGACGGCGTGCTGGTCGGCAATTGCAGCCTCGCCGCGCAGGATTTCACGCCGATCATCGAAGCGGTCGGCAACGCGGCGCTGAAGGGTCAGCCGCTGGCGGCCTGAGCCTTATCGCCTGGCCATCCGAAAGGGCCAGGCGACCATCGCGTTTCCCAGGGCATGGGCGGGCCTTAGTGCGCGGCCTCGCCGCTTTCCGCCGGGCGCTGCGGCAGGATCAGGATGCAGAGCAGGATGAAGGCGGCGAGGACGGCCGATGCCAGCGGGCGGCTGAAATTCAGGCCGCCGCTGGCGACCGGCTTGTCGAACAGGTCGCCCAGCGTCGCACCCAGCGGCCGCGTCAGGATGAACGCCGCCCAGAACAGCAAAACGCGCGAGACGTTCGTCCAGTAATAAGCGCAGAGCACGATCAGCAGCGCGATCGCGAAGATCACGGCACCCCCTTCATATCCGGGCCCGGCATCGGCGATCCAGTCGCCCAGCGCGGTGCCGAGTGTTTGTGAAAAGGTGATCGTCAGCCAGTAGAAGAATTCGGCCCTGGGCGTGCGGATGCTACGCACCGAGACCGTGCCGAGAAACCAATACCAGGCGCCCAGCGACACCAGCACACAGGCCAGCAGCAAGGTCGATCCGCCGGGATAGCCGATGCCGAGCGAACGGTCGGCGAAATCGGCCATCGTCGTGCCGGCGGTGGTCGAGGCGATGATCGTCGCCCAATAGAGGAAGGGGTGGAAGCGTTTCGCCGCCATCTGCCAGGCGACGAACAGCACCAGCAGTGTCGCGAAAATGCCGGTCGCGGCGAGATAACCGAGATTCATCGTCATGCTGACGGTATCGCCGCCCGTCTCGCCCAATGTCGTCGCCGCGATCTTGATGATCCAGAAGACGATCGTGATCTCGGGTACCTTGGAGCGCGCGGTTTCGGCGAGCGTGGTCGGCATTCGCTAATCCTCTTGAGCGTTCAGGCGGCGGGATCGAAGACAAGGACGGACAACGTCCCGGCGCGTGGTTTGGGCCGCCCGCCCGGCGTGGCGGCCGGGTCGGTGTCGGCGGCGACCACGAACAGGCGGCCCGAATGTGGATCGACCGCCATCGTGCGTCCGCTCACCTTGGTCTGGATAGTGGCGAGCGACCGGTAGATATCCGCCGAGACCTGCTGATAGACGCTGATCGTGCCGTCGATCCCGTTCGAGCTGAAGATGCGGCGGTGCGAGGGGTCGTACGCCATCGCATCATTGCCGCGCCCGATCGGGAGTTCGGCAATCAGGCGGCCGTTGACGGCGTCGACGACCATCATCACCGCATTAACGCAGCCCATGAACAGCCGTTTGTGGGCCGGGTCGAACGCCAGTCCGTGCGGGCTCTTGCAGTCGGGCGTAGGCCAATGCGCGGTCACTTGGTTGGTGCGCGTGTCGATCCGGATCAGGTCGCTATTCGCCTCGCCCGCGGCATAGACCACCCCATCGCCGGCGACGGCATATTCCATCTTCTCGCCGGCCTTGATCGTCGCGATCGGCGTATCCGTTTTGGGATCGATCACCGTCATCGCGCCGGGATCGCCCTCGACCACGAAGACATGGCCGGTGCGCGGATCGAACGCGATCGCGTCCGCATCGTCGTCGGCTTTTATGCTGTGCGTGACCTTGAGCGTGGCCAGATCGAACGCCACTGCCGTCCCGGCGCGGCCGTCGTCGGTGAAGCCCTGGCCGGTCGCATGCGAGATGGCGGTGCCGTGCGTGCCGCCTGTTATGCCCTCGACCGTGCCGATAATTTCGCCCGTGCGGCCCGCGACGACCGAGAGGCGATCGCCATGCGCCACGTACAAGCGTGCATCGACCGGATCGAACACCGCATAATCCCAGCGGTCGGGCGCGCCGAGCGCGACGGTCTGGCTCAAATGGTAGTCGGGCGATGCGGCCAAGACTGGGGATGCGGCGAGAGCGGCCAGGACGAGCGCGTAACGGCAAAGCTTCATGGGCGGCTCCGTGTGGTTCCCTGCCGTCCGCAGCGTTGTCGTGCCGAAGGCTTATTGGCAAGACGCCGCTGCCCCAAAGATGCCATACCCCCCGTTCCTAATGCTTCGCCTTTCGAGCCACCTTTTTTTGCCGATCGCCGCCGCCGCGATGCTGGCCGTGCCAGCCTGGGCCGGTCCGCCCTTCGTCACCGACGATCCGGAGCCGACCGCGCCGGGCCCTGGGGAAATTTAAAGCTTTGCGGCCGGGACGCACGTGCCGGGCGAGACCGATGGCGGGATGGGCTTCGACATCAATTATGGCGGGGCCAAGGATCTGCAACTTACCGCCGGGCTTCCGCTGGATTACCAGACGGGGCAGGACGATCATGTTGGCATCGGTAACGTCGAACTCGCGATCAAATACAAGTTTCTCCACCAGAGCGACGGCACGCTCGTTCCCGATGTCGCCTTCTTCCCGCGCGCCTTCGTGCCGACCGCCGGAAAGCGCTTCGGCACGCGACGGCTGAGCCTGCTGCTACCGCTGTGGGCACAAAAGGATTTCGGCAAATGGTCGCTGTTCGGGGGTGGCGGCTACACGATCAATCCCGGCGCCGGGCAGCGCAATTTCTGGCTGACCGGCATCGGCCTGTCGCGCGCGATCGGCGATCGGGTCATGTTGGGGGCCGAAATCTATCGCCAGACGGCGGATGCCGACGATGCCCGCCGCTTCACGGCGGTGAATTTCGGCGGCAGCTATCGGCTGTCGAAGCATTGGTCTTTGCTCGCCTCGGGCGGCCCCGGCATCGAACATAGCCGCTCGCAGGGCCGCTCCGTCTTCTACGCCGCGCTCAAGGCCGATTACTGAACGGGTTGCGGCGGCGGCGGCCCCGGTCCAATCCTGCGCGGGACCGCGCGATAAGCGGGCCAGGGGAGGGCAGTCGGATGGTGAAGATCGAACCGGGCGAGGCGGTGGCGCGGACGCCCTTCTATCGCTCGATGCACGGCCAGGTTCTGGCCGCGATCCTGCTCGGCATCATCGTCGGCATGGCCGATCCCGCGCTGGGCGCGGCGCTGAAGCCGTTGGGCGACGCGTTCATCAAGCTGGTGAAGATGGTGATCTCACCGGTGATCTTCGTGACGGTCGCGACCGGGATCGCGGGCATGGGCGAATTGAAGGCGTTCGGCCGCGTCGCCGCCAAGGCGTTCGGCTATTTTCTCGCGCTGTCGACGCTGGCCTTGGTGATCGGGCTCGCGGTCGCGTTGATCGTGCAGCCGGGCAGCGGCATGCATATCGATCCGGCGACGCTCGATACCAAATCGATCGCCGATTATGTCGAGCAGGCGCACGACCAGAGCGTGATCGGCTTCCTGATGGCGCTGATCCCGACGACGATGCTGTCGGCGCTGACCGATGGCAGCATCCTGCAGACCCTGTTCCTGGCGGTGCTCACGGGAGTCGCGCTGAGCCTGGTCGGGCCACGCGCGCAGCCGGTCACCGACCTGCTCGATCGGCTCGCGCTCGTCATCTTCAAGATCGTCGGTATCCTGATGCGCGCGGCGCCGATCGGCGCGTTCGGCGCGATGGCCTTCACCATCGGCAAATATGGCGTGGGGGTACTGCTCAATCTCGGTGCGCTGGTCGGCTGCTATTTCCTGACCGCGTTCCTGTTCATCGCGATCGTGCTGGGCCTGGTCGCGCGGCTCAACGGTTTCTCGATCTGGGCCTTGCTCCGGTATCTCAAGGCGGAGCTGCTGCTCGTGCTCGGCACTTCGTCTTCGGAAGCCGCGCTGCCGAGCCTGATCGAGAAGATGGAGCAGGCCGGGTGCGACAAGGCGGTGGTCGGGCTGGTCGTGCCGACCGGCTACAGCTTCAATCTCGATGGTACCAATATCTACATGACGCTCGCGGCGCTGTTCATTGCCCAGGCGCTGGATGTGCACCTGGCGGCGGGCCAGATCCTGCTGCTGCTCGCGGTCGCGATGCTGTCGTCCAAGGGTGCGGCGGGCGTGACCGGCGCGGGCTTCATCACGCTCGCCGCGACGCTGTCGATCATCCCGTCGGTGCCGGTCGCCGGCATGGCTTTGATCCTCGGCGTCGACCGCTTCATGAGCCAGGGCCGCAGCCTGACCAACTTCATCGGTAACGCGGTCGCGACGATCGTCGTCGCGCGCTGGGAAGGCGCGCTCGACAAGGAGCAACTCGCCATCGCGCTACGCGGCGATCGGTAAAGGTCAGAACCTCTTCTTCACCGACAGGCGCACCGTGCCGCTGCGTTCCTTCTCGGCGGCGCGCGCGCCCAGTTCGGCGCCGATCACCCACGAGTTGAAATTGAACTCGTTGTCGAGCGACAGGCTATATTGTTCGCGGCCCCAATCGAGCGTTTCGATCCCGAACAGGGCCGGGCCGGCGATGTCGGCATAATCGACCATCTGGCGGCTTGAGCCCTGGAATTCGTGGCTCCATTCGGCGCGAAGCGACGGCATGTAGCTGCCACCCGCGATCGGCTTGATCAGCGAGACTCTGCCGCCGAGCACGCCGGTCAGCGAATTCACGATACGGCGGCCGAAGCGGAGGTCGTAAAGACCGGCGCCGGTCTCGGTATAGGCATCGAGCACCGCGCGCTCATAATCGCCGCGTCCGTAGAGCGACCAGCGCAGCGTGCTGTTGCTGCGGTCGAGGCCGGTCGAGAGCGAGGCAAAGCCGAGATTGCCGTCGCGCGAGCCGGTGGCGGTGCTGCCCGTCGTGGCCGCGACGCGGCGGGTGTGGAAGCGGATATCGCCATAGCCCGCGACGCCGTCGATGAAGGCGCCGTCGATCGGGGTGGCGCTGAAATAAGCGGCGCCGACCGCGTCATGGCCCGAGACGCGTCCGGCGTCGTGGGCGATCTTGGTCACGTCGCGGCCATAGCCGCCGCCCACGCCGACGATCAGCCCGTCGATCGCCTTCATGTCGACGCCGCCGCTGAGGCCCGAGGTCGAGACATTCATCTTCGCCCGGTTGCTGGTGGCGTCGCGGTGCCCGATCTCGAGCGCGCCGCCCGTCCAGAAGGCGAGCGCGCCCGGCGAACTGCCCGAGCTGCCGCCGGCGGCCTTGTGGCTTGCCGCCGCGTCGGCGTCGTCGGCAGCCCGACGCGCGTCGGTTGCCGCCCGCAGGCTTTCGTCGTGCAGGATGTCGAGGCCATGGGTGCGATTATTGTCGCGCGGATCGTCCATCATCGTCCGGCCGCCGACCAGCGCATCCAGCGCGAGGCGCGCGCCCATGTCGGACCGGTGTCCGCCGCGGCCGTGCAGATCTTCGGTGCGCCGCATGAAATTATCGACCTGCGTGCGCGAGAAGTTGCGCGCGGTTTCCGCCTGGGCGTCGCTGATCGCGCGCACGGTGGGATCGGCCGAGGGATCCGGCCGCGCGGTGACGGTGATCGTAGCAGTCCCGTCCGCCGACGGGCCGAACTGGTTCTGGAGGTGGTAGATGACGACGATCTGACCGCCGAAGCGTGGCTTGGGCGTCACGTCGAGGCGATAGGTCGGCGCGTCCGTCGTGCCGCCCTGAACGATCGCGGTGGTCGCCGAATCCGCCGGCGTGACCGAGACGATCGTCGCCCCGGTGAAGGGCCCGTTGGTCGCACCCGCGGTAAGGTCGATCGAAACGCGCTGATTGTCGGTCGTGCTGGCCGTTTTCGGCTGGACCACGGGCATGTTGCCGACGACCTCGATCGACACCTGCGCCGGGGCCGACGAACCGCCCGGCCCGACCGCGATGAACGAGAAGCTGTCCGGACCGAAATAGCCGGGATCGGGGGTGTAGACGGCGGTGATCCCGGCCAGCGCCGCACGTTCGGAAGGCAGGTGGGACGATGACCGCGCCGAAGCGCCGGGGGCATCGCCGATCAGCGTTATCTTGCCGTGGTGCGGCGGGGTGACGATCACGATATCGGTGTAGAAACCGGTCACGAGGTTCGACAGGTTGATGTTGGTGCTGGCGTTCGTATTCTCGCCACCGCCGCTCTGGACCGGTGTCGAGGTGACCTGGGTCGAGGCCGGGATGGTTGCCGGGGGCACGGCGGCGGCGACCGTGATCGTGACCGCCGCGGCCGCCGAGCTGCCGCCCGGTCCTGTCGCCGCATAGGAGAAACTGTCGGGGCCGGAATAACCGCTCGCGGGGGTGTAGGTGACGACGTCGCCCGCCACGCTGGTGGTGCCGTGCGCCGGCGCGGTGGTGACCGCGACCGCGGTGTGAATTCCGGTGATCGACCCGGAGAGGTTGATCGCCTTGGGAGTCCCATAATCGACGTTCGCCGAAGCGGCGGCAACCGACGGTGCCGCCGGCGCCGCGATCGTGAGCGAGACGGTCGCCGGGGTCGAGGGTCCGCTCGGGCCGGTGGCGGTATAGGTGAAGCTGTCGCTGCCAATATAACCGGCGGCCGGCGTGTAGGTGACGATGTTGCCCGCCACGCTGGTCGTGCCGTGTGTGGGCGGCGATGCCACCGTAACCGCGCTGTGCGTGCCGGTGATCGAAGCCGTCAGGTCGATCGCCTTGGCGGTGTTGTAATCGACATTGGCTGAGACCGGAGTGACGATCGGGGTGAGGGGCGGCGCGATCGTGAGCGTCACCGTCGCGGCAGAGGACATCCCGCCCGGGCCGGTGGCGGTGTAGGTGAAGCTGTCGCCGCCGAAATAGGTGGCGACCGGTGTGTAGGTGACGACGTCGCCGGCCACGCTGGTGCTGCCGTGCGCGGGACCGGTGGCGATGGCGATCGCGGTGTGGACGCCCGTGATCGCGCCCGCGAGATTGATCGCCTTGGCCGTATGGAACAGCACGCTCGTGGAGACCGGGGCGACTGTCGGCGCCGCGGGCGGGTTGATAGTGAGCGTGACGGTGGCGGCCGCCGAAGTGCCGCCGGGCCCGGTCGCGGTGTAGGTGAAACTGTCGCTGCCGGAATAGCCGCTGGTGGGCGTGTAGGTGACGATATCGCCGGCTATGCCGGTGGTGCCATGCGCGGGGGCCGAGGCGACCGCGATCGATGTGTGTGTGCCCGTGATCGAACCCGAGAGATCGATCGGCTTGGCGGTGTTGTAGGTGACGGTCGCGGATACGGCGGCGGCGACCGGCGCGGCGCCGGGCGACGCGACGGTGAGCGTGACGGCTGCAGCGGCCGACGTGCCGCCGGGGCCGGTCGCGGTGTAAGTGAAACTATCGCTGCCGCTATAACCGCTGGTCGGGGTGTAGGTGACGACGTCACCCGCCACGCTGGTGGTGCCGTGCGTTGGGCCGGAGGCGACCGCGATCGAGCTGTGGACGCCGGCGATCGAGGCGGCCAGGTTGATCGGCGTCGCCGTGTTGAACGCGACGCTGGCGGATGCCGCCGCGACGGTCGGCGCGCCGGGCGTTGCGATCGTGAGCGTGACGGTGGCGGCGCTGGAGGTGCCGCCCGGACCGGTCGCGGTATAGGTGAAGCTGTCGGCGCCGAAATAGCCGCTGGTCGGTGTGTAAGTGACCACATCGCCCGAGACGCTGGTGGTGCCATGCGCCGGGACGGATGCGACCGCGATCGAGCTGTGCGTGCCGGTGATCGAACCCGAAAGATCGATCGCCTTGGCGGTGTTGTAATTCACGCTGGCCGAGGCCGCCGCAACCACCGGCACGCCCGCCGTCGCGACCGTGAGCGTGACGGTTGCGGGAGCGGACGTGCCACCCGGACCGGTCGCAGTGTAGGTGAAGCTGTCGCTGCCGCTATAGCCGCTGGTGGGCGTGTAAGTGACGACGTCGCCCGCCACGCTGGTGGTGCCGTGGGCCGGACCCGACGCGACCGCGATCGATGTGTGCGGGCCGGTGATCGAACTGGAAAGGTCGATCGCCTTCGCGGTGTCGTGGGCGACGCTGGCGGACGCGGCGGCGGCGACGGGAGCGGCCGGCGTTGCGACCGTCAGAGTGACGGTGGCGGGGGCTGATGTGCCGCCGGGGCCGGTCGCGGTATAGGTGAAGCTGTCGGTGCCGAAGTAGCCGCTGGTCGGCGTGTAGCTGACGACATCGCCTGACACGCTGGTGGTGCCGTGCGTGGGACCGGATGCGATCGCGATCGAGGAATGGACACCCGTGATCGAAGTCGAGAGGTCGATTGCCTTGGCGGTATCATAGGTGACGCTGGCGGATGCGGCGGCGGCCGTCGGCGCGGCCGGCGTGGCGACCGTCAGGGAGACGGTGGCAGCGGCCGATGTGCCGCCCGGCCCGGTGGCGGTGTAGGTGAAGCTGTCGCTGCCGAAATAGCCGCTGGTGGGCGTGTAGGTGACGACGTCGCCGGCCACGCTGGTCGTGCCATGCGCCGGGCCCGAAGCGACCGCGATCGAGCTGTGCACGCCGGTGATCGACGTGGAGAGGTCGATCGGCTTGGCGGTGTTGTAGCTGACGCTCGCGGATGCGGCGGCCGCGACCGGCGCGCCCGGCGAGGCGATGGTCAGCGTGACGGTGGCGGCGGCGGATGTGCCGCCCGGGCCGGTGGCGGTGTAGGTGAAGCTGTCGCTGCCAAAGTAGCCGCTGGTCGGCGTGTAAGTGACGACGTCGCCGGCGATGCTGGTGGTGCCGTGCGCGGGGCCGGAGGCAACCGCGATCGACGTGTGCGCGCCCGTGATCGAGCCCGACAGATCGATCGCCTTGGCGGTGTTATAGGCAACGCTGGCGGAAGCGGCGGCGACGGTCGGCGCCGCGGGTGCGGCGACGGTGAGCGTGACGGTCGCGGCGGCCGACGTGCCGCCCGGCCCGGTCGCGGTATAGGTGAAACTGTCGCTGCCGAAATAGCCGCTGGTGGGCGTGTAGGTGACCACGTCGCCTGCCACGCTGGTCGTGCCATGGGCCGGGCCGGACGCGACCGCGATCGATGTGTGGACGCCGGTGATCGAGCCGGACAGGTCGATCGGCTTGGCCGTGTTGTAGCTGACGTTCGCGGATGCGGCGGCGACGGTCGGCGCGGCCGGGGTGGCGACCGTCAGCGTGACGGTGGCTGCGCTGGACGTGCCGCCGGGGCCGGTGGCGGTGTAGGTGAAGCTGTCGGAGCCGAAGTAACCGCTGGTCGGCGTATAGGTGACCACGTCGCCCGCCACGCTGGTGGTGCCGTGGGCCGGGCCGGACGCGACCGCGATAGATGTGTGGACGCCGGTGATCGAGGCCGACAGATCGATCGCCTTGGCGGTGTTGTAGCTGACGCTCGCCGATGCGGCGGCGACGGTTGGGGCGGCGGGGGTCGCGACCGTCAGCGTGACGGTGGCGGGCGCCGAGGTGCCGCCAGGGCCGGTCGCGGTGTAGGTGAAGCTGTCGCTGCCGAAATAGCCGCTGGTCGGCGTATAGGTGACGGTGTCGCCGGAGATGCTGGTGGTGCCGTGCGCGGGGCCGGACGCGATGTTGATCGCGGTGTGGACGCCCGTGATCGCGCCGGACAGGTCGATCGGCTTGGGCGTATTGTAGGCGACACTCGCCGAAGCGGCGGCGACCGTCGGCGCGGCAGGCGTGGCAATTGTCAGCGTGACGGTCGCGCTGGCCGATGTGCCGCCCGGCCCGGTCGCGGTATAGGTGAAACTGTCGCTGCCGAAATAGCCGCTGGTGGGCGTGTAGGTGACCACGTCGCCCGAGACGCTGGTCGTGCCATGTGCCGGGCCGGATTCGACCGTAATCGCGCTGTGGACGCCGGTGATCGAGCCGGACAGATCGATCGCCTTGGCGGTATTGAAGCTGACGCTGGCGGAGGCCGGGGCCACGGTCGGCGCACCCGGCGTGGCAATGGTCAGCGTCACGGTCGCGGCGCTGGACGTGCCGCCCGGCCCGGTCGCGGTGTAGGTGAAACTGTCACTGCCGAAATAGCCGCTCGTGGGCGTGTAGGTGACGACATCGCCCGAGACGCTGGTGGTGCCGTGCGCCGGGCCGGACGCGACCGTGATCGAGGTGTGGACGCCGGTGATCGCACTCGCCAGGTCGATCGCCTTGGCCGTGTTGAAAGAGACGCTGGCCGAGGCCGCAGCGACGGTCGGCGCGGCGGGTGTGGCGACGGTCAGCGTGACGGTCGCGGCGCTGGATGTGCCGCCGGGGCCGGTCGCGGTGTAGGTGAAGCTGTCGCTGCCGAAGTAGCCGCTGGTCGGCGTGTAGGTGACGACGTCGCCCGCCACGCTGGTGGTGCCATGCGCAGGGCCGGACGCGACCGCGATCGAGGTGTGAACCCCGGTGATCGAGCCCGACAGATCGATCGCCTTGGCGGTTTCGTAGGTGACGTTGGTCGAGGCAGCGGCGACGGTCGGCGCGGCGGGGGTGGCGACAGTGAGCGTGACGGTGGCGGCGGCCGACGTGCCGCCGGGCCCGGTCGCGGTGTAGGTGAAACTGTCGCTGCCGAAATAGCCGCTGGTCGGCGTGTAAGTAACGACGTCGCCGGAGACGCTGGTGGTGCCATGGGCGGGGCCAGACGCGACCGCGATCGAGCTGTGGACCCCCGTGATCGAGCCCGACAGGTCGATCGGCTTGGGCGTATTGTACGCGACGCTGGCGGATGCGGCGGCGACGGTCGGTGCGACGGGGGCGGCGACGGTGATGGTCACGGTCGCGGCGGCGGATGTGCCGCCCGGTCCGGTCGCAGTGTAGGTGAAACTGTCGGCGCCGAAGTAACCACTGGTCGGCGTATAGGTGACAACATCGCCCGCGACGCTGGTGGTGCCATGCGCGGGGCCCGAGGCGACCGTGATCGCGGTGTGGATACCGGTGATCGAACCCGAGAGGTCGATCGCCTTGGCGGTTTCGTAGGCGACGTTGGTCGAGGCGGCCGAGACTGTTGGCGCAGGGGGTGCGGCGACGGTGAGCGTCACGGTTGCGGCGCTGGATGTGCCGCCCGGACCGGTGGCGGTATAGGTGAAGCTGTCGGAGCCGATATAGCCACTGGTGGGTGTGTAGGTGACGACATCGCCGGCCACGCTGGTGGTGCCATGGGCCGGGCCGGACGCGACCGTGATCGCGGTGTGGACGCCGGTGATCGAGCCGGACAGGTCGATCGCCTTGGCGGTATTGTAGGTTACGTTCGCCGAGGCCGCGGCGACCGTCGGCGCGGCGGGCGTGGCGACCGTCAGCGTGACGGTCGCAGCGCTCGAGGTGCCGCCTGGCCCGGTCGCGGTATAGGTGAAGCTGTCGCTGCCGAAATAGCCGCTGGTGGGCGTGTAGGTGACGATGTCGCCGGCGACGCTGGTGGTGCCGTGCGCAGGCCCCGAGGCGACCGTGATCGCGGTGTGGACACCCGTGATCGAGCCCGACAGGTCGATCGCCTTGGCGGTGTTGAAGCTGACGTTCGCGGACGCCGCGGCAACAGTCGGCGCGGGCGGGTTGGCGACGGTGAGCGTGACCGTGGCAGCGGCGGAGGTGCCGCCCGGCCCGGTCGCGGTGTAAGTGAAGCTGTCGCTGCCGAAATAGCCGCTGGTGGGTGTGTAGGTGACGACATCGCCCGCCACGCTGGTGGTGCCGTGCGCCGGGCCGGAGGCGACCGTGATCGCGGTATGCGGTCCGCCCGTGATCGAGGCGGACAGATCGATCGCCTTGGCGGTGTTGTAGCTGACGTTGGCCGAGGCCGCCGCGACGATCGGCGGGGCGGGCAGGTTGACCACCTGGGTCACGGTGTTCGAGACGCTCGTCGCGTTGTTGGTGTCGCCGCTATAGGTTGCGGTGATGCTGTGACTGGCGACCGACAGGCTGGACGTGCTGAAGGTGGCCACGCCTGCGGTCAGGGCAGGCGTACCGAGCGTGGTGGCGCCGTCCTTGAACGTCACCGTTCCGGTCGGCGTGCCGAAGCCCGTCACGGTGGCGGTGAAGGTCACGCTCGCATTCTGGATCGACGGATTGTTGTTGGAGACCAGGGCGGTCGCGCTGGTCGCCTTCGCGACCGTGAAGCTGAGCGTGCCGCTGGCCTGGGTGAAGGCGCCCGTTCCGGTCGAGCTGTCGGTGACATTGACCGTGAAGTTCGACGTCGCAGCCGTGGTCGGCGTGCCGGACAGCGTGCAATTGGCTGCGAGCGTGACGCCCGCCGGCAGCGAGCCGGTGACGGGGGTGGTCGCGCAGCTATACGCCGCCTTGCCGCCGCTCGCGGTGATGCTCACGCCCGACAAGGCGGTGCCGATCGTGCCGGTGGTAGCGCTCAGGCCGATCGTCAGCACCGGGTTCGAGACCGGAACCGTCACCGTCACCGAATTGGAGGTGCCGCTGCTGTTGGTCGCGGTGAAGGTGAAGCTGTCAGTGCCGCGAAAGCCGGCGGCAGGCTTGTAGCTGGCGATGCCCGCCGCATTGACGCTGACCGTGCCGCCCTGCGCGGTGGTGGCGGATCCGACCGCATAGCTGGTCGGGCTGAAAGTGACATGGCCCGACAAATCGATCGAGGTCGCCGACGCGCTGCCGCTATTATAGGCGACGGCCGTGGAGGTGAACGCGGTCGCGACCGGCTTCGGCCCATCGACGATCACGTTGACTGTGATCAGCCGGGCGATGTTGTTGTTGTCGATCGTGAAACTGTCGGTGCCGGAAAAACCGGCGGACGGCGGCTTGTAGTCGATTTCACCGGCCAGAACGCGGTTCTGCCCACCGCCCTGCACCGTCACGCCCGGGCCGAACAGGGGATCGTTGAGGTTGGGCCGTCCCACGCCGTCATTTTCATAAGGCCGGATCGCGGTGGTCGAACTCAGATTATGGCAGCCACCGCTGGTATTCGTGATGTTGGTGACCGTGACCCCGATGTTTTGATAGGAGCCATCGCCCGCATTGGTGAAGTGCAGCGTGGCGATATCGGCCGGACCGACCGCGCAGGGGTAGGTCGCCGCCTGCGCGGGCATCGCCGCCAGCGCGACGAGCAGGGCCGCGGCGCAGAACAGAACAGCGCGGCGCAACAGTCCGCTCACCATCGCGGCGAATTGCCCGGCGCGTGCACGATTACTGAAGCTCGACATCGATCCCCCGGCCCGCCTCACCCCAAGCGGTCTTCGCGGAGTCAAAGGTACGACTCCGAAGTCTACTATATCGATGAATTATCGAGGGTTTGTACAAAGATCGGGAGAATCAACCAGTTTGACTGCTATTTGTTGCGAGTCTCTCTAAAGTATTAATTGAGTCACCGGTGAAAGTGATATTTAAGTCTATGTCATAATGGCGTCAGAAATGATCCATTATGATGATATTTTCGACGATATTGGATGATTGTGGGGCAGGGGCGCGCATGACTCAGCAATTCATGGGGCAGGTCAACATGTTTGGCTTCCCCTTTGCGCCACGTTATTGGGCGCTCTGCAACGGCCAGCTCATGGCGATGAACCAGAATATGGCGCTGTTTTCCCTGCTCGGAACGCAATATGGCGGCGACGGCAAGAGCACGTTCGCGCTGCCCAATTTGCAGAGCGCGAGCCCGGTCGGTGCGGGGTCGTCGGCCGCTCCGGTGTGGCAGCCCGCGCCGTACGCGCAGGGAACCGTGGCCGGTGTCGAGACGGTGACGCTGACCGCGGCGAACGTTCCGATCCACGTCCATAATCTGATGGCGACCATCGCGGCCGGGGCGGACGGCGATCCCGTGGATGGCGAATTGCTCGGGACCAGCACGAAGCCGATCTACGTCAAGACGGGCAGCGGGATGGCGCTCCAGGGCGGCCCGCTGGGGGGTAATGCCAGCCTGCCGCACCCGAACATGCAGCCGTTCCTGGTGGTCAACATGTGTATCGCGCTTTCGGGCGTCTATCCGTCGAAGAACTGAACGGCGGCACCGCCGCATGAGGGGAATGCCTGATGACCGAGCCGTTTATCGGAGAGATACGGTGGCTGCCCTTTTCGAGGACCCCGACCGGGTGGCTGCCGTGCGACGGCAGCCTGCAGTCAATCTCGTCATATGACACGCTCTATACGTTGATCGGCACGACCTATGGCGGTGACGGCAACACGAATTTCGGGACGCCCGACATGCGGGGACGCGTGCCGATCCATCAGGGCACCGGGCAAGGCCTCAGCACGCGCACGATCGGCCAGATGGCGGGCACCGAGGTGATCAACCTCCAACTGAATCAAACCGGCCATATGCATACTTTGATGGCTTCGGCGGACGCGGCCACGGATAGCAAGCCGGCGCCGGGTCTCTCGCCGGGAATGGTCGCGGCGGACGACACCTTATATTGCGCAGGCGACGGCACCAGCCAGAGCGCGACGCTGGGTGGTTCGTCGCTCTCCTTTGTCGGTAACGCAATGCCGCACGAAAACTGCGCCCCGACGCTGACGATCCGCGCCTTCATCTGCTGGGCAGGCATCTTTCCATCACAGGGTTGAGCCGCGGCCGAACAGGCGGGGCTGGTACAGGAGGTCTTTCGTGTCGGATCCATTTCTCGGCGAAGTCAGGATGTTCGGTTTCGCCTTCCCACCCTATCAATGGGCTGCCTGCAACGGCGTGACGCTCAACATCACGCAGAATGCGCAATTATATTCGCTGATCGGCACCGCGTTCGGCGGAAACGGCACGACGAATTTCCAACTGCCCAATCTTGCCGCCCGGATGCTGTGCAGCATCGGCGCCGGGGCGGGTTTGACGCAGCGCGACATGGGCGATGCTTTCGGCGAGGCCGCGGTCCAGCTGACCACCGATACGATTCCGCCGCACAATCATGCGCTCGGTATCTATCAGAACGGCACGCGCACGCCCGCCCCCACCCAGCAATCGGCACTGTCGACGTCGGATCTCAACGCGATGTACTGCAACGATGGCAAAGGCGCGACGATCGCGATTTGCGCGACCTCGATCGGCGGGAACAATATACCACACGAAAATCGCCAGCCGTTCCTGGCGATGAATTTTTCGATCGCGCTGGCCGGGGCCTACCCCTCCTTCGATTGAGCCTCTCTCCACCAGCCCCGTCCGCTTTATCGCGCGATCTGATCGATCAGGGGATCGGTCTTCGCGCCGTGACGGGTGCGGACACCCTGTTCCTGAGGAGTCTGTACCGCGCGGGTCGTGCCGAGGAGATGGCACGGACCGGCTGGCCGGCCGAGGAGGTGACCCACTTTCTCGACGATCAGTTCCGCCTGCAGCATCACCATTTCACCACTCATTATGCGCATGCGAACAATGCGATCGTGACCGCGGACGGGGCGGCGATCGGCCGGCTGATGCTGGATCGGACCGCGCGGCCGTGGCGGGTGATCGAGGTCGCGTTCTTGCCTTCGATGCAGGGCCACGGCCTGGGCAGCGCGCTGCTGCGCTGGCTCCAGCAGGCGGCGCGCACGGAGACGGCAGGCGGGATCGATCTGCACGTCGCGTTCGACAATCCGCGCGCCGAAGCGCTCTATCGGCGGCTCGGTTTCGAAGAGGCGCCCAACGACAGCGCCACGCACCGCCGCTTGCTGTGGACGGTCAGTTGAAGATCGCCTGATAGGTCACGCCGGCCTGGTCGCGCCCGAGCGGAACGATGAAGATGCCGAGCTTCCCCATCATCGCATTTTCCATCCAGTAGATACGCTGCGGCAGCACGACCGGCGACGCGCTGCGGAAGGTGAGCGAGAAGGGCTGGCGCATCGTTCCCGGCATGCCGTTGTGCAGGGGCAGGGGGCGGACCTCGACCAAAGTGAGCGCCATGCTCGCCTCGCCGATCGCAAGCTCGAACGTCTGGTTGGCCGCGCCTGCGAACCGTTCGATCGGAAGCAACTCCATGCGGCCCTATCTCCTGTCCCTGTCGCCCGGCCGGCGACGGTCAAAGCGTCCTGATTTCGCCAACCTCTTCGATCACCACCGGGTGCCCTTCGATCTCCTGCGGCAACGATGCGACCAGGTCGGGCGTCCGTTCGCGCACCAGAATCTGGATGGCGGCGACCGCGCCCTGGGCAGTTACGCCAACGCCGACGACGCCCGGCCGCGCCAGCAATCCGGGCGTGGCCCGCTCCTTGGCCGCCTCGGCCTGCTCTGTCGGAATCGTCATGTGCGTCTTTCCATGAAGCGTGCCCCGCCGATTATGGCACAGGTCGCCATCGAGGGGCAGTGGACTTACGGCTCAATAGACGACGCTTACGGCGGCGCCGGTCAGGCCCGTCAGCGCGGCAAGCACCGTGGACAGATTATTGGCGTAAGTCGTGAGATTAGTGTCGCCGGCGAAAAGCAGCCCGACCGGCTGGTTTCCGGGATCGGTGGTGATGAGCGATCCGCTGTCGCCCGCCATGGAAAAGGCCCCCGAAACCCGTTTCACCGAAAATGTGTTTTGGAGGGTGCTGCTGCCAGTGGGGTAGGTGACGACGATCGTCAGCCCGATCGCCCTGACCGTAGCCGCTTTGGTCCAGCCGGTGGTCCGCCCGCTTTTCTGCACCGCCAGATTGATCACCGGCGCGGTGACCGGCGCAACCAGCTTTTCCACCACGCCGTTGTCGCGCAGAATGCGCGGGTCGACATTCACCCCGCGCGCGATCGCGGCGATCGCGGCGTCCACGGGCGTCTGCCCGTTGATCACGATCGGCACGAAATTGGACAGGCTGGCGATCACGTCGGCGGGGCACGCGCCGCCATCCGGGATCGACTGCTGGCTGATCGTCGATTCGAGGGGAAGCGTGTTGGTGTCGGCGAGCACATGGTTGTTGCTCAGAATATATTTCGTGCCGTTCGACTGGACGACGCAGCCGAGCGTCCCCGAATATTGGCGTGCGCACGGCGCGATCGAGACGCCGCCCTGGACGGGGCGATATTTCGCCTGATAGCCGGCGCTGGCGCGGATCTCGCCGACCTCTTCATAGACGATCGGTATGCCATGTTCGCTCACCTGCGGCAGGCTGGAGGCCGACGCGGCCAGCTTGTCGACGAGCATCAGCAACGCCGCCCCGCCGGCGGGATTTCCCGCCACCGTATTTTCCGTAATGCCGACGCCGCGCACCAGCATGCTGTCTTTTTCGGCGGCTAGCCCAAGCCTGCGTCCGCTTTCCAGATGGGCTTTTACCAGTTGCTCGTGGTCGGCGAGCAATTCGTCGAGCTGGCCGCGCGTAACGTTCAAGTCATGCAGCTGCCCGAGTGAAACATCTGGTCTCATTGTCACCCTCCTCAGTATAAATCTTTGAACACGGCAAAACCGATTCAATTAAACCCAAACTCTATCAAATGACCGCACGATTTGGATAATGCCAGATCCGCTCGTTCGTGATTGATGGCGGCACGGGATGGATTGGCCAAAGTTTGGTAAAATAGTTATGATTGTAAATTAATTTGGACGGTAGTTAACGGTTCAACTCATAGTGCGATATGAAGAATTGACTGTATAAGATATGTAGTCGGTTCTGTTGTCCACGACTCCACGGCCCAACCCATAGGGTCAGGCGAAGAGTTCGATGCGAATCATGCCACCTCGACATATATGGAAATTTGAGTCGTTCAAATAACGACTCATAGCTAAAGCAACCATTTAGACCGGCAAATAGTTGACCCGGACTACAACCTGCTCAATTCATCGCGAATAGAATTTGCGACGGGAGGCCTCCAGCAAGGCTTCGCGAACAATACTTTATTGCAATTCGATGACGACGCCCGTGGCCGGGCGCGAAGGGGAGAAGGCGAGTGGGGAACTGCTACATCTTCAACCCGGCGAACGACGTGCTGGAAGTCACGCTCAACAACGTCAGCCTCGGTCCGATCGCGGCCGCCGATCCAGGCTCGGGCTATGCGCCGCAGTCGATGGTGGTGACGACCGCGCGCCATGACGATGGTGACGGCTATCTCGCCATCGCCGATCCGAACCTGATCTCCATCTCCTACCCCGACGATCCGAACGGGATGTACGGGCCCTATGTGGTCGGCATCTGCTTCCACGGAGGCGTCTCGGTCGCCGATGACCTGATCCTCTACGCGGGCCGCAGTTCCGCCACGGGTCCGGCCACGGTCGTCGTCATGAATACGCGAGGCTTCATCCTCGACACCCAATGCTCGCCCGGCGCGACGCTGCCCAAAAGCGGCGGCGACGGCGCGGCATGAACGCGCGGCTTCGCGCCGCTCTTAACGCAGGAGACCTCCGATGGCCGGCAACGTTTATTGCTTCAATTGCTACAACGAGCCCCTCAACCAGCTGAACGTGAACGGCGTGCCCTTCGGCACCGTGACGCCGGCGATCGGCGGCTGGGCAGCAACCGGCGGCACGGTCTATACGCCGCTCGCGGTTCCGGTGCCGCGCTCGAAGCATGGCGATGGCAGCGGCGCGACCTTTCCCAACGACATGCCCACGCCTTTGCGCATCAATTGGGACAGCTGGACGGTCCAGACCCAGATCGACATATCGAAGATCCCCAACCTGTCGTTGAACGACGATCTGATCCTCTACATCGCGATCAACCAGCTGACGCTGATGAGCACGCGCGGCTTTGTCCTGCTCACCCAGCCGGTCAGCCCCGCCGGTCAGACGCCCAAGGCGGTCGCCCTGTTGAAGGAGTTCAAGGGGGATCACGGCTGAGTCCGGAGGCGTCGTTGCGGACGGGACCCCATGACAGATTTCGGCTTCCAGAATTATGACGGCTTTTATGCCGTTTTCGGTGCGCAGCCCAAAGGCGCACCGGCGGGAGTCTATGTCCTGGTGCCCTTCGCGGCGACGCCGCCGCCTTCGCTGAGCCTTGCCCAATTGTGGGCGCTCCCGGGGCCGTGGGCGCTGATTTCGCGCGGCGACATCTGGGATTTCGTCGAGGAATCGCCTTCGACGGCCGCGCAGGCGCTCAAGCTCGCCGGCCTGGGCCAGGGCTGTGCTGTCGCCTGGCACGCCGATCCCGAATGCGCCGCCGCCTGGTGGCCGGGGCCGGGTGCGGCGCCACTCTATCAAAGCCTGATCCTCGACCCGGGCGGCGGATCGCTCCGCCAGATCCGCGGAACGGTGGTCGCCAATCTGGCCAACGTCTCGCTGACGTTGCCCGGCGGCGCGACGGTCGGCCTCGACGGCGCTTCGCTCGCCTTCGACAGCAGCAAGCTCAGCGCACGATTCAACCTAGGCCGCAGCGACACGCCCATGCAGGTGCTCACGTTCGACACGGCTTCCTTCCTGACCGTGGCCAAGGGTGCGGTCGCGGCGGGTGGTTTGCTGGCAACCGCGGCCTGGCGGCCGCGCAGCCTGTTCCTCCTCGGCGAGGATGTCAGTCTGATGCGGGGCAATGCGATCGGCGCGCCCGACATTCGCTATTGGCGCGATATCGGCGCGGCGGCGGCGCAACGTATCCGCCTGCCGCTGTTCCAGCCGGTCGACGTTTCGGTGCCGGTCGTGACGACGACCTTCGGTATCAACCCGGCCCGGCCGTTCGATCCGGATGCGACCCGCTTCGATCTGGCGCCGGCGAGCTATAGCTGTCTCGCGAATGCGGCGCCGTTCCTGACCCGCGACGGCGTGGCGATCGGGCTGACGCCGGCGACGGGAGTCGGCTTCCATCTCGGCCTCGGCTTCAGCGTCGCGACGGGGAAGCCCGCCGTCTATCTGGCGCCTTATGGCCGATACGCGCTGGCCGGCCCGGCCGGCGGCGCGCCGTTCAAGCTGATGCCCGGCCTGTCCGGCCTCGAGCGGATCGAGGCGGTGACCGGCGACCTGCTCGAACTGGTGCCCGCCAATGCCGCTTATGGCACGGCCGCCTGGGCGGGTCCGCCTAAGGGCGAGACCGACCCGCCCCGCCTGGTGTCGACCTGCACCACGTCCTGGGCCCGGCTGGTACCGGCGGCGAGCCGCCCATATTTCGCGCAACCGCTCGCCTCGGTCTTCTACGCCAGTGCCGGCGACAGCGCCTTGCCGCGCGCGGCCGACGCGCTCGTCGCCAACCTGACCGGCACCGAAGATCCCTATCCGCTCGCCCCTTATGCAAATGCTTATGGGCCGAACATCAATGTCGGCATGCCCGCCACGGCGATCGCGACCTTCGAGCATCTTTATCTTTCCGGCGTGCGGGGCGCCTTGCTGGGCAGTCAGCGTCAGCCGGTCTTCTCGATCGACGGCAAGAGCCTGACCGCGACCGGCGCGACGCCGCGGGGCCTGATGGCGGATATCGGCCCCGGCGCCGGCGCGGCGGCGGGGCGGCTGCCGGTCCGGCGGGCGCGATTGCGCCGCTCGGCACCGCCAGCGGCGACGCCCGACGGGCAGTGGCAGCGGCTTTATCTGGCCAAGGGCGTGACGAGCGCGGTGCGGCTCGATCCTAACGACGATGGGGTGGTCGATCCGGTGATCGCCAACGCGATGATGCAGCCCGATCTCTTCCTGGTTTACAACAATTGGGGAAACCATCCGATCAACCCGGTCGGCGAGCTCGATGTCGGCGGCTTCTCGTTCGACTGGATGCCGCTGAACAATCTCGATCCGACGATGCTGATGGTGGCCAAGTTCACCACCAAAGTCAGCCTTCAGGACATGTTCGCGATGACCGGGCGCTGGCGCGATGCCGACAAGCTGGTTGCCCCGAATGCTACCGCAGTTGCTGGCGGCAAGCCGGATTTCCACACGGCGCAACAGGTCTTCATTGACGCGCTGGCGGTGGCGAGAAGCGCGCCGCTGCCCTTGTTCGACGACTTCCTGCAGCGGATCGCGCTGGACCCGACCTGGACCGGCATCGTCGTCTTCAACGCACCGGTCGACGGCAACAACATGCCGCCGACGCTGCAGATCCTGATGGCGGGCATGAACAGTCCGCTCAAGGCGCATCATCTGGCGGTCGACGTCACGATGCTGCAGACCCAAGCGGGCGTACCGAGCGACCTTGGCCCCAGTTCGGTGGCCGGCGTCATCTCCTATGATGCGAGCGCGGGCACGGTGCCCGCCGGCAATGGGGATTACGGCTTCTTCACGAAGAGTCTGAAGGTCGGGATTTTCGGATCCGCCGTCACGCTTTTCAATGCCGAGGTAGGCGTCTCGGCCAATCTCTTCTTCGGCCGCACCGTCACGCTGAATCCGCCTTATGGTGATCCGGCATGCCCGAACACGTTCCTGCTGAAGGGCATCTATCACATGGTGGCGGGCGTCCCGACGGTGACGTTCGTGCTGCCGCAGCCGCAACGGTTCGATTTCCCGGTCGGGGACAGTTTGCAGGAGGGCGGATTCGATTGCGTCCTGAGCCGGTTCGAGATCGATTCCGCCGGCATCCTGCCCCAGCTCCCGCCCACAACCGATCCCCACGGCACCACGACGCATCGCGCGCAGATCACGCTCAACGGTGCGCTCTGGTTCGATCCCGACCCCTTCAAGACCGGGGTCGACCTCTTCTCTTACGGCGTGGTCGGCACCGGCGGGCTCGGCCTCACCAATTTCAGCCTCGAAATGGCGTTCCAGCTGGATGCGCAGGGCCAGCGGCCGCCGCCGCCTTACGCGCCGACGCTCGATGTCGACTATAGCCGTCTCGCCGTTTCGGAGGTGCCGGGAACGGTCCGTCCCGGCGCCTTGCTGTCGGGCCTGCCGCTCAAGCTCAAGGGCATCCTTGCCGACGACGAGGGGCTCGACGTGACCAAGCTCGGCGGCAAGCCGGTCAACGTGCTGCAGATCGCCGGCCGGGAAACCCAGACCCCGCATTTCGCGCTCCAGTTCGAATTGATGATCGGATCGCTCGGCGAGCTTTCCGGGGTGCATGCCGGCCTCGCGGCCGAGATGCGGCTCGCCTGGGGACCGCGCGCGACGACCGCGGACGCGGATGGCGCGCTGCTCACGATCCAGCTTCCCGGTGCCTCCGGCGGCTTCAAGGATCTGAACGTCCAGGGGATGCTGAAACTCGTCTTCGGCGACGCCAATCTGATGCAGGTGCCCTACAAGGACGGCAAGGTCTTCGTCGTCCTGTTCAACAACGTAGCGCTCAGCGTGATGGGGATCACGCTGCCGCCCAAGGTCGTGTCCGACCTGATCCTGTTTTCCGATCCCGCGAACGCCTCGTCCTCGAGCCTCGCCGCCTGCCTCGCGGTGATGCAGCAATGATCGACCCGATCACCACGATCGATGAGGCGATCGGCGAGATCAATCGCCGGTTCGAGGCGACGCTGCCGCGGCTTGCCGATCTCGATCCGAAGTCGTTCCTGGCGAGCCTGTGGAAGCTCGGCGCGGTCGTCCAGGACAACCCGCCCGCGCCTTTGCTGTTCAAGGCATGCGCGACCGATGCCGCGTTCGCCTTCGCCCACAATCTGACGGGCCAGTTCATCGTCTACGTCACCTCGGGCGACGACGCCCCCCTCTCTCCGTGCGTGCCTAACCCCGATTGATGAAAGGACAGATCATGGCCAAGACTCCGCAGAAAAGTCCCACGCGTGCGCTCACGCTCCCCGCGACGACAACCTCCGCGTCCATCCGCTTCGGCATCATCCTCGACGTGAACGGCACCTCGGTTCCGGTCACGAGCGAGGATCTGGCCAACGCCAAGGCGAACGGCGTGGAATTCACGCTTCAGAACGCGGTGACGCTGGGCAGCATCAACGATTTCGAATCCTGGGTGAGTACGCAGTTCAACGTCAGCCTGCCGACCGCGGCCGATCTTCCGCCGCCGCTGGATTCGGTGGTCGGGGCGATCACCGGAATGATCATCACCGTCGAGAAAGCGCATATCAAGGTGCCGGGTTCGGCGTCCAAGGACGGTGTCGGTTATACGCTCGAGACCAATGGTACCTTCCAGCCCGAAATTCCGCTGATCGCGGGCAAGCTGGGTATCCAGGGCATGGTGTTCGGCTTCTCCAACGAACCTGCCGAGAATTGAGGCGGGCGCCGGGAGGGGCAAGCCAGTGACCCGCCTGCTTTTCGGGTTCAACATCGTGCCGCTCGACGGCGGCAAGACCGGTCTGGAGGTATCCTTCCAGACCGGCCAGGCGGGCGCGGGCATGGAAATCGTGGTCGAGCCGATCGCGGTACCGGTCGGCACCGCGTTCGACGGCTGGAACGTCCAGGAAGGGCTGGATCATCTCGCCGGCATCTTCGGCGTGTCCGCGATCGGCGAGATCGGCAATTTGAATCCGCCCGGCCCGTGGGGGGATCTGTTCGGCGACGTGCAGATCCTGCCCAGCCTGCGCGTGCAGCCGGTCGGGAAGGATCCGTCGATCGAGCTCGACGTCCAGCTGTTCAAGAAAGGCCAGCCCCCCAATAGCGGGATCGGCATCGGCGGCGAGATCGTGCCGGGGATCAGCTTCGAGCCCGACATCACGGTCTATGATTTCGTGATCGGCTACGGCAAGGCGCGGGGACTGGACCTGCGCGCGCGCGTGCTGGTCCACAGCAATGACGACAAGACGATGCTGGCGCTCGGCGATCCGGAACCGCCCGGCAAGCCGCAGCTGGTCAGCTATCCCTTTCCGCTGCCCGACCAGAACCAGGCCAGCAGCTTCAAGCTGGTCTTCCTCGGGCTGGGCCAGCGTTTCGCGCCCACGATCGACCTCAACGCGCCCGATCCGCTCGCCGCCGCCTTCGACGACATGGAAAAGGTCTTCACCAGCGACGACCCAACGACCATCCTGACGAAGCTCGTCCAGGATTATTACAAGCCCGAGGTCGGCTGGTTCTTCGCGCTGCATCTCGACGTGCGCGGTTTCACGGTGCGCGCGGTGCTGGCCGATCCGGTGCTCTACGGGCTCGAAATCACGTGCACCGAAGGCGCCTTCGCGGGGCTGCTCGCCGAGATTCTGTATCAGAAGATCGGTGCCGATCTGGGCGTCTTCTACGGCAAGATCGTGCTGCCCGATAATATCCGCCAGATCGAGGTCGGCGCCGGTTCGGCGACGCTGCCGTCCTTCCAGATCTGGATCTACACCAACGGCGATTTCAAGGTCGCGATCGGTTGGCCGCTGGGTGCGGATTCCTTCTCGCTCCAGGTCTATATCTTCACCGGCTCGGCCGGGCTCTATTTCGGCAAGCTGAGCAGCGGCGACAACCCGACCGGCCGGACCGCGCCGTCGGTCGATTACAATCCGATCCTGATCTTCGGCCTCGCGTTGAAGATCGGCATCGGCCGCAGCATCAGCAAGGGGCCGATCTCGGCCGAAGCCTCGCTGACACTGCAGGGCGTGTTCCAGGGCCTGCTCGCCTGGAAGTCGGCCGCCAAGTCGGGCGGATCCGGGATCAACGGGCAGCCCGATTATTACTGGTTCAGCGCATCGGTCACGCTGGCGGGCGTCGTCCAGGGCAGCGTCGATCTCGGCATCATCTCGGCGACGGTCTGCATCGAGGTGTGGGCGACGATCGCGACCGCGTTCGAGACGGGCTGCAACACTTTGGTCTCCGCCCAGGTCGGCGTGAGTGTGCGGGTTTCGATCAAGATCGTGTTCGTCACGATCCACATTTCGTTCTCGGCGACGCTCGATCTCAGCTTCACGCTGATCGACAATCACGGGCCGAACGCGCAGGTCGACGGGCCGAGCAATCCCGATTTGCGCGCCTTCATTCCCAACCAGCAGGCGAAGATCGCGTCGCTGGCGAAGCTGCGCAGCCTGGCCGACACCCGCCTGCGCGCGCCTGGCGACAGCGCGGCGAACCCGCTGCAGCTGAGTTTCATCCTGCAGCCGACGGTGCCCTACGACGCTACCGGCGCGGGCCAGGTCGGCGCGGTTGCTACTTTGCTTATCACCGCGCCTGATCCCGACAATCCCCAGCCGGGCACGGATTTCGAGGCGCTCGCGGATCTGGTCTCGTCCTGGCTGCTCGGCGCCTATGGCGGGACCTGGGCGAGCGTCGCGACCGCGCTCGGCGGCGGCGGCACCCCGCCGCCGGCCGACTTCGAAACCGGGCTCGCCAATCTGCTTGGCACGCTCACGTTCGAGATTACCGGGGTCGATCTCAGCAAGGTCAAGGACGGGACCGGCCAGGTCTCGGCGATCTTCCCGATGTTTGACGCGCTGTCGCTCGCCGCGGCGGGCAAGACCGCGAACTTCGGCGCCGAACCGCTCACCTATCTGACCTATCCCGCCGCGCTTGCCGCCTATTTCGCCGCGCTCTCCGCGCTGACACCCAAGGATCCGCCGAAGCTGCGCGCACACGCCCTGGCCGATGCGCCGGATGGGCCCTCTCTGTCCCACCTGCTGTTCGTGAACTGGTTCCTGGCGCTCGGGCGCCAGATCGCGGCGAAGATGGTCGATCACGAAAAGCAGGCGGGTTCGCAGTCGGGATCGGTGCCGACCTCGGCGGATCTCGCCTCGATCGCCGGCATGCTGTCGCGCATGGCGCTGCACGGGACGCGGCTGCCCGACCCGGCGCAGGTTCATGCGCCCGGCGATCCGATCACCGAGGCGATGATCCACGCGCTCTACGATCTCGATAACCAGCAATTCACCGCCGCCGACAATGTCGCGGTTGCCGCCAGCCTGACGGTCGGCGCCGCCGGTGGGCCGAAGATCATCTTCCCCAGCGGAGCAAGCGCCGCCGCGCAGCTGCCCGCCGCCAAGGCACCGCCGCAGCCGAATCCCGGCTGGAACAGCAGCGGTTCGGCCGGCATCGTCGTCACGCCACTCGATCCGCTCAGCGAGGGGCCATTGGTCCTCTCCGTCACGACCCGTACGCAAGGTCCCGCTGGCCTTTATCCCGGCGGCACCACCGCCCCGAACGTCCAGGTGTTGAGCCTCCCGGCCACGGTCACGCCGCTGATCGCCCAGCCCGGGGTCAAGGGCATATTGCGGGTCGGGACCGACCCGACTTCGACCGCGACCCCCAGCGCGCCGGGGCTGCTGATCCCGCTCGGGTTGCGCCGGGTGCCGATCACGGTTGCCAACGATCTCAAGCCCGCCTCGGGCGCGGGCGATCCGCCCACGCCGGTGTCGCACTGGGCGCCGGACGTTTACGAGCTGATCGGCACGGACGACGCCAATCGCGGCTTGCTGGAGCAGGCGCTCGACGACGCGACTTTCCTGGTGCGCCGCATCGTCCCGCTCACCTTCCAGGCGGGCGCGCTGGCTGCGGGCACGATCGATCCCAAGCAAGTGGTCCTGTTCAAGTCGAACCTGTCCACCACCTCGCAGCCCAACCTGTTGATGGCCCAGAAGATGTTGCTGCGGCGGATGACCAAGGAGGCCGATCTTGGCCCGGTCTCGGCGTCGCTCGACCTTGAGAAGGATTTCCTGCGCCTCGTGTGGGAAGCAAGCGTGGTCCACGCGCCGGGCTTCTATCTGCGGTACGCGGACAGTGCGGGCAACGGCCTGCCCGACGCCCTGTTCGAGAACGACACTGCCCGCTTCTGGCTGTGGCTCGATCTCGGCGACGCCGCCGCGAACGGCACGCCGATCCCGCCTTATGCCAGCAGCCTCGTCATCGCCGATCCGACCGGCAGCAATGCCGCCAAGGCCACGCAATATCTCTCGCTGATCCAGGGCACCGCGCCGTTGACCGCGTGGCATCCGGCCTTCCCGCCGGGCTGCGTCGGTGTGCGGATGGACTGGAACCAGCCGCCGGTCGGCGATGGCGTGCCGTATTCGTCCGCGTCGGTCGCGGCGCTCTACCAGATGATCGAGCTTCAGCTCGGCGGCAGCGGCGGCGCCTATCAGTCGACCTTGTGGAGCACGCCGCTGAGCCCGGTCTGTCAGGACGATGACGGCAAGGGCAATGTCACGCTCGCGCAGTACAAGCAGGTGGTCCCGGTCTGGCAATATCTGGCCGCGCCGCCGCCCGACGGCATCGCCAGCCCCTATCCGGCGGTGAGCCATCCCGCCGCGCTCAATTTCCGCCTGAGCGACGTCTACGGCAACGTGCTGAGCGACCCCACGCGCGGTTACGGCGTGGACCTCCCGGTCGCCTATAACGATCCGCTGCTCGCGCCGGGTTCGTGGCCCGGCTGCAAGGCCGCTTATGATATCGTCGATGGGAGCGATGGCAGCCCGGCGCTCAAGATCGTGATCAGCTTCGAGCCGGCTGCGTCGAAATCGCATTCGGTCCGGCTGACCGCCACGGGCGGCGCCGATCTCGCCGCGCAGGCCGATGCCGCCATGCAGGCGACCTGGACGACGATCCGCCAGCAGGCACACGATCCGAATTTTCAGGCGGCCGTATCGAGCACATTGTATGGCGATCCCGACGCCAACGACGTCTGGCCGGTGGTGGGCGATCCCGCCGACACACTCGCCCAATTCCGTGCCGCGGTCGAAACGCTCTATGCCGCGTTCACCGGGGGCGGCACCGCTCCGGCCTCGGCGGCGATCGTCCTGCCGCTCGCGCTCGCACGGATCGCCGCGCGCCCGAGCGATATCTTCCCGCTCGGCGTGCGGCTGACGCTGGCGCGCCGCGATGTCACCGCATGGGTCGCCGATAACCTGCCCGCGGTGGCGAGCATCGTCGCGCTGATGGCGCCCGATCTGCCGCCGCCCGTAGCGCCACCGCCGGGCCCGCCGCCCCCGGCCACACCATCGCCTTTGGTGACCTGGGCGCGCGACGTGGAAAGCCGACTGGCCGGGTTTGACGGCGCCGGCGGGCAGCTCAAGCTTGCGCAACGGCCATTGTCGGCCGCCGACGATACCGGAACCGGCCCCAGCCTGTGGGCGGTCCGGTTCAGCGCGACCGCCGGCATCAAGGTGACCCGCCAGGATCAGGCGGTCGCGCCGGTCTTCTTCACGATGCAGCCCTTCTCGCTGACGCTGCAATATGGCCAGGCCGATATCGCCACCTGGGACGGCTCACTGGTGAAGACCACGAGCAAGTCGAGTGCCGCGTCGGTCGACCCGGATCTGCTCGCCCAATATTTTCTGACCAGCTTCGACCGGCTGATGGCGCCCGATCTCGCCGCCGGCATCGCGCGGATCGATCCGGATTCCTTCGCCACCTTGATGGGCTACAAGGCGACGGTCGCGTCGGTCCTGAAAGAGCGGCTGATCCCGATCCTGACCGATCAGGCCAATCTCGGCGATCTCACCGAAGCACAGACCCAGTTCGAGCAATCCCTGCTGGCGCAATTGTCCAATGCCTACACCACCGCGGCGATTGCGCAGGTGCCGCTCGCGGTGGCCGCCGTCGGCACCGCCGAAGCGGGCGCGGCGATGCCGCCCCGGCTTTATGGCGGGATCGCCGCCGGGGCGGTCGCGGCGTCACCCTACAGCCTGACCTCGCCCAAGCTGGCGATCGATCCGGCCACGGCGCCCAATCCGTGGCTGACCTTCCTGGTGACGGTGAAGACGCCCGAGGAACAGGTCGTGCTGGATCTCGATCCGGTCTGGACGATCAGCCATATCGAGCATGATTTCGAACCGAACGAAAAGACCTACGGCTACCTGCCGTCGGGCTGGCTGAAGTTCGTGCTGCCCGAAGAGGGTGCGTCGCCGCTCAACCTCGGCCTCGGCACGGTCAATGTGCCCGTGCCGCTCCGGCGTTATCCCAAGCTGCCGACCTTGATCAGCCAGGTGGCCGCCCGTCCGTCGGCGGGTTTCGCCGCGTTCGCGAGCGACGATCCGATCGAGAGTGCGATCCGTGCGGCGATGAAATGGCCGTTCACGCTCACGATCGGCAAGAGCGAGCAGGTCGCCCAGGACGAGCTGTGGATGACCTCGACCTTCAACCAGCCGATCGACTGGAAGCCCACGCCGACCGACACGTCCGGCCCGCTCACCCCGCTGACGATCGCGCTGCTGCAATTCCAGGCGGGCTTCGACAGCGTCGCCCCGCTGCTCGGTCCGCAGCTTGAGGCCGGCGGCGCGCTGGCGCCGCAGCTGATCGGGATCCTGACCGGTCTGGTGGGCCAGGTTGTCACCGCGCTTGTCACCGCGCGCGCGTTTGCCGACACGCCGCCACTCGAAAAGCTGATCTGGGTGCTCCGTTACGCGAAGAACAAGGACGGAAGCCGGACCTTGTTCGGCCGGGTCGATCCGGTTGGCGCGGCGACACCTTTGCTGTTCCCGACGATCAGCGGCACCGCGCCGTCAGGACCCCCGACGTCGGTACCGCCCGGTCAAGGGCCGGATGGCAATGCGTGGATGCAGGTGACCTATGCCTTCCCCGGCACCGACGTGCCCGATCCGCTCGTGCTGGCGATCGACGGGCTCGATCTGCTCGTTGACCAGACCGTGGTCGGCAGCGCCTATGTCACGCGCAACGCGGATCTCGGCACGGCGGTCAATCCGCTGCTCGTCTACCGTACGCCCGAAGTCTCGTTCAGCAACGTGATCGTGCCCTATGTCGAGATTAGCGAGATATTGACCGGGCCGCCGAGCGGGCCGCCGATGGTGCAGTTGCTGACGTCGGTGCTGACCCCCTTCGCCGATGCGGGCGCGACGGTGGGGCAGGACCAACGTCAGCAACCGTCGGCCGCCTATAATTATCCGCTCGTGACGCCCACCGGCGGCGAGCCGCTGATGGCGACCCTGCCGGCGATCCTCAATGCGGGCCAGACGCTGGGCACCGATCCGACGACGCTTGCCAAGGCGTTTGCGGATGCGCTCAAGCAATGGGGGCAGGCGATCCCGCTGCCGCGCACGAATGCCAGCTTCTCGATCTCGGTTTCGCTGTTCATCAATATCGCGAAGGACGGGAACCCCGCGCAGCAGCTGCCGCTCCTCACGCTGGATCGGATCGACCTCAACATTCCGCCCAATTGGCCGAACGGGTAGGCGGCTCAAACCGGGATCAGTCGACGGACTCGGTAGCGGAATCCTGCGTGATCAGCCTGGCGCTGCGCTGGTTGCGCAGATCGATCCAGAGCCAGGTCAGGGCTACGCTCAGGCGCGATTGGAGGCCGACCAGAAAGAAGATGTGGGCAATGCCCCACAGCCACCACGCGAGCAGACCCCGCAACCTGATCCAGCCGAAATCGATCACCGCGCTGTGCCTGCCGATCTGCGCCAGGCTGCCATCATGGTGATATTGGAATGGGGCAGGCACGCGCTGTCCGGCGATACGCGCCCGGATGACGCCCGCAACATAGCGGCCGCCTTGCTTGGCCGCCGGCGCGATGCCGGGAACGGGCTTTCCGGTGGGGGCGGTGATCGCCGCCGTGTCGCCAACCGCGAATATGTCCGGATGGCCGGGAACGGTCAGATCGGGTTCGACGATGAGGCGGCCGGCCCGGTCGGCGGCCACTTCGAGCCATTCCGCCGCGGGCGAAGCGCGCACGCCGGCGGCCCAGATGATATTGCAGGCACGCACGTGGCGGTCTCCGAAGGTGACCGCGCCTTCCGAGACGTCCGTCACGGCCTGGCCGAGCGCCACCTCGACGCCCAGATCAGCCAGCGTGCCCAGCGCATATTCCGAGAGTTTTTCGGGATAGCCCGGCAATACGCGCGGGCCCGCCTCGACCAGCAGCACGGTCGTCATGCGGGTATCGATCGCCCGGAAATCCGGAGGCAAGGTGTCGCGGGCGAGATCCGCGATCGTTCCGGCAAGTTCGACCCCGGTCGGTCCCGCGCCGATGATGACGAACGTGAGCAACGCCTTGCGCCGCGCTGGGTCGGTTTCGCGCTCGGCGTCTTCGAAGGCCCGCAGGATATTGCTGCGGATGCGGGTGGCGTCTTCGATCGTCTTCAGGCCGGGCGCGAACGGCTCCCATTCATCGTGGCCGAAATATCCATGGCGCGCGCCGGTCGCGAGGACCAGTGTGTCGTAGGGGATCGTGGTGCCATCCCGCATGCGAACCCGATGCTGATCGGGGTCCACGCCGGTAACCGTGCCGAGAACGGTCGCGACCTCGGGGCGATTCTTGAAAATGCTTCTGATCGGCCAGGCGATATCGGATGGCGCGAGCGATGCGGTTGCAACCTGATAGAGAAGCGGCTGGAACAGGTGGTGGTTGCGCTGATCGATCAGCGTGATGTCGGCCGGCGCCCCCGCCAGGTGCCTGACCGCCTGCAGACCGCCAAACCCCGCGCCGATGACCACCACTTTGTGGCGGGACGAAATTGGGACGCTCATCCGTTCCGTGGTCGTCATGCCTGTTACTCCTTCCGCGCAGCGCGCCTCTTTCGCCAAGGGCGAGGCTGGCTGCGGACTTGTTCTACGACATTCTGCTTCGTTAGTGGGCGGAGACCCGCGGGCACATCCCTATGGCGGGCTAGAATCCCGGGTATTGCTGGGCATTGTCGTGCTTTGGAAGCGCATGCGTCGCATCGGCCCGGCTGCTTAGTGCTCCGCAGCTTTCCCCAAAACGGCGCATCCCGATGCAAGAGATCGACGGCGAGAAGATGCACAAGCGCGCACGGATCAGGATCGGGCGTGGATTCCGTCGCGGCATGGCCTATTCCGTCACCGGCCTTCGAATCCTCAGGGATGAGAGGGTCGACCGCGCATAGGCGCGACATGACGCTCTTGGAGGGCCTCATATTCGGCCCTCCCGATCTCGATTGGAGGATGGGCATGGGCAAGACGGCGGCGCACTATATGGCGGAGACGCTCGCGGAGGCCGGCATCAGACGCATCTATGGCGTGGTCGGCGATTCCCTCAACGGGTTCACCGACGCGCTTCGCAAGCTGGGCACCATCGACTGGGTGCACATGCGGCATGAAGAAAGCGGGGCATTCGCGGCGAGTGCCGAGGCGCATCTGACGGGCGAACTCGCGGTCTGCGCGGGGTCCTGCGGGCCGGGCAACCTGCATCTGATCAACGGCCTGTTCGATGCCCATCGCAGCGGCGTTCCCGTGCTGGCGATCGCGGCGCACATTCCGAGTACCGAAATCGGCATCGACTATTTTCAGGCGACCCACCCCGAGAGCCTGTTCAAAGAGTGCAGCCACTATGTCGAGCTCGTCAGCAGCCCCGACCAGCTGCCGCAGATTCTGCTCCGCGCGATGCGCGTGGCGGTGGCGAAGCGCGGTGTGGCGGTGGTCGTGATCCCCGGCGACGTCGCGCTGAAGACGCTACCGAAGCCCGTGCCCAAGTGGATATTGCCGGCGCAGCCGATCGTGCGGCCGCCCGACGCGGAGATCGCCAAGCTGGCGGAGATTTTGAACCGCGGCAGCCGCGTCACGATGATGTGCGGCGCCGGCTGTGCGGGCGCGCATGATCAGGTGGTCGCGCTATCCGCCAAGCTGAAGGCGCCGGTCGTGCACGCGCTGCGCGGCAAGGAGCATATCGAGTACGACAATCCCAACGACGTCGGCATGACCGGACTGATCGGCTTCGCATCCGGCTATTGGGCGATGAAGGATTGCGACACGCTGCTGCTTCTGGGGACGGACTTCCCGTACCGGCAATTCTATCCGGAGCAGGCGCGCATCGTGCAGATCGACATTCGGCCGGAGGCGCTCGGCAACCGCTGCCCGCTCGATCTCGGGTTGATCGGGCATGTGAAGGAGACGCTCGACCTCCTGCTGCCGCTGGTCGGCGACAAGCCGGGCACGGAGCATCTGGAGAACGCGCTCGACGATTATCGCAAGGCGCGAAAGGACCTCGACGCGCTGGCGGAGAGTGGCCCCAACAGCAAGCAGATCCACCCGCAATATGTGACGCGCGTGGTGAGCGAGCTGGCCGCCGAGGACGCGATCTTCACGTGCGACGTCGGCACCCCGGTCGCGTGGGCGGCGCGCTATCTGAAGATGAACGGCAAGCGTCGCCTCGTGGGTTCGTTCAACCATGGGTCGATGGCCAACGCGATGCTGCACGCGATCGGCGCGCAGGCGACCTATCCCGATCGGCAGGTCATCTCCTTTTCGGGCGACGGCGGCTTCACGATGATGATGGGCGAGTTCGTGACGCTCATCCAGACCGGTTTGCCGGTCAAGATCATCGTCCTCAACAATGGCACGCTGGGATTCGTCGAACTCGAGATGAAGGCCTCGGGTTTTCTCGACAGCGGCTGCGATCTCAAGAACCCGAACTTCGCCGAGATGGCGCTCGCGATGGGCATCCACGGCATCCGCGTCGAACGTCCGCAGGATCTTCGCGCCGCCGTTCAGGCGGCGCTGGATCATGACGGCCCGGCGCTGGTGGACGTCGTGAGCGCGCGCCAGGAGCTCGTCATGCCGCCGACGACGACCTTGGAGGAAGCGCATAAATTCGGTCTGTTCATGCTCAAGGCGGTCATGGATGGCCGGGCTGGAGAGCTGATCGATCTGGCGAAGGTGAACCTCACCCGCTGAGTGGGGAGCGCTCTGTCACAGGCATCCAACTCGCCGCATGGCCCTCCAAGATGTGTGCTCGGGGTGAGGCTATTTCCAACTCGTGTTTCGCGCCGAGCGATCGGCGCAAATCGAGTAGGAGAATGAGTATGGCGGCGAAGCCTCTGCCCGAACCGAACAGCGACTTTTACCAGCTTGTCGATGTCCTGACCGCCGATGAACTGGCCGTGGTCAGGAAGGTGCGGACCTACATGGAAAGCAGGGTCCAGCCGATCATCAACAAATATTGGTCGGAGGACGCGTTCCCGTTCGAGCTGCTGCCTTCGTTCAAGGAGTTGCAGCTGGGTGGCCTGGGCTATCAGGGTTATGAGTGCGCCGGCGGCAGCCAGAAATTGTTCGGCTTCGTCGCGATGGAGCTGGCGCGGGTCGACGCGTCCTTCTGCACCTTCTTCGGCGTGCATAGCGGCCTGGCAATGGGCTCGATCTATCTCGATGGATCGGAGGCGCAGAAGCAGAAATGGCTGCCGCCGATGGCGCGCTGGGAGAAGATCGGCTGCTTCGGCCTGACCGAACCTCTGGTCGGATCGGGCACGAGCGGCGGGCTGACCACCACCGCCAAACGCGAGGGCGACACGTGGGTGCTGAACGGCCAGAAGCGCTGGATCGGCAATGCCACCTGGTGCGATGTTTCGATCATCTGGGCGCGCGACCTCGACGATAATCAGGTCAAGGGTTTCATCGTCGAGAACAAGGCGACGCCCGGGTTCAGCGTCGAGAAGATCGAGAACAAGATCGCGCTGCGGGTCGTCCAGAACGGCGTCATCACGCTCAAGGATGTCCGGATTTCGGAGGAGAACCGTCTGCAGGGCGGCAACTCGTTTCGCGATACCGCACGCGTGCTGCGGATGACGCGCTACATGGTCGGCTGGGCCTCGACCGGCATCCAGATGGGCGCGTTCGAGGCGACGCTCAAATATACCCAGGAGCGTCAGCAGTTCGGCAAGCCGATCGCCTCGTTCCAGATGGTGCAGGAACTCCTCGCCAAGATGCTCGGCAACATCACCGCATGCCAGTGCCTGATGGTGCGGCTGGCGCAGATGGATGACGAGGGCAAGCTGGGCGACCAGCATGCGGCGTTAGCGAAGGCGTTCTGCACGGCGAAATCGCGCGAGACCGTCGCCTGGGGCCGCGAGCTGCTCGGCGGTAACGGCATCGTCGCCGACTACAACGTCGCGCGCTTCTTCGCCGACGCCGAGGCGCTCTATTCGTACGAGGGCACCTTTCAGATGCAAAATCTGATCGTCGGCAAGGCCATCACCGGGATCGGCGCCTTCCTCTGAGCGCAGGCGAGCCGGGGCCCTTCGCCCATTTGGCTCGTCCCCTCCCGAATTGGAGATTTATCATGGTTTCGGAAACGGCGAGCCCGGCGTTCGCCAACATCCTCTATGAGAAGAAGGGCGGCATCGCCTATGTCACGGTCAACCGGCCGAAGGTGCTCAATGCGCTGAACACGCCGACCTGGTCGGATTTGCGCAAGGCGTTCGAAGACGCGCGTGAGGATGCGACGGTGCGCGGCGTCATCCTGACCGGCGCCGGCGACAAGGCTTTCATCGCGGGCGCCGACATCAGCGAGCTCGCGCAGGCCGCGGCATTCGCGGCCCAGCAGTCCAGTCGCTTCGGCCAGCAGGTCCTGGATCTCATCGAGAATCTCGGCAAGCCGGTCATCGCCGCCGTGAATGGCTTCGCGCTGGGCGGCGGCTGCGAAACCGCGATGGCGTGCACGATCAGGCTCGCGGTGGAGTCCGCCAGATTCGGCCAGCCGGAAGTCGCGCTCGGCCTGGTTCCGGGCGGCGGCGGGACGCAGCGCCTGCCAAGGCTGGTCGGCAAGGGGCGCGCGCTTCAGCTGATCCTGTCGGGCGAGATGATCGACGCGCAGGAGGCGTATCGGATCGGGTTGGTCAACGAGATCGTGCCGGCGGCCGAACTGATCGCGCGCGCCGAAGCGATCCTGAACAAGATCGGCGCCAACGGCCCCATCGCCGTCACGTTCGCGCTCGAAGCGGTGAACCGGGGGATGGAGACGAGCCAGAGCGAAGGGCTGCTGCTCGAGGCCGGCTATTTCGGACTCTGCGCCGCGACCGAAGACAAAAAGGAAGGGACGGCCGCCTTCCTTGAAAAGCGTGCCCCCCAGTTCCGCGGACGCTGAAGCAACCCCAACGCGCACCGCACCTCAGAAAGGCCATCCCATGGCAAACGACACCATTTTTTCCGGACTGAAAGTAGTGGATCTGGCGAGCTTCATCGCGGGGCCCGGCGCCGCGGTGATCCTGTCCGATTTCGGGGCCGATGTGATCAAGGTCGAGCCGCCGACCGGCGACACATGGCGCATTGGATACAAGATTCCGCCGCTGCCGCATGCGCAGGACAATTATCCCTGGCACCTCAACAATCGCAACAAGCGCGGACTGGCGCTCGATCTGAAGTCGCCCGAGGCGACGGACGTATTGCGGCGACTGGTCGAGTGGGCGGATGTCCTGATAGTCAACACGCCGCACCCCGCGCGCGAAAAACTGAAGCTGGGTTACGACGATGTAGCATCCTGGAATCCGCGGCTGATCTATGCGGACGTCACCGGCTACGGCGACAACGGGCCTGATGCACAACTGCCGGGATTCGACATCACGGCCTATTGGGCGCGCAGCAGCCTGCTGTCGCTGACGCGGGACGCAGGCGCCCCACCAACCTTGCCCGTCGCGGGAAGCGGCGACCATTCGACCGCGGTCAGCCTCTATGCGGCGATCGTCACCGCGCTCTATCGCCGCGAACGCACCGGCAAGGGCGCGTACGTCACGACCTCGCTGCTCGCCGCGGGCGTATGGGCCTCGGCGGTCTCGGTCCAGGCCGCGCTGTGCGACGCGACCTTCTACCCGCTCCACGATCGGGCGAATCCGCCGAACGCGACTTTCAATGTCTATCAGGCGGCGGACGAAGCCTGGTTCCTGATCGTGCTGACGCCCGATAAATGGCCGGCTTTGGCCAATGGCATCGGCCGCCCCGATCTGCTCACGGATGCCCGGTTCGCCGAGCCCGCGCAGCGGGCGGCAAATTCGGCCGCGCTGACCGCGATCCTGGACGAGACGTTCGCTGCTCAGCCGATGGCGCACTGGAGCGAGGTCTTCGAGCAGGCCCACCTCACCTTTGGCGTGGTGCACACGCCCAGCGAGGTGATCAAGGATCCGCAGCTCAGGGCGAACGACATCGTCGTTCCGCTCGAGGGGGCAGGCGGGAAGCTCGCCTTCACGATCGGTAGCCCGCTGCAGGTGCACGACGTCGCCAAGGTTCCGGCCCGGCGCGCGCCCGGGATCGGCGAGCACAGCGTCGAAATCCTCCAGCAGCTCGGCTTCGGCACGGACGAGATCGCCGCGCTGAATGCCAGCGGCACGGTTCCGAAAGCGCAATGACATGACCGATGAAATCATCACCGAGCAGTCGGAAGGCATGCTCAGCATCACGCTCAACCGACCGGAAAAGCGCAACGCGCTGACCTCGGCCATGTACCTTAAGCTGGCCGAGATCTTCAGCGACGCAGCGGGGGACGAGCGCGTCCGTGTGGTGCTGTGGTACGGCGCGGGAGAAGCCTTCAGCGCGGGCAACGATATCGGGGATTTTCTCAAAAATCCGCCGGGGCCGGGGGATTCCCCGCAGGCCAAGCTGATGCATGCGCTGCTCGATTTCGACAAGCCGCTGGTCGCGGCGGTGCGCGGCGCCGCCGTCGGCAGCGGTACGACGATCCTGCTGCACTGCGACTTCGTTTATGCGAGCGAGACCGCCAAATTCCAGATGCCGTTCATCAACCTCGCTTTGGTGCCGGAGTTCGGATCGAGCAGCCTCGCGCCGCTGGCGATGGGCTATCTGCGCGCGGCCGAACTGATCCTGCTGGGTGCGCCGTTCGATGCCACGCGCGCCGCCGAACTGGGATTGATCACCGCGATCGTGGCCGATGAGGTGCTGCTGCCGACGGCAACCGAAACGGCACGGAAACTGGCGGTGAAACCGGCCGGTGCGCTGCAAGCCTCCAAGCGGCTTCTGAAAGACCCGCGTCGCGCGCAAATCCGGGCAGCGATGAAAGCCGAAAACGAGGCCTTCAGCGTGGAGGTCCGTTCCGAGGACGCGAAGGAAGCGCTGAACGCCTTTCTGGAAAAGCGCCCACCCGACTTCAGCAGAACCGGCAAAACCGCAGCGGCCGCCTAGGGCCGCTGCCGACGAGTTGTGAAAGGAAACACCATGACTGACGCTTTGGCGACGGCCCGCTTGTTCGTTCTCGAGATCAGTGGCGGGCGCATTCATTCGATGAATCCCGACGGCGCCGACCGGAAGGTGATCGTCACCGGCTGCCATTTTCCCGACGGCATCGTGGTCGATGTCGAGGCCGGCCACATTTACTGGACCAACATGGGCATACCCAGCCTCAACGATGGTTCGATCGAGCGCGCCGACCTCGACGGAAGCAATCGCAGGGTCATCGTCCCCCAGGGCGTCACTTTCTCGCCAAAGCAGATCCATCTGGAGAACGGCAAGCTCTATTGGTGCGACCGCGAGGGCATGCGGGTGATGCGCGCCAATCTCGACGGCACGAAGATCGAGACTTTGATCCAGACGGGCGAAGGGGACGAGGATCGTCGCGACGCCACCAAATGGTGCGTCGGAATCACGGTCGATCCCAAAGAAGGGCAAATTTACTGGACGCAGAAGGGTTCGGACAATTCCGGCCTCGGGCGCATTTTCCGCGCCGGGCTGGACGTGCCCGCGGGTGAAGACCCTACCGCCCGAACCGACGTCGAAACATGGTATGACGACCTGCCCGAGCCGATCGACCTCGAGCTCGATCTCGGAAGCCGCCTTCTCTACTGGACGGATCGCGGCAACCCGCCGCTGGGCAATACGGTCAATCGTGCCCCGATCGATGCGCCGGCCAGCAACGGACGCGCCCCTGAGATCCTCGTCAGCGATCTGATGGAAGGCATCGGCGTCGCGCTCGATGTTCCCGGCAACCGGATGTTCGCCACCGATCTTGGCGGCTCACTCTATTCCGCAAGGCTCGATGGCTCGGAGAAGCGCGTGCTTCTCGCTGCCCAGGGCAATCTGTCCGGCGTCGCCTACGCCGAAATCCCCTCACAGGAGAATTGACCATGACCGACCACAAGCCGATCTCCACGGTCGCGATCATCGGTACGGGCGTCATCGGCGCGAGCTGGGCGGCCTTCTTCCTGGCGAAGGGCCTCGATGTCGTGGCGACCGACATTGCCCCCAACGCGGAAGCCTCGCTCAAGCGCTTCGTCGATGACGCCTGGCCCGCGCTCGAAAGACTGGGGCTCGCAGTCGGCGCCTCTCCCATGCGGCTGGCCTTTGACGCCGATCTGCCCACGGCGGTGAAGGGGGTCGATCTCGTCCAGGAAAACGGACCCGAACGGATCGACTTCAAGAAGCAGCTTTACGGTCAGCTCGATCAATTGCTGCCGCCCGACGTGATCATCGCGTCGAGCTCGTCCGGCCTGACGATGAGTGAGATCCAGTCCGGCTGCCCCGATCATCCGGAACGCTGCGTGATCGCGCATCCGTTCAATCCGCCCCATCTGGTCCCGCTGGTCGAGATCGTCGGCGGCGCGAAGACGTCCAAGGAGACGATCCAGCGCGCCTCCCATTTCTATGCCGGATTGGGCAAGCAGGTGGTTCACCTGAACAAGGAGGTGCCGGGCCATGTCGCCAACCGCCTGCAGGCGGCTTTGGCGCGCGAGGTCTATCATCTGGTGGATCAGGATGTCGTCAGCGTGGCGGACATCGACAAAGCCGTCTGCTGGGGCCCGGGGCTTCGCTGGGGCATCATGGGCCAGGTTCTGCTCAACCATCTCGGCGGTGGCCAGGGCGGGATGGAGCATTTCCTGGCGCAATTCACCGGCCCGATGACGGCGTGGTGGAAGGTGCTGGGTAACCCCGAACTGACGCCCGCGCTCCAGCAGAAGCTGATCGAGGGCGTGCATGCCGAGGCGGGCGCGCGCTCGATCGACGACCTCGCGGCGGAACGGGACGAGGTTCTGCTCGGGCTGCTCGAACTGCGCGCCAAGGCCGCGGCGGGTACGCTGTGAGGCTTTGGCCATGACCGGAAAGTTCATGCGCGGCGCCAGCGCCGCCTATGAATATCCGCTGCTGATAAAGCAGCTGTGGCACACGCCGCTCGTGCAGGCGCCCGATCAGGAGATCGTGTATCGCGACCTGAAGCGCTTCACCTATCGTCAGTTGCGCGATCGCATCGGGCGGCTCGCGTCCGGCCTTGCGACGCTCGGCGTCGGCCCGGGCGATGTGGTCGGCGTGCTCGACTGGGACAGCAACCGCCTTCTGGAGGCCTTTTTCGCCGTCCCGATGATGGGGGCGGTGCTGCAGACGGTGAACGTCCGGCTGACGCCCGAGCAGATCGCCTATACGATCAATCATGCGGGCGCGTCGGTGCTGCTGGTCAACGACGATTTCGTGCCGATGCTGGACGGCATCAGGGACCAGTTGGCCAATGTGAAACAATTGGTCCTGATGTCGGATCGCGCCGCCTTCCAGATTGGCGGCCTCGCCTTCGCCGGCGAATATGAGGACCTGCTGGACGGCGCTTCGCCCGATTACGACTTTCCGGACTTCGACGAGAACGCGCTCGCCACCACCTTCTACACGAGCGGGACGACCGGCCGGCCGAAGGGCGTCTATTTCAGCCATCGGCAATTGGTGCTGCATTCGCTCGCCGAAATGGCTTTCCTCGGCACCGCCGCCAAGCAGGGCCGGTTCTGCCGCGACGACGTCTATATGCCGATCACCCCGATGTTCCACGCGCACGCCTGGGGGCTCCCGTGGACGGCGACGCTGGCCGGCGTGAAGCAGGTCTATCCCGGGCGTTACGAGCCTGCTTTCCTGCTCAAGCTGATCAAGACCGAAGGGGTGACGTTCACGCACGGCGTGCCGACGATCCTGCAGATGCTGCTCACGGCGGCCACGGCGGCGAACACCGATCTCGCGGGTCTGAAGATGGTGGTCGGCGGATCCGAATTACCGAAGGCGCTCGCGCGTCAGGCGCTCGCGCTCGGCGCTGATGTCTTTACCGGATACGGGATGTCGGAAACCGCGCCTTTGCTCTGTCTCGCGCAGGTGAAATCCGCCGATCTCGCGGGCGACCCGGAAGCAGCGCTGGATATCCGCACCAAAGCCGGCCTGGCCGCGCCGCTGGTCGATATCCGCGTGGTCGATGCGGCGCAGAATGACGTGCCGCACGACGGAAAGACGCCCGGCGAGATCGTCGTGCGCGCGCCGTGGCTCACGCGGGGCTATGTCGGCGATGCCGAAGCCTCGGAAGAATTGTGGGCCGGCGGCTACATGCACACCGCCGACATCGGCGTGATCGAGGCGGGCGGCTATCTTCGGATCGTCGACCGGATGAAGGAAGTCATCAAGACCGGCGGCGAGTGGGTGTCGTCGCTCCAGATCGAAGAACTCATTTCGCAGTGCAAGGGCGTGTCGGAAGTCGCCGTCATCGGCGTCAAGGACGACAAATGGGGCGAGCGGCCGCTGGCGCTCGTCGTCCGGGATGCCGGGACGGACGGGGATCTCAGCGACACGCTGATCAAGGCGCATCTGAAGGCTTCGGCCGAGGCCGGATTGATCTCGAAATACGGAATCCCGGACAGGATCCTGTTCGTCGAGGCGCTGCCCGAAACAAGCGTCGGCAAGTTCGACAAGAAAGCGCTCAGAGAGACATACGGCAAATCCTGACGCCGGGCCCGCCCCTAGAAGGCAGCGTCCGCGCCGGAGCAGAAGCGCACGTCGAAAATCTCAAGGTCGATCAGGGCCGAGGGCCGGCCCGCTTGATCGGACGCCTTGCTGAGGCGTCTCAGGGTCGGGACTATGATCCCGCAGAAGCCGGCATGCGCGGATGCGGCATCGACGACCGAGCCCAGTCGAAGCGTTTCAAGGTCATATTCGCTGCGCTCCAGAAAATGGGAGGCGTCGAAGCGCTGCGTCCTTGCCGACACGAGGGGGTCAACCGAACTGGGGGTGGCAACCTCCAGGATCCGCTCCCCCGGCCCGCGCCTATCGCCAAGGCCCCTTTCGACGCATCGGACCGATGGCTGACACATCATGAAGGGACCAACGATTGCCTCCCATAATATCGCTCCGAAAATCAGCCCACGCTGAAGCGGGGTAAAGGGTGCGCCCTCGGCGTTCGATCGGAACGAATCGAGGGGCTTCTCAAGGACCTCCAGCACGCGATCGTTTCTGTCGCGGAATTCGATGCGTTCAGGCGTGTAGACGCAATATCGGTTGAGATCGCCGGCACTGTACAATCGGACGAGAGGCCTGGTCGTGTCCCCTTCCACCACGAATTCCCTGAGCGTGGGATTCGTGTAGCGCGCGGTGGGCAGCAGATAGTCTTGGACCGCGACGGGAGTCATTCCGGCCGGTGGACGGTGTTCGGGTGGCGGCAGCGCCGCGCCGCTGATCGATACGTGCGCCGTGAAGGATGACAGCGTCCGCCATCGATCGAGCCCGCCATAGGCCTCCTGCACGCGGTCGATGAGAAGCATTCGAGCCCTCCATGCCTCTCGGGTGTGATCCCCAAGTCCCCAAGCATGCACCATCCTGGCTACGGCGCGGCCGGCATGGCGGATAGCATCGTCGTGCCCCGGCTTGGAGGATGTTGCTTGAGATAAAGGCCGGAACGGTCGGGTTTGACCTCACAAGTCCTCGTAAGGTCTAACGGGCTATCACGATCCCGATCGCGCATTCCTTCGCGCTCTGATGGCCGAGGTGGCCGGATTTGCGACGGCGAGGACTTGAAATGGCATCATCAAACCTTGCATTAGAAAGCGCTGGACATCCCGGCGACGGGCGGGACACGTTGGTGAACAGTTTGATCAGCCTGCTCGACAGGGCCGGCAGCGAGATCGAGCGGGACGCGGAAATGGCCAAGCTTACCATCCGACGGGCCTCGTCGATCCTGCGCATCGAAATGGAGCGGCGAACGGTGCCCGCGGAAAAGGATGGCAGCTACGGCGAACTGGCACCCTGGCAGATCAGCCGGGTGCGAACCTATATCGACGCCCATCTGGCCGACCGGATCCATGTGAAGGATCTCAGCCTTGTCGCCAGGCGCAGCACGGCGCACTTCTGCCGCGCCTTCAAGCGCACGATGGGCGAGACGCCCCATTCCTACGTTACGAGACGGCGCGTGGATGAGGCAGGGCGCCTCATGCTCACGGGCGATGCGCCGCTCAGTGAGATCGCGGTCCATTGCGGCTTTTCGGATCAGGCGCACTTCTGCAATCGCTTCCGGCTCGCCATGGGGCAGAGCCCCGCCGCATGGCGGCGAGAACGCATCGACGGTGCGACGCTTCATCTGGTGAATTCGGAAGCCTGAGGGCTTCGCGGCCGATTGCTGTCCTTGCACCGTTCGCTGGAGCCGAAGATGCCGCTCCACACTGTCATCGTCCGAGAGGACGCCCTCGACCATGCGGAGAAGGCTGCTCTGGCGAGAAGGATCACCGACATTCACGTCAAGCAGTCGGGCGTGCCGAGCAATTGGGTGCACGTGGTCTTCCAGGCCCATCCGGCGGGAGCGGTTTCACTGCCGGCGACGCCGTTGGGGTGCCGTTTCATCAAAAATCTTCAGGGCGCCGCAAGCATTGGCAATAGCCGCCGCATGGCGGACGATAAGAGTAGGTCCGCCTGACGCGACCTCCCCGTTGGGCCCGGCGCTCCTTCATGCCCTCTCCGTCGGATGCGCCAAACCGAGCGGGCCGCGCTCTCCATCCTTTCTGCGAAAGCGGAGGGGCGGCCCGCTCCTAGTGCATCGCCAGTCTCCGGGCGGCGGCCTCGCAACGCCAAGCCGACCAAAGCTGTACAGGAAGAGGGGGTCGAAGACGGCGTGAACGGATCATGCTATATACGGCGCGCCGGGCAGGCGAGGGCCCTTTCGCGCAATTGGAATAGCGGTCGCTATCCCAATTGCGGATGCTTTGTGTCGGGGCTATCTGGTCTGCCGTCTAGACAGGGCGGACGTGGTGACGATGCTTGAGGATTCGGTTGGGTTCGGCTGTTTTCGGCTGAGCCGGCGCGAGTACCGCCTGAGCCGCCGTTCCGACGATGGCTCCTGGGTCGAGGTGCCGCTGCGGCCGAAGGCGTTCGACCTGCTCAGATATATGGTGGAAAATCCGGGGCGGCTCATTTCCCCCGATGAATTCCTCGAGCATGTCTGGCCGAGGATCCACGTCCAGTCGGAAGCCCTGAAGGGCCACGTTTTGCACGTGCGGACCGCGCTCGACGACGATCCCGCGAAGCCTGCCTATATCGAGACCGTCCGCGGGCGCGGCTATCGCTTCATCGCCGACATCGACGACGCGGAACGGCCGGCCGATGCGAGGCGGGAGGCAAACAGCGTCGGCGCGCTCGTTGGCCGTTCGGTCGCGCGTCGGCAGTTGGACACCCTGTTTTTGCGTGCCCTGTCGGGGGAAGCCGGGATAGGATTCGTGACCGGCGAGGCCGGCATCGGAAAGACCGCCCTCATGGGCGAATTCGTGGCTAGCGCGCAGCGCCGTGGAGCCCTGGCGGTGATCAGCTGCTGCTTGCCAGGCAGCGCCGAAACCGACGCTTATTATCCCGTGCTCGATATCCTGACGCAGCTAGCCCGTTCTTCGGGCAGGGAGGAGTTCGTCGCGTTGCTGGCGCGGATGGCGCCGACCTGGTTGATTCAGCTGCCCTGGCTGATGCCGCCCACGCTCGAAGGCGGGACGCGTCAGGACGTGTTCGGAGCGACGCCGCACCGGATGATCCGCGAGCTGTGCGATCTGCTTGAGGAGCTCGCGCGGGACAGGCTCGTGCTGCTCGTCATCGAGGATGTGCACTGGGCGGATCGCGCGACGCTGGACCTGATCAACGCGATGGCCGCCAGGAGGCTGCAGACCCAGCTCCTCCTGCTGACGACGATGCGTACGGCGGCCCCCAACGCTGGCGCCAGGGCCGCGCACACCCTTTGTCAGCGGCTGAGCCTCTACCGCATGGCGAAGGAGATCGCGCTGACGCCGCTCACCGAGCACGACGTCGCGGATCATCTCGCATCCTTCGGCGGCACCCCTCCCGCACGGCTCACCCGCTATCTGCACGAGCGAAGCGAAGGCAACCCGCTCTTCATGACGGCCGTGCTCGAGCATCTCGCTCAGCAAGGGCATATACGGCACGATCCCGGCGGATGGGTGGTGGTCAATGGCGAAGAGGATTGGATCTATGCACCGCCGAACCTCGCGCGGCTAATCGAAGCCGAGATCGACAGGCTCGAGCCTACCGCCCAGCTGGTTCTTGAAGCCGCCAGCATATCCGAGGGCACCTTCGCGGCGGCGATCAACCAGGCTGCTTCGCCCGTCAGTGAACCGCAGTTCGAAGCCATCTGTGAGGAGCTGGCCCGCTCATCGGCTCTTATCGAGCGCGCGCAGCTTGTCACTTTGCCCAATGGGCTCGCCGCCCAGACCTTTGCCTTCCGGCACATGATCTTCCGCGAGGTGGTCTATGATCGCCAGAGCGCGACGCACCGCGCGGCGGGCCATCTGGAGATCGCCAGGCGCCTGGAAGCGGTGTGGCACGGCCAGACCGACGCGATCGCTTCACTGCTCGCAGCCCATCACATGGTCGCGGGACATTGGTGCTCCGCCATTGGTTACCTGCGGCTTGCCGCCCGCAATGCGCAGATGCGGTTTTCCCATCGCGAGGCCGCGACCATTCTTGAACGGGCGCTCGGCTTCACGGTCAATCAACCGGTCGAGAAGCGCGTCGAGACGGAGGTCGAGCTGCTGGAGGATCTGGCGCGGATCTATGCCGGTTCCCTGGACGCACGGGCCGGGGAAACTTACTCCCGCCTCGCAACCGCCGCCGCGGCCGTGGGCAGGCTCGATGTCGAATGCCGGGCGCTGCTCGGCTTTGCCTTCACGCTGGCCTGGACCGATGTTGAGCATTCAATGCAGGTCTTCAGCGAGGCGATCGAGAAAAGCGCTGCTCTGGACGATCCGATCGCACGCGCCCGGGTCAGGACGTTTGCGCACGGTTGGCGCAGCTGGGCGGCGGGGTGGAGCGAGGCGGACGCCGCCGCGTGCGAGGCTTCGCTTGAGGAGATACGCAGGGACGGCGATCCGCTGACGCTCAACGCCAGCCTCGTCGATTACTCGCTGATCGTCTTCACGTCGTCCCGATACTGGGAGGCGCACGACCTGATCGAATCCTGTTTCGGCGTACTGGTCGCAAGCCGTGTCGAGCAGCGCGCGGACATCAGCCTTCCGCTGTGGATATTGCGGATCGGCCGTCCATGGTGCCTGCTCTATGCCGGCGAATTCGGCCGGGCGCTCGACCTGTTCAAATCGGGCGTGCGCAGCTTTCTGGATAATGGCGATGTCGGGCGCGCCGCGACGCTGCAATTCTATGAGGCGCTCTGTCACGTGCATTTGCACGATTTCGAGGGTGCGTTGAATCTCTGTGCCCAGGCATCGAGCTTCTGCGACGAGCAGGGATCGGTTCGCCTTTCCCCCAACGAGCGGCAGATCGGCATGGTCGTTCAGGGGCTCACCCAGCTTGGGCTTGGCCGGATCGAAGCCGCGCTCGAGCTGTTCGAATCCGCACGGCAACTTATGGACAAAAGGCGGACGCTGAGCGCCTGGCACTGGCGAATGGCGCTGGAATGGGGGACCGCCGATGCGTTCCTTGCCCTGGGGCGGCTCGATGAGGCGCGCGAACACGCGCGGGCATTTCACGATCTCGCTTATTCGATCCGCGAACGGACGTGGCGGGCGCTGGCGAGCGAGATCTGCGCGCGCGTCGAGCTTCGCAGGGGGCGATTGGCCGAAGTCGCCGAGCATCTTCGCGCCGCATGGTCGGAGACGGCGCAGGGCGAGCTTCTGCTCGTTTCGTGGCGTCTGGAGGCGGTGCAGGCGGCGCTCTGCGAGCGCGAGGCCGACCCCGCCGGTGCGGCTGGCGCGCGTGCGGCGGCCGCGGCGCTGCGGATGCGGCTGTGCGCGACGCTGCCCGAGGACCATGTCGGAAGATCGACGCTGATGAATGCGGCGCCGATCCTGGGCTGAACGTGCCGCGGACGGCGCGGAAACCGAAACTAAACCGAAACGAAACCCGACGAACCGGTCCGCTTTGCTAGGGAAGCGGCGCTGTCCGGCGCGCTTCGCCGGGCCTCGACGGAGATGGCGATGTCGGCGAACCGCTCCACCGGTTGCACGCGCATGATCCATGACTGCGATGTTTAGCGCCGTCCTTCCGAAGGTCGGTGACCACGCCGAAACCGGCGGCCGGTCGCGCGATCATGCGACCCTGTCCTTTGGTCCGTTCGCCCTGTTCGTGTCCGAGCGGCGGCTTGAGAAGGAAGGCCGGTCGGTCCATCTCGGTGGCCGCGCGATGGACATTCTGGACGCGCTCGTCTCGCGCGCCGGCGAAGTCGTCAGCAAGGCCGAGCTCAGCGAGGCCGCATGGCCGGGCATGGTGGTGGAGGAGGGAAGCCTCCGCTTCCACATCGCGACGCTTCGCCGCGCGCTCGGCGAGGAGGGGCATTCAGGCCGCTATCTCACGACTGTGGCCGGACGAGGCTATTGTTTCACCGGCGCCGTCTCGCGCAAGGATGCCGAGCCGAGAGCCGCGAAGTCGGACGAGCCGACGAGGCCGCCCCTGCGTCTCCGCCGCATGATCGGCTCCGACGAAGTCTATGCCGAGGCTGCCGCCGAACTCGAGCGCCACCGCTTCCTGACGATCGTGGGGCCGCCCGGGATCGGCAAGACGTCGCTGGCGACCTGGCTGGGGCATGAGCTTGAGCCTGGATTTGCGGATTCGGTCGGCTTTGTCGATCTCGGCGCGATCAGCGGCCCCGATCTTGTCCAGAACGCCATCGCCGCCGCCATCGGCCGTTCGCTGCCGGCCGATCAGCCCTTCGACACCCTGGTCTCGCTTCTGCGCAACAAGCGGCTTCTGCTGATCTTCGATGGGTGCGAGCATGTAATCGACATGCTGGCGGAACTGGCGGAGCGCCTGTTCCGCCACCTGCCTGAATTGAGCATTCTCACGACGAGCCGCGAATCCCTTCGCGCCGAGGGAGAGCGCGTATTCCGCATGTTCCCGCTCGCTTGCCCGCCATCCTGCGAGCTGAATGCGGAAACCGCGATGTGGTACCCGGCGGTGCAGCTCTTCGTGGACCGGTTGAACGCCGACGGCAGCGCCTATTCGCTCACCGACGAGGATGCGCCAATGGTTGCGGAGATCTGCCGCAAGCTGGATGGTATCCCGCTGGCGCTGGAACTCGCGGCGAGCAGGGTGTCCGCCTATGGCATCCGCAAGACCGCTTCTCTTCTGGATGGGCATCTGAGCCTGCTTTGGCGCGGGCGTCGGACCGCACCGCCGCGGCACCAAACGCTGAGCGCGGCGCTCGACTGGAGCCACGATCTGCTGACCGCTCAGGAGCGTGTGGTCTTTCGGCGCGTCGCGATCTTCGCAGGGCTGTTCTCGATCGACGCCGCGGTCGCGGTGGCCGGGTCGCCGGACATGGACGAGGCCGCCGTGCTGCAAGTGCTGGGCGATCTCGTCGCGAAATCCCTGGTCTGCGTGGAGGAGGCTCAGGAGCGCGTCCGCTACCGGCTGCTCGACACGACGCGTGTCTACGCGCTGACCAAGCTGCTGTGCACGGACGAGGCGCCGGATGTGGCGCGCCGCCATGCGGTGCATTTCTGCGACCTCCTTCAACGGCAGGAGGCGGCGGACGCCTTCTCCGGCGCGCCGGTGCGGGCGCCGTTCGACGATCAGATGGGCAACGTTCGGGGCGCGCTGCAATGGACGTCCTCCGCCGTCGCGGAGGAGCATCTCTTCGTCTCGCTTGCCGCGGCGTCGGCGCCGTTGTTTCTGGACCTGTCCCTCCCGTCCGAATGCCGTGACTGGACCGCGCGCGCGCTTCAATCCCTGGAGGAGGGCTGCGCCGATCCAAGCCTCGAGGTTCGGCTGCAGGCGTCGCATGGCCTCGCTTTGATGTCGACGGGCGGCTCCCGAGAACAGGTCGAGGGCGCGTTCCGGCGGGGGTTGGCGGTCGCGCGTGCGCTCGGAGACCATTATCACGAGCTTCGCTTCCTGGGCGGGCTCCATGTGATTCTCCTGCGAAGCGCAGCCTTCAAGGAGGCACTGGAGGCAGCCGAGCAGGCCCTGGCGGCCGCATTGTCGCTGGACGAGGACAATGCGGTATCGATGGCGCAGGCGATGCTTGCCGTCGCGCATCAGTTTGCGGGCAACAACGTGCTCGCGCGGGACTATTCGGCAGCGGCGCTGAGACAGCCAGCCGCGACCAGCCGGTCAAATACCATGCAGCTCGGCTTCGATCATCGTAGCCGCATCCGCTGCGCGCTGGCCCGCGACCTGTGGATCCGCGGCCATCCTCTGTCCGCGGCGCGCGCCGCCTGGGACGCGGTCGAAGAGGTCTCGAAGCTCGACAATCCGGCCGCCTATGGCGTTTCGCTCATCTTCAATGCCTCGGTATTCCTCTGGATCGAGGATTTCGCTTCCGCCGAGGAAGTGGTGAATCGGCTGGCTGCGCATGCCGAGCGCCATATGGTGGCGCCCCATGTGGCGGTCTGTTCGGGACTGCGGGGCATTCTCGATTTGCGAAGGGGCAGGCCCGATCTCGGCGCCCCGCAGATCAGCGATGTGCTCGATACGCTGAAGCGCCTTCGCTACGAGATTTTGAGCGCGTGGTTCGTCGGGGCTCTCGCGGAATGCGATGCCAGGATGGGCCGCAAGGGCGAGGCCCTGGCGCACGCTCATGAAGCGCTGGCATTGGTCGTGCGCAATGGCGATCGTTTCCTGATGCCGGAGCTACTTCGCATCAAAGGCGAAATCCTTGCCGAGGGACCTGAGGCCGACCTTCAGGGGGCGGCCGGATGCTTTCTGGAGGCTTTGGCCTGGGCGCAGACCCAATCGGCACCGATGTGGGAGCTCAAGGCCGCTATCAGCTTGGCGGGAGTCTGGCAGCGGAGCAATCGCCTGGGCGACGCTGTCAGCATCCTTGAGCGCGCGCTTCAGGACATGCCGGCCGGGTCGTGCGGCACGGACCAGCGCAACGGCATCGTCATGCTCGACGCTCTGCGGACGGCAGCGTCGAAGCAGAAGCCCGACCCACTCACAATTACTCTCAACTCCTAACGGGTTCGCGCCGCCACGATCCTGCATCCTGCGGCCTGGCTCGGATGGGCGCGAAATGTGACGATCGGCATCTTCAGCGAAGAGGATTATGACTTTCCGGCGGCGCAGGCCGCGCTCGTGCCGGGCGGTCCCGCCCGGCCGCCGCTCGCGCTGTGGCGGCGTGTGCTCTACGGGATCGTCGGGGTTGTGCTGGGCCTCTCGGGTGGTCTCGGCAACGCCCTGGTCGCGGTCAACCTTCCCAATCTGCTCGGTTCGCTCGGCGCCGAGACGAACGAGATTGCGTGGATCCCGACTGTCTACGCGATGACCTATGTCAGCATGAACCTGCTGTTCGTGCGGTTTCGGCAGCAGTTCGGTCTCCGCCTCTTCGCGATGGGGGCGCTCACCTTCTTCTGCGTGGTCACGTTCCTCCACATTTTCGTGCGTGGCTTCGGCAGCGCGATCCTGATCCATGCGGCGGCGGGGGTGGCGACGGCGCCGTTCACGACGCTTTCGGTTTATTATCTGATGGCCGCGCTGCCGCCCAAGGTCGTCTATCGCGGCGTACTCTTTGGTCTCGGCATTTCGCAGATACCGACGCCGCTCGCGCGGGTGTTCTCCAGCGAGCTTCTCGCGATCCAGCAATGGCGCTCGCTTTACGAGTTCGAGCTCGGGCTGGGGCTGATATGCCTCGGCTGCGTGGCGCTGCTGCGCCTGCCGGCGAGCAAGAAGGGCAAGGTCTTCGAGCAACTCGACCTCGTGACCTATCCGCTGATCGCCGGAGGGCTCGCGCTCGTCTCCGCCGTGCTGGGACTGGGCCGATACGAATGGTGGACCGATCGCGCCTGGTTGGCGTGGGCGTCGGTCGGTGCCGTGCTGCTGCTCGGGGCGGGCTGCTACATCGAGACGAACCGTGCCCGTCCCTTGTTGGACCTGCGCTGGCTGACGGGTCCGAACCTGATCCGCTTCACGATCGTCACGCTGGTATGGCGGATCGCGCTCGCCGAGCAGTCGACCACCGTGATCGGGCTTTTGACCACGCTCGGCGTGGACAATGACGAGCTCCAATTGTTTTCGCTCGCGCTGGTCGCGGCGTCGGTCGCGGGAGTCCTGGCGTCCGGCTATCTGTTCACGCCCAACCGCATCACCGCGCTCGGCGCGCTGGCGATCGGACTGATCGCGATCGGGGCGTTCGTCGATGCCCATGCGACCAACCTCACGCGCACGCCGCAGCTTTATGTGAGCCAGATGCTGATCGCCTTCTCGACGACGCTCTTCATCGGTCCGGCGCTGCTGTTCGGCATATCCTTCGTCCTGCGCGAACAGGCGCGCACGCTGCCAAGCTTCCTTGTGCTGTTCGTGATCCTGCAGACGATCGGCGGCCAGCTCGGCAGCGCGTTGCTTGGGACCTTCCAGGTCATCCGGGAGAAAGCGGCCTCGGTGGTGCTCTACGCGTTCGTCGATCCGACCAACCCGATCGTCGCGGATCGTCTCGGCGGAACCGCGGCCGCGCTTGGCGGCTCGGTGCTGGATCCCGCCGCCCGATCGGCACAGGCGCTGGCGCTGCTCCATCAGCAGGCCGCGCGCGAGGCCAACGTCATCGCGTTCAACGACACCTGCATGCTGGTTGCGGCGCTGGCAGCGGCGACCACGCTCTACCTCGCCTGGACGATCTTCAATCATTGGCGGCGTCAGGAGCCGCTGAGCAGCGCGGCGATGCCCGCCCCGGAGCGCAAACCATGACAGACGCAGCACCGACGGCCCCGGCGGCCGCCCCTCCGACATGGAAGCCGGGCGCGCACAGTCCTGTCACGATCGCGATTTTCGCGATCGTCATCCTCGCCGGCATCCTCCTGATCCTGGCCGCGTGGCGCCTGCCGCCGTTCAGTGGCGCGGCACAGCGGACCGAAGACGCCTATGTGCAGGGCCACACCACGATCATCAGCCCCCAGGTCAGCGGCTACGTCTGGAAGGTAGCGGTCGACGATTATGAGGACGTGAAGGCCGGGCAGGTGCTGGTGGAGATCGACCCCCGCACCTATCAGCAGCGTCTCGAGCAGGCGAAGGCCAACCTCGACGCGCGGCGCGCCGACCTCGCCAACCACCGCCAGTCGCTGGCGCAGGGGGAAGCGGGCGTGGCGACACAGGTTGCAGCGGAGCTTGGCGCGCAGGCGCAGTTCGAGCGCGCTCGCTCGGACTTTCGGCGCTCTGCCGATCTCGTGAAGGATGGCTCCCTGTCCGTCCGCGAAAACGACCAGAACGTAGCGGCATTGCGCCAGGCGGAGGCATCCGTGGCGCAGGCCAAAGCCGCACACGAAACGGCCCGGCAGCAGCTGCGCGCCGTTGAGGTCAATGAGGGCGCCCTGCGTGCCGCCGTCGAGGGCGCGCAGGCCCAGGTCGATGCCGCCGAGATCGACCTTGAGCACACCGTCATCCGCGCGCCGCAGGACGGACGGCTCAGCACAATCGGGGTCCGCGTCGGGCAGTTCGTCACCAACGGCAGCGGACTCTTGTTCCTCGTGCCTGCCGAACGCTGGGTGATCGCGAACTTCAAGGAGGAGCAGACGCATCACATGGCGCCGGGCCAGGCGGCCTGGTTCGCGGTGGATGCGCTGGGCGGCCGAAAGATACGGGGCCATGTCGAGCGGATCTCGCCCGCCACCGGTTCCGAATTCACGATCCTCAAGCCGGACAACGCCACCGGCAACTTCACCAAGGTGCCGCAGCGTATCTCTGTTCGGATTTCCGTGGACGGCGGGCAGGCGGACGCGGTGCGGCTGCGGCCCGGAATGTCGGTCGAGGCGCATGTCGACACGTCAGGCGGGCCGGCCTGAGATGAACCGCAGACTGGCCCTCCCGCTCGCGCTGCTGCTGACCGGCTGCATCGGCCCAAGGCCGACGCCGCCTCAGGGTGCCGCGATAGCGCCGCCGCCCGCCTGGCGGGAAAAAGTCGCCCCATCCGCCGCGATCGAGGTCGACTGGTGGCGGCGCTTCGGCGACCCCGATCTGACCGCGCTGGTGGAAGAGGCGCTTGCCAACAATGCGCAGATCGGACTTGCCGCCGCGCGTGTCGCCGAAGCGAGAGCCCATCTGCGCGAGGCGCGGGCCGCGCGCGGTCCCGAACTCGATTTCACCGGGATCGGCGGATATACGCGCCAGCTCGAGGTGACGGGCCCCGTCACCACCTGGGGCGCCGAGCCCGAGGGCACGATCGCGTACGACTTCGACCTGTTCGGCCGGCTCGCCAGCGCCAGCGCGGCGTCCCGCGCCCAGTTGCTCGCCACCAAGGCGGCGCAGGATGCGGTGCGGCTCGGGGTCGCCGGCACCACGGCGCAGACCTACATCGCCCTGCTCGGCTATGACCGCAGGCTGGCGATCGCCCGCAGCACCCTGCAGGCGCGTACCGAGGCGCTCGACATACAGCGCCGTCTCACCGGCGGCGGATATTCGTCGAAGCTGGAGCTGCGCCAGGCGGAATCCGAGTTCCGCGCGACGGAGCAACTCGTCCCGCAGGCGGAACTGGCGGTCACGCAGACGGAGGACGCGCTGAGCATTCTCGTCGGCCGCGCACCCTCCGACATCCGCCGGCCAGCACCAGGACTGGAGGGGCTGGCCGTCCCCGAGGTCCCCGGCGGCCTGCCGTCCGAGGTCCTGCGGCGAAGGCCGGATATTTTCGCGGCCGAGGAATCCGTCGTGGCCGCCGACCGGTCGCTGGATTCCGCGAGGGCGGCGATGCTGCCGAACTTCGCTCTCACCGGCAGCGGCGGCGCGATTTTCGCGTCGGTGCTGCCCAATCCGCAGAGCATATTCCTGATCGGCGGCAGCGTTCTCGCCCCCTTGTTCGATTCGGGCCGACGTCGCGCGAACGCCGACGTGGCGGCGGCAAGACGCGACCAGGCCGCGTACCAGTATCGAGACACGGTTCTGGAGGCGCTCAAGGAAGTGGAGGACGCGCTGGCAGGCGTTCGCCGCAACGACGAGCGGCGTCTTTCGCTGTTGGCGCAGGTGGAGGCGCAACAGGCCGAGCTGGAGGTCGCCTCGAAGCGCTATCGCGCCGGCTACGCGTCCTATCTCACCCAGATCGACGCGCAGCGTGCCCTGCTGTCCGCCCAGCTTTCGCTCGCGGAGGCGGAGACCAGCCGCCTCAACGCCTATGTGGCGCTGTATCGCGCGCTCGGTGGCGGCTGGTCGCGCGACACCATCTCGGCGGACGCGCGCCCCGCGCCTGCGACGCCACCTCTCAGCAACGGAGACTGATCATGCCAGTAATCTACACCGCCATTGCCACCACCTCGGGCGGAGGACGCGAGGGGCATGCCGAGACCTCGGACGGAAAGATCAGCCTGGACCTGGCCTATCCTAAGGAGATCGGCGGGAGCGGCGACGGCACCAATCCGGAGCAACTGGTGGCACTGGGTTATTCCGCCTGCTTCGGCAATGCGCTCGCGCTGGTCGCGCGGCGGCACCATGTGGATCCGACGACCGCATCGACGACGTGCCGTGCGCATCTCCACAAGGACGACGACGGATTCCACCTGACGTTCGACATCGAGGCCCATCTGCCCGGCCTGGACGCCGCGCTTGCCCAGCAGATCGTCGAGGAGGCGCACGCGACCTGCCCCTATTCGCGCGCTTTCCGGGACGGTGCGCCCACGACCGCGAGGGTCAAGCTGGACTGAGGCCGCCGTCAGAAGCAGTTTCAATCCGTTAGCCCGACATCGTGCCCGCCTGGCAATTGGAAGATGGGTTGCCCGACAGCCGATTGTGTTCCATTTCTTCCGGCTCATGGACGAGATTCCACGCCGGCTTTCGAGAGCCGAGAGCCAAGACCTGACTCGCAGGAGGCTTATCGAGGCTGCCCGCGAGATCATTGTCCGTGACGGGGTGGGTTCGGCTTCGGTCCGTTCGATCGCGGCGGCCGCGGGCTATTCGCAGGGTGCCTTCTATTCCAACTTTCCGGGCAAGGAGCATCTGCTGCTTGCGGTGATGGAAGATCATCTCGACGCATTGGCCAAGCGTTTCGAGACGGTGGCGCAGGCCGTGCTCTCCTCTCCGGTGACGGCGGGCGACAAGAGTGTTCCGGGAGAAATCGCCTCTTTCTTCCGGGGGCTCAATCCGAAGGGAGATTGGTCGACCCTCGCGGTAGAGCTTCAGCTTCACGCCAATCGGAGCGTGGAGATGTCGGACCAATATGCGAAGAGGCGCGACGCCTTTCTGGCCCGGATCGGAGCGGCATTCGCGGCCATCTTCCAGCATCTCAATGTGGCCCCTGCGATCTGCCCCAACGAGCTCGCGATGGGCCTCGTCTCGACGTCGGTGGGGTTCGCGATCCAGTTTGGCGGACCCATCACCAACGAGGTGCGGGCACGCTTCATGACGTCGATCGTCGAGGCGATCCTCTCCACCGCGCCCGCGGCGGACTAGCCGGGCCTGGCCGAGACGAACGCGCAGGGGAGCAAGCGTTCGCAACCATCGTCAGTAAGCTACAAGATTGCTATGGGGCGAACTGCCAGTTCCGCGATGCGGGCGTGGCGGCACGAGTGCAGGTTTGCCGCCACGCCTCGCGACGAACCCGAGGGGCCATGACCATGCGGGCGACCATGTCATAATGATCTGGGAGGCCTCCCTTCTTGTCCTTCTGATCACCTTCGCCGGTGCGGTTCTGCTGTGGAACGCGAAGCCTCGCGCCCGGCTGATCTTCGCGGCGGTCGGACTGGCGGCGCTCAGCGGGCTGCTCCGAATCGACGGACATACGCCCTTCTTTTCGAACGTGCAGATCACCAGCGCCGACGATCTCGCAGAACGTTTCGTGGGGGTGGCCTGGTGGCTCGTCTGCGGCGACCTCGCGGCGATCGTGCTGGCGCTGTTCCTGGAAGAGCGGTCGCGGCAGGCCAGGTTGTTCTCCGACCTTCTCGGTGCCGCAATCTATGGCGGCGCAATCATATCGATCCTGAGCTTCGTCTTTCTCGTGCCCGTACGCGGCCTGCTCGCTACCTCTGGGCTGATCGCGATCGTGCTGGGTCTGGCGCTGCAGAACACGCTGGCGGACGTGTTCGCCGGCATCGCGGTTGGATTGGAGCAGTCCTTCAGGGTTGGGGACAGCGTCAAGGTCGGCGAGGTCGAGGGCAGAGTGGTGCAGGTCGATTGGAGGGCGGTCCACATCCAGACCGAGGAGCACAACGTAGCGATCGTGCCCAACAGCACCATCGCCAAGGCGGATATCGTGAACCGCAGCCGGCCGACCGAGGAGCGACATGGCACCGTGCAGATCGCGGTCCATGTATCGGTGCGTCCCGACCGGGCCACGGAGGTGATCCTGCAGGCCACAATGCTGTGTTCGGGAGTGCTCGACCGGCCTGCTCCCGCTGTCTCGCTCGTCCGCATCGGTTCGCGGCGCAACCTTTTCTCGGTGTCCTACGCCTGCCCCGACGCGGTCTCATTCGGGCAGGCCAAGGACGGGCTGCTGCGGCAGATACGGCGCCAGTTGCGCCATGCCGGCCTGCTCGACACCAGCGGCAAGGACGCGGGTCCGGGAGAGCCACCCGCGACGCGCGAGCTGCTTCGCGAACTGGTGCTGTTCGAGAGTTTGACCGAGGCGCAGCTCGACACCCTCGTTCCGAAGGTCGTGACCCGGACTTTGGAGCCGGGCGAGACCTTGTTCGAGCAGGGTGCGGCCGACGGCACGCTCTACCTCCTTGCGGCAGGCGTCCTTGAGGCGCAGCGAACGATCAACGGCCTGAGCAAGCCGCTCGGCCGCATCGGCGCCGGCGAATATGTCGGCGAGATCGGCCTGCTGACCGGCGACGCGCACGCCGCGACCGCCAAGGCGCTCACCGTCGCCCGCGTTCACATGCTTGATCGGGATGCCCTGGCGCCGCTGCTGAGCGAGGCCGCCGAGCTGGCGCCCGCCTTGGAACGCTCGGTCCGAAAGGGGTTGGAGCTGATCCATCGCGACGAAGCGGCGCGTTCGTCGCAGGCCGCGGGCGCGCGCGACGGACTGCTGGCGCGCATAAGGTCATTCTTCGGAATATGATGGCCGCGTGCCGGATCGGTGCGTCTCCGGCGGCTGATGAGGAGGTTGGATATGGCCAAGGTCCTGCTGTTTGTCGCATTCGTCGCGGTGGTGCTCGCGGCGGTTTTCGGATTGAAGGCGTATCAGGACCGGCCGCGTCGCTACGTGCCGATCGATGAGAAGGTGTTCAGGTCGGAGGTGGCCTTGCTTCGCGACGGCACGCCGATCTTCGCGCCCAATGGCACCGTCGCCAGGGCGCTGGTTGACTGGCTGAAGACCAACGACGGCAAGCCGCGTTTCTTCGAGGTCGGCGGAACCCAGTTCGTCGGCCGGTCGGCGACGCCCACACCGGAAGCGCAGGGCCGTCTGACCCACCTGGTCATGATGCTGCGGGCCTATCCCGACGTCAGCGTCAGGGTCGTGGGCTTCACCGATGCGAGCGGCGATCCGCGCGCCGACCTGGATCTGTCGGAACGCCGGGCGCGATGGGTCGTCGGCGCGCTGGCGGACGCGGGCATCCCGCGCAGGCTCCTGTCATACGAGGGCAGAGGAGGGACGCAGTCTTTGCCGGGTGCCGGCGCGGCGGACCGCCATCAGGCGGACGAACGGGTCGGTTTCCTGCTGGACCCCGTCCGGCATGACGCTTCGTAATTGTCGCCCAGCCGCTTTAGGAGGCCCGACATAACGGGATCAAGCACGACTGCAGGTCTCGCTTGGTTTCTAGCCCGATAGAGGCATTCGGTAGGATGCGATTGCGCGCTCGGTCAGGGTAGTTCCCGCACCCGGCATCTGGGGACGGTCATAGAAGCCGCCATTGACTGAAATCGGCTCCGCGAAACAGTCTTTGATCCATGGGATATATTCCAGCATCGTGGTCGCCGGATGCCAGTAGGACAGGTGTACGTGCACCTGGCCCATGTCCCCGACATGGGCGACGACGGGCAGGCGGTGGGACTGCGCATTGTGCGCGACCTGGATATATTCGGTGATGCCGGCGAGGCGCGTCACGTCGGGCTGCACATAATGGACCGCGCCGGCATCGATGAAGCTGCTGAACGCGTCCGCGGTATAGAGTTGCTCGCCGAGCGCGATCGGGATCGAGGTCGAGCGCGCGAGCGCGGCATGCGACCGCAGATCGTCATACCACATCGGTTCTTCGATCCAGAAAATGTCGAGCGCCTCGGCCCGCGCGCAGAAGCGCTGGCAGGTCGGCAGATCCCACTTCCCGTTGGCGTCGATCGCGATCGTCACGTTGGGCCCAACCGCCTTACGAACCGCGCTGAGCCGATCGACGTCCACCATCGGATCGTCGTTGCCGAACTTGATCTTGAGACGGCGGAATCCGTCCTGCTCGATCGTGCGTTTGCAACCGTCGACCAGCTTATCCTGTGGGAAGGAAAGCCAACCAATGTTGGTGTTGTAGGCCTCCAGCTTTTCTACAGTCGCACCCCCGAGCAGCTTCCACAGCGGGAGGTCAGCTTTCTTGGCACGAAGATCCCACAAGGCGATGTCAATCGCGGCGAGCGCGATATGCACGATGCCGGCGCGACCGACCCACTGGATGGCGGGGAAGCGGGCCAGCTTGAGCCACAACCGGTCGCCGTCGGCGGCATCCTCGCCGATCAGCAATGGCGCATAGCATTCGCCGATGCAGCCCGCGATCAGGCGGTCCGACGCAAGGTGCGCGTGCGTGCCGGTAAAACCATATCCCTCGAGCCCGTCGTCGGTGGTGATCTTCACGCCGACAATGCCCCAATGGGTGATCGTGTTGGTGGAATCCGAAATGCTGCCCAACGCGATCGGGGCATGGAGGATAAACGGTTCGACGGCCTTAATTCGCATAATTCTCCCCTGGTATTTCACACGCGCCTTTTCGATGCGCTTGCTTTGGCGAGGGCTGGGCCTTCACCTTGATATCACGGCATTGTTTCATCGGCGGGGATTGTGTCCCGCGCGCTTTTCGGATCCCCCATCTCTCCGATGCTGCAGCATGCGACTGCAGCAAATGTTTCACTGTTGACACAGCATATTATATATGAGACATCGAAGCAAGGCCGATAGAGCCGAACGAGAGGAGGGGTTTCATGCAGAACTTGGGGATCAAATCCGCCATTCGCGGAGCTGTAGTGTTTTCTGCGGGCGTTTCGGCACTGGCCTTGGCGGCGGCGGCGTGGGCTGAAGATCCGGCCGGTCAGGCCGCGGATACGACGGTAACGTCCACGACCGATCCGACCGATCAGGCGAAGGAAATCGTGGTCACCGGCTATGCCGCCAGCCTTCAGCGCGCGATCGACAACAAGCGCCTGCTGGATGTCATCAGCGACGGCATCTCGGCCGAGGACATCGGCAAATATCCCGAACAGAATATCGCCGAGTCGCTGCAGCGCGTAACCGGCGTTCAGATCACGCGCAGCCTGGGCGACGGCCAGTTCCTCAGCGTGCGCGGCCTCGATCCGAAATTCACCGACACGCTGTATAACGGACGGCAGCTGCCGTCCGCGTCGGGCACGCGCGCGTTCGATTACCAGGTGGTCACCGCGAACTTCGCGAGCCAGGTCGATATCTACAAGTCGCCCACCGCCGATCTGATCGAGAGCGGCCTCGCGGCGACCGTGAACATGCAGTCGCTCCGGCCGCTGACCATCGGCAAGCAGCGCATCTCGATCATCGCCGAAGGCACGTATGACGAGCAGTCGCGCGGCCGCATCCGTCCGCACATTTCGGCCCTCTACACCAACACGTGGCTGGACGGGCGGCTCGGCTGGAGCGTCTCGTTCGACGTCAATCAGCGCAACCTGAACGACCAGCAATTCGTCACCGACGGCGTTTTGCCGGACGGCACCTATGCCGGACCGGGCACGCAATATCGCGTGTTCGGCATCCACCAGAATGATCTGGTCGGCACCGACAAAAGGTTGAGCGGTACCAGCACGCTGCAGTTCAAGCCGAGCGACACGCTGGAGCTGCGGTTCGACACGCTCATCTCGCGGTTCGAACAGAAGTATAATTATTTCCAGGGCAATAACTGGTATGCTGGCGCGGGCGCATTGGGCGCGTCACCGACCGACAGTGAAACCGTCGATGCGGACGGTGTCGAGCGGGCGTGGAGCGGGACGAACGTCTTTTCCTGGACCCAGGCCAATAAATTCGACTTCCTCCAGAACATGTTTTCCAACGCGCTCGGCGGCACGCTGAAGCTGGGCGAATGGAAGATCGATGCGGAGGCTTCGTACGGCAAGGCGACCGAGCGGACGACGCAGACCTATATTTCCTGGGCGACTTCCGCTCCGGGCGCGAGCCTTTCCTACGACACGACGGTTGATCCGGGCGGGCCGATCGACTTCGGTTTCTACAACGGCTTCGATCCGACCGATAAGTCGCATTATTACTTCTTCGGCGTGCAGGGGAATTACAAGCAGCCGGTCACCGACAAGATCTGGAACGGCAAGATCGATATCTCGCGCAAGCTGGATATGGGGCTGATCAAGGGGATCAAGTTCGGCGCGAATTTCGAGGATCGTACGCTCGCCTCGACCCCCAACGCGATGCCGGCCTCCGCGGCGGGCTTCCCGGCGGACATGAGCCAGTACCTGACTATCTATAGCAATCCGACCTATTTCGACTCCTATAGTGGCCCCGCCCAGTTCCCGCGGAGCTTCCTGACGGTCGATCTCAACAAGTTCTTCGATGATTTCCCGCTCTCTTCGATCGTGGGCAACAACAAGCCGGTTCAGGTCCTCAGCACGACGACCGTCGTCGAGGAGAAATCGGCGGCGGGTTACGCCCGCGTCGATCTTGCCACCGACGATGAGCGGCTCAAGGGCAATTTCGGCGTGCGCTATGTGTACACGCAGGAGGCGTCATCGGGTTATGTGCCGACGCCCGATGCGCTGCTGGTCTACGGCTATTTCGGCGCCAACACGCTCGGCTACACCGCGGCCGCGATCCAGGCGCAGAAGCACAGCTATCGCAGTCTGCTGCCGTCCGCGAACATGAGCTATCTGATCAGCAACGATCTTATCGTCCGCCTGGCAGCGGCGCGGGTGATGCAGCGTCCAGACATGAACCTGCTGGCGGCGGCGAGCAGCCCGAACGCGTCGGCGGGGCCGCCCCCCGCGGGTTCGACCGTACCCTGGATCGGCACGCTGGCGTTGGGCAACCCCACGCTCAAGCCCTATCTCGCCAACCAGTTCGATATTTCGCTGGAATGGTATTTCGGGAAGCGCAGCCTGCTGGCGGCGGACTTCTTCTACAAGGACGTCAAGAACCTGGTCCTGACCAACTATTTCCATGAGTCGGCGAACGTCACTTTGGGCTCAGGGCTTCCCGGTAGCGGCACCATATTGCCGATCGATTTCACCGTATCCCAGCCCCAGAATGCGGAATCCACCACGGTCAAAGGCGTCGAGGTTGGCTACCAACAACCGTTCGATTTCCTGCCCGGGATTTTCCGCTGGTTCGGTGTCCAGGCGAACATGACCCATATCTGGTCGAAGAGCGTGGTTCTCAATCAGGGGCAGCCGGCGCTGCCGCTGACCGGCATCTCCAAGAATACCTACAATCTCGGCGGCTATTTCGACAATGGCAGGTTCGCTTTGCATGCGGGTTACAATTACCGCAGCAGCTGGGTTGCCGACCCGATCAGCTACTTTGGCGATGGCGCTTTCGTCAAAGGCTATGGCCAGCTCGACGTGTCCGCGAGCTTCCAGATCAACAAGGCCTTCAGCTTGAGTGCCTCGGCGGTGAACCTCACGCAGACGCCGTTCCGGGAGGTCGATAAATACGGCATCACGCGGGTCTACGACCTGAGCGGCCGCCGTTATTACGTCGGCCTGCGCGCGAGCTTCTGAGCCAGAAGGGGAGGAAGTAAGACATGGTCACGCGCAGACAGATAGTCACGGGAACGATGGCCGGTGCGGTCGCGGGCGGCTTGCTGCCCCGGCTGCCCGGAGCCTTTGCGGCGACGGGTACATCCTACAATAATCCGCCGTCGGGCGTGGGGCCGCTGATCCCGGCCAATCCCGCCGCGCTCAAGCGTTTCATGGGTCTGCGCTACGGCGCTTTCATCCACTGGGGGCCGGCGACGGTTGCGGGGAAGGAGATCAGCTGGACCCGCGAGATCGAAACGCCGGCCAAGGACTATGACGTCCTCTACAAGCGCTTCGATCCCGTGGATTTCGATGCCGACGCCTGGGTGAAGATGCTGAAGGACAGCGGCTTCCGCTACGTCACCTTCGTCACGAAGCACCATGACGGCTTCGCGATGTGGAACACCAAGACCACCGATCATTGCATCATGAACACGCCCTTCAAGCGGGACGTGCTCAAGGAGCTTTCGGCGGCGTGCAAGAAGCAGAAGCTCGCGCTCTGCCTCTATTATTCGATTGCCGATTTCTACCAGCCGGACTGCACCGGGGCGAACAATGCCAACGGCCTTTATCTAGGCCCGAAGGGCTATGAGCTTCCCGCAGGCGAGACGCCCAATTTCGATCGCTACGTCACCTACATGAAGACCCAGCTCCGGGAGCTGACCCAGAATTACGGACCGGTGACGGCATGGTGGTTCGACGGTGGCTGGATGCGCGAATGGACGCAGGAGCGCGGCGTCGACCTGCTCAAATATATGCGCATGCTGCAGCCCGATACGCTGGCGGATCAGCGCGTCGGCAATGCCTATAACGGCCGCGTCTACATGCCGACCTGGTTCCCGACCGATCGCGATTATGTTGGCGATTTCGCCGTGCTCGAGGTCGATACGCCGCGCTTCAACCGCGACATTCCGTGGGAGTATACGACGCCCGCCAACGGCCGCTCCTATTGCTGGACGCCAGGGCCCTATCTCGAGCCCAATGTGTGGATCGACAATTTCGTGAAGTCGGTCTGCGGCGACGGCAATTACCTGCTGGGGCTGACGCCGCCTTCGTCGGGTCGGTTCGACCCCTCGCTGGTCGACAAGCTTGCCGCGAGCAATGTCTGGATCGAGCGCTACGGTGACAGCCTCTTCGAAGCGCGCGGCGGACCGTACAAGCGGACCAACGCCTATGGCGCCACCTGCAAGGGCAAGCGCGTCTACCTGCATGTCTTCGATCCGAAGCTGACGACGCTGACACTGCCCGCGCTGCCCGCGCGGATCCTCGGCTGCTCCATGATGAATGGCGGCAAGGCCAGCTTCAAGCAGGACGCCACGTCCGTCACGGTGACGATCAGCGCGAACGACATGGAAAGCCCGTCCACGATCGTGGTGCTCGACCTCGACAAGTCCGCCGAGGCGATCGCGCCGATCGGCGAGCTTCCGGTGACGCGTGCCGCCACGGTCAAGTCCTCCAATCTGGATCCGATGGGCAATGGCTGGGCGTCGGACGGCGACATGCGCACGGCCTGGAAGGCCGATGGCCAGACCAAGCAGCCGTGGCTTCTGTTCGATCTCGGCAGCCCGAAAATCATCAGCCGCGCGACCCTGTTCGAGGGCGCCTACGAAGGTGAACTGGCGAATATCCATCGCTACCAGATCGAGGTGAAGACCGCGGAGACCGATGGCTGGAACAAGGTTTCCGACATCACGACCTGGGGTTTCGACACCGGCCAGGAAGAGGATTTCTTCGAATGGCCGATCTCGGTCTTCCACCCGGAGGTGCGCTTCACGCCGATCGGCGCGCGCTACGTCCGGCTGAAGATCCTGAAGTCTGTGGCACCGCCGGTCATCCATGAATTCGAGCTGTTCGAGCGATAATCATAGCATGAGCAAGCTCGCAGAGCCGCCGCATGCGATGAGCTTGCCCGACACCACGCGCAGACAAATCATGCGTGGAGCGCTCGCTGGTTCGGTCACGGGTATGATGTGGCCGGGTCTGGCGGGCGCGTCCGCCGGGCGCACCGGTTCCGGGACGCCAGATAGCGTCAGGCCGCTGATCCCGGCGGCGCCGGGCGCGATCGAGCGGTTCATGGGGCTGCGTTACGGTGCGCTCCTCTCGTGGGGACCGGCGACGGTGATCGGCAAGGAGTTCAGCTGGACGCGCGAGGTTGAAGTTCCGTCCAGCGAATATGACACCCTCTACAGGCGCTTCGATCCGCGCGAATTCGATGCCGATGCCTGGGTCAGGATGATGAAGGCCAGCGGCTTCCGCTATGTCACCTTCGTCACGAAGCATCATGACGGCTTCGCGATGTGGAACACCAAAACCACCGACTACAACATCATGAACACCCCCTTCGGGCGGGACATGCTCAAGGAGCTTTCGGCGGCGTGCACGAAGCACAAGCTGGCGCTCTGCCTCTATTATTCGATCCCCGATTTCTACCAGCCGGATTGCATCGGGGCGAACAATGCCAATGGCATGTATCTCGGGCCGAAGGGCTATGCACTTCCCGCCGGTGAGACGCCCAACTACGACCGCTACGTCAGCTACATGAAATCCCAGCTCAAGGAGCTGGCGCAGAATTACGGGCCGGTAACGGCCTGGTGGTTCGATGGCGGCTGGCAGCACGAATGGACGCGGGAACGCGGCATCGACCTGCTCCAATATATGCGCAGGCTTCAGCCGGATTCGATCACCGATCAACGCGTGGGCTGCGCGTATAACGGCCGCGTCTACATACCGACCTGGTTCGCGACCGATAAGGATCATGTCGGCGACTTCGCGGTGCTCGAAGTCGATATGCCGCGCTTCAACCGCGACATTCCGTGGGAATTTACGACGCCGGCGAACGGCAGGAGCTATTGCTGGACGCCGGGACCCTATCTCGAGCCGAACGTCTGGCTCGACAATCTCGTCAAGTCGGCGTGCGGCGACGGCAATTACATATTGGGGATATCGGCCCCCTCGTCGGGCCGGTTCGATCCGGCACTGGTCGACAAGCTGGCGCAAAGCAATGTGTGGCTGGAGCGCTATGGCGAAAGCCTCTTCGAGACGCGCGGCGGCCCGTACAAGCGGACCAGCACCTATGGCAGCACCTGCAAGGGCAAGTGCATCTATCTGCATATCTACGATCCGAAACTGACGGCGCTAACCCTGCCGGCGATCCCGGCCCGTATCGTCGGCTGCTCGATGATGAACGGCGGTAAGGCCAGCTTCACGCAGACGGCCGATGCGGTGACGGTGACGATCAATCCGAACGATATGGAATCGCCATCCACGATCGTAGTTCTCGATCTCGATCAGTCGGCCGAAGCGATCGCGCCGATCGGCGCGGTGCCGGTCAATCGGGGCGTGCCGGTCAAATCCTCGAACCAAGATCCGTCGGGAGACGGGCTCGCTTCGGACGGGGACATACGCACTTTCTGGAAGGCCGACGGCCAGACCAAACAGCCGTGGCTGCAGTTCGACCTCGGCAGCGAGAAGACGATCGGCCGGGCGACATTGTTCGAGGGTGCCTACGAAGGCGAGCTCGCCAATATCCACCGCTACCAGATCGACGTGAAGTCCGCCGAGGCGGATGCCTGGAAGCGCGTTTCGGACGCGACGACGTGGGGCTTCGACACCGGCCAGGAAGAGGACTTCTTCGAATGGCCGATTTCGGTGTTCCATCCCGAGCTGCGCTTCACGCCAGTCAGTGCGCGCTTTGTCCGGCTGAAGATCCTGAAGTCGGTGGCCACGCCCATCATCCATGAATTCGAGCTCTACGAAAGATGATCGCAGCATGACCCATATCGTCGAGCCCTCTATCACCGACATGGTTGCCACCGACGGCGCATCGGGCGGCGGCAACCTGCTCTACGTGACTTTGGTCAGCATGGTGTCCGCCATGGGCGGCTTCCTGTTCGGGTATGAGACGGTGGTGATCGCCGGCACGCTGGCGCTGGTCAAAGCGCAGTTTGGCTTCTCCGCGCTGATGGAGGGCTGGTTCGTCAGTTCGGGCCTGCTTGGCTGCGTGGTGGGCGTGCTGGTCGCGGGCAAATTGTGCGACAGTATCGGCCGCAAGAAGGTGATGCTGATCTCGGCGGCCCTGCTCGCGATCGCGGCGCTCGCCTGCGCCTTCGCGCCGGCCGCGTCCTGGCTGATCGTCGGGCGGTTCATCGGCGGGATCGGCGTCGGTTTCGCCTCGATCGTGTCGCCGCTCTACATCTCCGAAGTCGCCCCCCCCAAGTTTCGCGGGCGGCTCGTCTCCCTGTTCCAGCTGACCATCACGCTCGGCATCGTGGCCGCGATGGTGGTCAACGCCAGGCTGCTCGAACACGCGCTCGACGGCGCGCAGGCGGCCGGGGTCGGGACCTGGAACTGGCTGTTCGTAAGCGAAGTGTGGCGGGGCATGTTCCTCGGGCAGGTGGTGCCCGCCATCCTGTTCCTCGCCTTCGCTTTGGTCGTCCCGGAAAGCCCGCGCTGGCTGAGCCTGGTCGGCCGGCCGCAGCGCGCGCACGCGGTGCTTTCCCGGCTGCGCGGCGACGAACGCCTCGCGAAGCAGGAGCTCGGTCAGATCGAAAAGGCGGTTCATCGCGAGGAACGATCCGAGCATGGCTGGCGCACGCCGGGCCTCAGCCGTCCCCTGTTCCTCGGTATATTCCTCGCGGTCTTCTCCGAGCTGAGCGGCATCACCGTGGTCATGTATTACGGGCCGGTCATCCTGGAGCATGCCGGCATCTCGGCCGGCGCGTCGCTGGGCGGCCATGCCGTGATCGGCATGGTGCTGGCCGCCTTCACCGCGCTCGCTTTGTTTGTGGTCGACCGGTTCGGGCGGAAGCCGGTGCTGCTCACCGGCGTCGCCGGTGCCTGCGTCGCGCTGGTGGCGACGGGCATCTGCTTCGCGAGCGGCGTCACCGACGGCACGATCCTGATCGCGCTGCTGTGCATGTTCGTGGCGTTCTTCGCCTTCTCGATCGGGCCGATCAAATGGATCGTGATCTCGGAAATCTTCCCAACCGGCGTACGCGCCCGCGCCATGGGCGTGGCGACCGTGGCAGTCTGGCTGACCGATATCGTCATCAACCAGGCCTTTCCGGTGGTGCGCGATACGTTCGGTGTCGCGGCGATGTTCCTGGGCTGCGCGGTCTTCCTGGCGATCCAGTTCGTGGTGGTCTGGCGCACGCTGCCTGAAACCAAGGGAATGCCGCTCGAAGACATCTTGCTGCTCTGGAACGGCAAAGCCGCGGCGGAGGCGAAGTGATGACCACCCAATATTCGGGCAAGATCGTCATCGTCACTGGCGGCGCGGGCGGGCTGGGCAAGGCCTTCTCGCTGGAGTTCGCCGCACGCGGTGCGCAGGTCGTGTGCAACGACATCGATCCGGCGGCGGGCGAGGCGTTGCTGGCCGAGGCCTCGGGCCTGTCCGGCAAGATCCACTTCGTCGCGGGCAGCATGATGGAGGCGGAGACCTGCGACCGGCTCACGGCGAAGGCGGTCGAACTGGGCGGGGTCGACGTGCTCTGCAACAATGTCGGCATCCAGCCCGCGTCGAGTTACGTCCCGGCGCACGAGCTCGACGACGCGCTCTGGGATGCGATCCTCACCGTCAACCTGAAGTCCTACTTCTGGATGGTGAAGCGCTGCGTGCCGATCATGAAACAAAACGGCGGCGGGGTGATCATTAACACCGCGAGCGTTCAGGGCATCCAGTCGCAGAAGGGCGCGGCTGCCTATGCCGCGTCCAAGGGTGGCATCCTGTCGCTCACCCGCCAACTCGCGCTCGAATATGCGGAAGACAATATCCGCGTCGTCGCGATCGCGCCGGGCACGTTCGATACGCCTTTGTTGCGCGATGTCGCAGAGGGGATTGCAGACAAGACCTATATGGAACGGCTGCGTCAGGCCTATCCGATGAAGCGCTTCGGCAGGCCCGAAGAACTGGCGCGGGTCGTCGCCTTCCTCGCGAGCGACGAGGCGTCCTTCATGACCGGCGAATGCGTGACCGTCGACGGCGGGATCATGGCGCAGGGCGGCTGGGCGCAGGGTTGAACGTGACCCACCCACATCGAAAACCCATGAAGCAACGCGGCTTCGCCGTCTTGGCGGCCTGTGTCTTGCCGGCTGCAGGCTTTGCGGCGGACGCGACGTATGTTGATTCCGTCGGGACGATCCACAGCCCGGCATTCGAGCTGCCGGTCTCGGGCCTGCTCGACGGCGAAACGCAGGCGGCCCTGAAGGCTGCGCGTGAGCCGCAGCCGCAGGATTCCCCGCCACCCAAGCCCTGCCCGTCCTGGGCGGGGGCCGGGCGATCGCAAATGGCCGCGATCCGGACATGCGAGGCGGAGGCCTTTTACGCCTCTGCATCTTACAAGACGATGCGCGGCCAGTTCGACGTGACGATCACGCCCCAGGAGATTGGCGGCGTTCACACCGAAGTCGTCCTGCCGGCCCACGGGGTCGCGAAAGGCAACGCGAAACGTGTGCTGATCAACGTCCATGGCGGCGCGTTTGTGGGCGGCGCGCGGACACTCAGCCGGCTTGAATCCATTCCCATCGCCTCGGTCGGCCGCATCAGGGTGGTCAGCGTGGATTACCGGATGGCGCCGGAATATGCCTTCCCCGCCGCAAGCGAGGATGTGGCCGCCGTCTATCGGGAACTGCTCAAGACCTACAAGCCGGCGAACATCGGCATTTACGGCTGCTCCGCAGGCGGCTTGCTGACGGCGGAAAGCATCGCGTGGTTCGTGAAGCAGCACCTTCCGCTGCCGGGTGCCATCGGCATGTTGTGCGAAGGCGCGGCTTATTGGACCGAGGGGGATTCAGGTCACCTGATCTACAACGTTTCCGGGCAGACGCTCGGCGACAATCCCTATTTCAAGCATACCGATCCGAACGATCCCCTGGCTTTCCCGGCGCGGTCACGCGCGCTGATGGCCAAGTTCCCGCGGACCCTGCTCGTGTCCGGTACGCGCGACTTCGCGCTCAGCTCGGTCGTCTACACGCATTCGTTGCTCGTCTCGCAGAAGGTCGAGACCGATCTGCATGTGTGGGAGGGCCTGGACCACGCATTCCATCTCAATCCGGCGCTGCCCGAATCCCGCGAAGTCTACCGCGTCACCGTCGATTTCTTCGACAAGCATTTGGGGTCTCAATGAAAGCGCATTCCACTTCCCGGGCGACCATGAGCCGCAAGGATCTGCTGCGCGGCGGTGCGCCTGCGCCCGCGGTCAAACTGCGGATGAATCCGGTGATCCGGCTCTATCCGGACGCGGCGGTCTCACGCTCGGGCGACATCCGGTTCGGTCAGGCCGAGATTGGCACGATGCTGCCCTTCCTCGGCAGTGGCGAGGTGTCCTGGACCGTCACGGTGCCGGAAGCGGGGCGTTACGATCTCGCGCTCTGCTATTCGAGCACGCATCCTAACACGCCGCTTAGCATCCAGGCCGGTGAGACCAAGATCGATTTCACGGTGCCGGTGACGGAAGGCTTCTTCTACCCCCATCCGCAGGGGCCAGTGGAAAATCCGGGCGATCCGGGCGGCGAGAGCTTCTTCCGGATGCGCGAATATTACCTATTCGACCGCGTCGCGGTGCCGGGCGAATTCATGCTGTCGCGCGGCGTCAATCTGGTGCGGCTGCGGGTCTCGGGCGACAAGGGCAAGGAGATATTGCGGCTCCGCGCGCTCGAGCTGACGCCCGTCGCGCAGCGGGCCGCCGTGGCGGCGGACACAGCGCGCGCGAGCGCCCACCGCGTAAGGGCCGACTGGTTCGCCAATGCCGGCTACGGCATGTGGTTTCACTTCCTCGATCTCACGACCCCGCCGCACGGACCGCGCAAGCCATACGAGCAGGCGGTGAATGAGCTTGATGTCGAAAAGCTGGTCGACACCGTCGCGGCATGCGGCGCGGGCTATCTGATCTTCACGGTCAATCACGGCGATCCGACCTGCCCGGCCCCTATCAAGAGCTGGGAGAAGCTGCATCCGGGCTGGACGACCAAGCGCGACCTGATCGCCGAACTCGCCGATGCGCTGGGCCGCCGCGGCATCCGCCTCATGCTCTACATGAACCTGCCCGGCCTGGGGGGCATGAATCTCATTCCGGGCACCGCGCTCGGCACGCCGGCGTTCAACGAAGCCGATTTCGCCACGCAGCTGATCGACGTCTTCCGCGAATTCGGCACCCGCTACGGCCCCAAGGTCGCCGGCTACTGGTTCGATAGCTGGTTCGAGACCACGGAAGTCTATCCGAACCTGCCCTACGAAACGTTCGCGCAGGCGATCCGGACCGGCAATCCGAACCGGATATTCGCGTACAATAATTGGGTCTTCCCGATGGAAGTCGAGTGGCACGATTATTGGGCGGGCGAACTGACCGACCTGCCGCTCAAGCCGTTCAAGGGCCGCTATATGCAGCACAGCGCTGCCAAGGGGCTGCAGGCGCATGTCGCGCTCCGCTTCGATGCCGACTGGCTGCACATGACGCCGGACAAGCCGATGGAGCCGCCGCGTTTCACCGCGCCCGAACTCGCCGATTTCATTCGGAGCTGCCAGGCCATCCACGTGCCCGTCACGCTCGGCGTCGGCATCTTCCAGGATGGTTCGCTCGGTCCGCAATCGGTCCCGATCCTCAAGGAACTGCGTCGCCTCGTGCGCGGCGATGGCCCGGGCAGCGCCAGCGCTGTGGACAGGACGAAATCAGAGGTGACAGCATGACGATGAACCGTAAGGAATTCCTGCGGAACGGGCTTTCGACGATGGCGCTCGCCGGGCTGCCGGCATCGGTCACCTTCGCGAAAACAACTCCGGCCGCAGCGGCGGGAAAGGCGGGCGAGGTTGCGTCCCTGCATCTCGACCCAGTGATCCGCCTCTATCCGGCCAAGGCCGTCTTACGCTCGGGCGAAATCCGTTTCGGCCCGGCGGAGCTCAGCGTGATGCTGCCTTTCCTCGGCGCGGGCGAAGTCTTGTGGACCGTGTCGGTGCCCGAAGCCGGCCGCTATCAGCTCGCGCTCTGTTATTCCTCGACGCATGCGAACACGCCGGTGACGATCACGGCGGGCAGCCATTCCCCCGTCGAATTCGCCGCGCCGGTCACCGAGGGCTTCTTCTATCCCGATCCGAACGGGCCCGCCGCCAACCCCGGCGGTCCGGAAGGCGATACCTTCTGGTCGATGCGCGAATATTATTCGTTGGAGCGCGTGAGCGTGCCGGGCGAAATCGCGCTCGTGCCCGGCGTCAACGTGGTGCGGCTGCGCGTCGCCGGCGACAAGGGGAAGGAGATTTTCCGTCTCCGCTCGCTCGAACTGACGCCCGTGACGCAGCGGGCCGCCATCGCTGCGGACAAGCAGCGCGCCCGCGCCCGGCGCGCGAATACCGACTGGTTCGCGCATGCCGGCTACGGCATGTGGTTCCACTTCCTCGATCTCACTACGCCGCGCCATGGCCCACCCAAGCCGTACAAGCAGGCGGTGAACGAGTTCGACGTCGAGCGGGTGGCGCGCACCGTTGCCGACTGCGGCGCGAAGTATCTGATCGTCACGGTCAATCATGGACATCCGACCTGTCCGGCGCCGATCAAGAGCTGGGAAAAGCTGCATCCCGGCTGGACCACGCAGCGCGACCTGATCGGTGAGCTGGCCGACGCGCTTGGCCGCCACGGCATCCGGCTGATGCTCTACATGAACTGCCCCGGCGTGGGCGGATTGGAGCAGCAGGGCGGGACCGCGCTCGACGTGCCTTCGGTCAGTGAGCTCGAATATTCCAACCAGCTGATCCGCGTCTTCCGCGAATTCGGCGCGCGCTACGGGCAGCGGGTCGCGGGCTACTGGCTCGATTCCTGGTTCCAGACCGGCGAGACCTATCCCAACCTGCCTTATGAGGCGCTCGATCGCGCGATCAAGACGGGCAATCCCGATCGCATGGTCGCCTACAATCCCTGGTCGTTTCCGATCGAAACCGAGTGGCAGGATTACTGGACGGGCGAGCTCACCGACCTGCCGCTCAAGCCGTTCAAGGGCCGCTATATCCGCCGCGGTGCGGGCGCGGGGCTGCAGGCTCATGCAGCGATCCGCCTGGATGCGCCGTGGTTCCATATCACCCAGGACCTGGCGATGGAGCCACCGCGCTACACCGCCGCACAGCTCGCCGAATATATCCGGACCTGTCAGGCGGATCAGGCGCCCGTCACGCTGGGTGTCGGCATCTATCAGGATGGCTCGATCGGTGAGCAATCGCTCGCCGTCCTCCAGCAGCTGCGTCGGAATATCCGTGGCGACAAGCCTGTCGGTCGATCGTGATGAACGGTTCTGCTGTGATCGTGCTTTCCCCAATCGACAATGTGGCGGTGTGCCGCCGCAACGTGACGATCGGCGAGCCGTTGGCGATGGACGGTGAAACCGCCGTCGCGGCCTGTGACCTGCTGATCGGTCACAAGGTCGCGCGCCGCCCCATTCCGCGCGGCGCGGAAGTAATCAAATACGGCATGTCGATCGGATCGGCGACGGCCGACATCGCGCCGGGGGATTGGGTCCACCTGCACAATCTGCAGAGCAACTACCTCTCGATCCACGCGCGGACCTCGCAGGCACCGGCATGATTGTCGCGAACGGATATCTGCGCACGGATGGGCGCAAAGGCATCCGCAACGTGGTGGCGGTCGTCTACCTCGTCGAATGCGCGCATCACGTCGCGCGCCGCGTGGTCGACAAGGCTGACGACGACGACGTTCACCTGCTCGGTTTCCCGGGCTGCTATCCCAACGATTATTCGCTGCGGATGATGAAGGCGCTCACGACCCATCCCAACGTCGGTGGCGTGGTGCTGATATCGCTGGGTTGCGAGGGGTTCGATCGGGACGGGCTGGCGGCGTCGATCTTTGAGAGTGGCCGCCCGGTCGAAACCGTGGTGATCCAGGAAGCCGGCGGCACGCGCTCCGGCATCGACGTCGCGCTCGCCGCCGTGCGTCGCGTGCAGACCGAGATGCAACGCCTGGAGCGGCGTGTGCCGATGCAGCTTTCCGACCTCACGATCGGCACGATCTGCGGCGGCTCCGACGGGACCAGCGGTATCGCCGCGAACCCCGCGGTCGGACGTGCTTTCGACCGGCTGGTCGATGCCGGCGCGATCTGCATCTTCGAGGAAACGGGCGAGATGATCGGCTGCGAAAGTGCGATGGCCGCGCGCGCGGCCTCGCCCGAGATAGCATCGGCGATCGATACCTCGATCGGCAATGCCGAAACCTATTACCGGGCGATGGGCTATGGCAGCTTCTCGCCGGGCAATGCCGATGGTGGCTTGTCGACGCTCGAGGAGAAGTCGGCGGGCGCCTATGTGAAATCGGGCAGCCGTCCGATCAATGGCGTCATCCGTCCCACGCAGGCGCCCGATGGGCCGGGCCTCTATCTGCTCGACGTGGTGCCGGACACGCCGCCCAAATTCGGTTTCCCCAACATCTCCGACAACGCCGAGATCGTGGAGCTGATGTCGTGCGGCGCACACCTGACCTTGTTCACGACCGGCCGCGGCTCCGTCGTCGGATCGGCGATCGCCCCCGTGATCAAGATCACCGGCAATCCGGAAACCTATGCCCGGATGAAGGAGGATATGGATATCGACGCGGGCCGCGTCATGCTGGGTGAGGCGACGCTCGATCAGGTCGGAGACGATATCTTCAATCTCGTGCTGGCGGTGGCCGGCGGCGCCCAGTCCAAATCCGAGGACCTCGGGCATCGCGAGTTCATCCTGAACTACAAGACCATCGATGCGGTCGGCCCGGCCTGTCACCCCGGCTCGCTATAATGGGCCATGCTCCCCTGCCGCGGGCCTCCGCCATGCCTGCCCCCATTATACGACCGGATCCGGTGATCCGCCTCTATCCGGCCAAGGCGGTGGCGCGCTCGGGCGAGCTGCGCTTCGGCCCGGCGGAGCTTGGCGTGATGCTGCCCTTCCTCGGCGCAGGCGAAGTGGTGTGGACCGTCACGGTGCCGGACGACGGGCTCTATCAGGTCGCCCTGTGCTGCTCGACCACGCATGCGGACACGCCGGTCAGCATCTGCGCCAACGACCACACGATCGCATTCGCGGTGCCGGTGACCGAGGGTTTCTTCTATCCCGATCCCAAGGGAGCCTCCGCCAATCCGGGCGATCCGGACAGCGACAGCTTCTGGACGATGCGCGAATATTATCAGTTCGAGCGGCTCGCGGTGCCGGGCACGCTCGCTTTGTCGCGCGGCGTGAACGTGGTGCGGCTGCGCGTGGCGGGCGACAAGGGCAAGGAGATATTCCGCCTCCGCTCGATCGAACTCACACCGGTCAACCAGGCCAAAGCCGTCGCGGCAGACCGGCAGCGGGCGCATGCGCGCCGCGCCAACACCGATTGGTTCGCCCGCTCCGGCTACGGCCTGTGGTTGTGCTTCCTCGACCTGACGACGCCACGGCACGGGCCGCCCAAGCCGTACAAGGACGCGGTCGACGAACTCGACGTCACCAAACTCGCCCGCACGGTTGCGGATTGCGGGGCGGGCTACCTGATCATGACCGTCAATCACGGCCATCCGACCTGTCCGGCGCCGATCAAAAGCTGGGAGGCGCTCCACCCGGGCTGGACCACGCGGCGCGACATGCTCGGCGAACTGGCTGACGCGCTTGGCCGGTACGGCATCCCGCTCATCCTCTATATGAATTGCCCGGGCCTCGGCCGGCTGGATCAACTGCCGGCAAGCGCGATCGACGTGCCCGCCTTCAACGAAGCCGATTATGCGAACCAGCTGATCGATGTCTTTCGCGAGTTCGGTGCGCGCTACGGGAAGCGCGTGGCGGGCTATTGGCTGGATAGCTGGTTCCAGACGACCGAGACCTATCCCAACCTGCCGCATGAGGCGATCGGGCAGGCGATAAAGACGGGCCATCCCGATCGCATGGTGTCCTACAATTACTGGGCGTTTCCGATCGAGACCGAGTGGCAGGATTATTGGTGCGGCGAGCTTACCGACCTCCCGCTCAAGCCGTTCAAGAGCCGTACTATCCGGCGCGGTGCCGCGCCCGGGCTACAGGCCCATTCCGCGATCCGGCTCGATGCGCCGTGGTTTCACATCGCGCAGGACAAGCCGATGGAGCCGCCTCGCTATAGCGCCGCCGAGCTCGCCGATTACATCCGCACGTGCCAGGCAGACCTAGCGCCGGTGACGCTCGGCGTCGGCATCTTTCAGGACGGCACGATCGGCGAGGAATCTTACGCCGTCCTCACCCAATTGCGCCGCATGATCCGCGGTCACGACACAGGTCGGCCGGCATGAGCCCGTCGGCCGCACCGAACGATGAGGGGAATCGGATGCAGGGTCGGCTGGCCGGCAAACGTGTCTTGGTGACCGGGGCGGGGCAGGGCATCGGCCGGGAAGCGGCCGAATTGTTCGCGGCCGAAGGCGCGGTCGTGTGGGCCGCTGACGTCAACGCGGCTTCGGTCGAAAGCCTGGCCTCCTGTCATCCCGTCGCGCTCGATGTCACGGACGCGGATGCGATCCGCGCGCTCGGGTTGCAGGTCGGCCCGGTCGACATCCTGTTCAATTGTGCGGGCATGGTCGTCGCCGGCAATATTCTCGACTGCACCGAAGCGGATTGGGCGCGTTCGATCGACGTCAATGTCACATCGATGTTCCGGCTCATTCGCGCCTTCCTGCCGGGCATGCTGGATCGGGGTGGCGGATCGATCATCAACATGGCGTCGGTGGTCGGCGCGCCCAAGGCTGCGCCCAATCGCTGCGCCTATGGCATGTCGAAGGCGGCGGTGGTCGGTCTCACCAAGGCGGTCGCAGTCGATTATGTGACGCAGGGCATACGCTGCAACGCGATCTGCCCCGGCACGATCGAATCCCCCTCCCTGCACGATCGATTGCGCGCGACCGGGGATTTCGACGCGGCGCTGGCGGCCTTCAAGGCGCGCCAGCCGATGGGGCGTCTTGGTCAGCCCAGCGAGGTCGCGGCCTTGGCGCTCTACCTCGCGTCCGACGAATCCGCATTCATGACCGGACAAAGCCTGATGATCGACGGGGGCTGGTCCACATAATCCAACCGGGGAGGTGAAAATGCATTCCTATCGATTGATAGTGCGCGGGCTGCTTGCGGCGACCCTTTTGCTTGGTTTGTGGGGCGGCGCGGCGAATGCGGCCAATCGCGATCTCAACGCCCAAACGGATTGCGGCGCCGTCGGGAACGGCGTGGCGAACGATACCGCCGCCCTCCAGTCCTGCATCAACACATCCGCGACGACCAAGCAGGCGATCTACCTGCCGGTCGGCCATTATCGCATCACCGCCACGCTCAATATCTCGGCGAGCAACACCACCATCTATGGCACCGACAGCGCCAACACGATCATCGTCCAGGATACGTCCAGCGCCTATATCTTCCATGTGGTGAACGGCAGTGCGCCCGTCGACCGTCTCACCTTCCGGCGCCTGAACCTCTATTATTCGGTCGATCATCCCACCGGGATCGCGGTCGTCTGCGAGAATTGCTGGCGCACCTTTTTCCAGCAGGTGAATTTCGGCAGCGCAGCGGCCGGAGCCTATCTGTCCTCCGGTCTATGGGTCACCGGCGGAAACCAGGTCTATGTCGAAGACAGCACGATCACGAACGACACGTCGCAGGGCATGTATTTCACCGACGTGGGGGACGTGTTCCTGTCGAACGTGGAGGTCAATCAGCTTGACCACGACACCGGATCGACCGGCATCATATTCGACAGCGGCGTGGGCGGCATCTACGCGACGAACGTCAACGTGACGGCGGGCGAGACCGCATTCCTGTTCGAGAATACGAAGGGAACGGTCCCGCCCAACTTCGGCTTCTTCACCAACTGCCTGGCGGATACCACCAACGGCTTCGGCTGGTTTTTTCAGTCGGCGACCTCGATGCGGCTGACCAACAGCTGGGCGGCCACCGCGACGGATACCGGCATCATCGTCTTCAACGTGAATGGTCTCAGCATCACGGATTCGCGCATCTACAACAATGGTGGATATGGAATCCTGCTGAATGCGGGCGCGCAGAACGTGACGATCAAGGATTCCACGATCACCGGCAATTCCCGTCTCGCGTCGGGGACCAAGCCCGGGATTTATGTCACGGGGGGCATCGGCAACTTCCAGATCCTGAACAACAAGATCGGCCCGGCCGATGGCTTTTCCAACCTTCAGTCCTACGCGGTCGTCGTAGCCGCCGGCGCGTCCGATTATTATATGATCACCGGCAACGACACCCACGGCAATGTTACCGGCGGTGTTTCGGACGGTGGAACCGGCACGCACAAACTGACCTCACCCAACCTCTGAACCGGAGAGTATTCGTTGATGAAGGTCGTCGATACGCATGCGCATTTCTGGGATGTCGAAAAGCTGACATATCCCTGGATCGAGAAAGGCTCGCCTTTCGATCGCAGCTTCCACCTCGACGACTATCGGCGCGCTTCGGCCGGCCTTCCGATCGAGCGAATGGTATTCGTGGAATGCGACGCGGCTGCGCGCTGTTCGATCGCGGAAGCAGAATGGGTGGCCGGGCTTGCGCGGATCGATCCTCGCATTCAGGGGATCGTCGCACGGGTGTCGCTGCTGGAAGATGGCGCGGTGCCGACGCTCGAGACGATGGCGGAAATGCCGCTGATGCGCGGCATCCGCGATAACATCCAGGGTCACGAGCCCGGCTTCGCGCTGCAGGACGGTTTCGTTCGCGGCGTCCAGGAGGTCCATCGGCGCGGCCTCCATTTCGAACTGTGCCTGAAGCATCATCAGCTCGATGAGACGATTGAGTTGGCGCAGCGCTGTCCGGAAGGGCAATTCGTGCTCGATCATTGTGGCAAGCCCGACATCAAAGCCGGTCAGCGCCAGCCCTGGCGTTCGCAGATCCGGGAAATGGCGCGGCTGCCCAACGTGGTATGCAAGATATCCGGCCTGGTGACGGAAGCGGACTGGGAGAATTGGCAGCCCGACGACGTGCTCTGGTACGCGCGCGCTGCCACCGAGGCGTTCGGGCCGGATCGCATCATGTTCGGCAGCGACTGGCCGGTGAACGAAGTGGCGGGCGGTTACCCCCGTTGGTTCGATCTGGCCGAAGCGCTCGCCGCACCATGGACACAGAGCGAACGGGACAGCTTCTTCCGGAAGAACGCCGAGCGGGTATATCGGCTTGATCCGGCGGCGTAGCGCTGCTTCAACTTTGGTCGAATTGCGGTTAGGAGGTGGGTATAAGCCTCCAGTAGGGCGGTCGCCCGAGGTTCCCGAAAGATCGAAAGAACGATACCGATGCCCAAGGCGCGGCCACCGGCGCAAGCCACTGCCTATAACGCTCCGGCGCTCGAAAAAGGCCTGGATATCCTCGAACTGCTGTCGAGCGTTTCGCAGCCGATGGGCCTTTCGGAAATCTCCAAGGCGGTGGGGCGCGAGAAGAGCGAGATTTTCCGGATGCTGCATGTTCTGGAGCGGCGCCATTATCTGGAGCGTACGCCCGGGAACGACCTCTACACGCTGACCAACCGTCTGTTTCTGCTCGGCATGGAGCGGCCGCCGCTCAAGGGGCTGCTCGATATCGCGCTGCCGATGATGCACCAGCTGTCGGACGATACGCAGCAATCCTGCCACCTCGTGGTTCCGTCGGAGCAATATATGGTGGTGATCGCGCGGATCGATCCGCCCGCCGACTTGGGCCTGGTCGTGCGCATAGGCCACCGCCGGCCGATCCTGGAAGGAACGTCCGGCATGGTGCTCACCGCGTTCCAGCCGGAGGCGGTGCGTCAGCGCTGGATAGAGGAATATGGCGCGGGGATGCCGGCGAAGCAGCGCGCCGCACTGGAGGAGACGCTGCGGGACATCGCAAAAAAAGGCTACGCTGCGATCAAGAGCACGATCGTGCCGGGCATCACCGACGTGTCCGTGCCGGTGCTGAACAACGGTGTGGCGGTGGCGTCGCTTGCCATCCCTTACATGAAGCGCACGGGCGTTCCCGTTTCCCAGCGGGAAGCGACTGGCATGCTGAGCGCCGTGGCGTCCGTTATCGAATCGAAGCTGGCCTGAGAGCAGCGCACGCTCTCGCGCGCCACGCCTTATCCGCCGATCACATCCTGGCGCTGCTCCCCCAGTTTCTCGATACCGAGCGCCATCGCGTCGCCCGGGTTGAGATACCAGGGCGCCGGCTTTTGCCCGAGGCCCACGCCGGGGGGCGTGCCGGTGGTGATGATGTCGCCTGGGAGCAACGTCATGAAGTGGGACAGATAGGATACCAGGTGCGCGACGCCGAAGATCATCGTCCTTGTATTGCCGGTCTGGACACGCTGGCCGTTGACGTCGAGCCACATCGCAAGATTCTGGGGGTCGCCGACCTCGTCCGCCGTGACCAGCCATGGGCCGATCGGGCCGAAGGTCGGGCAGGCCTTGCCCTTGTCCCACGTGCCGCCGCGTTCGAGCTGATATTCGCGCTCCGATACGTCGTTGACGACGCAATAGCCCGCAACGTGCCGGAGCGCGTCGGCCTCGGTGACGTAGGAAGCGATTGACCCGATTACGACGCCGAGCTCGACCTCCCAGTCGGTCTTGGTCGATCCGGGCGGAATGGCGACGGGGTCGTTCGGGCCCTGAATGCAGCTCACGCCCTTGGTGAAAACGATCGGCTCCGCCGGGATTGCCATGTTCGATTCCCGCGCATGATCGGAATAATTAAGCCCGATTGCGAGGAACTGGCGCGTGCCGACGAAGGGCGTGCCGAACCGCGCTGGCGCCTCGATTACCGGCAGGGTTGTCAGGTCCAGATCAGCGAGTTCGCGTAGCCGCGCTGGCGCCAGTTCCGCTGGTCCGATATCCCCGAGGATAGCCGAAAGGTCGCGGATGCGGCCATTTGCATCCACCGCACCAGGCTTCTCCTGTCCAGTCTTCCCAAATCGGCAGAGCTTCATGCGAGATTTCCTTCAAACCTGCGTTGAGGTCATGCGGTCGGACGACCGCCAGGCGCGTGTGGAAGCGGAGTCAGGCGACCCTAGGCCGCATAGTCCCGCTTCTTGGATGTGAGGCCTATCCCCGCGTTGAAGCGGTTGCCCGGATCCAGCGCGCGATAGAAGCCGGCGAGCGCAGGTTCGGCGGGATAGATCTGGCCGACATTATGCTCCGCCGGATAGCGCGCGCCGCGCTGATCGAGCAGGCCCCACATGCGATGCTCGATCGCCAGGCAGTCATGCCCGTTGGCCACGATATAATCCTGGTGCAGCACGTGACACAGGAAATGGCCATAATAGATCTTGTGGATCATCGCCTGTTCGAGATCCGGAGGCAGCGTCTCGAACCATTCGCGATCATTGCGCCGGAGCGCGATGTCGAGCGCGACGATGCCGGCGACTTGCCGCGCATGAAGCGCGCGATAGCGCACGGCGGCACCGGCGATCACGAACCGGTGCAGGAAGGCCTTGCGGGCCTCGTGTGGCGTGCATTCGAAGCAGTCGCGGTCGGCACCACCACGCCACCGTCCGAGCAACGTGCCCACCTCGCGTCCCGCGTCCGCCGAAACGCGCAGGATCAGGTGATGCTCGAACCGCTTGCGCCAGGTGCGGAGCCGGGGCGGCAGATGATCGGGCCACAGCCGACCGAGCGTGAACATCAGTCGATCGGTCAGATTGGCGGGCAGCCAGCGGAGGCGTGACAGGAAGGCGTCGCACCGGCTCTTCAGGGCGAAGAAAGCGGGGAGCCGATCGGTGCCGAGGCGGTCGATCAGGAGGAACTGGTCCTTGCCGTAGCGGTCAGCCAGATCGAACGCGTCGCGATGCAGATATTCGCCGGCGATCGGCAGCGAGGTGGAGTCGCGCAGGATCGATCGGCGCAAATCCTCCAGCGCGGCGGGATCGTTGCAGCCGATGTAGAAGACCTGCGAATCGGGCTCCGCCTCGAACGTATCCAGCCGTACCGCGAAAACCATGACCTTGCCGGCCGAGCCCGACGCTTCGAACAGGCGGCGCGGATCGGCGTTGAACCGCGCCGGCGTGTCGGCCTCCACGTCGCGCACATGGCACGCATAATCGGAATCGCTGCCTGCCCGATCCGCCTGCGGCACGTCGGTGGCATCGAAGCGGCCTCTCTGGAGCCGGTCCAATATTTCTTCCGGGGTGTCGCCGAGGCTAAGGCCGAGGTGATTGACCAGCCTCAAGTCCCCCGCCGCATCGATCTGCGCGAACAACGCCATTTGCGTATAGGCCGGCCCGCGCCGGGTGAGCGCGCCGCCAGAATTGTTGCAGACACCGCCGACGACGGAAGCGCCGAAGCAGGACGACCCGATCACCGAATGCGGCTCCCGGCCGAGCGGCCGCAAACGCCGTTCAAGCGCGTGCAGCGTGGCGCCGGGCAGGCTGACGATCTGTCGGCCGCCATCCAAGAGAAAGATGCCGTCGAGCCGGGTGGTGCTCATGATCACGACGTCGCGGTCATAGCCGTCGGGGGCCGGCGTCGATCCGCCGGTAAGGCCGGTGTTGGATGCCTGTGCCAGGATGATGACGTTCGATCGAACGCAGGCTTCGAGAACGCGCCATTGTTCCAGCAAGGTACCGGGCCTCACCACCGCGAGCGCGCTGCCGCCGCCGAAGCGAAAGCCGGTACGATACCGATAGGTCGCACGCGGATGCGTCAGTACGTGCTTTGCTCCTACGATCCCGCGCAACGACCGAAGCAATTCTCCGCGATCCAGCACCGTACTCGACACGCGTCTCTCCCCGGCAGACGCACGACGCCCTTGCGGGATGCTGCCTTTCATGATGTTAATGTCAATGAAACGGTGTTTCGTCAATGGAATGACAGCTCGCGATTCCAAAGGAGTGCGGATGAAGGATTCTCAATCGTTCGCTCTGTTCAAGGCCGAACTGTCGACGCCGGTCGTCGGCGACATTCTGGACCAGCTGGGTTTGTACCATCGCTTCTTGCCCCAGCCGATTCAGCCAATGCTGTCTGACATGAAGCTGGTCGGTCGCGCCATGCCGGTTCTTGTGGCTGATGTATTCGGACCGCAGGCGCAGCCGTTCGGAAAGCTCACCCAGGCGCTCGACCAACTGGAGCCGGGCGAGATTTACGTCGCCAGCGGGGGTGCCATGCGCTGCGCTTACTGGGGCGAGATTTTGACCGCCACCGCACGTACCCGCGGTGCGCTTGGCGCCGTGATCGACGGCTATCATCGCGACACGCCGCAGATACTGGAGCAGGGTTGGCCGGTCTTCAGCCGCGGCCGCTTCGCGCAGGATTCGGGCGTGCGTTCCAAGGTCGTCGATTATCGCTGTCCGATCGAGATCGAATCGGTCTGGATCAGTCCGGGCGATCTTATTTTCGGCGACCTGGACGGCGTGGTGGTGATCCCGCGAAAGCACGAAGCCGAGGTCGTTGATCGTGCCCTGGCAAAGGCCCGTGGCGAGAAGCTGGTCCGCAAGGACATTGAGGCCGGCATGTCCAGCACGGACGCGTTCGAGAAATATGGCATTTTGTAATTGTCGCCCACAACTGCCCCCAGACTGCGCTACCTTGTGCCCAGCCTGACGCCGATCCTTAAGCAGCCAATCGAGCGCCGAAATCGAAGCCGCCCCGAAGGGGTTGGGCTAAATATCCATTCCAAGGGAAGTCTGTGGTGCCCAGAAGAGGACTCTTTCGGACAGGTAAACGGCTGACTTTCCGAACTTTTTTGGCTCGGACGATCACCAAGAGCAACAATAGCAGCAACGTAACGCTGAGCCAAGTCAGATGCTCATTCACAACGCGAGGGCGGGGACTCGAGTTGCACATGCTCCGGCAGAATGCAGGTCTCTCACGGCGAAAACACGGGTTCGAGTCCCGGAGGGTCACCAGTGACTTCAATGACTTAGCGCGGAAATTTTCGTTTCGGCTGCGCAATGGTCCAAATTCGTCCATTATATGGTTCGGGATTTTCCCCGATTTCTTCGGACGTTGGCGGTGCCTACCTCCTGACAACCGAGCTAGACGCGCAAGCCTCAGGTTGTAGACGCACAGGCTCAGGCCTTTTCGCGCGCAATCGCGTGACCGAGATGAGGCTGCGATCGCGTGCCCGGCTCGACCATAAGTGGCGAGATCACGCTGCCTGTTGAGCCGAGACGGATAGAGGATGTAGTCGAATCTCTTGGGATGCCGATGGATCGCTACCGATTAGACCTTGGTAAGGCCCTGCCCCGACGCCCCGATAACGGCGCTCGGTATGCCACGAGGACCAGCCCATTCCCGTCAGATTGAGCATCGCAAAGAGCGCTGTGCGCGCTGCGCATCCCGTGTTCAGCCCCTGGGTGTCATCGCCATGGTGATCGCGCAGACGGTTCTGTATTCGGGATGAGGGCCGCAAGCCACACCTACAAAGCGTAGTTCTGGCGCGACCATGATTCTGCGATGTCCACGATCTTGAACGCCATCGTCTACAATAAGCTGTCGGACGACATCAGCTGCATCGAGTGAACCGTAGGCGATGACCTGCGAGACCATGCCCTCGCCGCCAAATCTTTTCGACAGCGAGCTTGGGTCGGCACCATCTGACGTTTGGTGGCCGGTGCCACCTTGGGCTTGGTCGTCCACCAGCGCTTGCGAAACCCGCTCTAGTGCGGGGGAGATCGTCAGCGCGGGCACGGAGGGCTGGCTTCGCAGAAAGTTGAGGGCTTCCTGCACCGCGGACACGCCGTCATGCGTCACGATGTCAAAGCTTTGCCCGGGATAACGAACCAGATTACCCTTAAAAAACGTCCGGTACGGGTCGAGCCGGTCGGCGTAGAGGTCCGGCGACACGCGCAACAAGTTCAACTCCCGCAGGATCTCGGCCTTAATGCCGGCCCGCGTAGCAGGATCCCGGGTGGTCGTGTCCATCGATATCGGCGGCGAGAGCGGTAGTTTCTGCGCCTCTTCACTCGGCGTGGACGATAGCGGCACCGGCCCAGGCTGAGCTTCCTCCCCATTGGCGGGCGGCGCGGTCGACCCGGCCGAGGCCTGTTGAGCAAGCGGGGGCGCAGTCTGCGGCCGGGTTGTTGGTGTCGCCGCTGCTTGCTGCGAGGGCGGCGGGACGATCGGCGACTGGCTTTGCGGCCGCGGTTGTGGCTGTGCCGCGCGCGGAGGCGCTGGTTTTTGGATCCCTAGTAGATCGGAGAGGATGTTTGGGTGGCTCTGAACGCCCAGCGGCTCCTCGAAATAGCCGTTCATCGATAGCAATGTCGGCAAAATACACGCCAACAGAGCAGCCGGGATCCACGCTGCCATATTCTCCCTGGCCGAGCGAGCCGCGCTTCGGTGGCGCGGCAACGTGTCACCGAGCTCATTCGCGCTTATGCCCATGAGCGCGTCGATAAGAATGAGATCGGTGAGGTTCGCCTCCCGATGGTGCCTGAGCCAAGCGACGATTTTGCGTCGCGCGCGCCGGCTGGACGACCTGCCCAGTGCTTCCTCCGGGAGGTGGCCCGACCCATCGGTCGATGTCAAATATTGGCGGATCGCGTCCGCGCTGATCTGCACCGCGTCATCATCAAGACCGTGGACGAGGCGCTTGCGCAGCCAGGCGGGCATCTGCCCGCGCCGCAACCAGGGCAGCCGCGCAACTGCCACCACTTGCTCCTCGGTCGGGTTCGGCCTGCCTTCGCACATGCTCAAGGCAGCGCCGATCAGCAACGTGAGTGACGGCTCGAGCGAGGGAAAGATGGCAAGGCATCGCAGCCATCGAAAAGTCGATGATTCAAGATCGACCTCGAGGTCGATCAGCAATTCATCGACCACCCACCGCGGCGGCGCGGTTTCATCCGTCCATCGATCGTCGAAGGACCGCAGCCGGCTCGAGAGGTCGGGGCGGCTATGCCGATCGGCGACGGCACGCGACAACTCGGTGTCGTGCACCTGCCGCAACGGCGCCAAGTCGATCGTCGCGATACCGGATTCGGCGAGGACGAGCTCTTCACGCCCCCATCGGCTGGACGGCCGTGGATTTAGGAAAGAGATGTTGGGGCCGAGCGATCCCAGCCAGTCGGCGGGCTGAAAATGCTGCACGCAATCGTCAGGCTCCGTAAGCAGCAGCCATCGATGTGTGCTGTCCGCCGTCAAAGTGGCGCGCGCCTGGCGAGAAACCGGGGCAACGTTCTTGCCCGCGTCGGCCGGCTGGAGATAATCCGGCTGACTGAAATATCGAAGCGGAGAAAGCTCAAGGCTTTCACCGCGCGCGGCTGCAACAAAATGCCGTGCAAGTGCCGCGAGATGGTCGCGCGGCGATTCCGCATCGATCAACAGTGAATAATGCGGGCTTCGCCGCTCGTCTGCCTGCACGATCGTTGGAAAGCCTCCGGCTGCGAGCGTCGCCTGAATGCTTTGCGCAACAGCCAATCTCTGTCCTGGAACCGGGACCGGCTGCCGCATCGCTGCAAAAGCGCTGCGAAACCGTTCGCCCGAAAACAAACCTGTGTCGATGTCTTGGAAATGGCGGCGCGATCGGTCGGGATCGGCGTCGACTCCGCGCAGCCGCAACGCCTTCAGACCAATCAGCAACACGAGCGCGAGGCCCGCGAACAGTCCGAGGACAACGGTCATGCCCAGCAGATAATTGATCCGCGGAGCGGCCAATCCGGTAAGTTCAGATCCGGCCCAGATCGGCGATAAACGCTGTATGATCACCGGGGCCGCGCCCGGCTCGGGGGAAAGGTTGGTGCCGCCGGGGTTCAACCAGACAAAGAGTGCCGACGCGATCCCACCGCCCGCGAAACTGGCGAGCATCCATGCCCGGACAGGCCGCGACGGATTCATGAACACCGACATGCCCAGTCCAGCAGCGGGTTTTACGGCCCCCGACAGGTAAGCCGGCACCTTGCGCGTAAGCTCCCCATGATGGTGATGAAAAAGATTTTGCTCGGCTGCGGAGTTGCAAAAAACCGGCGCAAGCCACAGCGCTGCGCGCGGGTCTTGCACCGACAGGCCTTGGGCACGAAGCGCGATGCGCGCCCGGGTGAGCTTGCGGAGATCGTGCAAGGTTACGGGTTGCGCCGGCCGCACCTGATGAAGCAAGCGTTTCAGGAAAGCGTCGTCGGCGGTTTCGTCGGACTCGGTCACGGATGCTCGACGCTCCAGCGCGTAAGCAGCGTCTGTCCCGCATTGTGATCGGCAGGCGACTTGAGCAACGCACTCAGGGCGCTCGGGCGATTTTCGTAGACGATGTCGGAGAGCGTCAGCAACCGGGCGTCACCCTGAGACGCAACCAGGACGTTCAGCCATGCCAGCAGTTCGGCGATGCCCGGCGGCTTGCGGATCCCCTCATCCGCGCGCAGCTGCCGGACAAAGGCGATCGCATCACGCACCAAAGGTTCGCCCCCGGAAAGATCGTCGATCGCACCATCGACGATCGCCTGCAGTTCGAGTTCGGAATCCGGATAGGGAATGTCGAAAAACGCGCAGCGCCGGAGAAAGGGCTCTGGCAAGCTCTTTTCCGAATTGCTGGTGATGATGATGATTGGCCGTCCGGCCCCCTCGACCACCACCGACACGCCGAGCTCGGGAATCGCGAAGCGCAATTCCTCCACCTCGGCGAGCAGATCATTGGGCGTATCGCGCGGGGCCTTGTCGAGCTCGTCAATCAGCACCAGGTGATGTTCCGGCTCTGCCGTCCGGAACCGCTCGTCGCCGGAAAGCAGCATCGACATGGTGGGGTAGGGGGCGGAAGCAAGAGACTCCTCGCCAAAGGCCTGCCGCAACATTTCCGCATGACGACCGAGATTGTCATCGACCAGCATCTGGCCGTCCAGCGAGCGCAAGATCGCCCTGCCTCCGGCAGCGCGTACCAACGCTTCACCCAGGGCATTGAGCCGCAAATAGGTTACCAGGGGTTGCTGCCCGCCCAAGGTTGCGTCGCGGAAGCGGCGCACATCGTCGAAGCGGTAGAGGAGATCGGTGCCGGTCGTGTTCGACTTGACGTCGAAGCGAAGCGGCTCGTCCAGACCCAGTTCGGCTGCTAGCCAATAGGCAGCCTGGGTCTTGCCGACGCCGGGATCGCCGGTCAGGAGCAAGGGCGATCCCAGCAGCATCGCAACATTCGCGGCCTCGCGCAGCCCTAATGCAGGGCGGTAAGTCGAGGCCATCCGGTGGCGCTGAACCAATGGCGGATGCAGACGCAGCGGATAAGTCTCAGCCACGGCCGTGAAGCCAGGACTCAGGATCTCTTCCTCGATCATAACACCACCTCTTCAATCCATTGTTCGAGATCGATCATCCGCGCCGGTTTCTGACCGTGGAGCTTTTGCCGCACATTCATGCCGAGCCGCACGAGCGTCAGCGGGTCGACCTCGGGCAGCGTCAACTCGCCAAGCCAAGCGGCGAATTCGTCAAGATCGACCGGTCCAAGCTGCGGCAACAGGCATACATTGGCCGGCGTCAGCGCCGCCACCATACGGTCGATGGCGCGCGATCGATCGCCGCCGCCACTGATCCATTCACGCAAGCTCGTTTTCTCCTGCGGGAGCTCGACCACAATGAAGTGCACAAGGGGGAGCGGCACGGGCTGGAGAGCAAGTTCGGCCCAAAAGGCGCCCCAAGCCTTCAACAGCTTGATCTCGGACCGAGAGAAAGTCGATATCGAAATGCGCGATGAAAGAAGTAGCGGCCGCCCGCTTGAGCAATGGAGATCGTGCAGCGCCTGGGCATCGCCGCGCATGCCGATTTGGTCCCCCAGCGCGTTGCGCAATTGCTCGAACCGCTGTGCTGGGCCCGCCCCACCGCCCGATGGCCATTGCAGGAACCGAACCCTGACTCGCTCGCCCGCAACAGCGAGCTGATTGAGCCGTGGCACCAGGCTTTCGTCGCGGCAGCGGTCGCGGCAGTGGCCTGGCACATCGGCCTTGTAGCCCGCAATGACGCACACGAACGGCTCCTTGCGGCCGTCCCAATGTTTCAGCACAGCGGACTCAAAGGCGGTTGCCTGCAGCGTCCGGTCGAAGTGGCACAGGCGTTCCGCGAGCAAGGACCTCAAATTGGGCTGCGTGCGCAGCGGCGTGGCGCCGGCCCGCATCGAGGCCGGGGTCAAGCTCGGCCATACGCGCGTCAATATCCCCACCGGAATGATCAGGCCGCTGCGCTCCTGCTGCATCTCGACCACCATGCCGGAGATACCACCCCGCTTCAGGTTCCACGCTGCGGCGCCGGAACAGCCCGGCCTGACCGCCTCTTCCACACTCTCCGACTGGATCTGGAGACGCGACGGGGTCAACTGTTCGCGCAACAGTCCGGCTACGGCGCGCCCGTCCGGCAACTCCATGCTGACCGCGTAAGCGGCGAACCGCTCCCCATTGTCGCAGCCGGACGCGGTCACCACCGCCTGGGTGCCGGTCGGCAAGCGATCCGAGGGCTCCAACGCCAGTACAGCAATATCGTCAACCGGATCGTCGGCCGTTGCGGCGGTGTGGCGACGTTCCGGAAACCATTTGCCCGGCAAGACTTTGGCCCGGAGGAAATTTCGTGGCGAAACCCCGGGAAGATCGATCCGCACTTCCTGTGGCGGCGCTGTCTTATTATCGCGCAGCGCCTCTCTTTGCCCGAGTGCGTCGGCCACGACATGCGCGCACGTCATCACGTGCCGGTCGTCGAGCACGAAGCCAACGCCTACCGGGACGTCTACTGTCTGATGCCAGATGCGAATACGGCTGGCGGCGCGCTCGCCAATATTGTTCGGCACCGGGTTAGCGCGCCTTCGCCCATTTCAAGGTGATCTCAAAATTCGCTTCGGTACTCGCCTTGGCGATCACCGCACCAAGGGAGGCACTGAGTTTGACCCCGAACTTCACTTCAAACCCGTCGGGCGCACTGGCCAGCTGGCCGATGGTCTGGGCAATCTGATCGGCAGTCGATTTGATCCGCTCAAGTACCTGCCCAAGCTCTATCGTCTTTTCCTTTTCATCGACGTTGATCGCGACCGCACGGCGGCCGGAAACGACTGGCTCTTCGATCTCGGCATATAATTCACCTCCCCCGGCCAGGGCGACGCGGACAATTTCCATTTCTTCTCCCCACTTCTGTTGGACATATGCGCGCCGGACCGTCGGGCCTAGACCCGCTTGTCAGCGATGGCCTTTTCCTGCCTCCGCATGCAGCAGCGCCGCGGCATCGGCCTGGTTCCACGCAGTGGCGATATCTGCCGGCGTGCGACCTCGCTTGTCGAAAATGCGGACGCCCGCCCCGTGTGCCAGCAGCAGCCGGATCATTGGCAGATCCCCATTCTGGGCCGCCACATGCAGCGGCGTGAATCCATTGTCGTTACGCGCATTCGCATCAGCCTTCTGGTTCAACAGCAACGCCGCCACGTCTTGCCGGCCTTTCTCGACCGCATCGTGAAGCAGCGTGTTGCCGCCCCATTCGGTCTTGCGTACAAGGCTGGGCTTTGCCGCGATTGCGTCCGAGACCGTAGCAACGTCCCCGCGGCTCGCCGCTTCGAAGGCCGGCGCGTAAGCAGTCACGGAGCCGGGGCGGGATGGCCCTAATATTTCGCATCCCGACAGGCTGACCGACAGGGTCAGCAGCATGATTGACAGCCAAGGACGACGCTTGATCGACATCATGCGATCTCCCGCGGGAAGGCTGCGAGCAACGCATCATACGTCCCGGCCGGCCGCGCTGGGTGGTCGCGGATCTGATCGAGCGCCCGCTGGAACCCTTGCTGGATTTCGGTATCCGGTTGCGTGCCCGGGAGCCGACCGGCGGCTTGTGGCGCGCGGTCGATATAATCCTGGAGTGACGCGATCACCGGCGCCGGGTGGCCGCCCGCCGGATTGTCCAACGCGCGTGACAGGCTGTGCACCGCACGGGCGTCAACCTCGGGCGAATAGCCGCTCCCGTCGCCGAACATCTCGCCTAGGAATTTTAGGATCGAAGTATGGTCCATCACATCGTGACAGACCGACCCTGGCGACACGAACGGCGATACGAGAATCGCCGGAACGCGGACGCCTAGTGACTCGAACGATTGCTGGTAGAATGCGTCGGCGGGAGGGGCCGTGTGCACCACCGGCGGCGACACATGATCGAAAAAACCGCCATGTTCGTCGTAGGTGACGATGAGCAGGCTCCGCTCCCAGACGGCTGGGACGCGCGTGATAGAGCGATAGATGTCGAGCAGGAACTCCTGCCCGCCGCGAATGCCCCCCGGGGCATGATCGTCATTGCTGACCCCGATATGCGGCGCGTCAGCATAAACGGGTTCTAGGAAGACCACGCGCGGAAAGTCGCCCGGCGGCTCGTCTTGGAGATCGTTGAACAACTGTCCGAACGGCCGAAAGCGATCATGGTCGAGCATATCGTCGAGCCGGTCCAACATCAGCGCGAAGAACGGGATGCCGGAATGATAGACGCGCCAGGGGATCTTGTGGTGAGTCAGCCAGTCATAGACGAGGTTATGATGCGGCATCGGCACCCGATTTGTGTCGATCCGGCTATAGCCGCTCATCGCCATCAGCCGGTTGGGCTGCGTCCCCGCCGGCAGCGCCGCATGCCAATGATCGCAGACCGCGAAATTGCGCGCGAGGAAATCGATGACCGGCGCCTGCTCGGCTGAAAAATAGCCCATGACCGGCGGATGGTTGCCGACCGGCCCGCCGGCGAGCGCCTTCGCCTCGGCATAGCTGTCGACAAACCCCTTCATCGGATAGCGGCCGCCGTCCGGTTTTCCGATCTGCGTGGCGATCGCGTCGCGGCCATGCGGCGGATCCGCCTTGATCGCACTATAAGGATCATCGAGCGCGAAGGGCCGATAGACCTGCCCCAGATGCGGGTTGGAAACACCCTCGCGCCAGGCCGCGTCCGCACGCTGGCCCTCCATCTCATGGCCCTCAAGCGACAGATAGCCGAGCAGATGGTCGAATGACCTGTTCTCCATCATCGCGATGAAAATCGTCTCGATCGGCATCCTTGTCGCTCCCCTTATGCGCCAAGCGGCTCAGGCCAGCCTGAGCCCGAATTCGGGCAACAGATATTGGGTCACATCCATCCGATGCTCTTTCACCGCATCATGGAATTTGCGGTAGTCGGACGTTTCGAACGTCTGGGTCCATTGTGGCGGGATCCCGCCATCGCCGACCGTATCGAGCCCCGTCGCCTTATGTTTCCACGAGCCCTCGCCCTTAGCGACATAAGGCGGGATCGGCTCCGGTAATGGCGCGACCGCACCGTCACTCAGCTTGACCCTGATATTAGCCAGCCGGACATCGGGATCGTGGCTCTGGCATCCCATAAGCACCGCCTCGATCAAGGTTTTTTGATCCGCGGGCAGATCGGGCTGGGCGACGAAGTCTGCGGTACCGGCACGGAAGGCGCGGACCACCTTATAGGCCATGTTCGCCGCCGCAACGAACCCGGGCAGATTATCCCTCTTCACCTCCTCGTTCTTCCCATTGACGTACGTCCATTTGGCCCAAGGCAGGTCTGGAAAATGCAGCGCCGCGCCATGGCCGACCTTAACCGCCAGCTGAACCGCCGCGCTCTGCACCTCGTCGATCGCGACCTCGAGGTTCGCCTTGAGCTTTTCCAGCCAAGTCGCCCGATCATGATCATGGCCGTCGAGATGTGCGACGCAGTTGATGTCGCTGATTGTCCCGCTGAAACCATAATGCGCGAACGTGTCCACGTAGGTGTGCAGCAATATGCCGAGATGGTGCAGGTCATTGTCCTTGCGCTTCGCGCCAAGGAACCGCTTCACCATTTCGCGCGCGACCGCGCTGTCGGGGCGACAGACAACGCGATCTTCGAAAGTTTGGCCCTCGTTGCCTGGCAGGAAATGGAACGGCGCCCAGACCATCCGATCCCTGGCGTCCTCGCAATTCTTGTAATCGAGCATCGAATGCGCGCTCACGAAACGCTCATAGGTCTGCCCTTCCGCGAACAGGAGCACGCCCGGCGTCGTCGCATCATCGACATATTGGCAGGCGTGCGCGATCGTCCCTGCCTCCTGCGGGCTCATGCCGGCAAGCCGGCTGACGACGTAGATCAGGCCATAGTGGAAATCGATGTTCATGCCTTCCCCCCCCTGCCGCGGCATACCTCTCCCCCGAGAAAACCAGCCGAGCGTATCGCGAGACTCCGGACAGCATAGGATGCCGGGTCGATCCGAGCACTATTGGCATTTTTTCTGGCCATACAACAGCGTAATGATTTTAGTATATGGAGTAAGCCGCGATAATAATGCAATATACTTGTCCTATTTGGCGGCGCACAAATAATACAGCCAATTTGGTTGGGTTTGTTGCCTGGCAGTATTGACGCCCTTCTTTGGGTAAGCCTAGCATCAGGCGGATGCGCCACGACCTGTTCGCGGCGCCTGTGGGCCAATCCGGGGGGGGGGCGTGTCGGAGGAAAGCGAAGCGGACCCGAAGGTGTTCGTGCTGAAGCGCGAGCTCAGCGAAGTGCATCTGCTGCTCGACAATATCTCGTCCAACCCGGACAATCGCCTGCCCGTGACTGCCGCCGAAGTCCCGGCGGGACTCGACAAGGACTGGCTCAGGAAAGTTTGTGAAATCGATTGGCCACCGGCCAAATCCGATGACAAGGCAGCCGAAGCCTGCCTGCTCATCCGGACCAAGGACTTCCTCAACACGCTCGCCAAGCCAGCAAGTGGCGCCACTATTGCGTTCACCATCCTCGTCACCCAGGACAGCTCCAAATCTCGGCGCCGGCGCGACGAGCCCGATGGTGCGGCACCATCCCGCACCTCGCTCGCCAGCGTCGCTTATCCCGACCTCTTGGCGAAGGCGCGGCGCTTCCGGCGGACAGTGCTGTGGCTGTCCTTGTTCCTGTTTGGCTGGCTGCTCCTGACCTGCTGTCTTTCCTGGGGCGTGTCCTATGGCAATGCCGCCATCGCCCAGCTTTCAACCGCGCAGGCCAATTACGACAAGGCGATCCAATCGGTGGAGGGCACCGAGGTGCCAAGCAAGCCGGATACGACGCAATCGCCACCAAGGCCAGGCGCACAGGCCACTCCGGTTCCGGTGACCCTGCGGCCGGCCGAAGACCTGTGCCTCAAGGCCAGAAAGGATCTGGCGGCGGCAGCTATTGGCGCGACCGTCTATGTCTCGGTAGCGCAGCTCCAGGCCTGCGAGACGCTGCAACAGGCGGCCTTCACCCGATCCGACGCGCGTCTCACGCTCGCCAAGTGGCTTAGGCCCTTCACCTACATGAGCTATATGACCGCCAACCCGGATGCCGATTATCTCGCGCTCGCGAATGCGCGCGTGTCGATCCTCGGCAATGGTGTGCTGCCTTTCTGTTTCGGTATGCTCGGTGCGGGCGCCGCGATCGTGCGCTCGCTTTCGCGCAAGATGAAGCTAAGCCTCCTGACCCCACGCGATCTCAACCTGTCGCTGCAGCAACTCGCGCTCGGCGCGGTCACCGGCGCCTGTATCGGACTATTTGTCGCGCAGCCTGGCGCGGCCACGGCACCGGGGACGACGCTCGGAACGGTGGCGCTGTCCGGCTCGGCCCTTTCTTTCATCGCCGGCTTCGGCGTCGATGCGGTCTTCAGCACGATCGAAGGCATCATTCAGCGCATCTTCAACGTCGCTCCACAACCCGGTTCGCCGGACAGCGATGCCCGAAATCAGGGAGCCAAGAAAAAGTGACCGTCCAACGAGGATTTTGTTGGCGCTGCTCTGCATGGCGCCAGCGCTCTCAAGCTGCGGCAGCATCAGCGCGCTGCGTGAGAATGTAACGCGCTTCAATCAGGGCGTGCATTCGACCACCGACACCGAACTCGCTTTCTATACGTCCGGTCGCAAGCTGGAATGCGACGTCAATTTCTATTCCCAGGCAGTCAAGTGGAGTGGCGAGCAGAGCAACCTCACCAACCTCACGACATGCGCCCCGGCGATTTTTGACGACCAGCGCTCTGCCGCCCGCAAGCAGCTGTTCGATCTGCTGCCCCTTTACGCCGACAAGCTGCAGGCCATGGTCGGCCCCGCGAACGACAATGTGCTGGGCGACCAGGAAAAGACGTTCGCCACCAACCTCAACAAGGCTGCGACGGCGGCAGATGCAAAGGCCAGCACCATCCCCCCGGTGGCCGGCACCGTCGAAGCCGCGCTTATCGCCGTCACTAATTTTGCGCTCGATCAGGTCCGCTTTCACGATGCGAAAGCCGCGGCGCAAGCGCTCGATCCGCATATCGTGGTGCTCGTCGACGCACTGAAAACGGAAAACCACGATTATGGCGTGGCCTTGAAGACCACGCTGGCCCAGGCCCAAGGCGACCTGGTCGCGGCTCTCAAGACAGAGCAGAACTGGCGCGCCGACATTCTCCTGGGATTCGCCAAGGCCAGCAAAGTCTCGCTGGATGCGCAGACTGTCCACTCCATGGTGGGCTTCGCCGAAGTCGCCGAGGCGCGGCGTATCCTGACGGAGGCCAGCCCCTTTGGCACTGATCCCAGAAGCGACATTCACGTGCGGGATGATCCGGCCCTGGTCTCCAAGCTCAACGACATGCTCGATCAGGTGAAGAAAGCCAATCACGCTATCGCGACCGCTGATCATGAAAAAATCCTTGCTGCGGTCAAGGATCTGGCCGGCCGCGCCAAGGCAGCAAAAGCCGATCGGGATGCGCTGAGCAAATAAGGGGAAGATGATGCCGACCGCCGCGCAAAAGGACGATATCGAGGGCGCGATCGCCGACCTTCAGCAAGTGCAGGCCGCCTTGCTGGACGCCATCCTGGCCAGCACCGATACGGTCGAGCTGCTGCGTCTCAAGGCCGTGAATGATTATGTCGCCAATCTGATGGGGCAGCTCGTCCACACCCGGCTGGTCGAGGACGAGGCCCTGTTCGCGCAGGTGATGGGACCAATCAAACAGACCGCAAGCCATCTTCAGGACCAGACGGATAAGATCAAAAATATCTCCTCGGCTATCGGCGACGGGGCCAAGGTCGTCGGTTATCTCGGGGGCGCCGCGACTTTTGTCGCGACCGTGTGATCCATAAGGGAAGAGGGGGAAGAAGGCCTATTGCAATCCGGGCCGCGGCTATGCTGCTGGTCTTCAGCGCTGCGGCGGCGGCGCAGGCCGATTAGCTGGTCATCAAGTGCGACGTCACCGTGCACGCGCAGGCCTCGTCAAAATCCGACATCCTCGAGCACCGGCGGTCGACATCGCGCTTGATGACCAGCTAAACGGCGCCCGGCAGGCGGGTTATTATCATGTGCGGCTGCCTGACAGGCGCTCAGGCTGGGTTTATTCCACGTTCGCCGCGCGCGAGGCCGGTGCAGCCGTGCCAGCCAATGTCGGGCCGAACGGGATGGCGGTCCACTACGTCAATATCGATCGGGGCGCAGCGGCCTTGCTGGAATTTTCGTGCGGCGCGGTGATGATCGATACCGGTGGCCGCGGCGACGCCGCCAGTGGCCATCTGATCGGCTATCTCATTGCCTTCTTTGCGCGCCGGCCCGATCCCAACCGCCGCATCGCCGCGATCTTCATTACGCACACGCATCTCGATCATAACGTCAACCTTGAGAAGGTCGCGCAGAGCTTCCAGGTCGGCGGCTGTGTCTACAGCGGCATGCTGACCGGCTCGGGCCGGATCGCCGCCAATTGGGCACGCATTGCCGGCAAATCATGCATGGGGAGACCGACGGCGGCGGTCACGGCTGGAGAGGTGGCCAGTCAAGCGATTTCAGGCGAGGTGTCATGTCCGCCGTAGTCGGGATGGACCAGATGATCATGCGGCCGGAATAGAAAGCGGCGGAACAACTCCCCGTAGCTGCGGTAGAGCAGCCCGCCGTTCGCTTCTAGCAGCCGCATACGATGCTGCCGATAAAAAGCCGGCAACCGGTACCAGGCCAGGCCGGGAAGCTCGTGGTGCGCGGCGTGCAGATTGTTGTGCAGGAACAGCAGTCCCAGCGGCCCGCGCGTTTCCACGATCGCGACCCGATGCTCCGGCGCCTCGGCGGGGCGGTGCTCCGCGAACGACCGCAGCAGCGAGAGCGATATGCCGGGATAGACGAACAGCAGTAGATAAGCGCCGATCCCCAGCCCACAGAGATGCAGCCAGGCCACGACCAGCGCGGAAGCGCCGAGGTGGGGCAGCCAATTGCGCAACAGCGTCGCTGGGTCTTTGCGGCCTCTCGCCAATTCGCTGACTAGAAAGCGGCCGACCGTTATCGGCGGCCCCAGGAGGAGACGCCCCAGCAATGTAGACTGCAAGAACTCCGCCGCGCGCAGAATATGGCCCCAGCCGCCCTGGGTGTGGGCGAGGTAGCGCGATTCCGGATCCTCGAATGGATCGGTGATCGCGCGGCTGGCATGGTGCGCGCGATGGGTGCGGAAGTAGGTTGAATAAGGCAGCCACAAGGATAACGGCACTGCGCCAATTGCGCCGTCGATCAGGCGGCGCCCGGTCGGATGCCTGTGGATCGTCTCGTGCTGCAACGAATTGTGCCACGCGATCAGCCATCCTCCAAGGACGGGTGTGAGGCAGAGGGGCAGCAGTGCATGGCACCAAGTGACGGCCAGCCAGCAACCATAAATCAAGATGGCGAGCGCGATCGTTGGCCATTCGATCCTGTCCTGCTTCAATACTAGCGCGCCTTCGTTTGTCACGGCCTTCCCCGTCGTATCGTCAGAATGACGATTTTCTGCTTTAGTAAATATTCTAATTAATCTGGTAGTGCAATTAGTATACAACACTTCATTATCGTTGTTTTGTAAGTAAATTCCCTCGTCACATGATGTGAGTTTGACAAACTATCCGGATCAGTGATTGCCTTAATTGGCGTTCAATTTGAAATGCAAATTATGTATAGCGAAATGCGTTGATCATGGGCCCAACTCAATTTGCGACTACACGGCGATGCGGTTGAGGCTTGACTGATCGATCTTGCGCATGCTCATCGACCAGAAGGGACATGTCGTCGTTGATGATGGCGAGCTGCATCAGGCGCTGGCCACTTTCACTGGCGCGCACTTGCTCGGCCGGATCGGCAACGCGATTGACGAAGGAGGAGTTGGCGCCGTTCTCCAGCAAGCGGCGGACGAGATGGCTCAACAGCGTTTCGTGCGTGCCGACGGGAGCATGGATGCGGCGGAGCCTATCGAGCTTCGATCTGCCCACCACCTACTCATAGAGCCGCTCGCCCATGCCGTGCAGGCGCTGGAACTAGTGCCTGCCGACTTCGAAGTCGGCCCCGCCATGTGATAGTGGTCGCGAGCGTGGGCGCATTATGCAGTCGCGAACTGCGGGAACACGGCATTGGTCGCCGCAAGCAGCTTCCGAGTGCATGCGATGTACGCCACGTCGGTGTGCATCTTGCGCGTGTACACAGGAAAGTCGGGAAGCCCTTCCACCTGAGCCCGCTTAATCTCGGCGTACCAATAGGCCCCCTTCACCAGCCGCACCATGATCCGCCGCTCGGCACTCGACGCGCGTCTGCTCTGGCAGGCCGAGCTTGATCCGCCGGTCGTCTCGGTACGGGCGTCGCCCGCTCGGGCGGATGATCCGGACGCTCTCGATCTTGATTCTGCGCGCGCTCGCGACACTGGCCCGAAGCGACTCAGGCCGGGAGTTTCGGGCACTGTCCGACGGCTGACTTAGCGAGAGTCTGGCGAACCACTCGATGGGTGGTGCGATGCTCGACGAGGGATCATCCGAATGCGGCGCGTGCGCACGGTACCTGCCGCCATATCGTTCGCTGGTACCGGCAATGATACCGGCGTCAGTTTGATCCAGAGCGGTTCGAGTCCGGTTTGCCTAGAATTGGAAGCGCGAGTTTCCGGTTACACCGCTAAAGCCCCTCGGTCGTCCAAACCGACTAGGTCGACGATCCACGCCAGCAGACCAGATTCAAGCGGCTCGTCGATTTGATCGAGGTTTTACGGCCGCTGTTCGGCGGACGACGCGCCTGGAATGATCGCGGCCACTTCCGGCCGCGACAAAAGCTACAGCAAGACGAGTTGATTAACGGAATCCCTGCCTCCAGGCTTAGCGGCTGAGCCGCTCGGCTTCGACAACATGCCAACCGGGCGGGCCTGCAACAGCAGCCTCGACCAGCGTGCCGGCGATCGTGCCGGCGGGATTGATGCGGTAGCGGCGCGGCATCAGCGGCGCGAGCGTGCCAAGTAGCGCCAACGAAATGCGCTCGACGGCGCGAAACTCCTCACGCTTGCCGCCGATCAGGCCCGGCCGGACCAGCGTCAGCGATGCGAAGCCGAGCGCTACCAGATCGTCTTCCAGCTCTCCCTTGGTGCGGGGATAGAGGAAGTGGGAACCGGCATTGGCGCCCAAAGCGGAGTTCAACGCGAAGCGGGTTGCCCCGCGAGCTCGAACCAGCCCAGCCACTACCAAGGGATAGTCGTGATCGACCCGGTGGAAAGCCTCGTCCGACCCCGCCTTTCCGCGGGTCGTGCCGAGCGTGCAGATCGCGCCATCCACCGACCACCATTCGGCATCCGCCGGTAGCCGTTCGAAATCGACCAGCGGGTTGGTAAGCTTCGGGTGGACGGCAAGCGGACGCCGTGTCGGCGCGATCACGCTGTTGATTCGCTCGTCCGCCAGAGCGTTCGCCAGAACGTGCTGGCCGACCAGGCCGGTCGCCCCCGCGAGAAGGATTGTCGTCATCCGTTCAGCCTCTCTCGTGTCCGGCCGCCATATTCCTCGCTCGTGCCCTTCGAATAGACATTGGCCGTGTCAAAGAAGTTGATGCTGCGGTCGAGCGCCCACTTGACCAGCCGCTTCACATCCTCATAGCCGATCGCCCATGGGTTGATGGCGTTGCCCGGCTCGCCGCTGTTCATGCAACCCATACAGATCGGCGAGACGTCGATGCCGGTACGGCCAAGCATCCTACAGTCCATGATGATGCTCCTGATTTTTTGAAGGGAGAGAGGAGCGTCGCATTCAGAAGCGCTCGCCAACCATCTCCTCGCTTTTGGCCCAGAGCGCCTTGGCATTCTCCGGGTCGAGCGCGTAGCTTCGCACGCCGCCTTCGAAACCCGCTCCATCGTCGATCTCAGCGACATGGCAGTCCTCGCAATAACGGCCGCCGACCGTCTCCGGCTCCGCCACGACACCGGCCCAGACCGAGGTGGCGGCGCCCTGCGGCACGCTCTTCCACTGGAAGGCGGCCATGCCGCCGGGAAAACTCTGCTCGATGACAGCGACCATCTGCTGCATCGTCTCGTCGGTCATATAGCGGGGAAGCTCGGTCTGTATCGCCCCTGGGTGCAACGCGGTCGCCCGGATCCCGCTTGCCTGATGACGCCGGTCAAATTCTACGGCGAAGAGGATATTTGCGGTCTTCGAACGACCATAGGCGCCGAAGGGATCATAAGGCGTCCGTTCGAAATTTGGGTCGTCCAGATTCACGCCGGAGAAGCGATGGCCGGAGGAGGCGAGGTTCACGAGCCGGCCGCCGGACGCGATCAACGAGGCGATGCGGTTGACCAGCACGAAGTGACCGAGATGGTTGGTGCCGAACTGCGTCTCGAAGCCATCCGCGGTGTGGCCAAATGGACAGGCCATGACGCCGGCGTTGGCGATAACGAGATCGAACGGCTTGCCCTCGGTGACCAGGGCGTCCGCACAGACCCGGACGCTAGCGAGCGACGCAAGGTCGAGCTCGACCAGTTCCAGGCCTCCGCCGTTCCTGGCCTGGGCGCGTACCCCTTCCGTCGCCCCCTCAGCCTTCGCGAGATCGCGCGCGGCGCCGATCACTTGTGCGCCATGCGCCGCGAGGGTGCGCGCTGTCTCGACGCCCAGGCCCGCCGAAACGCCCGTCACGAGGACACGCTTGCCACTGAGGTCGATGCCGGCGAGCACTTCGTCGGTGGTGGATGTCGCATTGAATGACCTGCTCACGATAATCTCCTTCTATCGGGGACATGGGGTCTTCCCGCATATTGCTACGCGGGGGTGATTCCAGTAAGTGGAGGATATCTCCATTTCAAGATACGGAGGTTATCTCCGTTTAGCAAGGGTGCGGTTGGATTGAATGGAGAAGTCGAGCATAATGCGGCGCGCAAGCCGCGCGCCGATGCGCAGCGCAATCGAGAACTGCTGCTCGAGACGGCCAAGTCTGCGTTCGCCGCCAAGGGGTCGACCGCTAGCCTGGATGAAATCGCGCGCGCGGCAGGCGTGGGGATCGGCACGCTCTACCGCCACTTCCCGACACGCCACGCGCTTCTAGAATCCGTTTATCAAAATGAGACTCGGCAGCTTGCCGAGGCTGCCAACCGTTTGGCTAACACGCTGCCGCCCGTGGAAGCGCTTCGGGAATGGATGAGGCTGTTCGTCGATTATATCGCCGCGAAGCAGGTAATGGCTGAGGCATTCAATGCGATCATCGGAGACATATCCGACCTTCAGGCCGCGTCGGGGCTGCAGGTCAAGGAGGCCATTTCCACGTTGGTCGATGTCGCAATTGCGGATGGTGCCATCCGTCTAGACCTCGAACCCCTCGATCTGCTGCGCGCGCTGGTGGGCGTCGCCCATGTCAATTCTGGCCCGGACTGGGAAGCGAGCGCGAAGCAACTGGTCGACATTCTGATCGCAGGACTCCGAACGACGGAGGCGAGCGTTTGAGGATCTTGAGCCTATCGATCCGCCAATGCCGGAAAAATTACTACTCAAGATCGCATGCTCTTCTTCACTGATGTTGCTCCAACGGCAATCAAGGACCCAATGATTTGCCAAACATTATGGCTTGCACTTGATCGCCGAGGATGGATCGACCGTCATCTCCTCAGTGGCCTTGGCTCGACGCGCGAAGCGCTCCACAATGGGTGGGACAAGAACAATCCAAGGATGCCGGGTGATCCTTCACATGCTGCGAATCGGCGCCACCCAGCGCTGGGTCGATCCGCTCGCCGCCGGCATCGACGTCTCCAGGAGCTGTGAAGACCCACGACGTCATCTCCAGGATGAAGACACAGACCTGCATCGCATCTTGACCCACTATCTGCCGCTCTACCTTCCCGCGATCGCGCACTTTGCCGGCAAAAGTCGGTCGGACTGGCTCCTCGCACTCATCGAGCGGTCCCGACACCCATCAACAAACCGGTTTCTACTTCGACGACACCAAGCGCTACGTCGATGCGCACGACATTTCGGATGCTGAGCGTGCGGCGATCCTCGCGGGCAACGCGCGCCGCATCTTCCCGCGCCTCGATACCCAGCTGAAGGCACGCAGGCTGTGACGACGCGGCGCGACATTCACGCATATCTCGCGGAATTCGAGGATATTCCGGGGACGCGCGTGCTCACTGCCAATCGTGCGCGCCAGGGCTATCATCTCAACCAATTCGCGATGCCTGATGAAGTCCGAGAACATGATCAACCCGGTGCTGCGCGCACTGGGCTATGGCTCTGACGAGATAACCGCGCACGGCTTTCGCACGATGGCCGACACGCTCTTGAACGCGACCGGGCTCTTCAACCCCGATGCGATCGAACGACAATTCGCCCATCAGGACAAGAATGCGGTGCGGCGTATCTACGCCCGTGGCGAGTTTTGGAACGAACGCGTGCGGATGATGCAATATTGGTCCGACTATCTGGAAAAATCGTGCGATCAATTGAGCCGGTTCAAAGGCCCACCCACCAGGCTGCCCCTCCCTCGTTCGGCCAGCCACTCGTGGCACACCCATCCTGATGAGCGACCGGTCCTGGGGGTGATCAGAACGTGGTCAGCCGGGCGCGGGGCTGATGGGCGGAATTTGCTTGCAGCCCGCTCACGATCGGCTCGCGGATTGCAACCGCACTCTTGCCGATCAACGGGAACGGCTGCGGGCTCGCGATCTGTCTTCCCGGGCTCTTTCATTCAACCCGCCATCCGCAGCAAGGGCCGGCTGCTCGTCCCCCTTCGCGGGCAGGCTTCCGGCTTCGTTTGCCCGCTCGTGAACCAGCGCCGGCGGAGTGGATGTGCAGACATAATGGCGTCTGGGCGATTGGCCGTCCACGCCGATCACGGCCTTGCTTGGTTCCGGCAGCCGCTCTCCCCAGCTTGTACATCTGTCCAGGTCGAGACCTTCGAGCAATCGCCGGTCGTCGGCGGATATGCCGAGACGAAAGAGCTCCTCCACGCTTAGGTGCGTCGCCCAGCGTGGAGTTCCGAGGCCCAGGTTCCAGACGTGTTCGGCGTGCCGCTGCTTCAGCGCCTCCATGTTGAGGCGCTGCTCAGTGGACATCAGGACATATTCGGGCCGGCCGGCGTCGGGATTGTCGCTGCCGAACCGGGGAATGTTCGGCTTGTCCAATATGTAGATTTTGCTGTCTTCGGTTTGATCACGGAAATAGTTGAAGGAGGCGTTATTCAGAGGCGGCTGCGATCGTTTCAGGCCAAGTTCTTCCGTGAAGATCGCGTCGTTGCCATACGCCATCAGCGGTGGCCGAGCCGGATAATGCCCGGCGATCTCCTCATGCTTCAGCGCTCTGCCGTTCTGCCGCTGCATGTCATAGGTTCCGAGTATCCTCCCCATGACGATCTTGGCGTGGTCTCTGGTCGTAGGCGTCTTTGCGGCATATTCGCGGACTTCCTCGCCCAATTGCATTCTCTGGTTCTTTGTGAGTTCCAACTTACCCGGCTCGAAGTCATCCTTGTACTGCGGCTGGCAGTGGGTCAGGTTGACGTAGCGCACGTCGCCGCCGGACGTCTTGTCGAGGGCATAGATCCGCTTCCGCGGATAAGCTTCGATTACCCGCTTGTTCCGCCCATAGGCTTCCGGAAGCAGGGCTTCCACCGCGGTGAACGACTCATCCTTTTCCCGGACGAGCAGCCACGGGCGGTCCGCCTTTGACGTGTCCGAAGTGCTGCAAAATGTTTTGGGCAATCCCGCTTCCTTCAACCGGCCTTCCAGTAAGGCGGGATCGGTTTTCCTGAGTTGCTCGGCGGTCACATAGGACAGGCCATCCTTGGTCAGGAAGAGGACGTCCTGGTAGCGATCTCGTTCGCCCATGAACTGCTGGTAAAGCACTGGCGGCGGCGGCGGTATGTCCTCGAACCGTTTGAAGCCGTCGGGCATGCGCCGTGGTTCGGCGGCCCCTTCCTTCGCGTCGGGCTCGGCTGCATCACTCGGGCCCGTCGCAGAGAGACGGTCAACCTCTCCGGACACTTGCTCCGGTTGATCGGCGGCCAGTCCCCGGAGCGGGGCGTCATTGGTCGCGTTGTTTGAGGCGGCTTGCTGAGCCTGCTGATCCAATTCATCCAATTGGGAAGGGGTCAGGTCTTCGAGCATATTGTCGTATTCGTCGTCGCTGTGGTCGGCCTGTCGCTGCCGCTTGGCGGGGCGGGCCGATTCCTCCTCGCCCGCCGGGGCGGCCCGTTTTCCCGAGTTGCTGATCTGTTCGGCGTCCAGTCGATCAAGCTCCTCCAATTGGGAAGGGGTCAGGTCTTCGAACATATTGTCGAATTCGTCGTCGGGCATGTTCGCCTCTGCCTGTGGATCAGGCCACGCTGGCAGACCGGACGGTGGATGGGAACGGCGTCCGGAGTCATGGCGTCATGCACCATTATCGGCTCTCAACGGTGCAGCGGGAACATCGCCTGCTTGGCGCGGAGATTGGCGGCGGCGCTGGCCGCCTCGTTGCCCGACAGGACCCGGCGCGCTCCACCGCGATCCCGCGTGCGCGCGTGAACGCGCGGAAGTCTGACGCCGTGATGTGGTGGACGTTAGGGGGTGGCGTACCAGGCGAGCGTGCGCGTCACCGGTATCCTTCCATGCGCCCGCCAAGTCCACCGTACCAACGCAGCGCCCCGTATTTGGCGCACCATTGGCGGGCGGCGCCCTTCGTCGTGCAGCAGCGGCATATAGGGGAGGCCACTTCAGGTTACCGGATGACGCTCCGATAGCTCGCGGAAGTGGACCGCGCGCGGGCAACGAACTCAGGATGAGCGAGTGTGTGCCATCCGTAATTGGTATCACCATAGGCCGGATAGGCGACCGTGCGCGAACCTGTATTCAAATCCTGATTGAGAACGTCCTTCTATGCGCTCAGTACAAATGCAACTTCTTCTGATTGAATGGTTGCATCGACCATGGCTCGAAGGCTCTGTTCAACATCTCTGTCGGTGGTAGCCCACGAGGAAACGCTGATACGCATTGCGAACCGTCCCTTCCAATGGGTCGGGCCTAACCAGCAGGTTCCGGACCCTTGAATACTGGATATGATTCTCGCCATCTGCTCGTCGTCACCATAGGCAGCCACGACCTGATTCAGCACCACATCATTGAGGATTTCATAACCTGCCGCGGCCAATCCTTCGGCAAACCTTTTGGCGTGGCGGCAGCAACGTTCGATCAGGTCTTCGAGTCCGGATTGCCCGAGGAATTTCAACGCAGCCCAAATCTCCACACCACGCGCTCGCCGGGAAAGCTCGGGCGTCAAATTGTTCGGCTCACGCACGCGCTCACGCACGAGGTAGGTCGTATCCGTGTTAAAAACACCAAGCGGAGCGGACGTGTGGCGGCAAATGTAAACTGCCGAATCGTAGGGGACATTCAACCACTTGTGCATGTCGACAGCCCAGGAATCGGCCAGTTCCACTCCACGCGCCAGGTGTCGTCGCGCCTTTGATGCGCGAGCCCAGAGCCCGAATGCGCCGTCGACGTGCACCCAGGCACCCGCTTCGCGCGCCTTGTGACAGACGGAATGGAAGGGGTCGAGGGAGCCGCCGTTGACGTTACCAGCCTGAAGCAGCAGGATTGTTTTATCATCGAGATGCGGGACCGCCTCAGGGATGATACTTCCCTGGTCATCGGTCTCGATCCAGCGCACCTCTGATTGGCCAATACCCAGCATAGTGAGGGATTTTCTTACGGCGGGATGCTCCTGGTCGCTGGCAACTATTTTGATCTCCGGCGCATTGCGCGTGCCTTGAGAATGGAGATTCCAACCGGCCCGTGCGAGCAGTGCTGACCGCGCGGTCGCGATCGCAGAAAAGCTGGCCATCGTTGAGCCGGTCACAAAGCCAACCGCGGATTCACGCGGGAGGTCCAGAGCTTCCAATAGCCATCGGGCTGCGACTTCCTCGATGAACGTTCCAGCTGGTGACATCGCCCACCCTGCGACGCATTGATCCCAAGCGCCGGCCAGCCAGTTCGCTGCAAGAGCGACTGGAAGGCAGCCTCCCATCACAAGGCCGTAATATCGACCGCCGGTGTTGCGTACGGTCGCAGGAGAGCCGAGCTGGTGGAGCTGGGTCAGGACATCCGCTGCGGCCGCGCCTGACTGTGCCCAGGGCTCATCGAACCCCGCCAATGCCGCGACAGCAGCTGGTGATGGAAACGGCTGAGCTTCGTCGGCGATACTGAGATATTCTTTAGCAAACGCATGGGCCTGAGAGAGGTGATTCAGGCTCTCGTTATCGGTCACATGTTCCACCTTTGATTTCTGGCGTCAAAGGCTCGCCTAGTTAGCGGCGCAACGGAAACTGCAAATCGTCATAGTTATATGAGTGGCAGTCATAGTCGTGCGGCAGCATGGAGTCGGCAGTGAGCGAGATCTTGGTCTTCGGCGGTAGCATCAGCGGCACTCCAGCCGGAATAGAAGGAGTCAGCTAGCGTGAGGTTCACGCCGCTGAAAAGCCTTCCTTGCCCTTCGCGGTGGAGCGCATTGAAAAGCGAGGGTCATGCGGATGTCGGCCTTATCCACCGATTGGCGAGATCGGAGGTGTGCAGGCCAATGCCCGCGTGCGCTGACACTGCCTTCGCAAACTTGGCGCCAAGGCTCGTCTCGCAGCTTCGCTTGCATAGCGCGCCGCGATTGGCGCGCTAGTGGCGACCTGACGGACTACCGCCGCCGCGCGCCCTATCAGTTCCGCTGGCGGGACGATCTCGTCGACCAGTCCGATGGCATAAGCATCAAATGCATTGAGCGTTTCGTTCTCGATCGGCCATCCATTGGTCTCGGACAATCCAAATCGCGCCGTGTCGGTCGCGATCCGGACCGTGCAGGCCATGGCGATCTCGCACCCGCAGCCAAGAGCAACGCCGTTCATCGCGGCAGCGACTGGTTTGCCGAGAGTCTCGATCAGACTGAGAAGCGTCTGCATCAGTCGGTTCGATTCGACCGCCGCGAAACTCGCCCGGTCGAGCGGCCCGCTGCGGTCCAGACCGATGAATGTCCCGTCGCCGGTTCCCGAAAGGACGATGCCGCGGAGGTCGCGATCCTCGCGTACTTGCTTGAAAGCCCGGCACAGGTCTATCCGTATCGGCATGTCAATCAGGTTCAACGCGTCTGGTGGATTGATCTCGATATACGCAATATCGCCCCGCTTTTCGTAGGCCGGATGGCTGGACCGGCGAACATTCGAAGCGGTAAACACGATGTTTCTCCTAGTGGGAGCAACATGCACGGAAGATACATTTCGATCTTGGAGAATTGATGCGAAACTTTGAAAATAGACGCAGCAAAGCAGATTTCTTTCTTCAATAAGATGTAATTTTGTATGGGAAGCCAGGATCTGAAGCACGCCTTCCAATTCGTTGATACCTAGATAAGAAAGCTAGAAAACTATCTAATTCTTCATCGCCTGATACTAGCTTGACAACTTCCCTAGGCCACTGCTTAATCTAGACAGGAGGTCGATCTACAATGCAGATTATGTATGTCGGAATGCTTTGTAATTAGGGGCGCAGCTCAATTATCCAGATAATCGACGGCCCTCCGTTCGTGCCCACTGGCAGGTTGCGACGGAAAAAGGGGAGGGGGAGATGCTCGCCTGCATACACCTGGGGGCATACGGAGCACTGACGTCGAGGGGCATTTAGCGAGGCTCAGTTGCGTTTTAATCCGAAGCCTGGCTGCCGGCGCAGTTCCACGATCTGGGAGGATACAGTGCGCAGCGCCCATCAATGCTTCATAGTGACAGCTTCGCCAGCGCTTCGGCGGCCACCGACTGAATCAGGTGGCCATAATGGCGCTCGATCATCTCGGCGCTGGTGTCGCTGATCTGCGCAACCGTCAGCAATGATAATCCGCCAATCACCAGATCCGTGATGGTGCTATGCCTTAGCGTATAGGCAGTGGCACCAACGGGCAGTCCGGCTTTTCGGCCAGCTTTGGCGATCGGACCTTTCCAAGATCCTTTGGTCCAAGGCCGACCATTTCCCCGCAGGAACAAGGCCTCATCGGGTCGTCGATTTTTCGATTGCGCCGCCATGAGTGTCGCCGCCACCTTCGGAACTACGATGCGGCGGGGCTTCCCGCTCTTGTCCTTACCGATCGTCAATTCGGCCGTGCGCCGATCGAAGTCTGCAACGTTGAGGTTTGCCACGGCGCCGGGTCGCAATGGCAGGAGGCATAATGTCCGAACGAAGGGCTCGGACTCGGAATCGATCTCGGCCAACAACGAGCGTCGCTGCTCGCGATCCAAGTAGAGCGTCCTCTGCCGGTCGGCATTTCTGATCGGCGTGATCGCCTCCTGCCAGGCGGCCTCGGTATCGGGCGTCCCGTGCGGCAGCACGCGATTGAGCGCAGCACGCAACATCGCCATGTCCCGGTTGACTGATGCAGGCGATCGAGGACGCGTCGTCATGCGACCGTCTTTCCGTCGACTGATCTGGGCAGGTTTATCCTCGAGACGCCGGAGCCACGCCTTAAGATGATGCCGGCGAAGTTTCGATAGTTTCACCTTAGCGATCGGATCGCTGTAGACATGGCGCGTGAAGCGCTTTCCGATTTCGCTCCCATCCGACGCGTAGCGCTGGCAGGCTTCGGCTACCGTCTCGACCGGATGCTCCGCGATACCGCCGGCCTCAACGAGATCGGCGAATGTCTCGGCTTCCTTCTTCGCGGCCGCAAACCGGTCGCGGGCCTGGATCGCGCAGAAGTCGCCCAGTGCCTTGAGGCGATAGTTACGCTCGTCTTCCGAATAAGCACGGGCGATCCAAGTGCCGAGGCCCTCGCGTGCGGAAGGGCGGTATCCGATGAAGCAGCCCGGACGCAGCCGCTGCCAATGTGGTTCGCGTCGGTTGGGAAGTGCGTCGCGCTCTTTTACCTTGCTCAAATCCAGCGACATAATGGCCCGTCTGCAATTCCGTACGGAAAAAGTACGGAAAACATGGTCGGAAAATCGTGGACCACCTCGGACAGAAAGTCAAGGAAATCTGCCGTTTTGTTGGTCCGGCGTTGTCCAGATTTCCCCCTTTTCTCTGCCCTCCGAAGGCAGAGGCCAGGGGTTCGAATCCCTTCGGGTGCGCCATGCGGCCTTGCGATGCCAAGGCTGTCCGCAATGGCTTTGCCCGGTTGCTTTCAGCTTTCATGGTAAGAATTCTCGGCGATTGCCGTCAATACCGGGCGCGCTCAAGCGCACGGAAATTGACGATAAGAGCGTGGCGCTCCGGCCTTTCTTTAATCGCCCATGATTTGTGAAATATAAGTCATAGTGAACAGAATGTGGATTTGAAAAACGGGGGCGTTCGTGCAGTCTCGCGCAGCTGATCGGGGGATTTGGCGGGGGCACACGAATCCATCCCCTCGGGCCAGCGGCAACGATGTGGTTGATTGGTCGATTGTGGGATCCACAGCGAGGGGGGAAGACATGGCGCAATTTTTGGGCGCGGGCGGTCGCGCACGGCGTGAAAGCGGACCCAGTGCTTTTGTCCTGACACCCCTGATCGGGATCGGCCTTGCTCTTTCCGGATGCGCCACCATTCCGGAGCGGGTTCCATTCAAGGAGGCCCCGTCCACCTGCAAGGGCTCGGCTTGTAACCTGGCGATAGCCCGCCAATATGCTTCGGACACCGAAGCCGACATGATCACCCGGCTCAAAAAGCAGCGGGATGACCGCGACTTTCTGCGCACGGCCACATTTCTTGGAGCTCTCGCTACAGCGGGGGCGACTTCCTTCGGAGGTGGTCGCGATCTTACGGTGGCTCTGGGACTCGGCACCGGCACCCTGGCGATAACGTCCTCGCTGACGGTCGATCGGGGTTACGGCGCGACTTATCTGGCGGCCGCCGATGCCTCGGCCTGCATCGCCAGCGCTACGCAGACCGTGGAGACTTCCGCAGCGACGCTCCAGGGCTATCTTCCGGTAATAGATGGTGCGGAAGCGCAGTTGGGCATGCTCGGCAAAATGGCGGATGTCGACGCCGAGCGGAAGGCGGTCGCACTGGTCACTGCGCAGATAGTGCGTTCGCGCATCGGGGAGTTCGACATCGCCGGTTCGGCATTCGCGGCCAACAGTATTTCGGCCGTGAACGACGTCGTTGTGAAGGCGCGGCAACAGATCGTGGCCGAAGAACCCGATCGGGAAGCTTTCGGGAATGCGATTACTGCGATTGGCAGCCTTGCCGTCGCTCCCGACACGAAGACAGTGCCGCCGACTCCGGCAACCGCCCTCTCGAATCCGGGCGGCGGTGCTGGCGCCCGGGCTGAAGCGGCCCCAGCCGCAGCGGTAACGTCCCCTTCGGATCAAGCGCGACTGACCTTTGCAGAGGGCGTCATCGAGCGCGCGCGGGCGGCTGTCGATGCTGCTATTTCGCAGGCGCTGACCGGTTCCCCCGCGAAACTGACGACGTGCAGCGGCTTCCAGGCGGTGGCGGCCGCCCAGCCGCTCGTGGTTTCGGGCGCCCCCAACGATTCAGTCGAAATCAGCAAGGATACCAACGTCTCGCTTACGCTTTCGGGCGGCGACGTTGGATATCGCGGCGCCTGGGTCGGCCTTGTGCCCAAGGACATTACGCTGTCCCAGCAGGGGAACACAATCGACATTGGCGCGGGAAGCTCGCTCGCAGCGGGCAAGACCTACAAGCTGCGGATTCATGATCTAGCCAACAAGAGCCAATCGAAGGATATAAGTGTGGCCACCAAATAATCCGCATCAAGCTGAATGATCCGGGCCGGCCGGAGCCGAGACAAATATATTCGCCCCGGTTCGGCGAGATATGTCCGATCCGGTGGCTAAACCGGCGAAATCGGAGGGCGGCACCGATAAGGCCTGGCCGCTGCTGATCATGGTTGTCGGCGGCGGTATCGTGCTGACGATGGTGATTCCGGACGGGATCGGTCTGACCTCGGTCATTCCCTTGATGACCGCCACCATTCCCGCGATCGTTTCCGGCTGGGCCCGGCAGCGCCCGACCTAACGGTGGCGTGGACCACCCGCGGGCGAGCCATTTCGATACCAGCTTATCTGGATCGGAAGCATCTAGAAAGATGCTCCCCGCGCGCTTGCGATGCTTGCGTTTGCCACCACTTGGGGCAATTTGTCCGAGTAATCAGAAGGACGGCCATGGCATCGCTCATCCAATATCGTCACGACGGGAAAAGGGGCGTTGCCCTGCTGGCGGCCGATGGCAGCGCGCGCACCGTGCTGGGCGCCGACAGCGTGCTCGCTTTGGCGGAGCGGGCGCTCGATCTCGGCCACAGCATGGCGGACGTGATCGACGCGGACGGGCTGGGCGATCCGATCGACCTAGACGCCGTCACCCTGCTCGCGCCGATCGACCATCCCGATCCCGCGCATCTGGCCGTCACAGGCACCGGCCTGACCCATCTCGGATCCGCCGAGGGGCGCGACAAGATGCATCGCAAGGCGGTCGAGAATCCGGCGCCGACGGATTCGATGAAGATGTTCCTGATGGGGGTCGAGGGCGGCAAGCCCGCGCCGGGCGCGACCGGCGTCCAGCCCGAATGGTTCTACAAGGGGGATGGCAGCACCCTGGTCGGCACCGGCGCGCCGCTGGAATCGCCCGCCTTCGCGCTCGACGCGGGCGAGGAGCCGGAGATTGCGGGCATCTATCTGATCGATCGCGAGGGCAATCCGGTGCGGCTCGGCTTCGCGCTCGGCAACGAATTTTCGGACCATGTCACCGAACGCGGCAATTATCTGTGGCTGGCGCATTCGAAGCTGCGCGCGGCGTCGATCGGACCCGAGCTCCGGCTGGGCGAACTGCCGCAGGACGTGCGCGGCACCAGCCGGATTTTGCGCGACGGTGCGACCTTGTGGGAAAAGCCGTTCCTGTCGGGCGAGGCGAACATGTCGCACAGTCTGGCCAACCTCGAGCAGCACCATTTCAAATATGGCCTGTTCCGCCGCCCGGGCGACATTCACGTCCATTTCTTCGGCACCGCGACCGCTTCCTTCGCGGACGGGGTGGTCACGCAGCCCGGCGACGTGTTCGAGATCGAAGCGGACGCGTTCCGGCTGCCGCTCCGCAACCCGATCGCGGTGGCGGAGAAGCGGCCGGTGATCGTGCGGACGCTCTAGCGCAGGTCGAGCATCACCACCGATTTGGGCGGCAGCGTCACGGTCAGGCCATCGGCGCTGACCAACGCGCCGGTGAAGGGTTGCGGGACGACGGTGTCGGGCCGGTCGAAGCTGTTGACTGCATCCATCGCCGGCGCGGTGATGATCCGTCCGCTGACATTGGTCGCCGTCAGCCCTGCCAGCTTGGCGGAGACCGTGGCCGGCTGGTTGGGATCCATATTGGTGAGCGCGATGTGGACCACGCCCGCTTTGTCGCGCGCGGCGGCCGCGCTCACCGCGGGCATCGTCCACTGATCCTTGCCGTACCAGGAGGATGTGACCTCGATCGGCAATTGGGTCGCGTCCTGGAACGGCTTGTAGAGCTGGAAAACGTAATAGCTCGGCGTCTTCACCATGCGCGGGCCGTCGGTCAGGATCATCGCCTGCAGCACGTTCACCATCTGCGCGATCGCGGCCATCTTCACGCGGTCGGCATGCTTGACGAAGATGTTGATGTTGCTCGCGGCGAGCAAGGCATCGCGCAGGCTGTTCTGCTGGACGAGGAAGCCGGGGTTGCTGCCCGGTGCCGGATCGTACCAGGCGCCCCATTCGTCGACCACCAGCCAGACGCGCTTGGCCGGATCATATTTGTCCATGATCGCCGAGTGCCTGGTCAGATATTCGTCCATGCGCAGCGTCTTGGCGAGCGTCGCGGCCCATTCGCTTTCGGTGAAGCCGGTGGCGGCGCCCTTGTGCTGCCAGTCGGGGCCGGTGATTGTGTAATAATGGAGGGTGAGGCCGTCGATATTCTTGGCGGCCTCGCGCATCATCACCTCGGTCCAATTGTAATCGGAATCCGACGGGCCGCTCGCGATCTTCATCAGCTTGGCGCCGCCGCCCGGCTTGATGAAGGTGGCGTAGCGCCTGGTTTCGTCGGCGGCATATTCGGCGCGCATATTGCCGCCGCAGCCCCACAATTCGTTGCCGAGACCGAAATAGCTGAGCTTGAACGGGGCGGGGTGGCCGTTGGCCGCGCGTTCCTGCGCAAAGCTCGATCCGGTCGGCGAGGTCATATATTCGATCCACTCCGCCATCTCGCGCGGCGGGGCATTGCCGACATTGCCGGAGATATAGGCTTCGGCGCCGATCTGATCGAGGAAGCCGAAATATTCGTGCGTGCCGAAGCTGTTGTCTTCGGTCACGCCGCCCCACCAGGTGTTGACCTTGACCGGGCGCTTGCCAGCCGGGCCGACGCCGTCGCGCCAGTGATATTCGTCGGCGAAGCAGCCGCCCGGCCAGCGCACGAACGGCACCGACAGATCCTTGAGCGCGTCGACCACATCCTTGCGATAGCCGTGGACGTTGGCGATCTTCGACTTGGGGCCGACCCAGATGCCGCCATAGATTCCGTGGCCGAGATGCTCGGCGAACTGGCCGAAAATCTGACGGTTGATCTGCGGGCCGGGCTGGTCGGCGTGGATCACGATCTCGGCCTTTTCCGGATCGGCCGCCTGCGCCATCGGCGCCGTCGCCAAAGCGAGACCCGTCACCAGCCACCGCAGCGCGCGCACCATCGAAAATCCTCCCTATATGTCGGACAAATGCTATGGGGTTGAGGAAGCGGTGGCAAGGGGCTGGCTCGACAAGACGCGGCCTTTGCTCTTAATTCGCCGGGGAAGGGGATGCATGGTCCAGCGCAGCAACAAACCGGCGGCGCGCCGCATCCACGGCACGATCGCGCACGATCTGGGTGTCGCGATCCTGACCGGCCATTATGCGCCGGGCGAGACCCTGCCGGGCGAGATCGAATTCGCGCAAACTTTGGGTGTGTCGCGCAGCGCCTATCGCGAGGCGATCCGCATGCTGGCCGCCAAGGGGCTGGTGGAAAGCCGGACGCGCACCGGGACACGGGTGTCATCGCGCGAACGCTGGAATTTGCTCGATCCGGAAGTGCTGGCCTGGTCGTTCGAGAGCGAGCCGAGCGAGGCCTTCGTCCGCGACCTGTTCGAGTTGCGCATGATCGTCGAGCCGGCAGCGGCAGAGCTTGCGGCGGAGCGGCGCGACAATGCCGATCTCGTGCGAATGATCGCGGCGCTCGAGGGGATGCGCCAGCATGGACTGGCAACGGCGGAGGGGCAGGCGGCCGACCAGCTTTTCCACACTGCGATCCTGTCCGCCACGCGCAACGCGCCGCTGATCACCTTGTCGAGCTCGATCGCGGCGGCGGTGAGTTGGACGACGATCTTCAAGCAGCGCAAGCGCGGGCTGCCGCGCGATCCGCTGCCCGACCATGAACGGCTGTACGAAGCGATCGCGGCAGGCGATCCCACCGCGGCGCGCGCGAAGATGGCCGAACTGGTGCGGCTCGCGCTGCAGGATACGGAGCTTTCGCTGCGGGATTAGGAGCCCTCTCCCGCTTGCGGGAGAGGGCTATTCTCAGTGATTATCGCGCGGCAGGCCTCTGGTCTGGGCGATGCGCTGATATTTTTCGCTGCCTTCGAGGATCGCGCCGCTGTTCATCTGGCCGACCAAAGCCCGCTGGATTTCCTGCCACGGCGTCTGCGAGGCGGGGTAGGCGTAGCCGCCGGCGGCTTCGAGCGCGGCGCGGCGCGCGGCGAGTTCGGCCTCGTCGACGAGCATGTCGGCGCGGCCGGTGCGCAGATCGATCCGTACCCGGTCGCCGGTCTTGATCAAGGCGAGGCCGCCCATCGCCGCCGCCTCGGGCGAGGCGTTGAGGATCGACGGGCTGCCGCTCGTGCCCGATTGGCGGCCGTCGCCGACACAGGGCAAAGCATGGATGCCGTCCTCGATCAGATAAGCGGGCGGACGCATGTTCACGACCTCGGCCGCGCCGGGGTAGCCGATCGGCCCGGCGCCGCGCATGAACAGCACGCTTTCGGGGGTGATCGCGGTCGCGGGATCGTCGATGCGGTGGTGATAATCTTCGGGCCCGTCGAACACGACCGCCGGTCCTTCGAACGCATCCGGATCGTCGGGGTTGGACAGATAGCGGGTGCGGAATTCGGGCGAGATGACGCTGGTCTTCATGATCGCGGCGTCGAACAGATTACCCGACAGAACGATGAAGCCCGCTTCGTCGATCAACGGATTGTCGAAGCGGCGGATGACGCGATCGTCCTCGATCGTGGCGTCGCGGCAATTGTCGCCGATGCTGCGGCCGTTGGCGGTGATCGCGCCTTCGCGGATCAGGCCCTGCTTCATCAGCTCTGCCACGATCGCGGGCACCGATCCGGCGCGATAATAATCCTCGCCGAGATATTCGCCCGCCGGCTGGAGGTTGACCAGCAACGGCACCTTGTGGCCGTAATCCTGCCAGTCCTTGAGCTGGAGCTCAGCGCCGACATGGCGCGCGATCGCCTGGAGGTGGATCGGCGCGTTGGTCGATCCGCCGATCGCCGAATTGACCACGATCGCGTTGAGGAAAGCATCGCGCGTCAGGATGTCGGAGGGCTTCAGATCCTCCGCGACCATGTCGACGATGCGCAGGCCGGTGCGGTAGGCGGCTTCCTGGCGGTCGCGATAGGGCGCGGGGATGGCCGCGGTGCCGGGCAGCATCATGCCCAATGCCTCGGCCAGCGAGTTCATCGTGCTGGCGGTGCCCATCGTGTTGCAGAAACCGGTCGAGGGCGCGGAGGAGGCGACGAGCTTGATGAAGCCCTGCGCGTCGATCTCGCCGGTGGCGAGCATCTCGCGCGCCTTCCACACGATCGTGCCCGATCCGGTGCGCTCGCCCTTGAACCAGCCGTTGAGCATCGGCCCGACCGACAAGGCGATCGCGGGGATGTTCACCGTCGCCGCCGCCATCAGGCAGGCGGGCGTGGTCTTGTCGCAACCGGTGGTAAGCACGACGCCGTCGATCGGGTAACCGTAGAGCGCCTCGACCAGCCCGAGATAAGCGAGGTTGCGATCGAGTCCCGCGGTCGGGCGCTTGCCGGTTTCCTGGATCGGGTGGACCGGGAATTCGAGCGCGATCCCGCCCGCTTCGCGAATGCCTTCGCGAATCCGCTCGGCCAGCACCAGGTGGTGGCGGTTGCAGGGGCTGAGGTCGGAGCCGGTCTGGGCGATACCGATGATCGGCTTGCCCGACTGCAGCTCCTCCAGGCTCAGCCCGAAATTGAGATACCGCTCCAGATAGAGCGCGGTCATGTCGACATTGGCCGGGTTGTCGAACCAGGCGCGGGAGCGGAGCTTGCGATCAGACATCAGGCGATCCGTATTGAATTTTCGATGCGGGCGCCATCCGCGACGCCGATTGACGGTAAGAGACGGCCCCAATACTCATACAAATAGAAAAAGGGCAATGCGCCCCAACGCGATAGTGGAGAGAGCATCGATGGCCGGACCTGTTCCAACCGCATCGGGCCCGGGCGGCAATTACCGCCCGGCGCTGGCCTTGCTCGCGTCGCTGTTCTTCCTGTGGGGCTTCATCACGGTCATCAACAACACGCTGCTGCCGCACCTGCGGAGCGTGTTCCACCTCAACTACACGCAGACCACGCTGATCGAGTCGACCTGGTTCATCGGCTATCTGGTCGCCTCGATCCCGGCGGCGAAGCTGATCGAGCGGATCGGCTATCAGCGCGCTTTGGTGATCGGGCTGGCGGTGATGGCGGTCGGATCGGTCGGGATGATCCTGGCCGCGCGGTTGCCGTCCTATGGCGTGACGCTCGCCTCCTTGTTCATCATCTCGTGCGGCATCGCGCTGCTGCAGGTCGCGGCCAATCCCTATGTCGCGGCAATCGGCCCGGCATCGTCGGCGGAATCGCGGCTGACCCTGGTGCAGGCGTTCAACACGACCGGCGACGTGCTCGCGATCGTGTTCGGGCGCTATCTCATCCTCAACCGCACCACCGGCGGCACGGTGATGGAAGGCACCCAGCTAAGCTTCGCGCAGCGCATGGCCGATGCGCAGGCGACGCAGCTGCCTTACCTGCTCGTCGCAATCGTGCTGGTGGTGATCGCGGTCGTGATCGCGCGCGCCAAACTGCCCGCGCTCGGCGGGGCCACGCGCCGCGTCAACGCCGAGGCGCGCAAGCATCTCTCGCTCTGGCGGCACCGCAACCTCGTGTGGGGCGTGCCCGCGATCTTCATCTACCTGATCGCCGAAATCGGGGTCGGCAATCTGTTCATCAACTTCGCGTCGCAGCCGACGATCGGCAACGTCACGCACGAACAGGCGGCTTATTATCTGATGTTCGTGTGGGGCGGCATGGCGGTCGGCCGCTTCGTCGGCGCGTTCATCATGCAGAAGATCGCGCCGGAGAAGGTGCTCGCGGCGTTCAGCATCGGCGCCTTCCTAGTGATGCTGGTGGCGACGTTCGCGCACGGCCATGTCGCGCTTTACGGGCTGATCCTGGTCGGTCTGTTCCACTCGATCATGTTCCCGACGATCTTCGCGCTCGCGATCCGCGGGCTCGGGCCGCTGACCGAGGAGGGTTCGGGCCTGTTGATCATGGCGATCGCCGGCGGGGCGCTGGTCGTGATCCAGGGCACGCTCGCCGACCATTTCGGCCTGCAATGGTCGTTCCTGCTGACCGCCGTGTGCGAGCTGTATGTGCTGTTTTATGCGCTGTGGGGGGCGCGGGCGACGCAAGAATAAGACCGTTCGCCCTGAGCCCGTCGAAGGGCCGTTCTTTCTTCTCGCTGAAGAAGGAGAGTGCTTCGACAAGCTCAGCACGAACTGCGTTTTAGGCCACGATATCCACAACCGCCGCCGGATCGACCGCGCGCTTGTAGTGCCAGTCGATCTTCACGGGTGCGCCACCCTTGGCCGCCGACTCCAGGATCGCGTGGATCAGGCGGACGTCCTGGAGTCCTTCCTCGCCGGGCGAGACCATCGGGGCCTTGCCGCGCACGACATCGGCCATCCAGTCCATCTCGCGCGCGAAATGATCGGTTTCGGCGACATCGAGATCAGTGAAGGTGCCGCCGTCGATCAGCTGGAATTTGTTGCCGCCGTAGAAGGCGCCCGGATCGGCGCGCAGGCGGGCTTTCTCGCCCCACAATTCGAACGACATGGTCGCGTTGTAGTTGAACGAGGTCGATCCGTTGCAGATCGCGCCCGAGGGGAAGCGGAACTGCCAGGCGATCATGTCGTCGACCGTCTTGAAGCGCGGATCGTTCGGATCGGTATTGGCCCATGCGCGCACCTCGACCGGCTCCTCGTTGAGCATGTAGCGTGACGCGCTGATGCCGTAGATGCCCATGTCGCCGAGCGCGCCGCTGCCGGCCAGTGTCTTGTCGACCCGCCACACGTCGGCGGGATCGGACATGTCGACCTGGCGGCCCATGTCGGTCACGAACAGACGCGGCTTGCCGAGCGCGCCCGAGCGGACCCTGCGCATCGCGTCCAGATTCTTGGGTTCGTAATGGCAGCGATAGGCGATCATCAGCTTGCGGTCGGCGGCCTTGGCGGCGGCGATCATCGCCTCGCAATCGGCGATGCTGGTCGCCATCGGCTTTTCGCACAGCACATGCTTGCCGGCCTTGAGCGCGCGGATCGTATATTCGGCGTGCATGCTGTTGGGCAGCACGATGTAGACGACCTGGATGCGCGGATCCTTCGCGATCCGGTCGTAATCGTCATAATTGTAGATCGCGTCGGCGGGGATGCCCTCGGCGGCGGCGATGCGATCGGCCTTGTCGCGATGGCCGCTGACCAAGGCGACCAGCTTCGCGCCCTTGGATTTGCGCAGGCCGGGGATGATCTGGCCCTGGGCGAGCTTGCCCAAGCCGACGACCGCGAAACCGATCCGCTGATCCTTGGGCAAAGCGGGGCGGTCGAGCGCCTTGGCCTCGGCCCCGGCGAGCGCGGCGGCCCCGGCAATGCTGAGCTCGATCAGACTACGACGCGAGATTTGCTTGGGCATCCTGTCTCTCCTGCCTGCGACCTTTGTAGGGCTAGCGCGCCCAGCATATCGCGGTATGTTTGCGCTAACAACGAACCGATGGTCGTAGGGAGAGAGATATGCGGCGCGCTATGATCGCGGCACTGGCCTTGGTTGGGGCTCCCGTCGCCGCAGCGCCGCCCGCACGGCCGCCGCTGACGTCGGTTTCGCACCTTGCGGTCTATGCCGCCGACCCGGCGAAGAGCGAGGCGTTCTACGTCCACGATCTCGGCGCGGTGAAACTGCCAGACCCCGAAAATCCGGCGGGCGCGCGTTATTATTTCAGCCCGGTGCAGTTCATCGAGGTGCTGCCGCTTCCCGCCGGCGCGCCGTCGATCAACCGGCTCGATCACGTCGCCTATAATGTCGCCGATGCCGAGGCGATGCGTGGCTATCTGGCGTCAAAGAAGGTCAAGGTTCCGGCGCATGCGACGAGCGCCCCCGACGGCAGCAAATGGTTCGACGTGACCGATCCCGAGGGTAACCGCGTCCAGTTCGTCCAGCCGCCCGCGTCGCCGCCCGCAATCCCGGTCAATCCGCTGTCGAGCCACATCATCCATGTCGGCTTCATCATCCACAATCGCGCCAACGAGGATGTCTTCTGGCGCGATATACTCGGCTTCCGGCCTTACTGGTTCGGCGGGATGAAGGAGGATCATCCGAGCTGGATTTCCCTGCAGGTGCCCGACGGGACCGACTGGCTCGAATATATGGTGGTCGGCACGCCCGACACGCTCGGCATCCCGCCGACGATGAAGGCGGCGGACCTGGGCGTGCTCGATCATTTCTCGCTGGGCGTGGCCAATACCCGCGATGCCTATACGCTGCTGTGGAACGGCGACCGGCTGAAGGATCAGCAGGGCGTCCCCAAGATCGGGCGCGACGCCAAATGGCAGCTCAACCTGCTCGATCCCGACGGGACGCGCGCCGAGATCATGGAATTCCATGCGATCGGCAAGCCGTGCTGTTCGCCGTTCACGGGCAAAGATCCCGAAAAATAATCCAATCGCACGAGTGGAGGAAGCATGAAGACGAAGCTGATCGCGGCGGCGCTGCTGGCTGTGCCGGTGATGGTGTCCGCAGCCACGACATCGGTCTATCCGACCATGCCGAAGGACGTACGCGCGGTGACGGTAAAGGGCGTGGGCGACGGGCGGACCGACGAGACCGCCGCGATCCAGGCCGCGATCGATGCCGCCACCGATCAGGGCAAGGGCGGTGTCGTCTTCCTGCCTTCGGGCCGTTACCGGGTCAGCCGGTCGATCATCATCCCGCCGGCGGTGCGCATCTTCGGCGTCGGCAAGACGCGGCCGGTGGTGGTGCTGGGCGACAATAGTCCGGGCTTCGACAAGGGCGTCGCGACGCTGTTCACGTTCACCGGCTCCGATCAGTACGGCAACAAGAAGCCGCCTTTCCCGCCTGCGACCGCGGTGCCGTTCAACCCCAATCTGTTCGACGCCAATTCCGGCACTTTCTATTCGGCGATGGCCAATGTCGATGTCGAGATCGGCGCGGGCAATGCCGGCGCGGTGGTCGCGCGCTTCCACGTCGCGCAGCACACGTTCCTGAGCCACATGGACTTCCGCTTGGGCTCGGGTCTGGCGGGGGTCTATCTCGCCGGGAACGTGATGGAGGACGTCCATTTCCATGGCGGCCGCTATGGCATCATCAGCGAGAAGACCTCGCCCGCCTGGCAGTTCACTTTGATCGACAGCTCATTCGACGGACAGCGCGAGGCCGCGATCCGCGAGCATGAGGTCGACCTGACTTTGGTCAACGTCGCGATCCGCGACGTGCCGGTCGGGATCGACATCGACGAGGGCTATTCGGATTCGCTGTGGGGCAAGGACGTCAGCTTCACCAATGTGTCCAAGGCGGCGGTGGTGATCAGTGCCGAGAAGAGCCTGTTCACGCAGATCGGTTTCGAGAATGCGACGGCGAGCAACGTGCCGACCTTCGCGCGCTTCCGGGAGAGCGGGAAGACGCTGACGGGTGCGGGCGCGCGCTATCGGGTCAAGGCGTTCAACTACGGGCTGACGCTGGATGCGCTGAATGCGCCGGGCACGATCCGCACCAACTGGCAGACCGAGCCGTTGCGCGCGATGCCCGCGGCCTATCGCGCGGTCCGCCCGCTGCCGCTCTCGACCGCCTGGGCCAATGTCCAGGATCTGGGCGCGAAAGGCGACGGCCAGACCGACGATACCGCCGCGCTGCAGAAGGCGATCGACACGCATCGCATCCTCTATTTCCCTCAGGGCTATTATCAGGTCAGCGATACGCTGAAGCTGAAGCCGGACACGGTGTTGGTCGGGCTGCATCCGAGCCGGACGCAGATCATGTTGCCGGAGAACGTGCCGGCCTTTGCCGGGCTCAACACGCCCAAGGCGCTGATCGAGAGCGCGAAGGGGGGCGACGCGATCGTCAGCGGGATCGGCCTCTATACCGGCGTCACCAATCCGCGCGCGACCGCCTTGCTGTGGAAGGCGGGGCCCAATTCCCTGGTCGACGACGTCAAGATCCAGGGCGGCAGCGGCACGCCGCGCGATCAGCGTAGCGGTGCGCCGGTCGGGCGGGTCGATGGGCAATATCCCAGCATCTGGATCACCGATGGCGGCGGCGGTACCTTCGCCGATATCTGGACGCCCGACGAGATCGCGCATGCCGGCTTCAAGGTGTCGAACACCAAGACGCCGGGGCACGTCTACGAGCTCTCCAACGAGCATCATTTCCGTAACGAGATCGTGCTCGACGGGGTCGAGAATTGGGAATTCCTCGCGCCGCAGACCGAGGAGGAGGTGCGCGACAGCGCGGATGCGATCAGCCTCGACGTGCGCAATTCGCGCAACATATTGTTCGCCAATTATCACGCCTATCGCGTGACGCGGAACGTGCACCCCAACGCGACCGCGGTGCGGCTGCAGAACTCGTCCGACATCCGCTTCCGCAACCTGCATACCAATGCCGAGAGCGGCTATGCGATGTGCGACGAGAATGGCTGCGCGCCCTATCTGCGCGCGAGCAAATTCCCGTTCGAAAATGCGATCACCGACGTGACCCGCAACGTGCAGGTGCGCGAACGCGAATTCGCGGTACTGGACGTGACCGATCGCATGCCGGTGGCGACGCCGCCGGCGCCCCTGCCGGGCAGCGGGGCGATCGAGAAACTGGCGGATGGTTTCCATTCGATTTCGGGGGCGGCGGTTGCCCCGGACGGGACGCTCTATTTCGTCGAGCGCCGCTTCCAGCGCATCTATCGCTGGACGCCGGAAAAAAGGCTGGAGATCGTGCGCGACGACACGCTCGATCCGGTCAATCTCGCGATCGACAAGTCGGGCAATGTGCTGGCGATGTCGCCGCAGGGCGACGAGATCACGGTGTATAGCTTCAATCCGAACGATCCCGCCGGTGCGATCAGCCTGATCCCGCCGACGCCGGCCAAGGCGCATGACAATGTCACCGTCGCGCTGCCGGGCAATGTCTGGAAGAATGACGCCGAGTTCAAGGATCAGCTCGACCATAATACCTATCGTTATTCGACGCTGGCGGAGCAGTTCGCACAGGGCATGGGAACGCCCAAGGCACGCGAATATGTGTCGCCCGACGGCAGCCTGGTGCTGCCCGCCTTCCGCACCTTCCGGCAGGGCGACTGGCGTTTCTCCGATACGATGGACGCGCTCGGGCTGGTCACCGCGAAGCAGGGCGAGCGCGTGTTCCTGACCAACGAATCCGAGGGCCGGACCTATAATGGACTGGTTGGGCCGGGGGGCACGGTGACCGACCTCAAGGTGTTCGCCGAGCGCGGCGGCGAGAGCGTCGCGGTCGGGCCCGACGGCAAGGTGTTCGTCGCGAATGGGCAGGTGTTCGTCTACGCGCCCGACGGCAGGGAACTGACGCGGATCGACGTGCCGGAGCGGCCGATCCAGTTGGTGTTCGGGGGCAAGGATAAAAGGACGCTCTACATCCTGTGTCACCACGCGCTGTACGCGGTGGCGATCTAGGCGCGGTATCAATCCTCGAAGCGGCTCGTGGGGTCGCGATCGTGGTCGTAGCGCCGTGTCAGCGGGAACGGCGGCAACCAGGATTCGCGCCGGACGACCCAGCTTTCGTAGGTCGGCATTAGCTGGTCGGGGGCATCGAGCGAGCCCAGATGCACCTCGATTTCGTCCGCGGTGCGGGCGAAAACGGACGAGCCGCAATGGGGGCAGAAATGGCGTCCGGCATAGTCGCGGGTCTCGCCCTCGATCGTGACAGCGTCCCGCGGGAAGATCGCGGACGCGGAAAACAGTGCGCCATGATGCTTGCGGCAGTCGAGGCAATGACACAGGCCAACCCGGTAAGGGCGTCCCGACGCCACGATGCGGACGTCGCCGCACAGGCAATTGCCCGTGACCTGGTCCATGCTGTGTATCCTTCAGAACAAGCTGTCGGGAGGTTTATAACGAACCCCGGCGAGCGTCCATGAAGCGGCGGTCGGGGCCAGGAGGTGCGTCACCCTGAACTCGTTTCAGGGTCCACCGTGTCACAGGCGCTGCAATGCGGATGATGGGTGGATTCTGAAACAAGTTCAGCATGACGAAGAAGGAAAATTGTCATCGCGAGCCGGAATCTAGACCGTCATTGATGTCCGCTTTCCACCAATAGCGGCCGTTTGTTTGATAGCGCGCGCCGACCTACTCCACCCAATCCTTCGCCAGCCTGGGTGCGGCCACCAGCATCAGCAGCCCTGCGACCACATAGCAGACCAAGGCAGCGAGCATGCCCATGCGCAGCGCCTCGTCGCCGAACGCCGGCTTGAGCAGGTCGGACAGCTTGCCGATCGTGAGCGCGCCCAGGCCGAGGCCGATCAGGTTGTTGATCAGCAGGAAGCTGGCGGACGCGGTCGCGCGGAGCGGGGCGGGGACGAGGTGCTGGACCGCGGTCAGCACGGGCGCGAGCCACATGTAACAGAGCGCCTGCGGGATCAGGAACAAGGCGAACGCGAGCGCGGCGCTGTGGCTGAGGATGCCCGCCGCGAACAACGGCACCGCGACCAGGAAAGCGATGCCGGGGATGCGGGCATAGCCGGTCTTGCCGGTGAGGCCCGCGCGATCGGCGGTCCAGCCGCCGAGCAATATGCCCGGTATGCCGCCGACCAGCAGCAGCAGGCCGTAGAAATGCGATGCGGACAGCAAGGTCATGCCGAACGAGCGCTGGAGCAAGGAGGGCAGCCAGAAAGCGAGGCCATAGCCGACCATCGAGCTGGCGGCGGCGCCGAACGCGAGCAGCCAGAAAGCGGGTTTGGCGGCGAGGATGCCGAAGACCTGGGCGACCGGAATCTGCCGCTCGGCGGCGGTGCCGGTTCGTTCGGGCTCGCGCACGGTCAGCGCGAAGATCGGCATGAAGATCACGCCGGCGAGGCCGACCACGAGGAAGGCGGTGCGCCAGTCGACCGCGGCGGCGACCGCGCCGCCGAACAAGACGCCGAGACCCGCGCCGAGCGGGATGCCGAGCGAGTAAACGGCGAGCGCACGGGCGCGCTGCGACGATGGGAAGATATCCGAGATCAGCGCGTAGGAGGGCGCGACCCCGCCCGCTTCGCCGACGCCGACCCCGAGCCGGCAGAGGAAGAGCTGGCCAAAACCTGTGGTGAGCCCGCACAGAGCGGTGAAGCCGCTCCACACCAACAGCGAAGCGCTGATCACCCAGCTCCGCTTCGTGCGGTCGGCGATCCAGGCGAAGGGGATGGCGAGGATCGAATAGAGGGCCGCAAAGGCGAGCCCGCCGAGCATGCCCAATTGGGTGTCGCTCAGGTGGAACTCGGTTTTGATCGGGGTGGCGAGGATCGCCATCACCAGCCGGTCGAGGAAGTTGAACGTGTAGACGATCAGCAGCATCGCCAGCACGAGGGCGCGCGATGCGGTGGTGCTGTAGCGCGGCATGGACACTCCCCCGGAAAAGAAACGGCCGGGCGTTTCCACCCGGCCGCCATAGCTTAGAACTTCGCGGTGAAAGTCGCGAGGATTTGACGAGGGTTGCCGTAGAAGGCGGTGGCGATGCCTTCCTTGCCCAGGGTCGGCACATATTTGCCGGTCGGGCTCAGGATCGGGACGCCGGCGATGGTCGAGCTGATATATTGGTAGCCGGCGGTCTTGTAGCGCTTGTCGGTGATGTTCTTGGCGTGGACCCCGAACGAATATCTGCTCTCGTGGAAGCTGTAGACCAGGTTCGCGTCGAGCAACGTATAGCCCTTCTGGTCGAGGAACGGGCTCGCCGTCTCGAACTGGTGGGTCAGGCTACGGTACGACAAGACCGTCGATCCGTTGAGGATGCCCGATCCCATCGGCAGCGCCGCGCCCAGCGTGCCGCTGGTCGTCCAGTGCGGCGTGTTCTGGAACACGCGGACATTGGAAACATCGACGCCGGTCGGCCCGATGAAGGTCTTGTACTTCGGGTTGATGTAACCGAGCGTGGTGTTGAAGTACGCGTTGGAGCCGGCGCCCGCGAAGCCGCGCGCGAGGATCGCGTTGGCCTCGACCTCGCTGCCCCAGATGCGCGCCTTGGCGGCGTTGGTGGTGATGCCGCAGAAGCTCTGCACGCCGCCGATCACGCAGCCGACCGAGCCTGGAACCTGGACGTCGCTATAGTCGGAATAGAAACCGTCGGCGGCGAAGGTCAGGCGGTGGTCGAACAAGGCGCCCTTCCAGCCGATCTCGTAGCTCTTCACCGTCTCCGGCTTGAACAGCAGGTAATTGTAGATTTCCTGATAGCTGCGCACGCCGTTGCCGTCGGTGTCGGGCGCGGACGCACCCGATCCGCGCGGATCGAAGCCGCCGCCCTTGAAGCCGACCGAATAGGACGCATAGATCATCTGGTCGGGCGTGATCTTGAAGCTGAGCGACGCGCGCGGTGTGAACTTCTTGAAGTGGGCGGATCCGTCGAAATTGGTGGACGGCGCCCCGAACGGAACCGGCGTGCCGCCGAATTCCGAGGTCAGGCCGATATAATTGGCCTTGAAGATGTGGCTGTTGCGATCATCCCATGTGTAGCGGCCGCCGAGCGACAGGCTCAGCTGATCGGTGAAGTCGTAGGTGAAGTCGCCATAGAAGGAGTTGGTGTTGGTCTTCACATCGCCCGCCGTATAGGCGTCGAGATTGGCGAGCGTCGTCGACAGGATCACGCCGAAGCCGGTCGATGCGTCCGCCGCCAGATGGTAGAAGCCGACGATGCCGTTCAACTTGTCGCTCTTGTAGAGGAGCTGGAATTCCTGGCTGGTCTGGTTGTTCTTGTAGACCGCGGGCACATCGACATCGGCCGCCGGCAGCGAGTCGAAATCGATCGGGGTGTAGGATGTGTCCGAACGGTACGCGCTGATGCTGCGGAAGGTGATGTGATCGGTGATGTCGGCGCTGACCGACATCGAAAGGCCGCCGCCCTTCACGCTTTCCTTCGGATTGTTGAGCCCGGCCTGCGTGTCGTAGACATTGTCGAGCACGGGCGCGCCCGACAACAGCCCCGGGATCAGGCGATGGCCGTTGCGCGGATTGGACTGATCATCGGTGTAGTCGCCGGTGATGCGCACGAACAGGCGGTTGTCGGGGGATTCGAATTCGAGCGTGCCGCGTCCGGCCCACACATCCTTGTTGTAATTGTCGATGTGGAGGTTGGTATTCTCGCCGAAGCCGTCATGGCTGAGCCGCGCGCCCGAGACGCCGAGCTTGAAGCCGCTGGTGCCGAGCGGGGCCGACAGGCTGACGACGCCGTCGATCTCGTTATAGGAACCGTAGGTGCCCTTCAGATTGAGTTCGAGATGGTCAGGCAGCCGCTTGGTGACATATTTGACCGCGCCGCCGATCGTGTTGCGGCCGTAGAGCGTGCCCTGCGGGCCGCGCAGCACTTCGATCCGGTCGACATTGTAGACGTCGAGCACGGCGGCCTGCGGGCGGTTGAGATAGACGTCGTCGAGATAGACGCCGACGCCGGCTTCGAAGCCCGGCACCGGATCCTGCTGGCCGACGCCGCGGATGAAGGCGGCGAGGGTGGAGTTGGTGCCGCGCGCATCCTTGAGCGTGGTGTTGGGCGTGGTCGTCTGGATGTCGGTCAGGTCGATCGCACCCTGCGCCTCCAGCTTCTGCGCGGTGAAGGCGGTGACCGCGATCGGAACCTTGAGCAGAGTCTCCTCACGCCGCCGCGCGGTGACGACCACTTCCTGGCCGGTCGGATCGGCCGCCGCCGTCTGGTTGCTGGTGGTGGCGCTGGTCTGCGCCTGCGCCGGCGTCGCCAGCGCGCCGAGGCTTGCCCCGCCGATCAAAAGCGCGCGAATCGAGATAGCCGAAAACCGCATAATCCCCTCTCCTTCGAGCGCTTGAGCCTGACGCTTGCGCTTCGTGTCGGAGCCGTCATAATGAAACATGAACCGGGTTTCAAATTAGAAATCACCGGAGAGAGGTTGCTGGCGGGAAATGACTGAAATTCAGAAGGATACGCGCCCGCCCGCCGCGTCCGGCGACAAGACGCCCAAGACCGCGCGCGGCCGCAAGACGTTGCGCCTGCTGCTCGACGCGGCGGCGGACGAGTTTGGCGAGAAGGGGTTTCACGACGCTTCGATCAGCCAGATCACGCAGCGCGCGGGCGTCGCGATCGGCAGTTTCTATACCTATTTCGACAGCAAGGAGGAGGTGTTTACCGCGCTGGTCCGCGACCTTTCCACCCAAGTGCGCGATTTCGTCGCGCCGCGCATCACCGCGCAGGCGAACCAGCTCGAGGCCGAGCGCGAGGGCCAGCAGGCGTTCCTCGAGTTCGCGCGGCACCACAAGGAAATCTACCGGATCATCGACGAGGCGGAATTCGTCGATCCGGCGATCTATCGCGAACATTATACGAGCACGGCGCGGCGCATCGCGGCGCGGCTCGATGCCGCCGAGGCGCGCGGCGAGATCAGCCCGGGCCCGTCCGAAATCCGTGCCTGGGCCTTGATGGGGATGAACGTCTTTCTCGGCCTGCGCTTCGGCGTGTGGGACGACGATTACACGACCGAAGAGGTGGCGCGCGCCGGCGGCGACCTGATCGCGCGAGGCATGGGGCCGCGCGAGCCGTGAGCCAAGCCGACAATGGGTGGCGGGATTTCCACTGGGCGTCGGCCGAGGGGCTGACGCTCCATGCGCGCGATTATCCGGCCGCTGCGGGCGAGGGGCGCTTGCCGGTCGTCTGCCTGCATGGCCTCACGCGCAATGCGCGCGACTTCGATGCGCTGGCCCCCTGGATCGCGGCACGGGGGCGGCGCGTGCTGGCGGCCGATGTGCGCGGTCGCGGCCTGTCGGATCGCGATCCGGCGGCATCCTATTGGCTGCCGACCTATGCCGACGACGTTCGTCGCATGGCCGAAGCGCTCGGCATCGAACAGGCGATCTTTATCGGCACGTCGATGGGCGGGCTGATCATGATGGAATTGGCGGCGACCACGCCGACGCTGATCGCGGGCGCGGTCATCAACGATGTCGGCCCGGTGCTGGCGGCGGAAGGGCTGGCGCGGATCGGCACCTATGTCGGCAATGCGCCGGCGTTCGACAGCTGGGACGCGGCGGCGACCTATCTTGAGCGGCAGAACGAGACTGCATTGCCGCATTATCGCGCCGAGGACTGGGGCCGCATGGCGCGGCGCATGTTCCGCGACGCGGACGGCCGGGTCGCAGCCGATTACGATCCGGCGATCGCCGCCGCGTTCGGCACGGGGCCGCTGCCGGCCGATCCGTGGGAGCGCTGGCATGGGCTGGCGAGTGGGCGGCCGTTATTGTTGCTGCGCGGCGGCCTGTCCGATCTGCTCGCCGCCGGCGACGCGACGCGGATGATCACCGAGCATGCGGGCGCGCGGCTGCGCGAGGTGCCCAATGTCGGCCACGCGCCGATGCTGGACGAGCCCGAGGCGCTTGCCGCGATCGGGCAGTTTCTCGACGAGGTGCCCTGAGCTATTCGGCCGCGATCGCGACCGAGCGGCGCCCCATCGCGGTGGCGATCGCGGCGCCGAATTGCTCCGCGCCGAACGGCTTGAGCAGGATGTGCACGTCGGACGGCCGCCCGGAAATGGAGGCGGCCTCGGCATAGCCGGTGATCAGGACGGCGGGGATGTCCTGGCAGATTTCGCGCGCCTGGCGGATGCCCTCCGCGCCCGAGATGAGCGGCATCGCATAGTCGCTGATGATCAGATCGAACCGGCCTGGGGCGGCGCGCAGCAGATCGAGCATCTTGTGCCCGTCCGCCGCCTCGACCACGTCGTGACCCATATCCTCGAGCAACGCCGCGGTGGTGACGCGCGCGCCGGCATGATCGTCGACCAGCAGGATGCGCAGCGCACCGCGCGCGGGCGCGACGATCGGTTCGACACCGGGCTTTTCCCGCGCCGTATTGGCCTCGCCGAGCGCGCGCGGCAGCCAGATCTCGACCTTGGTGCCGGTGCCGACCTCGCTCTCGATCCGCAACGTGCCGCCCGATTGCTGCGCGAACCCATAGACCATCGACAGGCCAAGGCCTGTGCCCTTGCCGATCTCTTTGGTGGTGAAGAACGGCTCGAGCACCTGGTTGACCAGTTCGGGCGGGATGCCCGCGCCATCGTCCTGGACGGTGAGCAGAACATAGTCGCCCGCCGCGAGCCCGACCTGGCTGTGCGCGGACAAAGTCCGGTTCGCGCCGACCACGGTGACCGTGCCGCCGGCGGGCATGGCGTCGCGGGCGTTGATGATCAGGTTGATCAAAGCGAGTTCGAGCTGCGACGCGTCGGCATAAGCCGGCCACAGATCGTCCGCGAATTTCCAGTCGAGCCGGACCAGGCCGCCGAGCGTGTGGCTGAGCAGATCGCCGACCGATTCCCCCAGCAGGTGGATCGGCAGATGCGCGGGTTCGAGCGTCTGGCGCCGCGCGAAGGAGAGCAGGCGGCTGACCAGTTCGGTGCCCTGTTCGGCGGCATGCTTGGTCATCTCGACGATGCGGCGCTGATCGTCGCTCATTTTCACCCGCCGCTCGATCATGCCGATCCCGCCGAGCACGGCGGCGAGCAGATTGTTGAAATCGTGCGCGATCCCGCCGGTAAGCTTGCCGATCGCGTCCATCTTGAGACTATGGGTGAGCTGCGCCTCCAGCGCCTTGCGTTCGGTCACATCGAGGATCGTGCCCGCGAATTCGGTTGCCGCGCCGCGTTCGTCGCGCAGCAGAACGGCCTGATCGAGGAAATTCTTCCAGCTGCCGTCGGCGCATTGCCAGCGATATTCGAAGGCGCCCGCCCGCGCGCTGCGGCGGCTGGCGATGCCGGCGAGCGCGCGATCCCGGCCTTCGGGATGGAGCCGTTCTTCCCACAGATTGGGGTTGGCGCGCACCGCGTCGAAATCGAAGCCGGTCAGCGCCTGGAAATTGCCCGCGACGAACCGCGGCACGCGGGGGCTTGAGTCCTTGTCCTCCAGATAGAGCACGATCGGCAGCGATTGCAGGATCGCCGCCTGGCGCTGTTCGGCGAGGCGCAATTCCTGTTCGACACGCAGCTTGTCGGCATTGGCGCGGATCGTGGCGTCGAGCAGCCTCTGTTCGTGCGCGGCGTTGCGCTGGATTTCGCGGCGCATGAGAAACAGATCGACGAACACCGCGACCTTGGATTTGAGCACGACCGAGTCGACCGGCTTGAACACATAATCGACCGCGCCCATCGCATAGCCGCGCAGCAGATGTTCGCTCTCCTTGTTGACCGCGGAGAGGAAGACGATCGGGATGCGCTTGGTCTGCTCGCGGCTGCGGATCATCTGGGCGGTTTCGTAGCCGTCCATGCCGGGCATGTAGACGTCGAGCAGGATGACCGCGAACTCGCCCTTCAACAGCTGGCGGAGCGCCTCCTCGCCCGAATTGGCGATGACCACGTCGGCGACATCGTCGAGCACGGTCTTGACCGCGAGCAGGTTGCGCTCGTCATCGTCGACCAAAAGAATGCGCGCGCGTTCGGCCGCCAGGCCGGGCGGACGCATATCGCTATTGGCGGTCGGGCCGCGTGCCATGACCTACTCCGCCGCCGCCTCGGCAAAGTCGGGGATCGCCGGTTTCTCGTCGCGCGACCGGCCGATCCAGACGCGCAACAGCGCCAGCATCAGCTCGATATCGACCGGCTTGGCGATATAATCGGATGCGCCCGCATCGAGGCATTTCTGGCGGTCGCCCTTCATCGCCTTGGCGGTCACCGCAACCAACGGCACGCCCGCGATCGCGGGTTCGGCACGGATCTGCTGCATCGTTTCGTAGCCATCCATTTCGGGCATCATGATGTCGATCAGCGCAACGTTTATGTCGGGCGTATTCTCCAGGATGGTAATGCCGTCGCGGCCGCGCTCGGCATGGAGCACCTCGACGCCATAGGTTTCGAGCACACTCGTCAGCGAGTAGATGTTGCGGATATCGTCGTCGACGATCAGCACCTTGGCGCCGCGCAGCTCATCCGCGACCGGCGCGCGCGGCGTGGCGCGCGCGGCATTGTCGTTGATCGGCGCGCGACCGCGCCGCGTCGCATACGCCAGGCGGGGCGCCAGTTCCTCGAGCCCGCCGACGATCGCGATGTCGCGCCCGCCGCCCATTTCGGTCGCCTGCGCGGCGAGGCCGGCGGCATCGCCGTCCTGGCTCAGCACCAGGATCGGCGGGGTCACGTCGCGTGCGTCCAGTTTGGCGAGTTCGGCCGCCGCCTTGGCGCTGTCGGCGAAAGCGAGCAGCACGACATCGAACCGATCGAACGCCTTGCGGTGCCTGGCGAAGCTGCCCGCATCCTCGACCTGGACGCCGGTATCGCGCAGCGCTTCGGCGGCGGCGCGGCGCGGGGCTGCGTCGCCGACGATCAGCACATGCCGGTCTGTGCGGTTGATCTGCGCCATCAGCGTCTCGAACACCGCCAGCAATTCTTCCTGCGCGGCCGGTTTGGTGGTGACCCCGAACGCGCCGATATCCACCGCCTTTTCGGCCTCGTCCGCGCCTGAGATGACGTGGATCGGCACGTGGCCGGTCTGCGGATCGTGCTTGAGCAGATCGAGCAGCACGAAGCCGTCGATATCGGACAGGCCCAGATCGAGCGTGATCGCGTTAGGCTGGAGCTTGCGCGCCATCGCCAGCGTGCCCGCGCCCGCGGTCGAGACGACGCCCTTCAATCCTGCATCGTGCGCCAGGTCGAGCAGGATCGACGCGAAGGTCGGGTCGTCCTCGACGATCAGCACGAACGGATCGTCGCCGAGCGCATCGCGATCGTCGAATATCTCGATGTTGGTCGGCAGCGCCGAGGCGACGATCGCGCCGCTATTCTCATAGCGCGGCTGCGTCCCCGTAACCGGCGTGGTCGCCGGCACGCTCGCCTGGAGCGGGATGAACAACGTGAAGGTCGAGCCCTCGCCCGGCTTCGAGCGCACCTGCAATTCGCCGCCGAGCAGGCGCGCGATCTCGCGGCTGATCGAGAGGCCGAGACCGGTGCCGCCATATTTGCGGCTGGTGGTGCCGTCGGCCTGCTGGAACGCCTCGAAGATAAGCTTCTGCTTGTCCTCGGGGATGCCGATGCCGGTATCGGTCACGCTGATCCGGATCGCCTGATCGGCGGTCTTGAGCACGGGGTGGTTGGTGCTCCATCCGCCCATCGCGCTGGTGACGTTGAGCGTGACGCTGCCCTGGGCGGTGAACTTGAACGCGTTGGAGAGCAGGTTGAGCACGACCTGCTGGAGGCGCTTCTCGTCGGTGCGGATCGACGAGGGCAAAGCGCGGTCGAACGCGACCTTGAAGTCGAGGCCCTTGTCGGCGGCGAGCTGGCGGAAGGTGCGTTCCATATGCTGGCCGAGGCCTGCCATCGGCATGTCGCCGATCTCGATCGAGACGGTGCCCGATTCGATTTTCGACAGATCGAGGATGTCGTTGATCAGGCTGAGCAGATCGGATCCGGCCGAGTGGATCGTGCGCGCGAATTCGGTCTGCTTCTCGTTGAGATTGCCCTGCGGATTATCCGCCAGCAGCTTCGACAGCAGCAGCAATGAGTTCAACGGCGTGCGCAGTTCGTGGCTCATATTGGCCAGGAATTCGGATTTGTATTTCGACGTGAGCGACAGCTGCTCGGCCTTCTCCTCGACCGCGCGGCGCGCCATGTCGATCTCGAAATTCTTGGCTTCGACCTGCTTCTTCTCATTTTCGAGCAGCTGGGCTTTCTCCTGCAATTCCTCGTTGGTGTTGTGCAGCTCTTCCTGCTTGGTGGTGAGCTCGGTCTGGCGCGCCTGCAGCTCCTGCGTCAGCAATTGCGACTGCGACAGCAGGCCTTCGGTGCGCATCGTCGCGGCGATCGTGTTGAGCACGATGCCGACCGATTCCATCAGCTGGTCGAGGAAGGTCTGGTGGGTTTCGTTGAACTCGCTGAACGAGGCCAGCTCGATCACCGCCTTGACGTCGTCCTCGAACAAGGCCGGCATGATCACGACGTTGGCGGGCTTGGCGTGGCCGAGGCCCGAACCGATCTTGATGAATTCGTTCGGCACGTCCTTGAGCAGCATCGCGCGGCGATCGGCGGCGCACTGGCCGACGAGGCCTTCGCGCAACTTGAAGCTGTTCTTGAGTTCCTCGCGCGTCTCGGCGCCGTAGCTGGCGACGAGATCGAGGATGGTCTCGCTCTCCTCGCGGCGGGTGACGTAGAACACGCCATATTGTGCGCCGACGAGCGGGGCGAGCTCGGACATGATCAGATTGGACACGGTCGCGAGATCGCGTTCGCCCTGCAGCATGCGGCTGAAGCGGGCGAGGTTGGTCTTGAGCCAATCCTGCTCGGAATTCTTGAGCGTCTGATCCTTCAAATTGCGGATCATCTCGTTGATGTTGTCTTTGAGCGCCGCCATTTCGCCCGAGGCGGCGACCGCGATCGAGCGGGTAAGGTCGCCCTTGGTGACGGCGGTCGCCACGTCGGCGATCGAGCGCACCTGATCGGTCAGGTTGGCGGCGAGCTGGTTCACGTTGTCGGTCAGGTCGCGCCACAGGCCGGCGGCACCCGGCACGCGCGCCTGACCGCCGAGCCGGCCCTCGATACCCACTTCGCGCGCCATGTTGGTGACCTGATCGGCGAAGGTGGCGAGCGTTTCGATCATGAAGTTGATCGTCTCGGCGAGCGCGGCGATTTCGCCCTTGGCGTCCACCGTCAGCTTCCGCTTGAGGTTGCCCTGCGCCACCGCGGTCACGACGTCGGCGATGCCGCGCACCTGGTTGGTGAGGTTGGTCGCCATCAGGTTGACGTTGTCGGTGAGATCCTTCCACGTACCGCCCACGCCGGGCACCTGCGCCTGACCGCCGAGCTTGCCCTCGGTGCCGACCTCGCGCGCGACGCGGGTCACTTCCGAGGCGAAGCCGTTGAGCTGATCGACCATGACGTTGATCGTGTTCTTGAGCTCGAGGATTTCGCCCTTCACATCGACCGTGATCTTCTTCGACAAATCGCCGCGCGCCACGGCGGTGGTCACGTCGGCGATGTTGCGGACCTGGCCGGTGAGGTTGTCGGCCATCAGATTGACGTTGTCGGTGAGGTCCTTCCACGTGCCGGCGACACCGCGCACATGCGCCTGGCCGCCGAGTTTGCCCTCGGTGCCGACCTCGCGCGCGACGCGGGTCACTTCGGATGCGAAGGAATTGAGCTGATCGACCATCGTGTTGATCGTGTTCTTGAGTTCGAGGATTTCGCCCTTCACGTCGACGGTGATTTTCTTGGACAGGTCGCCGAGCGCGACGGCGGTGGTCACCTCGGCGATATTGCGGACCTGGCCGGTGAGGTTCGCGGCCATGGCGTTGACGTTGTCGGTGAGATCCTTCCACGTCCCGCCCACGCCCGGCACCTGCGCCTGGCCGCCGAGCTTGCCTTCCGAACCCACTTCGCGCGCCACGCGCGTCACTTCCGAGGCGAAGCCGTTGAGCTGATCGACCATGGTGTTGATCGTGTTCTTGAGCTCGAGGATTTCACCCTTCACGTCGACGGTGATCTTCTTGGAAAGATCGCCCAGCGCGACGGCGGTGGTCACTTCGGCGATGTTGCGGACCTGGCCGGTGAGGTTGGCGGCCATCGCGTTCACATTGTCGGTCAGATCCTTCCACGTGCCGCCCACGCCGGGCACCTGCGCCTGTCCGCCAAGCTTGCCGTCCGAACCCACTTCGCGCGCCACGCGTGTCACTTCCGACGCGAAGCCGTTGAGCTGATCGACCATGACGTTGATCGTGTTCTTGAGTTCGAGGATTTCGCCCTTCACGTCGACCGTGATCTTCTTCGACAAGTCGCCGCGCGCCACGGCGGTGGTCACGTCGGCGATGTTGCGGACCTGACCGGTCAGATTGTCGGCCATCAGATTCACGTTGTCGGTCAAATCGGCCCAGGTGCCCGCGACGCCCGGCACCTGTGCCTGGCCGCCCAATTTGCCCTCGGTACCGACCTCGCGCGCGACGCGGGTCACTTCCGATGCGAAGCCGTTGAGCTGATCGACCATGGTGTTGATCGTGTTCTTGAGCTCGAGGATTTCGCCCTTCACGTCGACCGTGATCTTCTTGGACAAGTCGCCGCGCGCGACGGCGGTGGTCACCTCGGCGATGTTGCGGACCTGGCCGGTCAGATTGGCGGCCATCAGGTTGACGTTGTCGGTGAGGTCCTTCCACGTGCCGCCGACGCCCGGCACCTGCGCCTGGCCGCCGAGCTTGCCGTCGGTACCGACCTCGCGCGCGACGCGGGTCACTTCGGAGGCGAAGCCGTTGAGCTGGTCGACCATGACGTTGATCGTGTTCTTGAGTTCGAGGATTTCGCCTTTCACGTCGACGGTGATCTTCTTGGACAAATCGCCCGAGGCGACGGCGGTGGTCACTTCGGCGATGTTGCGGACCTGGCCGGTCAGATTGTCGGCCATCAGATTGACGTTGTCGGTCAGATCCTTCCACGTGCCGGCGACGCCTTCGACGCGCGCCTGGCCGCCCAATTTGCCCTCGGTGCCGACCTCGCGCGCGACGCGGGTCACTTCCGAGGCGAACGAATTGAGCTGATCGACCATGACGTTGATCGTGTTCTTGAGCTCGAGGATTTCGCCCTTCACGTCGACCGTGATCTTCTTCGACAAGTCGCCGCGCGCCACGGCGGTGGTCACGTCGGCGATGTTGCGGACCTGGCTGGTGAGGTTGGTCGCCATCGCGTTGACGTTGTCGGTCAGGTCCTTCCACGTGCCGGCGACGCCCTTCACGTTCGCCTGGCCGCCCAATTTGCCCTCGGTGCCGACTTCGCGCGCGACGCGCGTCACCTCGCTGGCGAAGCCGTTGAGCTGATCGACCATCGTGTTCACGACCTTGCCGATGCGCAGGAATTCGCCGCGCAGCGGGCGCCCGTCGATCTCCACCGTCATGCTTTGGGTAAGGTCGCCCTTGGCGACCGCGCCGATCACGCGCGCGACCTCGGTGGTCGGCTGCACCATGTCCTCGATCAGTTCGTTGACGGAACGAATCGCGCTTTCCCAGCCGCCGGTGGCGGATTTGACGCGGCCGCGCTGGGTGATCTTGCCTTCCTTGCCGACCACCATCGACAGGCGTTCGAATTCCTGCGTCATCTCCTCATTGATCGCGACAACCTCGTTGAAGAGGGTCGCGATCTCGGGGTCCACGCCTGGCGCATCTTCCTGCAAACGCACGGAAAAGTCGCCTCTGCGCAGTGCGCGGAGAGCGGCGATAAGTTGACGGCGATCGATCTGGTCGACGGAGGAATGGGCATTCACGCGCAAAAGCTCCTTAAAGCCTTCTTGCGCCCGTCAGCGTCCGGGCGGCCCCCCGCCCCGGAGTAAAGAAGCACAGCGAAGCGCTTTGCTCAAGAGGAGCCGCCCAAAAACGGGGTTAACGGTGGCAGCCCTGCCACGGTCGCCGTGTCAGGCCGGACGCGCCGGAATGTTGACGCCGCGCTGCACCGCCGGCCGCGCGAGGCAGCGTTCGAGCCAGGCGGGCACGTTCTTGAGCTGATCGTAATGGACGATCTCGGCCGCGCCGTAGAAGCCAATCAGATTGCGGACCCAGCCCATCAGGGCGATGTCGGCGATCGTATAGTCGTCGTCCATGATCCAAATGCGGCCTTCGAGCCGCGTCTCCAGCACGCCGAGCAGGCGCTGCGATTCCTTCGCGTAGCGTTCGAGCGGCCGCTTGTCCTCGATCTCGCGGCCCGCGAATTTGTGGAAGAAGCCGAGCTGGCCGAACATCGGCCCGACGCCGCCCATCTGGAAATAGACCCATTGCAGCGTCTGGTAACGTCGCGCCGGATCGGCTGGCAGGAACTGGCCGCTTTTCTCCGCGAGATATTGCAGGATCGCGCCGGATTCGAACAGGCCAAGCGGTTCGCCGCCGGGGCCATTGGGATCGATGATCGCGGGGATCTTGCCGTTGGGGTTGAGCGACAGGAATTCGGGCGTCCAGCTTTCATTCTTGCCGATGTCGACCAGGTGCGGTTCGTAGGCGAGGCCGGTTTCCTCCAGCATGATCGACACCTTCACGCCGTTGGGCGTCGGCAGCGAATAAAGCTGGATGCGGTCGGGATGCTCGGCGGGCCAGCGGTGCGTGATCGGGAATGCGGACAGATCGGCCATGGGAGCTCCCAGCTTTGGTGCAGTCTTGCAAAGCTAGGGTCGCGCCGACCCGATTTACAGGGCGTCAGAGTCTTTATGAGAAAGCCGGTTCCGGCCCGCTCCCCCACCCAACCTCCCGACATGGTCATGCTGGATCGGGAGGTTGGGTGGGGGAGCGGGCCGGAACCGGCTGCCAGAAAGCGCTCTTTCGCGCTTTCTCAAACGGACTCTCAGGCCAATCCGTCGTAAATCAGTTTGAGCCCGACCAGCAGCATCAGCCAGTAGATCAGCCCGTAGAAGCGATCGGCATCGACGCGCCGCACCAGCCATACGCCCGCGAGCGTCGAGGCGAAGGCGAGCGGCATCAGCACCGCGCTGGCGATCAGGTGCGCGCGGGTGAACTGGCCGAGCGCGAGATAAGCGGGCACCTTGATCCAGTTGACCGCGGCGAAGAAGATCGCGGTCGTGCCGACCAGCACGTCGCGCGGCAGGCGGCGGGGCAGGACGTAGATCTGGAAGGGCGGCTGGCCGGCATGCGCGATCTGGCTGGTCACGCCGGAGACGATCCCCATCAGGAAGCCGAACCAGCGCGGCGGATCGGCCGGCGCGGGCACGCGGCCGCCGCGCTGGAGCCACAGGCTGCGCAGCGCGAACAGGATCGAGATCAGGCCGAGCAAAATCTGCATGCCGGCTTCGGGCAGGCGCGCGGCGAAGCCATAAGCGAGCGCGATCCCGATGACGGCGCCGGGCAGCATCAGGGCGAGGATGCGGCCGTCCCAGCTTTTGCGGAACGCCCAGACACCGACGACGTCCTGCACGATCAGGATCGGCAGGACGATCGCGGCGGCCTGAACCGGCCCGACCACCAAAGCGAGCAAGGGTGTGCCGAGCGCGCCGACGCCGGCGAAACCGCCTTTGCTGATGCCGAGCAGAATGACCGCGATCGCACCGATGGCGAGGAACCAGGGATCCGAAATCAAGGGCGGCATCGCGCCGACTAATGGCGGATCGATCCGGTCTCCGCCAGCCGCGCGTCTTTTGGGTAGTGGGTTAGTGTGAAATCGGAGGTGATCTAGCGTCTGCCACTAGAATTTTATACGGTCGTATCATGACGACCTACCTAAACGGCATGAGAATACCGGACGGGTATACAATATGCCCGCACTGTCGAGGCGCGACGCGATGTAAGTGCGGTACCTGCGGTTCCAGCGTTCCGGATGGATCACTGTATGCGCAACAGCGTAACAAATGGGTCGAAGGGAAATGCACCACGTGCGCTGGTTTAGCTTACGTAAGGCATCCCGACTAACTTTGCCTCTGATATTTCCCGCGCTTTTTCTGGCTTCCTCAGTCGCCCCTACGATAGCGACCAGATCAGCCATTCCCCAAAGCTTAGCCCCGAATTCAGACTGAGCCCACTACCGTCTTTTGCTTCCCATTGCCCGCCGCCCGGCTAAGCTGGCCTCGACAAGGATTCAGAAAAGACGGGAGCGGGCAGGGGAATGGCGAAGAATTCGCGCAACCAGGTGGTCAAGCGCGTAGTGGTCGCGGGCGGCGGCACGGCGGGCTGGGTTACGGCCACGGCGCTGGTTCGCCATCTCGGTCCGCTGATCGACATCACGCTTGTGGAATCGGACGAGATTTCGACGGTCGGCGTCGGCGAATCCACCGTGCCGACCTTCCGCAGCTTCCACAATTTCATGGGCATCGACGAGCGCAAGTTCATGGCGGCGACGCTCGGCACGATCAAGCTGGGCATCGAATTCCGCGATTGGGCGCGGATCGGCGACCGCTACATCCACCCCTTCGGCCTGCTCGGCAAACCCGTGAGCTGGATGGCGGATTTCCACCATTTCTGGCTGCACGCGCGCGCCAAGGGTTTTGGCGGCGATCTCGGCGAATATTGCCTCGAATGGGTCGCGGGCGAGGCCAATCGCTTCTCGCACCAGATCGAGCCGGGCATCGGCTATGCCTATCATCTGGATGCGGCGCGCTACGTAAAGTTCCTGCGCGGGCTGGCCGAACCCGCCGGCGTCAAGCGCGTGGAAGGCAAGATTCAATCGGTCGAGCGCAATGCCGAGAGCGGCAACATCGATTCCATCACGCTCGAATCGGGCGCGCGGATCGAGGGCGATCTGTTCGTCGACTGCACCGGTTTCCGGTCGCTGTTGCTGGGGCAGGCATTGGAGGTCGGTTTCGACGACTGGAGCCAGTGGGTCAGCACCAACAGCGCGATCGCGGTGCAATCGATCTCGCCCCATCCGCCGCAGCCTTACACGACCTGCTTCGCGCACAAGGCGGGCTGGCGCTGGCGCATCCCGCTGCAGGGACGCGAGGGCAACGGCATCGTCTTCGACAGCAATCACATGTCGGACGACGAGGCGCGCGCCAAATTGCTGGCGGACATCGACGGCGAGCCGACGATCGAGCCGTGGCTGCTGCGCTTCAAGACCGGCATGCGCAACAAGACGTGGGTCAAGAATTGCGTCGCTTTGGGCCTCGCCAACGGCTTCATCGAGCCCTTGGAATCGACCAGCATCCACCTGATGATGACGGCGGTCACGCGGCTGATCCAGGATTTCCCCTTCTACGGCTGCCACGATGCGCTGGTGAACCGTTTCAACGACAAGTCGCGGCAGGAATTCGAGCATATCCGCGACTTCATCATCTTCCATTATCATCAGAACGAGCGCGACGATTCCGAGTTCTGGAAGGGCAAACGGGCGATGGATATCCCCGACAGCCTCAAGGAACGGATCGACATCTGGCGCGAGGATGCGCGCGCGTACCAGATGCCGCACGAACTGTTCCGGGTGGATAGCTGGGCGATGGTGCTGCCCGGCCAGCGTGTCATGCCGGAGGGCTATCACCGGCTGGCGGCGATGATGCCGCACGACGAATTGCGCCAGACGCTCGCCACGATGCGCAAGGACATCGCCGACAGGGTGGCGAAGCTGCCGACGCATGCCGAATTCCTGAAGAGCTATTGCCCGGCAACGCCCTGAGCGGGCCGTCCGTCTAGGCCTCCGACCGGCCCTTGCGGACGATCGCCCGCACCGCCAAACACAGGATCAGCAATCCCCATAAAGGCTCGATCGCGACCGCGAGGCGCGCGGTGCGCGTCAGCGGAATCACGTCGCCGAAAACCGTGGTCGTGATCGTCATGATGCTGAACAGGATCATGCGCAGGCCATAGCCGCTCAGCAGCTTGGGCTCTCCGGCAGCGCCGGCCGTGTAATTGTGGAAATAATCCTCTTCGTCGGAGTCGAGCCCCACATAATAAGGGGTCAAGGTGCAACCCGGGGCATCGTGGAAAAGCACGTCCAGCAAGGCGGGATCGGGCGGCGGGCCGGCGTCGGGCGTGACTGTGACCGGATGGCAGAATCCGCCCTTCTCGGGCATGCCGCTGGTGGCAAGATCCAGCGTCAGCGTCTGCGGAGGCTTGCCCGCGCCCGGATTGCCCTTGGTGATGAGGAACAGGCGGACGGACCGCGTGCTCGCCACCTGCTCGACGCGGGCGAGCGCGACGTCGGCCATGTTGAAATCGACGTAGTTGGACAGGCTCCAGGTCTGCGCCGACTGGCTCATCTTGTCGGTCAGGAATTGCCGGAACGCTTTGGTGTCCTGCGACGTGCGCGGTTCGCGGCCGATGAAGGGCGCGTAGAAATTGTTCGACGGCAGCGCGCAATAGAAGGCCGCGAAGGCGAGGATCGAAAGGAGATACCAGACGAGATAGGTCGCGGTCCGCTGACGCGCGAAGCACCGTGCCCAACCGGTGATGGCGCCGCCTGTGCGCCGTACAAACTTGCCCCCGATCATATCCGCCCCCGGCCTGCTTCAGGTCAGTATAGCGGATATGCGGAGTGTTGCATGCCGATTTGCGTGTGACCTGCTGGCCGGTGCCTGCGCGCTTTCCGTCAAAGCCGTATTAGTCGGGAAAAGAGGATGCGAATCTCGGATCCCCCGAAATCCGCCACCGCCTGGCGACTATCCCGTGAACCCCAACATGGGATCGTGTCACCAAGCCCGAGCGCACATGGGCGCGCGTCAGGATGGTTGATTTGTCGAGTGCGCTTAAAGCTTTCGCCGCGTTCCTGCGGGAACTTTGGGCATGTCCGCATGGCTATTTGAATTGCCGGCCTGGCCGCGACGAATGCCAGCGATGTCGCAAGGATCGCGTCGAGGGGCCGCCGTTTTGATCGATGGCCTGCCGTGGATCGAATGTGACTAGGTTCTTCGAACCTCGGCATCCTGTCCAGATCGACAAGAAAACCAGGATCCATGATGGTCGTGCAGGCAGTCGCGAGCGAACCGGGGCTACGATTACGCGGTGAACCACGACTCCATCGCCAATCACATTCGCAATCTCCGTAGAGGGTACTAGGTCTTATGTTTCGGGAGCCGCACGTTGCGGCTCCCACCTTGCGTTATCTGGCGCTAGTCCCGCCGATGGCTGCGGCACAGCCTGCGCAGCTTTGCTGTTACGATAGCGGAAGAGCACGGGCGAGGGCCCGGCAAAGACCGTTTATCCCGTCGCTTCGGCGGCCGCTCCCAATCGTGCTTCCAGCGCTTCCTGCTTGCGCCAGAGCGCGGGCGGCAGGCGATCGCCAAACGTCCGGAGATAGGATCGGCTGAGCCGTGCCTCCTCTCGCCACACGTCGCGATCCACCTCGAGCAGCAGATCTTTCTGCTCGACGCTGAGCGTGAGGCCCGAAAGATCGAGCGCGCCCTCTGCCGGCAGCAGGCCGATCGGCGTTTCCCGTGCATCGGCTGCACCTTCGATCCGCTCCACGATCCACTTGAGCACGCGCGCATTCTCGCCGAAGCCGGGCCAGGCGAACTTGCCGTCCGGCCCCTTACGGAACCAGTTGACCAGATAGAGGCGCGGCAGGCGGCTCGCATCGGATTGGGCGGCTGCGCCGATGCGCAGCCAATGGTCGAAATAATCAGCCATATTATACCCGCAGAAGGGCAGCATCGCGAACGGATCGCGGCGCAGCTCGCCCAGCTTGTTCTCGGCCGCCGCCGTGCCTTCCGACGCGATGTTCGCCGCCAGATAGACGCCATGCTGCCAATCGAACGCCTCGGTCACGAGCGGCACCGCCGACGCGCGCCGGCCGCCGAACAGGATGGCGGAGATCGGCACGCCTTCGGGTGAATCCCATTCGGGCGCGATCGCGGGGCATTGCCCGGCCGGAACGGTGAAGCGCGCATTGGGATGCGCGGCGGGTTTGCCCGAGGACGGCGACCAGCGCTGGCCCTGCCAGTCGGTCAGGCCGGCGGGCGGGGTGTCGGTCAGGCCTTCCCACCACACGTCATCCTCTTCGGTCAGCGCGGTGTTGGTGAAGATGCAATTGCCAGTCAGCGTCTCGACCGCGTTGCGGTTGGTGGCAGGCCCAGTGCCCGGCGCCACGCCGAAGAAACCCGCTTCGGGATTGATCGCATAGAGGCGCCCGTCCTTGCCGAAGCGCATCCAGGCAATGTCGTCGCCGATCGTCTCGGCCTTCCAGCCGGGGATGGTCGGCTCCAGCATCGCCATGTTGGTCTTGCCGCAGGCGCTGGGGAAAGCGGCGGCGATATAATGGACCTGACCCTCGGGCGAAGTCAGCTTGAGGATGAGCATATGCTCGGCGAGCCAGCCCTCGTCGCGCGCCATCACCGACGCGATCCTGAGTGCGAAGCATTTCTTGCCGAGCAAGGCGTTGCCGCCATAGCCCGAACCATAAGACCAGATTTCGCGCGTCTCGGGATAATGGACGATCCACTTCTCTTCGTTGCACGGCCACGGCACGTCCTTGATGCGGTCGATCAGCGGCATGCCGACCGTATGGACGCAGCGCACGAAGAAGCCGTCATCGCCCAGCATGTCGAGCGCAGCCTGGCCCATGCGCGTCATGATCTTCATCGACAGGACGACGTAGGCGCTGTCGGTGATCTCGACCCCGATCGCGCTCTTGTCCGATCCGAGCGGCCCCATGCAGTAGGGGACGACATACATTGTCCGCCCGCGCATCGCGCCCTTGAACAAAGGATCGAGCCGCGCACGCATCTCGGGCGGCGCGCACCAATTGTTGGTCGGGCCGGCATCGTCCTCGCGTTCGGAACAGATGAAGGTGCGGCTCTCGACGCGCGCGACATCGCGCGGATCGGAGCGCGCGTAGAAGCTGTTGGGGCGCGTCACCGGATCGAGCCGGGTAAGCGTGCCGGCGGCGACCAATTGATCGGTCAGTTCATTCCATTCGGCGTCGGAGCCGTCGCACCAGCGCACCGCATCGGGCTGCAGATGATCGGCTATCCCCGCGACCCACTCGAGCAGCGCGCGATGCCGGGTCGGCGGATTCTGGGAATCCTCAACGGGTCGAATGGCCAGCAACTGATCGAGCATGACGCCCTGCCTCTCCGATACTCGGCGTTTTCGCCGCAGCATCGGCTTGGCTCGGTCGAGCACAATAAACAAATTCGAATAGCGCAGATGGTATAAGCTGTGGCTATATGTCGCGATGATTGAGCCGTTCGATCTCAACCTGCGCCACCTGCGCGCGCTGGGCGCGATCGCCGAGTGCGGCAATATCAGTGGCGCGGCCAAGCTCGCCGGCCTGTCGCAGCCCGCGCTGACGCAGGGGCTGGCGAAACTGGAGGCACAATTCGGCGCGGCTCTGTTCGAGCGGCGGCCGCAGGGCATGCAGCCGACGTCGGTCGGGAAGCGTGTGCTGGCGCGTGTGACGCGCGCTGTGGGCCGGCTGGCGCGCGCGGTACGGGGCGGCGCACGGAGCGGGCGCACCGCCCGTCCCGAAAACCGCCTGACCAGCGCACAGGTGCGGGCGATGCTCAGCCTTGCGGAAGCGGGCAGCTTCGTCGGCGCGGCGCAAGCGGTCGGCCTGTCCGAACCGGCTTTGCATCGCGCGGTACGCGAACTGGAGGACTTATGCGGTCTGTCCTTCGTCGAACGGCGGGGGCGCGGCGTCGGCCTGACCGCGGCAGGGCGCAAGCTGGTGCGCGATTTCGCGTTGGCGATCGCCGAGCTTGCCGCCGCGCTGGAGGAGACCGCAGATCAGGGCGGTCGGCTCGGGATCGGCGCGATGGCGCTGTCGCGTTCGCTACTGCTGCCAGCGACGCTCGCCAACCTCTCCCGCAAGGCGCCCGGCGCGCATATCGACGTGGTCGAGGGCTCCTATCTCGAACTGGCCGAATATCTGCGCAGCGGCAGTCTCGACATCATCATTGGCGCTTTGCGCGAGCAGCCGCCGCGCGATCTGCATCAGGAGGCTTTGTTCACCGATCAACTGACTGTGATTGGACGCGCCGGCCATCCGCTGGCGAACAAGTGTGCAGGGTATGAGGAATTGACGCTTTATCCGTGGATCGTCGCGCGCCGCGCCTCGGGCCTGCTCGAACGCTGGCAGCAATTGTTCGACCAGGCCGGCATGCCGCGTCCGCATGCGCCGATCCAGTGCGGTTCGGTCGCTTTGATCAAGGGCGTGCTGATCCGCAGCGATTTCCTGACTTTGCTGTCGCCCGATCAGGTGCGTGCCGAGATCGATGCTGAGCATCTGACCGTGGTCCGATCGGCGGTGCCCGACACGGCCCGTACGATCGGCGCGATCACGCGGCGGGATTGGTACCCGACCATATTGCAGCAGCAGTTCCTCACCGAATTACGCGCCGTCGCTAACGCGCGATCGATTCCGGAAAACGAATAGGCCACACCAGCGGCGCTTATGGGAACTTTAGCGCACTCCCGATATCGGCCAACCGCGCCGGATCGGGGCTTTTGCCCTCGATCCCCAGGATGCGCCACTGGACATAGTTGCGCACCATGTTGTCGGGCAACAATCCAAAGGCACCAAGAAGCGAGTTTAGCCGCACGTTCGTCGTTCTTAAAGCAAGGTAGGGTGCTTCTACCCGAGGATGCCTCGTGGCTCGCTGCGTTCGAAACCGAGCTCTTGGTTTCCCAGGTGCTCGCCACGACGATCAGGCTGACAGTTTCACACAATATGCAGCCTGGGTCCTGGATCACATGGGGAGTGGAATACTCAAGGCCAATTGGGGATTGGATTACTCTCGAGCCACCAGCCGCCCATTACGGACCTCAAACCGCTTACAGTCCGCGGGTTAACACGGAGGGTCGCGAGAAGGCCGACACTCAACGTGCGGAGGCTGAGCACGCAGAGTGGAGAATGTTTCCGGAGCTCATTTCCACGGGGGAAAAATAATGGCATGTTTTGCACAACAGAATATAATTTCGCATTTATGCTACAAGCTTTGATCAGCAGAAGCAGGGCTAGCGATCCAGGGGACCCGAAGAATGGCAGCGTTGGGCGATATGGAGGAAGGGAAAGATGAAGGCGCTTCTCGGCAGTTCATATCTGCGCTTGCTCGCGGGTTGGATGTGCTTCGCGCCTTCCGCGTCGGAGACCCACCGCTCAGCAACCAGGAACTGGCGCGGCGTACAGGGCTGCCCCGGCCCACGATTTCTCGCATAGCCTTCACGCTGACCGAGCTTGGCTATCTATCCTACCACCAAGGCTTCGGCTGTTACGAGCTTGGCGGGGGCGCCCTCGTGCTCGGCCATGTCGCGCAGAACAACTTCAATGTCGTGGAGAAGGTGCGGCCTTTGATGCAGCACCTAGCGCAGTTCAGTGGAATGAACGTCGGACTAGCGCACCGTGATCGCTTCAGCATGATCTATGTCGATACGGTCGACGGGCCATCACGGATCGGTTTGCGGATCTCGGTCGGCCTGCGTATCCCGCTGCTTACGACTGCCATGGGGCGAGCCTATCTTGCCGTGGCTGGTGACCAGGAACTTGCGCAGCTGGCGCGTGACATGCGCCGCAAGAAACGCATCGAGGAAGCCGACGGACTCAGCGATATCGTCGACCACGCACGGGGAGATCTCGCGCGGCTTGGCTTCTGTCTTTCCGCGGGCGACTGGCAGAACGATATCCACGGCGTCGCGGCCCCGATCCGCGCAACGGGCATCGGCGGCGCGCTCGCAATCAATTGTGGCGGGCCGGCCTATCTTCTCCCGACGTCTGAACTGCTCTCGAGGGTCGGACCTGAGGTCGCGGAAACCGCGCTTAAGATTGGGGAGGTACTGGGCAGCGCGCGCGTCGGCGTTTCAAGCGGGCGCTCCATGCGCGCGAGCCGCTCGCGTCGCGGCAGCGGTGATGCCGAGCGGCACGCGGTTCAGCGCGCGTAACACAAATCGTTCAAGTAGGAGGAAAATGGTGACGGAAGCGGTCGCGCGCACGATGGACGAAGGCCTGACGCTCCTGACGCTCTCGCGCCCGGACTCAATGAACGCACTCTCGACCGAGATCAAGGAAGCGCTCGATCTGCATATCGCCGATTTTCTTGCCGATCCGGCGCAGCGCTGTCTGGTTCTGACCGGTAGCGGATCGGCTTTTTGCGCCGGCGGCGATCTCTCCAGCCTTGCGAATGGGCACACACCGGCACAGACCCAAGATCGGCTGCGTGTCTCGCACCGCATCGTCCGGATGCTGCTTTCCGGCAGCAAGCCGGTAATCACGGCGGTCAACGGAGCAGCTGTCGGCGCGGGCTTCAGTCTCGCGTTAATGGGCGACGTCGTACTCGCATCCGACGAAGCCTATTTCCTGCCTGCTTTTCCACAGGTCGGTGTCGCCGCCGATTTGGCACTAGCCCTCACCCTGCCGCGCGCGATCGGCATGCCGCGTGCCAAGGATGTGCTGCTCAACAACCGAAAGGTCGAGGGGGCGGAAGCCGAGCGGATCGGCCTGATTAGCCGGTTGCTAGCACCGGAGGAGCTGATGGAGTGCGCGCTCACGATGGGCCGGCGCCTGGCGGCTGGTGCGACGCTCGCGAGTGGCCTCACAAAGGGCCTGCTCCATGCAGGCTATGAGCAACCGCTCGAGACATTCCTCGCGCTCGAGACGAGCGCCCAGACGCTCGCCTTTGCCTCCGACGATTGCCGAGAAGGAGTCGCGGCCTTTTTCGGACGTCGCAAGCCGGCCTTCACTGGCAGTTGAGAAGGAACCGGCGAGGTCGAAGCGCCCCGCCGTCCCATATCCGCCCAAGCCGCAATCAATCGCCGCGCATAAGCCTGTTTTTATCAGTCTGCGGGGCGCTCCAGTATAGTGACCACGCAGGCTGCTTCTTCGAGCCCATGGAAGCCACCGCCGTTTTCGGCGAGCCCGATACGTGCACCATCCACCTGGCGTTCCCTTGCTTCGCCGCGAAGCTGAGTGACAAGTTCGAATATCTGGATCGCACCGGTGGCGCCGATGGGGTGGCCTTTTGAGAGAAGCCCGCCTGATACGTTGATCGGAAGACGCCCGCCGAGCTTGGTATCGCCGCTCGCCGCTAGTGGTCCGCCATCGCCATAGTCGCAAAAGCCGACATTCTCCGCATGGAGAATCTCGGCGATCGCAGATGCATCATGGAGCTCGGCCACGCTCACATCCTCCGGGCCGGCGCCCGCCATCTCGTAGCATTTTTGAGCGGCGACGCGCGTGAGATGCCGGTCATATTGATCTGGCGAGCGATCGCTGCTGCTGCTGACGCCGATTCCGCGGATCTTCACGGCACGCGCTTTGTCGAACTTTGCGATCGCGCTTTCGGAAGCCACGATCAGCGCACCTGACCCGTCGCTCATCGGTGCACACATCGCCCGCGTGATAGGCCAGATCACCATGCGATCTGCCAGGACCTCCTCGACCGTCATCGGGAATCGGTACTGGGCATAAGGGTTGAGAACACTGTGAGTATGGTTCTTCGCTGCGACCGCCGCGATTTGTTCTTGGGTCGTGCCGAAACGATGCATGTGCGCACGCGCCTGGGCCGCATAGATGTCCATGAAGACAGATCGCTCGCTTGCATCCGCCAGCGCCTCCGGCGGCAGTTCGAGGCCCTCCCCGGTAGCTAGCAAAGCGGCGATATGCTGGTCGGCAAGATCGCGATCCCAGCTGCCCTTGAATGCGTCGAACATCTCCTTGCGCTTCTCGGGATAGTTCATCTTCTCGGTGCCGACCACGAGCGCGACCTCGTAAATGCCGGCACGGACGCCAGCGAAGGCCTGCATCAGGCCCGATGACGAACTTGCGCACGCATTGTCGGTGTTGAAGATCGGAATGCTCTCGAAGCCATAGGCGCGCAGCGATGCCTGCCCGCGCACGCCATGTTGGCCCTCAAGCGCGCCCTGCCGCGTGTTGCAGAACCAAGCTGCTTCAATCGCTTCCTTTTCCAGTCCGGCATCGGCGAGCGCCGCGTCGACCGCGAGCGCGGTCAGCTGTTTAACCGATTTGTCGAGATGCTTGCCGAGCGGTGTCATGCCGGCACCGACGATGAAGACGTCTTCCATTTGAACTCCTGACCCTAAATATTCGAGCCGGAGCTCAAGGCATGGCGAACCCGCCGTTGACGCTGACCACCTGGCCAGTGAACCATGATGCCTGGTCACTCGCGATGAAGGCTATCATCGCCGCGATATCGTCAGGCTTTCCCACCCTTCGGAGTGGATACATCCGGAGCACAGTCTGTTCGCGCTTTGCATATTTCTCAGGCCCCATTTGCGCGAGCAGGCTCGCCTCGCGGGCCTGGCGCAGACTTGTATTGGTGGCGCCAGGCGAGACCACGTTCACCGTGACACCTGAGGGGCCGAGTTCTTGGGCGACGGATTTGCAGAGTGCGACCACCCCGGCCTTTGCGGCCGCGTAATATGACAGGCGCGCCTGTCCCAAGCGGGCGGAGTCGGAGGCTAGGCAAACAATCCGGCCAAATCCGCGCTCGACCATCCCGGGAGCGAACGCCTTAATCAAGTTCATCGGGCCGAACAGACAGATCTTCGTCATTCGGTCCCAGTCCGAATAGTCAGATTCGAGGAACAGTTTGTCGGAAACGATCGCCGCGCAATTGACGAGAATGTCGATCGGGCCGGCAGCCGCAGTAGCCTGATCGTAGAGCCGCGCCACGCTCTGAGGATCGGCGATGTCCGTGGCAATTGCGGTGACGTCGCGCCCGATCTGAGCCGCGAGCTTTGTCGCAGAAGCGGTGATTGCCGCCTCGTTGATGTCGACGAGCACCAACTTCGCGCCCTCAGCGGCAAGCATCTGGGCGACTTGATAGCCGATCCCGCCTTCGGCCGAACCCGTGATGAGGACGGTGCGTCCCTGCGTCAGGAGATCCATGTCCGTTCCTTCCTCAAGACTTGGGGGGACGTTGCGAGAAGCGGCGGTCGAACACCTCTTCCGCGATGCGGTTCTTCATCATTTCGATTGAGCCACCGGCGATCATCCAGCCGCGGGTTCGGCGGAAGCAATATTCGACCAGCGATTCCTTGCTGTAGCCCATACCGCCCATCACCTGGATGGACTCGTGCGCGGCATTGAAGCCGGCCTGGTTACAATACGCTTTGGCGATCGCCGTCTCAGATGCTGACGGCAGCCCCGTGTCCGCGTTGACGGCCGCGCGGTAGAGCAGGAGGCGTGCGGCATCTAGCTGCATCCGCATGTCGGCGAACTTCCACTGCAGCCCCTGGAACTCACATAGGGGCCGCCCGAACTGTTTGCGGTCGAGCGCATATTCACGCGCTTGGCGGAAGGCATATTCGCCGAGCGCAAGCGCGCGCGAAGTGTTACCCAACCGCTCGATGTTGAAGGCCGCAATTTGCCGCTTGAAGCCGCCCGGCCCGAGCAGGACATTCTCCTTAGGCACGTAGACATTGTCGAAGAAGAAGGTCGTCCATTCTTCGTCCGACATGAATTCGGACCCTTGACCGAACCGCATGCCTTCGGCGTCGCGCTCGACCAGGACCGAGCCGATCCCATCAAGGCCCGGTCCGAAGCGGCAATATACCAAGAACAGATGCGCGTGCATGCCATGCGTCGTGAAGATCTTGCTACCGTTCAGCCGGAAGCCGTCGCCATCGGGTGTGGCGGACGTCGTGAGCTCAGTTGCCGCCGACCCCGCGCCCGGCTCCGTCATGCAAACGGACATGATTTTCTCACCCGACAGGATGCCGGACAAATAGCGCTCAAGCTGATCGGGCGTCGCGAATTCGGCAAGTACGCGCACAGCACCGAAGTTGCCGGCCTGGATTACGTCCGCCGAGCGCGGACAGGCGAGGGCAATCTGCTCGATCGCGAGGACAGCGTCGAACAGCGATCCACCTTGGCCGCCCTTTTCCTCGGGGATGGTGATGCCGAGCAATCCTTGCTCGGCCAACTTGCGTGCCGCATCATAAGGGTAATCGTGCGAATGCGCGCGGGCATGCGCGCCGGGCTTCAGCTCGCGCTCGGCAAACGCGCGCACAGAATCCTGGAACATTTGCTGTTCGTCGGTGAGGCTGAAATGCATGTCCTGTCCTTTGTCTCGCGCAAGCGGCTACTTTCCCTGGAATTTGGCCGGTCGCTTTTCGAGGAAGGCCGAGATGCCCTCCTGCTTGTCCTGCGTTCCGTAGATCGTGGTCACCAGGAACGTTTCGAATTCGAGGCTCGATTGAAGGTCCATATCGAGACCGCGGTAGACCGCGCGCTTGACCATCCCCAAGCTGATCGGCGCGCGCGTCGCATAGAGCGCGGCAAGCGCCTTTGCCGCTTCGAGCGCACCGCCATCGTCGACGAGCTTGTTGATTAGCCCGATCCGAAAGGCATGCTCGGCATCGATCTGCTCGGCCGCGAACATGATTTCAAGTGCGTGCGCGCGGCCGATAATGCGCGGCAGCCGTTGCGTGCCGCCTGCACCCGCGACCGTACCGATCCGCGAGCTGGTAATCGTATAGTTCGACGAGCGCGCCCCGATCCGGATATCGCAGGCGAGCGCGAGCTCGAACCCGCCTGTCATGCAGAAGCCCTCGATCGCCGCGATCACGGGTTTGGACAGCATCTCAAGAGCACCGCAGAGCGCATGCCACTTCCGCAGATAGGGAACAGCATCCGACGCGCCCGAAATCTTGATCGCCTCATTGAGGTCGGCACCGGCCGCGAAACCGTCCTTGCCCCCCGTTAGGATCACTGCGCGGACCGACGCGTCGTCGTCAGCGGCGGCGAGCGCGTCCATCAGCTCCGAGATCATCTGCAGGCTGATCGCGTTCTTCTGTTTGGGACGGTTCAGACGGATGATCAGCGCAGGACCATCTTGCTCGAGGATTATGGTTTCATGGCTCATGCCGATGCTCCGGTGGTGGAGGCGAGGAAACTCAGAAGCGCTGCGTCGAACGCTTCGGGAAACTCATATTGGACCCAGTGACCCGCGCTTTCGACGATGTCGAAACGCGCGTTCGGAAAGACTGCGCGCATCCGCTCGACGCGGGCATAAGGCGAGGGTGTCGCCATCCGGTCGGCGCCGCCCCAGATGAACTGGATCGGGCAATGCACAGATGCGAGATCGCTTTCGATGCGGTCCTGCCAGCTCAGTCGGCGCGAGGCGAAACGTCCACGGTTGATATTATGAAGGTGGAGCTCGACCGTCTCAGGATCGGCCGATGCAATGTCCGCAAACATGATCTGACCCAGATTATGCCGGGCATTTTCGATCGGATCGATAACCTGCCCTTCGCGCGCCCGTATCGGCTTTACCGTAACATCGCGCGGTGCTGGCTTGCCGAAGCTGCCAGGTGCCACCAGCGTGAGCGACGCAAGACGATCGCCGAGGAGCGGCGCGACCGCTGCGGCGATGCTGCCTCCGAACGAGAAGCCGACCAGATGGATTGGTCCTCGCGCCGCCGTCAGTGCCGCTTCCGCGACCCAGTCGAAATAGGCCTCGTCAGATAGCGTCTCTGGGAAGTCCGGAGAATCTCCAAATCCCGGCAGGTCGAACGCAATAACCCTGTATCCTGCTGCAAGCGCGGGAAGGTTGCGTTTCCAATGCGTCCATGACCCGAAACCCCCATGAAGGAGAACGAGTTCAGGACCTTGTCCCTCGATGTGGCGCGCGAGCGGTCTCACAGGCGCAACCATGTCGGTTTGCTGCTGGGCCATCGCGCTTACTTAATGAACAAGGCCGGCACGGCGGCCATGTCGGGCACGTCGGCAACATTGCGCAAGGTGTGAATTATCTCGTTGGTGCGGGCCTCTCCCAAGACCTCGATCACCATCGAGCGGAACTTATCGTCGATCTCGTCGGAGGTCAGGCGCTTGGCAGGCGAGCCCTTGGCGTCGATCACCAGCTCATCGTGTTTCTCACCGGACTTGGTCGTGATCGTGACGCGCGCCGGCATATGGCCGACGAACAGCTCATCGAGTTCCTTCTCGTTGGTCAGGCTGACCCGCGCCGCCATTGCGCGCATCTTGGGATCGGCGATCGCTTCCATCGTGTAGGCGCTCGGCGTATTCTTGCCGGTAAGCACGGTGGACGCGAGCGAGAAAGCAGTGCTGAACTGCATGCCAAGGATGTCCTTGGGATCGGTGATCGCGGCGTGGTGATGCGACCCCTTCGGGTAGCCGACCTCGATCGCTTCGATGTCCTCGGGCGTGATCGAATGCGTGGCCATCAAACTTCTGATGGCGTCGATCGCAGGATGGATGATCGCGCAGCAGCAATAAGGCTTGAACAGCACGTGATTGAGCGTCCACATCTGCCCAAGATCAGAAGTCAGACGTTCCGGATTGTAGTTTTCGGGATAGATTTTGAGCAGCCCGCGCGCACCCTCGAGAATGCCCTCCGGTCCGGTGATTCCCGCCTTTGCCAGAAGCGCAGCCTGGAGGCCGCCAATTGCGGCAACAGCCGTGAACAGCCGCTTCACCGATCCACCGCCCTGGTCATATTGCATGAGGCCGCCGGAAAAAGTGCCCGCGACGGCAAGCGCATTGTGGATGCCGTCCGCACCATAGTCGAGCAGCTTGCCCACTGCGGCCGCAACGCCGAACGGGCCGCATGTGGTTGAATATTGCGGACCACCGCGCTCAAGCATCGTCGGGGACACGGCCCAGCCGACGCGCCCGCGCACTTCGTATCCGGTGATCAGCGCGTTCAGGAATGCTTTGCCGGAAAGGTGGTCACGCTCCGAAATCGCCATCAACGGCGGAATGAGCTCGCCACCGATATGGCCGTGGATCAGCGGGTTGGCGTCGTCATACTCGAAGGAATGACCAAACACCGAGTTGATGAAGGTGGCCGAGACGATCGGCAGCTTGTCGCCATAGCGGACAACCGACGCCTCACCCAGACCACCGGCGCGCTTGTAGGTCTCGTAAGCCGACTGAGCCCACGGGAGATGGGAGCAGCCGATCTGGATACCGAGTTGGTCGACGAGAAGGTCGATTGCGATATTACGGACGCTGTCGGGCACCTGCTCCAGCGTGAGGTCGGCGGCGAAGGCCGAAAGCTCTCTTGTTTCATTCGCCATGGTCTGCCTTCTCCTGTTCCTGCGCGGCACGTGCTGGGCCGCCGCCAAATCTGATTCAGTTAATGGGCTACGGCCGCATCGGCGGGTCGGCGGCGCATGAGCCGGACCTTTTCCATTTCGAGGACGACGGTGCCGTCCTGCTTGCGGACGATGTGCTTGAACGTGACTATGCCCCGGTCGGGCTTGGAACTCTCTCGCTTGGAGAGCACCTCCATCGTGACCTTGATCGTGTCGCCGCAGAAGGTCGGCGCCGGCCAGCGGACCTTGTCGATCCCAAGCAGCGCCATCCCCGTGTGATGGATTAGCCCGAGTTGGATCGCGAGTCCCTCGGCGACGATGAAGGTCAGCGGGCCGGGCGAGACGCGCGCGCCAAACATGCTGTTATGCTTGATATATTCGACGCTCATATGAAGCTCTTCGAAGACCCCTGAGACGCCCATGAAGTTGACGATGTCGGTTTCCGTGATCGTCCGGGACATGGTCGTGGCCGTATCGCCCACGTCCAGATCCTCGAAAAACAGGCCGGTGGGACCTTTGAGTTCTCGTGCCATGCTATTGTCCTGCGTGCGAGACGGCCAAAGCGGGCGCGTCTTCCCGGTTATCTGGAAGGGCGGTGGTCAGTATCGTCCCGGCGGCTTCGAGCGCCGCCAGCCGGTCGGCGGACAGGCCGAGCCACTGGCCGAGGATTTCCCTGCTATGCTGTCCGAGCAATGGTGCGCCGCCATGCATGCGCGGCGGTGTACGCGAGAGCGCCATCGGATTGCCGAGCAGGCGGATCTGTCCCGCGGTCGGATGGTCGATCTCCCGGATCATGCCCCTGCGCGTGACCTCGGGATCGGCGCAAAGCTCGACCAGGTTGCGTACGGCCGCCGCTGGAATGCCGTTTGCCTGGCAGCGTGCGGCGATATCGTCGGCATTGCGGGTAGCCGCCCATGCCGCGACTTTCGCGTTGAGATAGGCGCGATAGGCGAGCCGGGCCGCAACCGTGGCATAGCGTTCGGAGCGAAGCTCTTGATCGTCGATTAGAACTGCGAGCGACCGCCATTGCGCGTCGGTCTCTACCGCGATCGCCACGAGCTGTTCGTCCAGTCCGGGATAGGCGTCGTGCGGACAGGCTTCGGCGTTCTCGTTGCCTAGCCTGACTGGATGTCCGCCGTCGACGATGAGCTGTGGCCAGGCGCGCTGCGTCATCCAGGCACCAACATCTGCCATCGCCAGGTCGACATTTGCGCCATGTCCGGTCGACTGGCGCTCCCGGAGCGCCGCCAGGACTGAGGCCAACGCGACGGTTGCCGTCGTGAGATCGACCGCGGAAATTCCGAGCTTCACCGGATGGTGGTCTGGGTAGCCGGTCATGTACATCAGGCCGCAGGCCGCCTGGACGACCGTGTCGAGCGCGCGCTTGCTGCCGTAGGCCGATCGCGCGCCAAAGCCGCTCACCGAACAATAGATCAGGTTGGGATTGGCATGCCGCAGCGCTTCATAGCCCAAGCCCATGCGCTCAAGGCTGCCAGGTGCCAGATTCTCCATGAAGATGTCGGCATGCGCGGCGAGGTCCAGGATCAACGCCCGCCCTTCCGGACTGCCCGGGTCGATGACGATGCTCTTCTTGCCGGCGTTATTGATATGGAAGAGATAGCTCGAACCGCCGATCTGCTGACCAGCTCCCCGAAGCGCATCGCCCTTGGCTGGCTCGATCTTGACGATCTCAGCGCCGAAATCGGCCATCATCCGACCTGCAAGCGGGACACTCGTCCGCGATGCAAATTCGAGCACGCGAATGCCGGCGAGCGGACCCTCGCCATGGCGATCGCCACGGCCTCGCTGGCTGAAATCGAGCGAGGGGCGATCTGGGTCGTGCGCGCCGGGTTCGGGGTCGCTGACCCAGTCGCCGACCTTGAGTGGAATGCCGACGCCCGGCCGCGTATCGCTCGTGTTGCCCAGGATCATCCGGCGCAGATCGCGATAATGCGGATCGGCCAGCATCGCCTCGATCGAACTGATCTCGCTGACCGGAATACCCGCGCCTGTCAGGCTCGCGACGACGTCGTGCATCGTGCGCTCGGATGTCCAGGCGGCGACGATCGCATCGACCGCCTCGACGTTGCGGACCCGGTCGCCTTCGGTCGCGAAGCGTGGATCGTCGATCAGTTCGGGATGATCCATGATCGTCATAATCTTGGTCCACCAGCCCGCGCCGCCCGTGCCCGTGCAGATCACGACCGTGCCGTCGGAGGCTGGGTAGATGTTCCAGGGTGCGGCGATTGTGTGGCGATTGCCGATCCGCTTGGGCGACTTGCCGCTCATGAAATAGCCCGGCAGGAAGTTGCCCAATATCGCGATGATGCAATCGACGATTGCCAAATCAAGGACTTGGCCTCTGGCGGAGCAATCGCTCTCCCATAAAGCCGTCATCGCCGCGCTGAAGCAGAACAATGCCGCAGTATGTAGCGCATAGGGCAGCCCGCTTGTGACGGGCGGCCGCTCCGGATAACCATTGCAGGCCATGAGTGCGCCTGCGGCTTCGGCAATCAGCTCGTTGCCGATCCACTGCGCGCGCGGGCTGTCCTCGCCGAACAGACTCACGATGCACAGGATCTTATCCGGCCACAGCGCCGCGAAGGCTTTAGGCGTGGCCCAGGCGGGGAGGGGGCCGCCGCTCCGATCAATGAGGACGATGTCCGCATCCTCGACCAATGCTTCCGCGTCGTTGGGAAGCACGGTCTTCCCGGTGTGGAGAAGCGCCAGAAGATAGTCTTGTGCCTCGGACGAAAGCGCCGTCTCGGCAGCCATCCGTCCTGCGAACGACACGGTGACGCTCGCGCCCAAACCGGCGAATAATTGTCCGCAGAGGCTGGTTACGCCGAAGCCGCCGCCTACCTCCAGGACGCGCACTCCCGCGCAAGCCTGCATGTCAGCCTCCCCGCTTCAAATCACTTGGTCCGCACGCAGGCTCGCGATGGCGTCGCCGGCATATCCCAGCCGATCGAGGATCTCGTCAGTGTGTTCGCCCTTCCAGGGCGCGAGCCCACGAATTTTGCCGGGCGTGTCGGACAGTCTGATGGGGATGCCGACCTGCGTGACAGCGCCCACCTCGGGATGGTCGAAGGTCGTGACCATGCCGCGGGCGCGCAACTGCGGATCGTCGAAGATTTCGTCGATCGTGTTGACCTTGCCGACGCAGACGTTTGCGGGACTCAAGAGGTCCCACCATTCGTCGCGCGTTCTGGTCAGGAAGAGTGCCTCAAGCTCGCGCCGGCAACTGGATTGAAGTTCGCTTTCGCTGCCGCTGAAATCTTGAGGACGCGGGCCGGCTTCGATCAGGTCTTCGCGGCCGAGGGTCCGACAAAGATTCTCCCAGAGCCAGGGCTCGACACAACCGATGCTGAGATATTTGCCATCGGCTGTCTTGTAGATGCGATAATAAGCAAAGCTGCCGCCGAGCGCGCCGGCGCCACGCTCCGGTAGCTGGCCCTGAGAGAGATATTCGCGGATCGGGCGCGTCGTCGAAAGCAATGAGAGTGCGCTGTCGAGATAGGCGATGTCCACGTGCTGACCCCGACCTGTCCGCTCGCGCGAAAACAGCGCCATCGAAATACCCGCGACGGCATGCATTGCCGCCCCGCCAAAATCGGCGATGAGATTGGGCGGCACAATCGGCTCGCCGCCTTTCTCCCCGATTAGCTCAAGGATGCCCGCGATACCGATATAGTTGACGTCGTGCCCCGGAATGTCGCGGTACGGACCATCCTGCCCATAGCCCGAGAGCGAGCAGTAAATGAGGCCGGGATTGCGTGTCGACAGGGTAGCATAATCTGCGCCCAGGCGGGCCGTGACACCAGGGCGGAAGCCCTCGATCACTACGTCAGCTTCGGACGCCAGATCGGCGAGGATCGCCTGCCCGCGCGGGTCTTTCAGGTCAAGGACGATGCTCCGCTTGCCACGATTGGCGACGTTGGCCGCCTGGAGGCGGACGTCACCTTTACTGGCTGACCCGCCCGAGCCCGATTCCCGGCCTTTGGACGGCGTCTCGACCTTGATCACCTCGGCGCCCATGTCGGCGAGCATCATCGTGACGAAGGCGCCCGGACCCTTCTGGATGAGCTCGATCACGGTGATCCCGGAGAGCGGTCCGCTCATCGTGCTGCCTCCTGCGAGGGTGAGGACGTGCCGATCGCGCATCGCGTACGCGTTTGCGATGAACCCCCGATCTTCACGCCATCCGCTCCTTCGATTCTGCTCTCAAATCCCCATGGCCTGCGCACCGCCCTGTGTCAATAATGCGAAATCCAAGTTTGCACTGCGAAAACAACGAATGCCCGCCAACTTGTCGCTAGATTGTGGTGGCGACGGCGCCCCGACGTGATTGTTCAGCGGGGACTCGGGCTTGCGCGATCCGCGAAAACATTGTTTGCCATGGCAAGATCAGACCGGCTGACGAGAGGGCTGGTGCCAAGGAGCAGAGGGTGGCGAAAGACGATCAGAACTTGAGCGGGGAAGAATCGGCTGAAGGATCGCCCGGCCGACAGTTCATAACCGCGCTCGCGCGGGGACTTGATGTGCTGGGAGCGTTTCGTCCGAACGATCCGCCGCTTAGCAATCAGGAGCTCGCGCGCCGAACCGGGCTTCCCCGGCCTACTATCTCGCGCATCACGCTCACCCTCACCGAGTTGGGTTATTTGAACTACCATGAGCGGTTCGGTTGCTACGAGCTTGGCGGTAGCGCGCTCGTGCTCGGCCATGTCGCGCGCACCAACTTTAACGCGCTCGAACGCATACGTCCGCTCACCGAGCGTTTGGCGCAGAACTGCAATGCGAATGTCGGTATTGGCACGCGCGAGCGGCTGAACATGGTCTATCTGGATGTTGTTCACGGCCCGTCGCGCATTGGCTTGCGCTTCGAGATTGGATCTCAGATCCCGATCTTCCAGACGGCGATGGGCCGCGCTTATCTGGCGGGGTCGTCCGAGAGCGAGACGGGCGCCCTCGTAAAGCAGATGCAGGCACAAGCCCACGATAAGAGCGATGAGCCGGCGCGGATCATAGCGGTGGCGCGGGAGGAATATGCGCGTCTTGGCTTCTGCGTGTCGGCCGGCGACTGGCATAATGACATCCACGGAATCGCAATTCCGATCGTCATCCCTGACCTGGGCGGGACGCTCGCTCTGAACGTCGGTGCCCCTGCATATCTTCTTCCAAAGAGCCGCCTTCTTGAGGAGGTTGGACCGGAACTGGTCCGCACGGCGGCGGAAATGGCAGACATATTGAACCCATTGCCCGCGGCTCTTGGCGAAGCGGGCAAACCGCCCAAACGGCGCTCGAACCTGATTGCCGAGCGTGTTCCCCAAGCGCGGTCAAAGCCGCGGCGCAATCAGGCTTGATCCGGGGCGCTAGGTATCAATCGTGGCTCGGGTGTTCGGCGGCCCCGATGATGAGCGCGTCAACGATTTTGGCGCCCTGACCGGCGTCGTAGACGAAAACCGGATTGAGATCGATTTCGCGGGCACCGCCAGGCGAAGCTTCCACCAGGCGCGATAAGGCTTCCATCGCATGTGCGACCGCCTCGACATCGGCCCCCGCCTGACCGCGCACACCTTCGAGCAGTGGCCAAGCGCGTAGTCGCCGCAGCATTGCGAGCGCGCCATCGCGCCGGACGGGCAGGGGCTCGACTATGATATCCTTGAGCACCTCGATGTGGATGCCGCCCATGCCTACCATCATCATCGGCCCGAAGTCCGCATCCTGGACAATGCCGATCGCAAGTTCGCGTCCGACCGGCTGCATCTTCTGGACCAGCACGCCATCAACGGTGGCATGCGGAGCAAGACGTTTTGCGCGTTCAAGTAAGGTTACATAGGCGTCGCGCACTTCATCCGCTGTCTTGAGCCCCAGGGTCACGCCACCGACTTCGGTCTTGTGCGGGATTTGACGTGACTGAATTTTGAGCGCGACTGCCGATCCGTAGCCGGCAGCAATCGCGACGGCATCGTCCTGTGAACGAGCTAACGCCTCTTCGCCGACTGGAAGCCCATACCGCTTGAGAAGCGCTTTCGCCTCATATTCGCACAGGCCACAGGACATCGAGACCACATCCGCGGCGGGAATCGCGGCGGCGATTTCTTCGAGGGCGACCGGACCACGCGCTCGGGCTTCGACATAGTCCGCCATGTGCGCGAGCGTCGCGGCGGCCCGGCTTGTCGAGGCAAAGCAAATCAGCCCCAGTTGCTGGATCAGTTCGAGACTGCGCGGCGATGGTGGCGCATGCGAGTAGAGGAATAAGGGCTTTTGCAGGTTGGCCGCCAGCCGGGCCAGCCCCGGGCGCTCGCGCTCAAGCAATGTGCCGTCGGACATATTGGCAATGAGTACGACCGCGTCGAGCGCCTCACTTCCCAGCATCGCCGAAACAGCGCTCACCAGGGGGCTTTCCTTCGAGCCGCCGAGCGGATTTACGCTAACCTGCGCCGTCATATCGACCGGATTATGAATCGCGCCGTAACTCGGGACGAACGCCGAGAGGGCCTGTTGCGTCACTTCATCGAGCACGGGGACTTCGAGGCCGGCTGACTCCATTGCATCGGCCATCCAGACCCCCGCGCCGCCCGAGGTCGTGAGAATGCCGACCCTGCGCCCCTTGGGTAAAGGCGCGAACGAGAAAGCAGCGGCCAAGTCCGCCATCGCATCTTCGTCGTCAATGCGGATCATGCCATGGCGGCGGAATACGGCGTCATATGCCTCATCGGAACCCGTCAGGCGCGCGGCATGCGAGCCCACGGCCCGGCTACCTGCATCGGTGCGGCCGAACTTCGCCACGATGATGGGCTTCTCCGCCGCCAATGCCAGTGCGGCGATCTCGGGCAGCTTGTCGCCACTGTGGATCGATTCAACCAACAGGAGGATTGCACGAATGTCGGCTTGGCCGATCGCGTGCCGCACAAAGTCGAGCGCCTCAAGATCGACTTCGTTGCCGGTGCTGACGATGAAGCTGACGCCGGCGCCATGCGCGCTGGCGCAGCGATCGGTCATTGCGAAGCCGAGCCCGCCGCTTTGCGCGACTATTGCGACCGTGCCAGGGCCTTCGCGCCAAGTCGCGATCGGCGCCCTTTTGGCATCGACGTTGCGCGCGAAGGTAGCTGGCACGTTCGCCTTGAAATTGAAGAAACCTGCGGTGTTGGGGCCGCACAATCTTAGCCCGCTCGCGCGCGCGACCTCGCCGAGTTCTCGCTGCGTATCGGCCCCCTCACTGCCACTTTCAGCGAACCCCGAACTGAAGCAGATCGCGAAACGCGCCCCGATTGCGGCGCATTCGCGCAAGACCGATGGCGTAGCATCCGCCCGCACCGCGATTAGGACAAGATCGACCTTGCCGGGAATGGCAGCGAGCGAAGAATAGGTTTGACGGCCGCGTATCTCAGGCCGGTTTGGGCTGACAAGGTAGATCTCGCCCCGATAATCTCGCTGGATCAGATATTCGAGCAACCGGCCGCGAATGGTTTTCGCATCGTCACTCGCACCAACGATTGCGATCGATGCGGGCGCGAGAAACGGGGTGAGATCAAGCGGAGCTTCGCTCGGCCGCGAAGGCGAGGCGAGAGGCGGCGCAGACAAGGTATCCACTATATCTATCCTGTTTTGTATCTCGCTTCGACGCTTGGTCCATTTCCCGTCGTTTTGTCAATATGCGAAAACGGATTTCGCAGTGCAAAACTATTGCGCTTGAGCATACTTGAGCATATAGGTCTCACGTTTGCCGCGGGAGGGTTTCCAGCTGCGCGCAACCTGCGCTTGGCAGGGCCACAATAGCGGCTCGATCAATGGGATACCGCCCGGATCACCAAAGCTGGAGACGGGCCGGTACGGGCTCTATTTCAACGCTCGTGATTGGCCGCAGGGCATCCAGAGGGCAGCCAGGAGCGCGCCAAACGAAGCGATCGTCATATATGCGAAGACATGATCGTGGGCGGCGGGTGAAGGGTAGCCTGGGCCGGTGCCACGCCGGATTAGCTCGCTCGCGAACAGCATCGTCACGATCTGGCTGCCCACGCTTTGTGCGATAGTTCTAAACGTCGCCGTCATGGCGGTCGCCTCGCTCACGCGGTCTGCGGGTGCGGTCGAGACCACGATGTTGATCACGCTGGTGAAGAGGGTCGTGAAACCCGCCGACGAAAAGCAGACGAGAACCACCGTCAGCCAGAGCACGTCATGCTCAGCCCAGAGCCACCCCCAGGCGAGCAGAGTCGAAATCGCGGCGCCAATCATCACGCGGCGGCTATCGATGCGTCCGCAGAGCGCGCCACCCCAGGACGCGCCCAGGATGGAGGCCACATTCGACGGCAATTTCAGCAGACCGGTAAGTGTCGCAGTGACGCCGAACCCAACGCCGGTCCAGACCGGCTGCTGCAGCAACATCGGGAAGACGAGAAGTACCTGCAGCGCGCCCAGCGACGCGCAGACCGACCCAAGGTTTCCGGCGAGGATGCGTCGGTTGCCGAGCAGGCGTACGTCGATCAGCGGATTCGTCTGGCGCAGTTCGTGCAATGCCCAGATCAGAAACAGCACGCAGCCTGACGCGATCCAAAGCCAGGGTTCAGCCGATCCAGTCTTGGCGTGCTGCATGAGGGCGATGCCCCACATGGCCAGCGCCACTGCGGGCGAGAAGAGCAGGCCGCCCAATATATCGGACTTACCTTCGAACGGCTGCGGCCGCGAGACGGGAATCATGATCGCGCACGCGATCAGGCCCACTGCGGCCAGGATCGCGCTGCAGCTGAAAATGTCCTGCCAGCGAAACACATCGACGATGATCCCGCCGATGACAAAGCCCATCGCCGCGCTGAAGGCGTTTGCGCCACTGACGATGCCGATGCTCATCGGCGCCTTTTCGGCCGGCACGCATTCGCGGATGAGTCCGTAACACAGTGGCAGAACGGCACCTGCCAAGCCTTGAATGCTCCGTCCGACGATAATCCAGGTGAGATCCGGCGAGAAAGCGCTCAGGACCGAGCCACCCGTTGCGAGCGCGAGAGTCACCAGCAAAACGCGACGGCGGCCGAAAATGTCGCCCAGTCGCCCGCATACCGCCGCGGCGGCCGCGGAGACCAGGAGATATCCGGTCACAAGCAGGCCGACCTGGGCTGGATGCCCGGCCTGCTTCAGGGCCGTCGGCAACGCAGCAAACATAAGCGTCGTTTCGAGTCCCGCCGCGAGCTCCGCGATCACAAGCGCGATCACAACCGCGCGCCACGGCGCGCCGGATGGGTTCGACGGTCTCGATGCGGAAACGCTGTTAGCTGGCATAATCACTCCGGACGTGTGCGCGCTGTCCAGCGCGCGTGGCTTGGCAACTCACGCATTTGGTCATTGTCAGGTCGGCATGAGCTGACGATGCCGATCTTTTCCATCAGATTGCCTGCGCCATTTGCATGACGCCGTCCTCCTCCGCCGTGATGCCGATCTGAGCCAAGCCACGGTCGAAGACGACGACCTTGCGTTCAAGCGCCGTGGCCCTGACGGCCAGCGTGTCATCGGTGCGCCAGAGTTCCACCTGAATAGTCTCGCCTGGATAGACGGGTGCGCTGAATCGGCCGGCAAGACTGTGGAGGAGCTCAGTGCGATAGGCGCAGCCCGCGCGCAGGACCGCGTGACCGACCAGGCCATAGGTGCAGAGGCCGTGCGCGATGGGTCGCGGAAATCCTGCCGCTCGCGCGACTTCTGGATCGATGTGGAGAGGATTATAGTCGCCAGAAAGCCGGTAGATCAAAGCCGCGCGGTCCGACATCTGGAGCGTCACGACCTCATCGGCCATGCGATCCGGGATTGGCGGGAGTGACCGCACCGTCCCGAAACTCTGGCCGAAGCCGCCATCGCCGCGCAACAGCGAGACATGCTCGATCGTCGCTAGGGGCATGTCGTCCTCGGTGCGGATTTCACGCGTCAGCGAGAGAACCGCGCCGCGGCCTTCGCCCTTGTCGATCAGCGCTGACACATATTGGCGGCTGATCACCTCACCCTCGACCGGCAGCGGAGCGTGGAACCGTATGGCATGCTCACCATGGAGCACCTGTTTCCAATCGACGCCGGTCGCGGGGTCTTTGAGCCAAAATCCACGATAGCCGATTACGGTCGCCATGGTCGGCAGCGCGTGCAACTGTTCTTCGTAAACGAAAGGAAGTTGTGCTTCGTCGATCGACGGCGTGCCGAGGCCCACACCCAGCGCATAAAGGATCGTGTCCCTGCGCGTGAAGCTGTGGCGCATCTCGGGAAAGTGCCAGTTGCGCAGCGTCTCGAAGTCAATTGTCATCGCGTAGATCCGACGCATGCGACGAAGCAATTCCTGCCGTTGCCGCGAAGACCGTTCGCTGCCTTCCCCAAGTCAGTCGCGCCAAATAGAGCTGCGATCGACTGCAAGCGCCGTGGTGATCCCGACAGACTGCCCATCTCGTCATCCTCGCTCAGGCGGGCTCTGCCCGTCTCCGATCGCTTTGGCGCCGCAGGTCACCGCTGCCTTGGCGCGCATGACATGCACCGCCGCGCGGAAATCGTCAATGACGTGAAATTGAGTTTCGCTATACGGACAAGTCGGACCTATTTGTTTACCCGCGCCAGCGTCTGTGAATCTTCCTAGAGTGAAAAGCTTTGAAAGATTGGCGAGACATCATCGAGCGTGTCGATTTGCCACAGCGCTGTCAGCAGAATCTCCGCTCTGGGCAGGCCGATGACGGGCGACGCCATCTCGATGAATTTCTGCCCAAGCCGCTCGTCGCTGATTGGAATGTCGCGCGAACCCAGCGCTTCCATCGCACCGCCGTAGAACACGCCGCGGCCGGTCGTGACCGTGACGCGTGCCGGCCTCTGATCCGGATAAAGCTTGTCTAGGTCGGGCGCCATCGTCACGCTCACCTTCTCGCACAGCGCGGCGAGCGAAGGATCCAGGCGTACGTCGTCTTCGAAATGTGCGACTTTGATCTCGCCGAAGCGCATTCCGAGCGCCATGATGTAAGGGAAGCTGAGCTGGGCGCTCGCATATTCGTCCCAGCCGGTGTCAGCGTGGGCAGCCGAGATGGCGTAGGTTTCCACTTCGACCCGGTGGATATCCTGCTCGTCAATATGCTCCTCGCTCATGAGCGCGATCAGCGCCTCGACTGCTGGCTGAAGATGGCGGCAGCAGGCGTAAGGCTTGATATAGCAGTCGGTGATCCGAAACGGCACGTCAGGCGGCAGTGTCAATGCCGGCGCCGCCGCGTTGCCATACGCAAATGCCTGCATGAACCCGTCCCGACCCTCGATCACGTTGGGCGGGCCTCCCACGCCTGCCTCCGCCAGCAAGGCCGCCTGCAGGCCTTCCCGCGCGGCATGACCGGCATGTAGTCGCTTAACGTCGGTCCCGCCCGCAATGAACGCAAACAGACCGGCTCCGCCGCTGGCGGCGAGGCCCAGCGTATTGGCGAGCGTCGCGCCGGTCTGTCCGCGCAGCTTGGCGGCTGCCACGGCCGCACCAAGCGCACCAACCACGCCCGTCGGATGAAAACCGCGATGCCGCATCGCCGGATGGCTGGCAAAGGCAACGGCGTTCATCGCTTCGTAGCCTGCTACAATCGCTTCCAACAATGCCTCGCCCGCGACCTTTCGGCCATGCGCCGCATAGAGCGCCGCGGGGATGACGCACACGGCCGGATGCACCGAACCCTGGCGGTAGCCGTCGTCGAGCTCGATGCCGTGTCCAGCGGTTCCTGCCAGAAATGCCGCGTCCAGGATATCAGCCCGGCGCGATCGGCCGGGGACCGGCACATGCCCGGCCCATCGGACGGAGGCCAGCACCTGCTCGGCGCGGTTCGCGATGTCGCCGACCGCGCCTTGGATCATCACGCCAACTGTATCGAGCAGATGCCTTTTGGCGGCATGGCGGACTTCCAGATCCAGCTCGCTCCAGCGCATGCCTTCGACGAACGCGAGCAAACGCGAGGTCGCGCCCGGATGCGTTGAGGCCTGCGATACGTCTGCGGCGTGCATTGATTGTCTCCAGGGCGCACTGCGGTCATGGGCTTGCGGGGCGGGCGGCGGTCATGACGCGCCGCCGACCGCATTGGTCAGATCGGATCCCAGCAAAAAACGTCAGCCGACTTGTCGAGCGCATAAAAGTCGGGCCGGAACGCCGGCAACATCTGCTCGGCGAGTGATTGAGGTGTCCAGCCGCCATCCCGATGCAAGGAGCGGATCGGACGGGGCTGACTCATCAGGAAGACTTCGTTACGCCGTGCCGCGAAGATCTGGCCGGTCACATCACCTGCCAGCTCGCTCAGCAGCAACACGCTCAGCGGCGCGATCTTCTCCGGGCCCATGCTCTTGAAGCGCGCGACACGCTGGCGTTCTTCCTCGGTATTTTCGGGCAGCGTCCCGATAAGTCGGCTCCATGCGAACGGAACAACGCAATTCGACCGCACGCCGAAGCGCTCCATATCGAGTGCAATTGACTTGGAGAGTCCCACCACGCCGAGCTTGGCTGCGGCATAATTCGCCTGGCCGAAATTCCCGATTAGCCCGGATGCCGAGGCGAAATGGACATAGGCACCGCTTTGCTGTTCGCGGAAATGGCCCGCGGCCGCCCGCGCGACGTTGAAGCTGCCATAAAGGTGCACGCGCACAACCTGATCGAAGTCGCCGGGGCTTAGTTTGTGGAAGATGCTGTCGCGCAGGATGCCGGCATTGTTCACAACGCCATCGATCCGGCCGAATGTGTCGATCGCCGCCTCTATGATGCGCTGCGCGCTTTCCCACTCGGCGACGCTGTCGAAATTGGCGACCGCCTCGCCCCCGGCTGCCTTGATCTCGGCAACAACCTCATCGGCGGGGCTTATGTCCGAGCCCGTGCCGGTGGCACTCACACCGAGATCGTTGACCACGACCTTTCCGCCCTCGGCCGCTGCCAACAGGGCGATTTCACGACCGATACCGCGGCCAGCCCCCGTTATGACGACGACTTTCCCCTCAAGACATCCGGCCATCCCTGCTCTCCGCTCTTAGTTGCGGCCTGTTCGCATGGTCGCTTTCGAGTGTCAATAATGCGAAATCTCATTCTGCAGAGCGAAACTAGTTGCGGGAAATGCGGCGGCACTGCATGAGCCCCGAATTAGGCATTAAGATGCGATTCGTCCGCAGGGGCGGGCGTGCCTGAACAGAGTGAGGCGGAGAGGCCATGACCTACGACGATGTTCTCTATGCTGAGCGCGATGGCGTCGCGACGATTACCATCAATCGGCCAGAGGTGCGTAACGCGGTCCGGCCCAAGACCTACGAAGAATTGACCCACGCGATGCATCGCGCCGCGGACAACGCCGAAATCGGTGTGGTGGTCCTGACCGGTGCGGGCGAGAAGGCCTTCTGCTCTGGCGGCGATGTCCGTGATCAGTCGGAGCGCAACCCTTCGATCGGGCGCACGCATATGCGCAGGCTGTTCGCGCTGTCTTCGGTGATGCGCATGATGGACAAGCCGATCATAGCGCGTGTCCGAGGATTCTGTGTTGGGGGCGGCAATGAGCTCCAGCTGTTCTGCGACCTGACGGTCGCGAGCGAGGATTCAAAGTTCGGACAGGTTGGACCTAAGGTCGGAAGTGTACCGATCTGGGGGGCCTGCCAGCTGCTCGCGCGCTACGTCGGCGAGCGCAAGGCCCGCGAGATTCTCTATACCTGCCGCCTCTATCCGGCGCAGGAGGCGCTGGAGATGGGACTGATCAATCAGGTTTGTCCGGTCGATGATCTCGATGCCGAGGTCGAGAAGCTTTGCCAGGAGATTCTGCTGAAGAGCCCGCAGAGCATCCGCATTGCCAAGCTCGCGCTCAATGCCGGCTCGGACAAGGACTTCTATCCCTCCTTCTTCCCCAACGCCGAACTCCTCGCGTCGGCTTATGGCAACGAGGAGAATATGGAGGGGATCAACGCTTTCCTCGAAAAGCGGCCGTCCAACTTTGCTCAGTTTCGTCGACGCTGAGGTCGAGGTGGCGGGCTGCGGTGAGCGGTCCCGCCTAATCGGCCGTTCAGGTCGGCGAAACCTTTGACGCGGGTGGACCGATTGCTGTCGCCGCTACCCGCGCAACGCTTCCGCTTCGCCTTCGGGACGTCGGGCGCGAAGCCGCCTTTTGCAAACGACTTCAGCCCGGCAGGCGGGTCTGGGCTGATGAACGACCAGTCACAAAAAGCGGCTCCGGTAAAGAGACGCGCCGATCCGCCCAAGATTGCAGTTGACAGGTAAGCGCGATTCAAACCATTGAACGGTCGTTCAATATTTGGAGACGGCGTTGAGCGAACAGGACCATGTGGCGGGCGTTGCCGGAGCAGGAACGATGGGGACTGGCATCGCGATCACGATCGCGCGCGCCGGCATTCCCGTCACGCTTTACGACCCAGTGCCGGCGTCGCTAGCGCGCGGGCGCTCCCTCGTAGCCGATTTTTTCAAGAGCGGTGTTGCCAAGGGAAAAATCACCGAAGCCGCGGCGCAGCAGGCGATCTCGCTGGTCGGTTATACCGACGATATCGAGCAACTGGCCGGTGTGACCGTCGCGGTGGAGGCAGTGTTCGAAGACCTGCAAGTCAAACACGCCCTTCTGCAGTCCTTGTTTGCAACCTGCGGTGCCGGCGTCCTCATTCTTACCAACACCTCGACCCTGTCGATCACTGAGATTGCGGCGGGATGTGACCATCCTAGCCGGGTGGTTGGCGCACATTATTGCCTGCCGGCGCCGCTGATGAAGCTGGTTGAAATGTCCAAAGGGATGCAGACCTCGTCGGAGGCGTGGGCAGACGCCTGGGGGTTCGAGCAGGCGACGGGACAGCACCCGATAGAAACCAAGGACAGGCCTGGTTTCATCCTCAACCACTTCTGCATTCCCTATCACAACGACGTGATAAGAATGGTCGAGCAAGGAACGGCGGATCCCGCAGAGATCGACCGGGCGATGAAGAGCGCGCTCGGCTTCGCGATGGGGCCTTGCGAACTCCTGGACCTGATCGGGCTCGACACGCAGCTCAGGGCGTCTGAAGCCTTTTATGAGGTCACCAACAATCCACGGATCGCGCCGCCCCCGCTTCTCAGGCGAATGGTCGCGGCAGGCCAGTTGGGACGAAAAACCAAGAACGGCTTCTACCGCTACGACCGGGACGCCGTGTTCGGCGCCTGATGCGGAAAAAAGGCTGAGGAGATGCTGGTGACCAAGCGCACCTATCAGGTCGAGTGTAACGGAGAAAGTCGATCGTTCCCAACGTCGCATCCCTTTCTGGAAGCGAGCGCGTCGAACGGCGAGGTGCTGGTTCTCGCGGGCCAGTGGCCGGTCGACGCGGCGCTGCCGCAGGCGGCTGACCGGACGGCAATCGTGGTCGAACTAGGTCTCGAATGCCTTGCGGTCTATGTCAGCGGAAGCCCGGCGCCCAGCAATTTGCTTGGGTTCTGCCGCTGGCGCGTCGGAACGTCCGAGCCGAGCGATCTTGTCGAACTCGTGACGTTGCCGGAGACTGAGCCAAGCGCCGTGCTCGCCGCGCGCACGATGTTCGAGCAGGCAGGCTTCACGGTGAGCAGGTGCGAGGACCGGGCGGGCCGCATCGTCGACCGTCTGATAAGACCGCAATTCAACCTCGCTCTGAATGCTGTCGACGACGGGCTGGCTACGCCCGATGATCTCGACACGGCGCTCAAGCTGGGCCTGGGGTATCGGCGGGGTTTGCTGCGTTTGGTCGAGGAAGGGGGACTCGCCGACCACCATCGCGTGACCGCGCATCTTTTCGCAGCTTATGGTCAGGCAGCCTATGTTTCGCCGCGGTCGGCTGCCGCCGCAGCCCATCGTGCAGCCACAATAGAGGGGGCCGGATGAGCGTCTTCGATGGCATGCCGATCGGCGGCGCCAATAATGCGCCGCTGACGCCGATACGGTTTCTGACGCGCGCCGAACGCTATTTTGGGAATCGGACGAGCGTCATCGACGGGGATCGGCTCTGGACCTGGGCTGAAACCGGCCAGCGTTGCCGAGCGCTTGCCTCTGCGCTGACCGATCTCGGTGTGCGCCCCGGCGACACCGTTGCAGTCATGGCGCCCAATTGTGTCGCCATGTTCGAGGCTCAGTTCGCGGTTCCACTTTCAGGGGCCGTGATCAACAACATCAATGTCCGCATTGAGCCGAGGACGCTCGCCTATATACTCGACCATGGCGAGGCCAAGGTATTGCTGGTGGATGCTGGCCTTGCCGACACGGTAGAGGCTGCGCTCAATCTTTCGCTGAACCGGCCTATCATCGTCATTATCGAGGATGATGGACGTCCCGGCTCGGTCGACCTGTCCGGATCCGCCTACGAGGCGCTTGTCGCGCGCGGCGACCCTGCGTTCGACGCCGGCCAACCGCGAGACGAGCTTCAGCCCTTATCTCTGAACTACACTTCGGGAACGACGGGGGATCCCAAGGGCGTGGTCTACGATCATCGCAATGCCTTCGTCGAAGCTGTCGGCAACCTAATCTCGTGGGGCGTCGCCGGCCGACCCGTCGTCCTTTGGGCGGTCCCCATTTTCCACGCGAACGGATGGTGTTTCCTGTGGGCAATGGCAGGTCTCGGCGCCGCTAACGTCATGGTCCGCAAGCCTGCGGGCGACATCCTTCTTGCGCTGATCCAGCGTCATGAGGTCACTCATGTGTGCGGAGCGCCGATCATAGCAAAGATGATGGCGCGCGCGCCCGGCGCGGCCGACCTGCGGCTTAACCCGCCGGTGCGGATGCTGACCGCAGGCGCGCCGCCCGATCCCTTCGAGTTCATGGCGCTTGAGGCGATGGGCATCCAGCTCGACCAGTGCTACGGCCTTACCGAAGTTTGGGGCGGCGCTATTTTTCGCCAGTCTGAGGCGGAATGGGCCGAACTCGAACCGCGAGAACGAGCGCAGCTCAAGGTACGACAGGGCATACCGAACCTGGTCCTCGACGACATGCTGGTCGTATTTCCCGAAACATGTGATCCGGTGCCGAGGGACGGGAAAACACTCGGCGAAGTGTTATTCCGGGGCAATGTCGTGATGCGCGGCTACCTCAAGGATGCCCGGGCGACTGAAATGGCATTCCGGGACGGTTACTTTCATTCGGGTGATCTGGCGGTCTGGTATCCCGACGGCAGCATCGAGATAAAGGACCGCGCCAAGGACATTATCATCTCGGGGGGCGAGAACATCTCCTCCGTCGAGCTCGAGCGCGCGATCGCCGAAATCGCCGGCGTTATCGGCGTTGCGGTGATCGGCGTACCGGACGCGCAGTGGGGCGAACGGCCGTGGGCCTTCGTCGAGCGGGCCGAGGGGGTGAACTTGGACGAGGAACACGTCCTCGCGGAGTGCAGGCAACGGCTCGTCGGGTTCAAGATGCCCAAGGGCGTCTCCTTCCAATCGATCCCTCGCACACCCACGGGCAAGGTGCAGAAATTCGCGCTGCGGCTAGAATTGGAGAAAGGGCAATGAAGGCGCCATTGTCACTCGCGGACCGCACGATTCTTGTCACGGGTGCCTCCTCGGGACTTGGGCGGCACTTCGCCCGCCTGCTGGTCCAAAAGGGAGCCAAGGTCGCCGCCGGCGCAAGGCGAACCGAGTTGCTGGAGGCGCTCGCGGTTGAGCTGAAGGACAGCCCGGGAAGCCTGTTTCCGGTCGCGCTGGACGTAACCTCGCAAGCATCGATCAACGACGCGCTCGATGCGGTCGAAAGTGCATTTGGCCCGGTCGATGCGCTGGTGAACAATGCCGGCCTCGCGACGCAGGGTAGGGCTCTCGAATTCAGCGAGGCCGACTACGATCAGATGTTCGACACCAACACCCGCGGCAACTTCTTCATGGCGCAGGCCTGCGTCCGACGCATGATCGACCATGGCATTGAAGGCACGATCATCAACATCGCTTCCGTCTCCGGCTCGACGCAAATGCCGCAGCTGACGGTCTACGGCATGTCAAAGGCGGCCGTCATCCAAATGACCAAGAGCCTTGCGCGGGAGTGGGGCCGCTTCGGCATAGCCGTCAACGCAATCTGTCCAGGCTACATCGCGACTGAACTCAATCGGGACTTCTTTGCGAGCGATTCCGGCGCCCAGCTCGTCTCTCGCCTGCCGAGAAAACGGGTCGGCCAACCCGAAGACTTGGATGCACCGCTTCTGATGCTGCTGTCGGGCGCCGGGGTACGACTGATCACCGGCGCGATCATCAACGTCGACGACGGTTATGCGCTCGGCTGACGAGAGAGCGCGCTTGAAGGAGCAGAGCATGGACCTGGAGTTGGATGGACGGGTCGCGCTGGTGACCGGGGGCGGCATGGGGGTAGGGCGCGCGATCTGCCGCCGTCTGGCGGCGGCCGGCGCGGTGGTCGCGGTCAATGATATCGTCGCGGAGCGCGCCCAGTCGGTGACGGACGAAATTCGCAAGGCAGGCGGAAGAGCTGAACCCGCGCTCTTCGACATCACGATCCTCGAGGCGGTGCAGGACGGCGTCGCCCGGATCGTGGAATCGGCAGGGCCGATCGACATACTTGTAAACAATGCGGGCGTAGTGCCCGAGCGCCGTACGGGTGAGATCGGTCTCCCCACCTTCATCGAGATGGATCCGGCTTTCTGGGCGAAGATCGTGGGCCTGAACTACACTGGCGTCATGAACTGCGTCTTCGCGACAGCACCAGCAATGGTCGAAAGGAAGTCGGGCAGGATCATTTCCGTCATTTCAGACGCTGGCCGGGCGGGCGAGGCGCGCATGGCCGTATATTCCGGCGCCAAGGCCGCGATCCTCGGCTTTTCGCGTGCGATCGCCAAGGAGCTTGGACCGCATGGCATTTCGGTCAATACAATTGCTCTGTCCGCTGTGGCGCACGAAAACCCGATCGCAGGTTTCCAGCAGCTCGATGCGACGCCAGAGAACAATGAGACGCTACGCAAGGTGCTGCGCAGCTATCCCCTTGGTCAGGGTCTCGGTCGCCTTGCACGACCTGACGATGCCGCCGACGCGATCGCATTCCTAGCCTCCGAACGTGCCGCCTATATCACCGGGCAATGCCTTGGTGTGAATGGCGGGTTCGTGATGAGCTGACTGGCATGGCGCGAGGACTTCCTCCCCTGGCCGGACTTAAGGTGGTCGACTTCTCGACGCTCCTTCCCGGGCCATTCGCTTCGCTGCTGCTGGCCGAGGCCGGTGCCGAAGTCATCAAGGTCGAACGCCCCGGAACAGGCGACGACATGCGGGCCTACGAACCGCGCTTCGGCGATGAGAGTGCGATCTTCTCCCTGCTCAACCGCGGAAAGACGAGCATGGCGCTCGATCTCAAGGATCAGGCCGACAAAGAGATCGCGCTGTCGCTGATGCGTGAGGCCGACATCGTGATCGAGCAGTTCCGGCCCGGCGTGATGGCCCGGCTGGGTTTGTCCTATGAGGATCTGGCGAAGGACAATCCCGGCCTGATCTATTGCTCGATCACCGGCTACGGGCAGACTGGTCCGAATGCTCTGCGCGCGGCGCATGACCTGAACTACGTTGCGGAAACCGGAATGCTGTCGCTCGTCACCGGCGCGGACGGTGCGCCGGTGCTGCCGCCGGTCCCGCTTGCTGACCTCGGCGGCGGCGCCTATCCTGCGTTCATGAACATCCTGCTGGCCCTTCAAGGTCGGGCACGCGATGGTAATGGCGCGCATCTCGACATCGCGATGACCGATAACGTCTTCCCGTTCCTCTACTGGGCGCTGGCGAGCGGTTTTGTCGGCGATTGGCCAAGGCCCGACGCAGCGCTGATCACGGGCGGCAGTCCGCGCTACGCCTTTTATCGCACAAAGGACGCCCGATATCTCGCGGCCGCGCCGCTGGAGGACAAGTTTTGGGCCAACTTCTGTGCCGTGTTAGGTCTCGACGTCACCGCCGACCGCGATGCGGTCGCAGGTGCCGTCGCTGCCGAGGACAGCGCCGCGCTCATCCGGCGACTTGAGCAGCTGGACACCTGTTGCTCGATCGTCGCGACGGTCGAGGAGGCTGTGGCCAGTATGCAGGTCAAGTCGCGCGGGCTTCTCGATCGTGGCATCGAGAACGCGAATGGTGCGATCCCGGCATTGCCGTCGCCGATCGTCGAGGCCTTTCGGGCGACCGAGCTCCGAGCGCCTCCAGCGCTTGGACAGCACCCGATATGATCCGAGGCGGGTGCTAAAAATTGAACCGCTGTTTAATTTTTGCGCTATGAGCGCTCCCGGGGCTGCCTGTCTGGCGGGGGCCGATCAGTCAGGGGAGCGCAAGATCGCTAACACGTCAAAGAATGCTGACGCCAAGATCAGCCGAGATCATAAGCGGCAAACCAAGGTCGAGGCGAGGCGGCAGCAGATATTCTCAGCAGCGCTGATGTGCTTCGAACGAAACGGCTACCACCAGACGTCCATCGCCGACATCGCGTCCGTTGCAGGGATAAGCACCGGGCTGATGTACAAGTATTTCGGCGACAAGCGCGATCTACTCTATCAGGTGATCCTTGAGATTCTGGAGCGTTACAATCGCGACATCCCGCCCGCTTTGCGCGGCGTCGCGGATCCTCTCCTGCGCCTGCAGTCTGCCGCGATCGCCTACTATCAAGTCATTGACCGGCGCGTCACCGCGACGCTGTTCGCCTATCGCGAGAGCGGCTCGCTCGACCGCGACCAGCGCAAGGCGTTGAAGGCCAAGGAGATGCAGACCAACGATCTCATCAAGGATTGCATCGAGGAATGTGTGAAAGCAGGCTATTGCAACGATATCGATCCGGAACTTGCTACCTACTGGATCGTCACCAGCGCGCACGCGTGGGGGCTCAAACATTGGCGGCTCGCCAAGATCACTAGCTTCGAAAAGTATGTGCAGCAGTCGCTTGGAACGATCATCAATGGCATGTTGAATGACGTCGGGCATCGGCATTGGAAGACGCACAACCTGCTCGACGGGCGGCCGCTGTAGGACGCGGCACGGTTTACGCCAAGCGATGCGCGAACCTGGCGTCCGCCCCGAGTGCCCTGCCCAGGAGCGCTGGAAAACCAAGTGAATCCGCCAGCGCGCGATAGTGCTGGAGGCCACCAGTCGCATCCGCAACCGTTCGGTCGAGCTCACCCAGTCGCGTTCTAGTCGCGCCGCTGTAACCGGTGCTTCTGTCGAGTGCGTCGAGCAGAATCGTCCTGGCGATCTCGAGCCGGTCTGCAAGCGCAAGCGCTTCGATCGTCAAGACGGCCGCCGCCGCGGCCGTCATCGCGCTGGCGGCATGCATCGTAAAAGCCGCTGCGGGACGGGGCCCGAGATAGAAGCCTCGATCGATGCCCGGCAAGACGAGTGGGAGCACCGCGTCGGCGAGCGCGCGATTGCCTGAGAGAAGCAGGATGGCGCCGCCCGTCAACGCCGGCGCAGTGAGCATTGCAAGCATCCGCATCTCGCGCAGCTTAGTTGCAGTTCCGATATTCTCTGGCTCGCAATCCGGACTTGCGAGCCAGAAGAGGTCGCGGATCGCCTCTGGCCACTGTGCGATCTGCGCTACATCAAGCGGTCCGCACGCGACAACGCGCATGGCCCCTCGCGGTATCGCGTCGTGCGTATCCCAGGGGGCCGCGTCAAGGGCGATGGCGAGCGCGTGGCGCAGCGCAGCCGTCTCGTCGGCGCTGCCCGTCGCGCGCGAGCTGCCTGTCCGCGAGCCGTCCGTCATCTCAGTCGGCCGAGCCCAGGCACAAGCCCGCAAGGGCGCGCGCGTCTGTTGCGTGCGGTAGGTCGAACACCCCTGCTACAACGGACTCGATCTCGCCCGATGCGAGCGCGTCCGACGCATTGGCGCGAAACTTCTCGACAATCGCCTCGCGGCCGAGAGGACGGGCATGCCCACCGAGATTGAAGGCGACCTCGCTGACAATATCGGGCTTGCCGTTCAATCGGACCCGGATCTCACCCGGGAATATGGACTTGTCGGTCCAGTCGCGACGAGGCTCATAGCGTATCTTGTCGGCCAGCGCGTTGATGCTCGGGTCGAGTAGCTGCTCTTGCGCAAAGCTTCCGGCATCCATCCGGCCCGTGACCAGAGCCTCCGCAATGCAATGTGGCAGGCTGATACGTGCCTGCGCGGTATTCGGCGGCCGCCTTTTCTCTGCCATCGGCTCGCACACGATCGGAATCCAGTGTGGGGCGACTGCGCAGACGATTTCCTCTACCTCGTCCACATCGATTGTGCAGGCGATTTGAAGGGCGGCTTCGGTCAACCCATGAATGACATGGGCATTGGGATAAGGCTTGAACGCGATACCTCGGCATTCCCACTTCTGCCCGAGCTCAGCCTGCGCACGCACAAGATCGAGTTCGTGGCTCGGCTGCTGGATATGGCTCGCGAACAGCCCTGCTGCACCCTCGAGGATGCGCGCCGGACCCGTGAAGCCGGCTGCGGCGAGGCGGCAGGCGATGATCGCGCTGTGTGCGGCCCATCCGGGATGAACGACCTTGGCCCAGGTGCCGTCGGCCCAGCATTCGAGCAGCCCCGCTGCCTGACTGCCAGCAATGCCAAGTGCCCAGACCCGTTGCTCAAGCGAAAGGCCCATCAGGCTGCCTGCCGCGAGAGCGGCGCCAAACGGGCAGATAATGCCTGTCGGATGAAACCCTCGCGGATGGAATCCGCCCGGCGCTACCACACCGATACGGCACACCGCCTCAGCCCCTGTGGCGACGGCCAGAAGCAGCGCCTGCCCATCGCTCCCCTGGGCTTCGGCCGTCGCCAGCGCCGCTCCTACGACGGCCGCTCCGACATGTACGATACTCTCGGTATGCGTGTCGTCGAACTCGATCGCTTCTGCCATCGCGCCGTTGGCAAGCGCCGCAGTAGCGGCGCCGACCGCGCGCGCCTCCCCCACGATCGATGCTTCGGCGGGGCCGCCGAGACTGCGCGCTCCCCGCAATAACGCGCTGCCAACGTCGCTGCGACGCGCGAGCAGCACCAGGCCCAACACGTCGAGGATCCGCAACTGCGACTGTTCGACAACGTCAGGCGGCAGATCTTCGTACTGGATCGTAGAGCTCCAGGCGCACAAGGTTTCGCTCACGGTCAGCGCGCGCGCGCCGGACACGGGCTTTTTGGTCAATGATTGATCCTTCCGCGTACTGCCACTCCGGCTGCCTGCTCGATGGGGCGGATCACTTCGGTTACATCAGCGTCTTCAGGCAAGCGTTCCATAGCTTCGCGATAGAGCGAACGGATCGCGCAGTCCGCGGGCGAGACTGCAAGCCCCGCGGTGCGCGCGAGCGTGTGAAACGCGTCCAAATCCGCGAGCGCCAGGGCGAGCGTCCGCCCGTAATCAAAGGAGCCCGGCATGACGTGCAGCGGCAGCCGGGTCTCGGTGGCGCTGCTCCGGCCAAGCGTGTGGTTCAGAACCTCAATCATCTGAGCGGGATCGAGCCCTCCTTTTACGCCCAACACCGCTGCCTCCGATGCGCAAGCGAGATTCGAGAGCGAGAGGAAGTTGTTGATGAGCTTAGCCTGGTGGGCGAGGGCGAAGGTGTTGCCGAGATAGAAGATTTCGGCGGCGAGGATCGAGAGCAGCGGCCTGACCGCCTCAAATGCCGACTCCAGGCCCGAGGCAAGCATCGAAAGCGTGCCTTCCCGCGCCTGTGCGGCCGTTCCGCTGACCGGCGCGGCGACGCACGAGATCGCGGCGCATTCGAGACGATCTAGATACAGGGCGGGGGCCTCGGTGTCGGCTGAGCCAAGATTGACAAGAATACGGCTCCGCGTCGGCCCGACTGCGACTTCCTTCAGGAGTTCCTGTGTGACGAGCGCGCTGGGCAGGCTCACCAGGATCACGTCCGATTGCGAGAATAAGGCATCGACTCCGTCCGCGAGTAGGGCGCAGTTGCGGAAATCCTCAAGTCGCGCGGACTCGATGTCGAACAGGCATAGCCGATATCGTGACGCGAGGCGTTGGGCGGCTGAAGCGCCCAGTCTGCCGACGCCCACGATGCCGACTACCAGGTCCGACTCCTTCTGCGCACTGCTCACCGGCGACGAACCTCGACGCCCGCGGCCTTCTCCATGTGGCGGATGACCTCGGTTATATCGTAATCGTCGCGCTCGTCGCCCGCCGCGAACGCCTCCACGAAAGCCTGATACACCGCCGCACTGAGGGGCGCGGGAACCGTCATGTCCGCCGCTTCGTCGAGAAACGCCTTCCCGTCCTTGAGGACATGGCTGATCCAGCCCCGATAGTCGAACGTCCCGGTCAGGATATGCTGCGGGAATTTGGCCAGCGTCGCACTGTTCTGGCCAGAGCCCTCGTTGATAACCTCAAGCATCTTCTCGGGATCGAGTCCTGCTTTGGTGCCGATGACCAGGATCTCCGCCGCAGCGGCTAGATTGGAGAAGTTCAGCATGTTGTTGGTCAGCTTCATCATCTGTGCGGAGCCCGGCGTCTCACCGAGGTAGATGACCTTGCGCGCGTAGCTGTTCAGCAGAGGTTCCGCTCGCGCGAACGCGTCCTGAGCGCCCGACGCCATCACGACCAGATCGCCGGCTTCCGCGCGTGCGGGGCCGCCCGTCACGGGCGCGTCCACGAAGGCGATATCGCTCGGCGCCAGCCGCTTTGCCCAGTCGCGCGCCTTCGGCACGCTGCTCGTACCGGCGTGGACGTAGGTCAATGGATGTCGGGCGGAAGCGAGCCCGCCGGCACCGAACAGCACCTCTTCGTACTGGTCGGCGGTGACCAGGCAGGCGACGACGATCGCGGCATCGACCACAGCGTCGCTCAAACTGTCGGCGACGCGCGCCTGGCTCGAGAAAGATGCCCGCTTTGCCGGGTCGATATCGTAGATCGTGCAGGTGTGTCCCGCCGCAACAGCGCGCCGGGCGAGCGCGCCTCCCATCGAGCCCAGGCCGATGAAGGCGGTGCGGACCATCGATCCAGACGCGGGCTCACCCACTCGCTTTCTCCTCGATCGACGTTCAGCGATGCTTGCTAAAGTCCGGCGCGCGCTTTTCGGCGAAGGCAGAGCGGCCTTCCTTGCATTCGTCCGACTCGAGGTAGAGCTGAAGCCCCGCATCGGCGAACAATGCCTGTGCCGCGATCCCGCCACTATCAAGGTTGAACCCGCACTTCAGGAACTTCAGGGCGGTCGGGCTCAGCACGGCAGCGTCTCGGCCCCATTGCTGCGCGGTTTTCAGCAACTCAGCAGCCGGCACGACCTTGTTGACCAAGCCCCAGCCCTCCACTTCGCGCGCGCTGTAGCGTCGGCAGAAGAACCACATTTCCCGCGCTCGCCGCTGCCCGATCAAGTTCGCGAGATACGTGCCCCAACCGGCATCGAAGGACCCTACCCGGGGACCGACCTGCCCGAACACGGCGCTATCGGCCGCGATCGCGACATCGCACGCGGCGGCGAGCACGTTCCCGCCGCCGATCGCGAAGCCGTTGACGGCTGCGATCACGGGTTTCGGCACCTGATTGATCGCGACGTGAAGGTCCTCGATCTCCCACCGGCCGTTCTCGCTGGTGCCGTAACTGCCGGTTTCGGCAAATTCCTTTTGATCGCCGCCGACGCAGAAGGCCTTCGTTCCCGCACCAGTCAAGACGATCGCGCGGATGTCATCGTCGATCCAGGCGGCGCGGAAGGCATGAAGCAACTCTTCGATCGTGCGGCCGCGAAAGGCGTTCAACCGATCCTCGCGGTCGATCGTGATGGTGAGGACGCCATCGCGCACCTCGTAGCGGATGTCGGTATATTCCATGACGTTCCTATCGATTGCCAGCCAGAAAAGACGCAATTCGCCCGCGCGTGTCGGTGTCGCTGAACAGTCGACGGTCGGCCTCCTGCTCTTCGTGGAACCCGTCGCGATCCGGTGCGCCAGCGGCGGCGATAAGCCCCTTTGCTTCGCGAAGCGCCGCGCCCGACAGGGTGCAGATTCTCGCGACGATCTCAGCGGTCTGATCGTGCAATCTCTCAGGCTCGACCGACCATTGGACGATGCCCAGCCGCTCGGCGGCAGGCCCGTCGATGATCTCGCCGGAAAGGATGATCCGGGAGGCCGTTCCGCGTCCACAGAGCTTGGTCAGGCGCTGCGTGCCGCCCGCACCCGGGATCAGGCCAAGCTTGGCTTCCGGCAAGCCGAGTTTCGTCTTGCTCGACACGATCCTAAGATCGCAGGCCAGCGCGAGTTCGAGGCCGCCACCGAGCGCGTGGCCTTCGATTTCGGCGACGGCGACGAAGGGAGCATCCTCAATGCGTGCAAACAAGCGCTGAAACTCCGCGACGTCGGCTACCATCTCAGCCGCGCCGTCCGAATGGGCGAAGAGTTCGCGGATCCGGTCCAGATCCATGCCCGCGCAAAAGGAGCGCAGCTCCGATCGGACCAACATGACCCGGATTGTCGGGTCCTGTTCGAGCGCATCCAATATCCCATGAAAGCGGGCGAGCCACGCGTCGTTGATCGCATTCACAGGAGGGCGGTTGAGCCGGACTGTGGCGCATCCGCCCGCAACCTCATAATCGATCATCGGTTCGTTCCCTCCCGGCGGGCGAGCGACTTCCCGATCAGTTGCCGGTGGATCTGGTTGGTGCCTTCCCAGATCTGGGTGATCTTGGCATCCCGCATCAGACGTTCAACCTCGTACTCGCGGATGTAGCCATAGCCGCCGTGCAACTGGACGGCATTGTCGGCGATGCGCATCGTCACGTCGGTCGCGCGCATCTTGAGCATCGAAGATTCGATCCCGAAGTCCTGTTCACCCGCATCGACGAGCGCAGCGACCTGCCAAAGCCAGCTTTCGCTCAGCGTGAGGTCGGTCGCCATGTCCGCCAGCATGAACTGGATGCCCTGGTTGTCGATGACCCGGCGACCGAACTGACGCCGTTCGTTGACGTAGGCAATCGTGCGTTCGAAGGCGGCGCGCGCGATGCCGAGCGCGTGCGCAGCGACGCTTGGTCGCGACCGGTTCAGCGAGGCAAGCAGGATCGCGAGACCGTCGCCCGGCTTTCCGAGCAGATTTGCGCGGGGCATGCGGACGTTATCAAAGGCGAGTGCAGCGGTGCTCGAAGCCCGTAGTCCCATCTTCTTCTCAAGGCCCAGAACCTTCAGGTTCGGATCGCCCTTTTCCAAAATCAGGACCGAGATCGCGTCCTTCGCGTTCTCGATCTCGCTCCACTTGCCGAACAGGAGATAAAGGTCGGCGACGTCGCCGCTGGTGATGAACGTCTTGGAACCCGATATGAGGATGTCGTCGCCGTCCGGGGTGAAGCGCGTCTTCATGCCGGTGGCGTCCGACCCGGCATGCGATTCCGTGATCGCTAGGGAGGCCAAGCCGCCAGCCGCGATCCTCGGGAGAAGGCGCGCCTTTTGCTCTTCCGTTCCGAACTCGACCAGCGGGCCCATGGCGTGAAAGTTGGTTGCCCAGATGATGCCGGTCGATGCGCAAGCTTGGCTGATCTCGCGGACGCAGGCGAGATAGGCCGTATAAGAGAGACCAGCCCCCCCATAGGCCTCCGGTATAAAGATGCCATTCAGACCAAGCGCATTCAGGGCCTCGACGTTCGCCCATGGGAACGAACCCGTTTCATCGAAGGCCTGTGCGTTCGGGGCGATGACGTCGCGCACGACTTGACGCACGCTGTCCAACACCATCCGCTCGGTGTCGGACAGGGGCAGGCTTGCATCCAGCTTATCCAGCGCCTTCATCGTTCAAATCACCCCTTGCGAACGAAGCTCGGCCAGTCGCGCGGCGTCATATCCCGCCCATCTGGCGAGGATCTCATCGGTGTGCTGGCCCAGGTCCGGCGGCGCCATGCGCGGCGCACAGGGCTGGCCGTCAATCTGGATTCCCAAACCCACTTGGGGGATGGATCGATCATGCTTCGGTATCGTGAAGAGGAAGCCGCGCTCGATCAGCGCCGGATCGGCCGCAATCTCATCGACCCGGTTTATCGGACCCGCCGGAATGCCCGCGCGCTCGAACAGGTCGAGCCAGTGCGAGCGCCCATTTTCCCGGAGAAGCGATTGGATCTCCGCCACGATTGCCGTCCGATCGGCGTGTCTGAGTGCATTGGTCGCGTGCCTCGGATCCTCGCCCCGATCGGGACGGCCAACGGCCACCCAGAAGCGCTGCCACAGGCCGTCATTTCCTAAACCAAGCGTGATTGGATCGTCGGCGGTTTCAAATGCCTGGTAGATAGCGATCACGCTGTCGCGTGCCCCGCTTCTGCGAGGAACCTCGCCGGAGCCCAGATATGTCACGATCCGGGGCGTGAGGAAACGCGTCATGCTTTCGACCATTGAGATATCGACGACGTGACCCTGACCCGAGCGGGCGCGCTCAAACAACGCCGAGACCGTCCCGATCACCGCATCCATGCCCGCCAGCAGGTCGGCTGCTGCCGTGCCGACTTTCTGCGGCGGCGAGTCTGGCTCGCCCGTGATATCCATGACACCGCTATAGCCTTCGGCGATCAGGTCGTACGCTGACCTAGAGGAGCGCGCGCCGGTCAAGCCGAAACCGGTGAGCGAGACGTGGATGAGGTCCGGGCGGATCGCGTGCAGGCTCATATGATCGATGCCGAGCTTCGCTTGCACCCGCGGGACCAGATTGGTGACCACGACGTCAGCCTCGCGCACCAGATCGTGCAGGACAGGACGTCCAAGTTCGCTGGCGTAGTCTAGTGTCACGCTCGCCTTGTTCCGATTAACGCTCAGGAACCAGAGTGACTCGCCTTCCAGGAAGGGGGGTCCCCAAGCGCGAGAGTCATCGCCGCGCCCCGGACGCTCCAATTTCACTATTTCCGCGCCGAGGTCGCCGAGCAGCATCGTGCCGTAGGGCCCGGCGATCGAGGTTGTCAGGTCAAGAATCTTCACCCCGTCAAGCAAGGCGAATGAGGGGCGATGCTCCAATTTCGGTAGCGCCGATGCTGGCAGCATAGTCTCTCCGCTTTTTTTGATTGACTGTTCATTCGTTAATGTTGATCGATATAGGTGTCAACACGGGTGCGAGTCGACCTCGTTCCTTAGCAAAGGTTGCGGTGATCGCCGTGAACGAGCATTCAATAAAAGTGCGATGGCCCGTCTGGATGTCTGTATTGATAGCAGTATTGGGATCGCTCTCTGGCGGCTGCGCTCCTGGACGGGTCGCGCGTGTGGCGCGGCCACCGAACAAACTAACCAAATGTCCGCATCGCGAAATCCAAATGCGTATATCGAAATTCAACTTGACAGAATGCGGGTCCACTGGTCCATTATTGTTTGGGTAAGGAAGACCTGCCCGCGCAGGAAATCAGGCGGGCCGACGCTGGATCAGCGGCGGAGATAAGCCTGACGAAGCGTGAGACGGGACGGCCCGCTGTGGCCGGCTCTAAAAGAAATGTGGGAGGATGGATGATGGCTATTTATAAGCGGACGAAGCTTTGCCTTCTGAGCGGCATAAGCCTGGCCTCGATCGGCACTGCCGCGCATGCGCAGGAAGGGCCGGCGGCGCTTCAACCCCAATCCTCGGCCGCGGCTGCCAACAGCGTCGCGTCGGAAGCCGAAGATATCATCGTCACGGGCTCCAGAATTGTTCGCGACGGCTACAAGCAGCCGACGCCTGTCACTACGTTGACGAGCGATCAGCTAAAGCTGGCGCAACCATCGAGTATTGCTGACGCGCTGAATCAACTGCCGCAGATCCAGAATTCGCTCAGCCAGAACCAGACGATCGCCGTCAACGCCAATACTCCAGCGGTCGCCAACAACATCAACCTGCGTGGCGTCGGTTCGGTTCGCGGCTTGATCCTGCTCGACGGGCTGCGCGTCCCGCCGACTGCGTTCGACGGCACCACCGACGTTGGCGTATTACCGCAGATGCTGATCTCGCGCGTGGACATCGTGACCGCCGGCGCTTCGGCGATCTACGGTTCGGACGCGATTAGCGGCGTCGTCAACTATGTGCTCGACAAGCATTTCACCGGCGTCAAATTGGAGGCGCAGAAGGGCATCTCGACCTATGGCGATGCTGCCCGCACCAAGTTTGGCATCGCGGTCGGGACCACGGCTCTCGACGGTCGTCTCCACGTCATCGCAAGCGCTGAATATTCCGATGCGCCCGGCGTGGACGCGAGCGATCGAAAGCTCTTTGATCAGGTTTGGGGCGTGGTGGGCGCCGGCACTACCGCTAATCCTTACAAGAACACGCCCAATGTGCGGTTCGCGACCGTCACGTTCGGTGGCAAACCGAGCGGCGCGCTCTTGGGCGGCCAGTTCGTCACCGGCGGTGCCTACGTACCTTACAACAAGGGGACACCCGTTAACAACAATCTGCAAATCGGCGGCGACGGTGCCTACTTCTCCACCAAGTCGCTCACCGCTTCGCTGAAGACGCCGCAGTTCTTCGGCCGCGCTCAGTTTGATCTCAGTCCCAAGGTCAATCTCTACGTACAATCGACCTTCGGTGAGGCGATCAGCGGGTTCGATTGCTGCGAGAATTTCAGCCTAACGCCATTTACAATTTTCGCCGACAACGCCTTTCTCCCCGCCAACGCCAAAGCGATACTCCAGGCGGCTGGGGCTGCCTCCTTCCCCATGACGCGCATGGATGAGGATATCGGCCGCGATCATATCCACACCGACACGCGTTCGCTGACCTCCACGGTCGGCGCGGAAGCCAAGGTCGCGGGCTGGAACTTGGCCGTGCACTATACGCGCGGCGACTCCTGGTTTCGTAGCGACGAATCCAACCAGATCATGTGGCCGAATTTCTACGCCGCGATGGATGCGGTAAAGGATCCGGCGACGGGCAATATCGTGTGCCACGTGCAACTGACCAATCCGGGCCTCTATCCAGGCTGCGTGCCGATCAACCTGTTCGGAAACGGATCGCCGTCGGCGGCAGCGAAGGCATACATTGTCGGGGACGGAATTTATAAGGTCCACAACTCGCTCGACGAATTCGAAGCGACGGCGAGCGGCGATCTGTTCAAGCTTTGGGGACGACCGGTCTCGCTGGCGGTTGGCGCAAGCTATCGCGACCAGCTGCTCGACGAGACCAGCAACTCCGATCCCGCAGTTCCGGTCGACTTCACCGGTCTTCGCGGCGTCGGCATCAAGACGAAGTTCCAGCATACCAACGTCGGCTCGTCCCACGGCAAGGAGAATGTGAAGGAATTCTTTGGCGAGCTCGCCGTACCGGTGCTGGCCGATCTGCCGTTTGCGCAGCGGCTCGAGTTTGATGGCGCGGTCCGCTATGCCGATTACAGCATCACCGGCGGCGGCTGGACTTGGAAACTTGGTGGACGGTGGGAGCCGACGGGCGGCCTGACCTTCCGCGCCGCGCGCTCCCGCGACTTCCGCGCGCCGACGCTGTTCAATCTGTTCGCGGGCACCAACTTCAATCTGACCAACCTGCCGGACAAGCAATCAGGCATAACCGGGACCATCAACACGGTGCTTTCCGGTAATCTCGCACTGAAGCCGGAGAAGGGCGACACCACAACATTCGGGTTTGTGTTGGAGCCGCATGTGCTGCCCGGATTCGCTTTGTCGATCGACGCCTATAAGCTCAAGATTTCTGACGCGATTGTGTCGCTCTCGGGGCCCCAGATCGCTGATCTGTGCTTCGCGAGTGGCGGCACTGATCCGTCCTGCGCCGCAATCACGCGGCCTAGCCCGAACGCCTTCCCGACCTCAATCTTCGTCGGGCCGCTAAACGTCGGCGGCATCCTTACCCAGGGCATCGATATCGATGCCAGCTACCGTACCAAGATCGGGGACACTGGTTTCGTATTCCGCGCCCTGGCCAACTATCTCGACAAATATAACGTCAATACCGGCACCACCACGCTGGCATATGCCGGCGCGGTCGATACGTCGGTCAGCGTGACCCAAGGCCGTAACCACTGGCGGGCGGCGGTGTCGGCGAACGTCAGCCGGGGACCGGTCTCTGTCTTCGTCCAGGAGCGCTATCTGAGCCCGCTTCGCCGCAACTACAACAAGGCGGTGATCTATGCGGACGGCGATATCCCATCTTTCTTTTATACGGATTTGACAGCGACCGTGACGGTCGGTTCGAAGAACCAGTTCGCAATCTTCACCACGGTCAACAACGTCTTCAACAAGCAACCGCCAATCTTTCCAACGCAGATCTTTCAGCAGAACCTCTGGTACCCGACCGTCCAGACGACCTATGACGTGATCGGCCGTTATTTCACCATTGGTGTTCGTGCGAAGTTCTAAAGACTTCAAGGCGCGGGTCGGTCGCCCCGACCCGCGCCGCCTACGGCAAGCAAGCAAAATTGCGAGCAGATCCGCGCTCCCGAACTCGCTGCTCCCATGACCAGTCTCGGCCTTCTGGGCTCGGCGACCCAATCGGTGCGAAGATCGTGTCTGGAATGAGCAATCCCAACGGGATGCGGTTCGCCGGCGCGCCTCGATCGGTCGTGCAAGGGAGGACAACGTGATCGAACTTTTCGCCTCCTTGCGAACGCCGTGGAAGTCCAGGCTATTCGCCTTGATCATGGCCGAGACCGCCGCCGGTCTCGAAACGACTTTGGTGTTCGCTGCGCTTCCGACGCTGATGCGGACGCTGCACCAACCTGTGCTCGCGGCTTGGCTCATCACGGCCTATCTGTTGGTTTCAGCCTCCTCGGCCGCCGCCGGAGCGCGTTTAGGAGACCTGTTTGGGCGCAAGAAGGTGCTAGCCGCCGTCTTGTTCGCGGCCTCGCTTGGTTCGCTGATCAGCTTCACCGTCTCCGACATCCGCTGGATCGTGGCCGGCCGGGCGATCCAAGGGCTCGCCGGCGCGGTTCTTCCCTTGTGCTATGGCATCGCCCGCGAGTGCCTGCCGCAAGAAAAGGTGCCGGTTGGCATTGGTGCCGTGAACGCCGCCAATGGGTTGTGCGCGGCAATCGGTTTCGTGTTGGGCGGCCTCATCGTCGATCATGCGCAATGGCAATATGTGTTCGCGTGCAGCGGAATAATCTGCGCACTGGCTCTCCTCTCCCTGGCATTTATTCCCGCTTCACCCGCGCGGTCCGGCGCGCCACAATCCGACCTTCTTGGCGGACTGCTTTTCACCCCGGCTGTTGCGGTGTTGCTTTGGGCGATCACCGCGTTCCAGAGCGGGGGTGCCGCTCACTTCTCAAGCTGGGCTTGGCTTGCCGCCAGCCTGGTATTGCTGGCGGGCTGGGCCTGGCACGAAGCGCGGCACCCTTTCCCGCTGATTGACGTCCGCCTGCTCGCCCGGAGGGATATCCTGATTTGCAACGTTGCGGTCATCGGCGCATCGCTAGGTTCGCTTCAGGTGCTCCAGGTTTTTCCACTGTTGCTGCAACAGCCGGTCTGGACCGGGGTCGGATTCGGCGTGACCGCCACGCTCACCGGCCTGCTCAAGCTCCCGTCAAATCTGGCTTCGGCCGCGAGCGCGACCTGGGCGGGCGACCTCTGCCGGCGGATCGGCGCACGCGGCGTCGTGATAGCGGGCGCTTGGTCCTCCTTCCTTGCTTGGACGATTCTGGCTTTTGATCACTCCAGCCTCTGGCTGACCGTGCTCCTAAGCTGCATGTCGGCATCGGGCTTTGCGATCTTATTCACTGGCACAATCAACATCATCGTCAAAGCCGCGCCTTCCGACCGCACAAGTGAAGCCACCGCCATGACGGTGACGATCCGGACCGTCGCGCAGACGATTGGCAGTCAGATTATCCTGGTCGTGTTCGCTCGCTCAATGGTCCACGCGAACGGTCTTTCCTTCTCATCACCGCTTGCCTTCACGCTTGTCTTCGGCTTCCTCTCGGCTGTTTCCGCGATTTCGATCGTCGCAGCGCCTCTCCTTCCAAAGGCCAAGGTCGATCCAGTGTGTTAGCTTATCGGCCCAGCGGGGATGGCCGAACCAATAAGGAGTTGGCCGCCCTAATGATCAAACCGCGTGCTCTCGCGTAAGGTCACGCCGGCCTCGCGCTCGAGCGGCCGGACGATGCATGTCATGTCCGAGTCCACGCCTTCGGACTGCGCCGCCTTGTGATAGAGCGCGACGACCAGGTCGCTCAGTGTTGTGTCGGCCGAAAGGCTACGGGCCTTTGCCAAATATTCGTCCAAGTCCTTGCAGACGAGCTGTAGCCGACCGCCATAGTCGAATGTGCCGGGCAAGACGTGCCGCAGAATCTTGGTCGAGGTAGCGCTGTTCTGGCCAGTGCCGTTGTTCAGGATCTCGAGCATGAGCGCCGGGTCTAGACCGGCGCGCGCCCCAGTGACGAGCGCTTCGGCCGCGATCGCAAGATTTGCCGCCGAGAGGACGTTGTTGATGAGCTTCATCGTCTGGCCTTGCTCGATATCGACGCCGACGAAATAGATCTTATTCGAATATGTCTCGATCAATGGCCGCACGAGCTCGAACGATGCAAGCGCACCCGAGGCGATCGTCGTCAGGGTTCCCGACCGTGCGAGATGCGGCCCTCCGCTTACCGCCGCGCCAAGCGTTTCTATACGGCGCGTCGCCAGCACGTCCGCTATTTCGCGCGCAAGAAAGGGGCCGGTCGTTCCCACATTGACGACGTGTTCCACGCGGCTGCCTTCCAGCACGCCCTCCGCCCCGAGCAAAGCTCGCCGATGCGCCTCAGCGCTTGGCAGGCAATTGAAAAGGATATCGACGCAGGACGCCAGATCAGCCGGGCTTGAGGCGACTCCCGCGCACTCGCCGAACTGCGCGATCGCTGCAGGGTCCATGTCGAAGACATGGAGCGGTGCTACCGTGCGGATCCGTTGCGCCATCGGCGTTCCGATCGCTCCCAATCCGAGAAAGCCGATCTGGTTCATGAAAAGTCTCCCGCCAACTTCGAACAGTGAGAAAAATCGGGCGGGCGGATCATTGGCCGCCCTGCAGCCGTTCGAACAATTGCGGACTATCAGCTCCTGCAGCCTTTAACGCCGTCGCCACCAGTCCATAATATGCGATCAAGGCCACCAGATCGACATAACCTTCGATCGTGAAGGCCTCGCACGCGGCCTTGAACAAGCGGTCGTCGACTGAACGCTGCGCAAGGAGCGTGATGGCGAGCCTGTGGGCGCAAATCTGTTCCGGCGTTAAGTTGGTTGGCCGCTCGCCGCGCTTCAGCGCATCGATCACGTCGTCCGCAATCCCGGCCTCGCGCGCGATCGGTGCGTGTATCTCGAATTCGGTGGCCGATCGGCAGCGTTCGGCGACAACGAGGATCGCGAATTCGATCAGCGCCTTGGGAAGTAGACAGCCGGTCCGGATGTAATCGCTCACGCCGGCAAGCGCGAGTGCGAGTGGAGGACGGCGCAGCGTCATGTTGAGATGCTCTGGCAAGCCGCCGTGGCGGTCAGCGATCGGTTTCAGCCAGCCTTGCTCATAATGGTCGACGACATGCGCCTGGGCGAGCGTAAGATCGCCCCGAGCGATGGGGGGAAAGCGGTTCACGCGTCCTCGTCCTCCGTCATCACGCGACTAGGTCGGCCAGCAGGTTTTGCCAGAAAAGGAGCTTCCATTCCCCCGAAGCGCGCGACCAGAGACTGGTGTAGCGGAAGTTACGGTGTGCAGGATCGCCCTCGATCTCGATCTCCATTTTGAGATCTCCGCGGCGGATCGCACAATCGCCGAACAGATCCGTGACCTCATCCGACGCGTTGAGGGCGCGATAAGTGATCCGGCCTGATGCGACCGAGGCGAGATAGCTGTCCTTGGTCTCGGTCAAGCCGCTCGAATGCACGAAGCAAAAATCGGAACCGAGCAAGGGGGCTAGCTTTGCCGCATCACCGGCTCCAAGCGCACTTCGACGCTGGAGTTCCAATTCCTCGATCGCTTCTGCCGCGCCTGTCGGACCGGAGGCGAGCGAAGTAGCGGCCTCATCGGATGCGAACTGGACGGGAGTCGCGGGTTCAACTTCAAAAGCCCGCAGTGTGAGCGCGACCATGGTGTAATAACCAGCGATTCCGGCCAGATCGACTAGGAAGCGGTCGCCAAAATGATCGCGCGCAGCGGTATAGGTCGAGGGTGCTATACGCTTGTTGCAGAGCAACTCCGAGACGAAGCGATAGACCAGCTTCTGATCGACTTCCGCGAATTCGGGGCGCGCACCCCGGCGCAGGGCATCAGCGGCGTCCTGCGATAGCCCTGCCTTCAGGGCGGGGCCGAGATGCGACGACCATTCGTAACCGGCATGCCAATGGGCAGCGCAAATCAGGATGGTCAGTTCCGACAAAAGCGGCGGCACTGTCGACTGGAAACGGCAGAAGGTGCCGAGATGCTGCGCTCTTTGGGCGAACTCTGGGCTATGCAGCCAGATTCCGATCGGTCCGCCGCGGATTGGCCCTCGCGGGCTCGAGGCAACGGTGTCAATGACAGCTCGTTGCTCGGGCGTGGCCCGCTCGATGTCGACATACTCGAGGCGCATATTGGGCATCCTGCTTGCTTAGAAGGGTTTGAGACGTCCCATGCGCCCGCCATCGACCGTTACGATCGTCCCGCTGACGTAAGACGCGCGCGCAGAAAGCAGGAAGGCGGCGACGTCGGCGACTTCCTCAGGCCGCGCCAGGCGTCCAAAAGGGGAGTTGCGGATTTCCTCAAGCTCGCGCCAGCGAGCCTTGTCGCCGAATAGAGCCTCTGCCTTGGCCTCCCACCGGTCCGTTTGCCGCGGCGTCTCGATCTGCCCCGGATTGATACCGACCACTCGGATACTATGGTCCACGCTCTCGCCGCCAAGGGCACGCGTGAATTGCATGAGTGCGGCATTCCCGCTGGTTCCTGCGATATAATTAGGACTTGGCCGTTCCCCGGATGAGCCAATGATATTGAGGATGACGCCTGCGCGACGCTCCCGCATCGCCCGATAAATTTCGCGAGTCAGGTTTATGAATCCAAATACCTTCAGGTCCCAAGCTGCCCGCCAACGCTCGTCGTCGATCGTCAGGAGATCACCCTGCGGAATCGAGCCGGCATTGTTGACAAGAAAGTCAACGTGCCCGGCCGCTTCACCAACCGCGCTGACCGCGGCGGTCGAGCTCAAGTCCTGGGCCAGGATCTCGACCTGTACCTTGGCCTGGCCTTGAATTAACTCCTTGGCGCGCTCCAAACCTTCCCGTCCCCGGGACACGAGCAAAAGATTGCAGCCCTCCCGCGCCAGGCTCTGGGCGATGGCGAGTCCGATGCCTTGGGAGGCTCCGGTGATCAGCGCCGTCTTGCCCGAAACCCCAAAATCCATCGACGCATCTCCCGTAAACTCCGTGCCGCGAAGCGGTGCCGTCGCAACCTCAATGACTACCAGTTCAATTTTCTAAGCCCTTTGTCAACGAGCTATAATCCGAGGGTTTGCCGCAGTTCTCTAACAATCCACACATCCATCATTGACTGGCCGTTCATTTTCCTTTTTCCCACGTGGGAGGCAAGATTCCGGGGAAAATGATGGGCAAGCACATTGCCGTGATCGGCGCAGGCGCGGTGGGCGGGTATGTCGGGGCTTTCCTCACAGAGGCGGGCTCGCGCGTAAGTTTTATCGATCCATGGCCCGAGCACATCGATCATATCAAGCGGCATGGCATCACCGTGCGTAGCGCGGATACCGAAACGACGATCGCTGCGCGCGCGCTGCACATCCACGAAGTGCAGACGCTCACGTGGGATCCCATCGACATTGCCTTGGTCGCAGTAAAATCCTTCGATACGGCCTGGGCCACTGCCTTGATCGCAGGCTATCTTTCCCCTGCCGGGTATGCGGTCTCGATGCAGAACGGCATGAACGAACAGCAACTGGCCGACGTGGTCGGATGGGATAGGGTCCTAGGCTGCATCGTCAGCGGCCTCGGCGTAAAATGCACGGATCCCGGCCAGATCTACCGCTTTCTCGCGCCGCCCACCGGGAGCGACCATGCGGTCTTCCGCATCGGTGAAATCGGCGGTGCCTGCACGATGCGGGCGACCGAGCTCGCTGCAATGCTGGGCGCTGTCGATCGCGCGATCGTGACGCCTAATCTTTGGGGTGAACGCTGGACCAAATTGATCACGAACAGCTTTACGCACGGCGTGCTTGGCGCATCGGGGCAATGGGATGAGGATTTCTACCGCGACGAAGATTGGGGCCACCGCGTGCTCAAGGCGGTCTTCGCGGAGTCGATCAGCGTCGGCCGCTCGCTCGGTTACGAGATCGGGAGCGTGTGCGGCGCCGCGCCGGACGTCTGGCTGGCGGCGTACGACGGCCAGGAGCAAGCCGAGCTTGAAATACGTGAGGCGATGAAGGCTTGGTGTGAGTTCAAGGTCAAGGAGCCATCCCGGAGTTCGGTCGGTCGCGACATCAGCCAAGGCCGTCGTTCCGAGATCGAGTTCACAACGGGCCTGGTGGCGCGCAAGGCGCGGGAGATCGGGCTGCCGGCACCCATACATGCGCGGCTGACAGAAATGGTACTGGAGCTCCAGGCGGGCAGGATCGATGCCAGTCCCGAGCGGATTCACGAATTGCCGATCCGGTAGCAGACGAGACGCAGCCGAAGAGCCTCACGCTCGTGTTTCATCGAAAGTGATAGGGGATCGCCTTGCGTCGGTCGGGATCGATCTGGATGTCGCTTGCGGCCGGAGGAAAGGCGCGTTGCTCGCAATCCGAACGTGGGCAAATACGGCACGACGTACCGATACGCGTAGCTGTGCCGCCAGGGCGCAAGGCGTCGGCATAGACAAAGGCTGCGGCGTGCTGCTCCTCGCAGCCAAGCGCAACGGCGTAGCGCCGGGGCTGGCGGTCGTAGCTGCCTGAAGGCTTAACTAGACCCTTTGCCATCGAGACGTAGCGGCCGCCGTCGGGCATTTCTCCAAGCTGCACGAGTATGCGATCGGGGATCGCGACCGCCTCGTGCACGACCCAGAGCGGGCAAGCCCCTCCGAATTGCGCGAACTGGACGGCCGTTGCGGAATGGCGCTTGGTGATGTTGCCCGCCATATCCACGCGACAAAAGAAGACGGGTAGGCCGTTCATACCCGGGCGCTGCAGCGTCGAGAGCCGGTGGCAGGTCTGTTCGAAGCTGGTGCTGAATCGCTGGCGCAGCCGATCAATATCGTGGCGGAACTCCTGCGCCGAATTCCGGAACGCGGAATAGGGCATCAGAAGCGCGCCGGCGGCGTAATTAGCCAGACCCACGGAAAGCAGCATGCGCCCGGCGTCCGAATCCATAGCGGAATGTGCCAGCGGATTGATCAGCTCGGCAAACTCGAGCCTTCCAAGTTGGTAGGCGAGTTGGAATAGCGTCGTTTCGGACGGCTGGGCTGGATCGAGGCCTAGCGTCCGCGTCGCGGTATCATAGGCGCGAAGTGGAACATCGTCACCTTCGAGCGTCTGGATCGAGACGCCGAAACGATTGGCAAGTCGGTCCTGGAGGGCCGCGATGCGATTTCCGGCTTGTAATTCGTGCGCGAAGCGCTCGGCTTCCCGATCGATAGCGTCGATGTAATTTTGTTGTGAGTGGAACCAGTCGCGCACTTGATCCCAAGGCAGCCTTCCGACCGCGCTCGGGCTGGCTTCGATCTGATCATCGAGAACGCGCAGCTGTTCCTGGGTGCGGCGATAGGCCTGGTGGAGGGCAACTATTCGCCGCGCGATTTGAGGTTGCTGGCGGATGAGCTTCTGCAGGTCCTGCCGATCGGAGCATGTGTCGAGCGCGCTAGGATCGGAGCAAGCTTCAATGGTTTGAATCAGGAGCGTATCCTCGTTCTCCGGTTCGATCATCGCCCAGTCTGTCGGGTAGGTTGCCGCCAATGCGGCCAACACCTTTTTGCTCAGCGGGCGATCACCGCTCTCGATTTGCGAGAGATAGCTGACCGAAATCGAGAGATCCGCAGACATGCGCACTTGGCTCACGCCAAGCTTCCGCCGCAGGCTTCGTATCCGGTGACCCGCAAAGATAGGGCGAGGAGCTGGCTGCATCTGTGAACATTCGCAACTTTGTTTGCAAAACCACAGTTGCACGCGCTTTGAACCGCGACAAGAGCGAACGGCATTGGGAGGTTTGCCGTGTCGTCTACCTTGCTCGAGCTCAATAGGCGGCGCGGGGCCGCCCGTATGGGCGGAGGCCAGAAACGGATCGACGCGCAGCATGCCAAGGGCCGCCTGACCGCACGCGAGCGATTGGACGTGCTGCTCGACCCGGGCTCGTTCGAAGAACTCGACATGTATGTCGAGCATAATT